>Ga0308160_10007218_pt1 | contig 11113 bp, 7 predicted proteins | sample PhyFR1_FD_201036 | JGI IMG/M metagenome (GOLD analysis project Ga0308160, IMG submission 201036) | Phyllosphere microbial communities from UC Gill Tract Community Farm, Albany, California, United States - DLSLF.R1 | ecosystem: Host-associated > Plants > Phyllosphere > Unclassified | place: USA... | reverse complement strand
TTTCATCTGAGCCGAAATGACCGCTGGACCAGTCAAGGCGGCGACTTCTTCCTCCTCGGGCGAAGCGGGAGGTGAATCATGTTCATCGCGTGGTAGGTCGGTGTTGATGTTAGGGAAAGCAGAGAATCGAGCCGAGGGTGGATCAAGAGGTCGAAGCGGTTCTGCTGAACGTGATCGAGATGGAGGATTATGCAAGGATCCACCTGAAGAATCGGATAGATGAGATCCAGGACCTCGTATTGTTGGAATATTGGGAATTGGAGGTACCATCATATCGACCTGTCGGGGTTGGGACGAGACAGAACGGCCGGAAGGTGACCGCGGCATTGACGAGCCTTGCGTTGACATATTGGGATCTGAATAGTGACTGAGTGTAGGATGAGGTGGGGCCATTGGACCAGAGGGTACGCGCGGACGGGCCAGACTGGCACCTCGAGGGGGTAGAACACCAAACCCAGGTCCAGACGGTACAGGTGGAACAGGCGGACCATTGTGGACATCTGGCGAGTTTCCCCTTGACCAGTCGAAAGGCATCGTCTGACCAGGTTGTAGATTAGACATTGTTTGGCCAGGTTGAAGATTAGCCATCGTCTGGCCTGGGTGGAGGTTGATGCTATTCATCTGAGCGACCAAGTTGCCGCTTGGGTGATGTATTGGCGGTGGGATACCTTCCTGTGGGTCGGAGATGCGAGGACTGACGCTAGGTGAAGAGGCGGCAGAGAATGGCGAAGGATAACGCATATTTGGTATACCGTTCTCTCCGGAACGTGCATCGGACAATGAAGATGGGGATCGCGCATCACCAACAGGAGATGGTAGTGGTGCAGCGCCATTCCGTGGGACTGGAATTCAGCTTTGTCCTCGCTTTAAGGATAAGCTGTACTTACCGGTTGCTGCAAATTCGATACATTCCAGTAAATCCTTCATGAGCTGATCCCTCGCTATCTCATTCTCGGCATGTATCGAGAACGTCTCTTTTCGCATAATCATGATATTGACCACATTTGCTGAACAGTCAGTCTTCTGACCGATGCAGACATATTCAGGCTTACCTTGCGGACCCTCCGCAACCATGAGATGCTTTCCCGCCAAAGGTGGATAGCTCAACCACATCTCAGGCATTGGACCACCCTGTCCGACCCGTTCTGGCTGTTCCCTAGCCACTTGTTGTGCCCTGGCAGCTTTATCTGCTGCTTCCATCCATTCTGCAACTAGGAAGAGGTCGGTCAAGATAAAGACGTGAGCTCGCTGATGTACGACTTGTTGACCTGTCGAATTTGGCGTGAAATATATCGTGACATCATGAGAGGATCGGAGGTTTCGTTGGAATGGTAAGTGAGGGGGATTCATTTGTAATTTACATTTCTGCTCGTCAGCTCAATCCGAGATTTGCGGGAAAGGGAACTCACCTTTGGCATCATGGTAAATAAGTCAAGTGTGCGTTCGGTATTGATTTTCATCTCCAAGTCACCGACTAGCGCAGGCGAGGGTGGTGAGAGATTGGCAGGAGTCATTGAGGGTACGACAATATGTGGGCGTCGTTGTGGTGATTGGGTAGTGACGCTAGTAGCAGCCGACCCAGCAGATAGACGCGAGTCACCTATACGACTGCTAAAAGGTGAATTTCTGTCCTATCAATCGCCGCTTGAAAGAAGAGGATGGAGGGGCTTACGTTTCACTATCTTGGGAGCTATTCATTCCTGAACTTGTCCGACTCTGCCTTTCTTTCTCGTATGATGACTGATCCTGTGTGTTCCTGGCATCTCCATTGGGACTCTCTTGTTCGTCATCGGCAACGTCCATCTCGAGTCTAGATTCCGCCTGGGTAACCAATCCCTCCAGCCTCTGGTTCGCAACTACCAGCAAACGGTGATCGCTTCTTCCTTCTTTTGTACTTCGCAATAGTCGAGCGTATAATTTCCGGTAGTAGCGTAGCCGTGTATACGGAAGTAGGAAGAGTGCGTCAAGAGACCATTGAGCAAGAGGCGGTGTGGGTGGTGTAGATATGGTAATGTCTTGTAGGATACCGGGGAGGGTGGTGTTTTTGGTAACGGCTGACCAGGAGTCGAAGCCTGTTAGGAAGTCTGTAGCATATTTGGCGTACGCAGGTTCTAGGTCATCGATCTGGAGGTAAGCATACAGTTGAAAGACACAGTGTAGAGACTTACCCAGCGCATGAGCAGATCACCTAAAGCTTTAGGACTGGAAGGGTTTGGGCCGATTTCTTTCAGTTTCTACCTTATCAGCGACCATCCGCATTAAGCTCTATGATAAACCCACATTCCCAAAAGCCCTGTTTGCCCGATACACCGCCTCGACACAACGAAACATGCCATCTAGTTTTGGAGGTGGAAAGTCCTTTCTTGACCAAGCAGCCGCGACTCGCTATTTCATCAGTATAGCCCTCTTCAAAGTCCAGACTGAAACTCACCCTAATCACTAGAGCCAGCTGCTCAACATAAGTCCTTTCACTATCCATCAAATCGACCAATGGGTTCCGCTTTGACCCTTCTCCCCTTTCTTCAGCAGCGTCATATCCCTGAGTATGCCCATTCCCATTCATTGTATTCCATCCTTGATCTGGATTGGGCGAATGCATAGGTGAAGGCATCTTCATTGGTAGCCCGGGTGGTACAGGCGGTAGATCCTGATGAAGGTTGTATGACCTTGAAGGTCCTGCCGAAGGCCATGCCATCTTGTTGAACCTATAACTTCTGGTAGATGGGATAAAGGCGGACAATCATTGACGTGGGTATACGAGGCTTTTCTGGGTCGAGATATGGTACGTTGATCGTGCCAGGAATAGGATGTACCTTGATGGGTGTGATGGAATTGTTGTTTTGTCGTACTTTTCGTGAAACTCGTTGACAGATCGTTATGCCAATCAACAAAAGATTACCGCTATGATGATCGACCCTTGGTGCGGAGACGAAGTTATCGATAGTATAGTAGCGGTGTACAACGGCGTATGAAGTAAATCAATGAAATTGAAGCAAAAGAGCAGTCAAACAAGAAATGTCTCGTCGCAACAACCGGGGTCGATGCGCTAAGGGACGGTAAGGATGACAATTGTTCCCTGAGTCTTCGGTATTGTAGAGATCGGCGTGATGGTATCTCGACGCGGTAGTTGATAGCAGTCTATCGTGATGCCGTCTCTAGGTCGGGGAGATGTAGGTCCCAGGCGAAGTTTGCAGTAGAAGTGAACAAGGGGTTGTGTGCTATAGCTGCTGAAACTGGTTGATTCGAGGACAAGACGGAAGTGCCCCGTGCTGTAATATGACGTGTTATTAGACAGAAGGGAGAGAGACTGTCTAAAGGGGGAAAGGGGGATGAATCAACTTTTGATTCCGTTGACTGTACTACCATACTAGATTCAGTTAGCCGGACAACGCCGCAGATGATCAGATATAAGAGTAGTAGTAGTAGTCACTCACACACCCATATAGGTGACAACTAATCACAACACTCTTTCAGGACAAGGGAACAACACACGGCTCTTCGTTGGAATCATACACTGTATATCATACAATAATACCTCGATCGGCCACATCCTTTTCTCAGTTCATAAAGGCACTTTCGACCACGAACCCCCCTGGCGCCAAATTGTGCATAGCCCACTCCTATCACCGATTCTCACTTCATCATCATGCAAGAGCAACCAAACGCCATGGCGAGCTCATCCATGATCATACCGGCAGGACCGGGGTCATCTCAAGAGACCAAAGTCGATTCTCCTACTGCAAGACCGAAACGAATCTCTAAACCACCTACACCACCATCGGCTAGATCTACCTCGACGGCTAGACCGCGAGCTCCAGGATACGAGTCTTCTTCATCTAGGAAACCGAAAGCTACATTCACGACGGTACGATCGTACCCCGAAGTAGCTCCTGTTCCACTATTGCACATTTCATTGGAGGAAGAGAATCTACAACGAAATCAACGGAAATCAAAAGTTCAAGCTATCAACAAGATGGATAAAGTCGGTGTACCTCTAACCACCGATGGTCCTCATGCTACTTCATTTATACCGCCTGCACCACCTCCTGCTGGACCATCGATGTTGCGTAATCCGATACATCGGCCTCGGGTCCACAACCCGCCATTCGACATTAATACTGTAAGGCAAGAAGGTCCTCGTCATCCACCTCCACGGACTGAACCACGCATGTTTGGTCTGGAGGAATGTCCGACATTCTACCCAACAATGGAGGAGTTTACCGATCCAATGGCATACATTTCTTCCATAGGTGAGGAAGGCCGTCGATATGGAATTGCCAAAATCGTTCCGCCAGAAGGATGGAGAATGCCATTCACACTTCCGACCGATCAATTCAGATTCAAGACCCGTCTACAGCGGTTGAACTCTCTGGAAGCGGCATCAAGAGCAAAAGTGAATTTCCTAGAACAGTTATCGATGTTTCACAAACAGCAAGGCAATGCTAAAGCGACGATTCCAATCATCGAACGGAAGACGGTAGACTTATGGCGACTTCGAAAGGAAGTTAATAAAGTTGGAGGCGTCTTGACGCTGGACCGGATTGATGGATGGGGAGATGTGACGGAAACGATGGGATACGCTCGATATTCCGCTCCACATATCAAAAAGGCATACAAGGAAGTGGTCCAGCCTTTTGATGAATGGTCAATTCGAGCCAAAGCTTCTTTATCACAAAGCCCTCTGGCGCCGTATTCAGATGCCGCTTCGACCCGCCCGCCAGTATTTAAAGATGAACCAGGATCACCCACCCGTAAATCTCGAATGTCGGGTATGAGGTCCGTCGCCCGTCCGAGCGTCGATGGTCTACAGCCACCCATCAAGATCAAATTGATGACTGGATTATCGAAAAGCGCGTCGGTACCGATCAAGCTCGAATCGCATGCGGGTCCATCTTCCACTTCTTTCCCGGAAATCTTGGTAAATGGTGCTGCTCATCCTAAAACTCCTACCGTCAAAATTCGAGTCCCTGGATTTTCGAGTGCCGGAGGCGATGATAGTGATTTGAGCAGTGAGGCTTCTTCGCCGGATCCCCCTACTCCTCCACCATTGCCGAAATACGTCAAGGGGGATGTATGTGAGATCTGCCGGCACGGGCATGCCGCAAGCAAGATCTTGTTATGTGATGGGTGTGATCGTGGTACGCTCCTTGTCAGCGGACAAACTGAGAAACAATCTGACACCCAGGATTCCACATATACTGCCTCGACCCACCACTTGCCGCCGTACCAACAAACGAAGAATGGTTCTGCTCTGCCTGCTTATTCTCCCAAGGCGACGATTTCGGATTCGAAGAAGGAGACGAACACTCGATCCCATCGTTCCAAGCTCGAGATGCTACATTTGCATTCTCATGGTGGAATACCCATCGACCTGGTCCTTCTTCTGGCGATAATCTACACCGGACGTTCGGCAAAGTCAATGTCACTGAGAGCGATGTTGAGCGGGAATTCTGGCGCTTGACGGATAGTACTACCGAGACTGTCGAGATTGAATATGGGGCAGATGTTCACTCGTCCACGCATGGAAGGTTGGTCAAGGTCCACGAGATTTGGGGATGTCTCACTGACACACAGTGCTGCACCTACCAAGGAAGATCATCCGCTGAATCCGTACTCTGACGATCCTTGGAATTTGAACAACATGCCCATCGTCAAAGAATCTCTGCTGAGGTATATCAAGTCGGATATATCAGGAATGACGGTTCCGTGGATCTACCTTGGAATGCTGTTTTCTGCTTTCTGCTGGCACAACGAGGATCACTACACCTACTCGGTCAATTACAGTATGTATCCCTCTCGAGACGAAGGCCATGGCTGACATGAAGTGCACTGGGGAGAGACCAAGACTTGGTACGGTGTCCCGGGAGATGATGCCGATAAATTCGAAGAAGCCATCAAATCTGAAGCACCGGAACTATTCGAACAACAACCCGCCCTACTATATCAATTGGTAACAATGATGAACCCCGGTCGACTCCAGGAACTCGGAGTCAAGGTCGTCGGTTGTGATCAACGTCCGAACGAGTTCGTCATAACCTGGCCTAAAGCGTACCACTGCGGTTTCAATCACGGTATCAATTTCAACGAAGCTGTCAATTTCGCTCTACCCGATTGGTTACAGCAGGGCAAAGATTGTGTACTTCGATACAAGCAACATGCCAAGGCTCCCGTCTTTTCACACAATGAACTCCTCATCACCATCACTCTGTTCTCCGATACAATCAAGACTGCCCTCTGGCTCAAGGATAGTTTGGCGGAAATGGTCCAGCAAGAAACAACAAGGCGAGATCAATTACGAGCTCAAATCCCATTACTTGCCGAATCGCTAGTGGAAGAAGATTGCCCAGAGGAACAATATCAATGCTGTATCTGCAAAGGATTTTGCTACCTCTCACAAATGACTTGTTCATGTACGAAACTTGTCACTTGTATCGAACATGCCGATCAGCTTTGTGGATGCGCCAAATCGAAACGGACATTACGGAAACGATATTCGGAGAATCAGCTCGAAGATATTCTATCGACGATAGAAGCTCGTGCCTCCCAGCCTGGGAATTGGCTTGCTCGACTCGATAATCTACTTGAATCACCTCGACCATCACTTAAATCCATGCGGACGCTTCTGGCGGATGGGGAACGGATAGCCTACCCCATGCCCGAGGTCGAAGATCTACGTGCCTTGGTCGACCGAGCCAATGCCTGGGTTGAAAAGGTTTCTGCTTTGGGCCAACGTAAACCGACTGGACGAAGACGTAAAGGTCGACAGGAAGAGATCGAGGAAACGGACCGTAGTCCAGATGCTTTGAGATCACTACTCAAGGAAGTGGAAAGATTGGCATTCGACAGTACCGAGATTATTCAGCTTCGACAAGTCTTGCATGATATCGAAAGCTTCAGACAGCAAGCGGAAATGATACTTTCGACACCCGACGATGATCTGGATCTCGAGCAATGCCGGACCGCGCTAATACTCGGTAAAAGTCTTAATATCGATATGCCGCAAATTGCTGCTTTATCGACCGTCGTCAATCGGCTTGAATGGTTCATCAAGGTCGATGAGGAGGTAGACGACCGAACCTTGACACTTGCAAATGTTCTCGATCTTATCGCCGAGGCAGAAGCATGTAATGTACCCGCCACTCACAACACTATGATCGAGCTTCACAAATTCAAGGCAAAGGGACAGGCTTGGGCCGATTCGGTCAGTAATCTGTTCAAGCAGCAAAGTATCACTGTCGACGAAATTACCGCTCTTGTCGAAGGACAGGAGTTTGTCCCGACCGATGTCGACTTGATGCGCCAACTGGAGACCATGAAAAAGACTGCTCAAACTTGGCAGACATCTGCTATCGCTCAACTTAGCGGTAGTGGAAGTGCAACTGTCGCGCATAGGTTATTGAAGCAGATCAAGACTGCCACCGGTCCTGTTGGTCGAATCCACGTTCCCGAGATCGGTCAATTGGTGACTGAGATGGATTTCCACAACAAGTGGATGAGTCAAGTTGCGGCCACGTTGAATGTTCGAGAAACGCAGATCGGTACTTCCCTCAAGCTCTTTCTCCAACTTGCCGAAAACGGTCTCGATCCAGAAGATGATACTGTCAAAGACGATTATGCGACTTGCTTCTGCCGAGGACCACCAACGGACACCATGGTCTCGTGTGACGATTGTGCTGGATCATATCACCCCAAATGTGTCGGCTTGACCGTTAAGCAAGTCGATAGACCATTCACTTGTGAAATGTGTGACCAACCTTATGACGCCAATCGACCAAGTCTTAATGCCCTTAGTGGATTCGCCGACGATCACAAGTGGAATTTCATCATCATGCCAGCAGAGATGGAAATCATTCGATCGATAAACAGATTGTTTGTCCGATATGCCACCGTCATCCTGGATATCGCCAATCCCGCAAACAAGGTTGAACCATGTCGAGATGTCCGCCTTATCACTCATCATTTACGAAAGATCTACAATATCCCTCTACTATTTGACGCACACGATTACGAGACCAATACGATTATCGTCTTCGAACACTGGCTCAAGAGGCGTTGGCGAGAAGCAGTCGAACACGCCACAGCTGTCAAATCACGTCCATCCACCGCTTCGCATGCTGGGACCAATCAACGCCGGACTGGGGATCAGAAATATACTCGATCGAGGAAACCTAAATTCGTACTCAAGGAAAGTCGAGAAGGCGAGTTTGCTTGTATCTGTACTACCCCGCCTTTCGACCATTTACTGGTGATTACTTGTTCAAAGTGTAAACAGGGTTATCATGCTAGTTGTGTTCATTGTCCGCCCGAAATGATTGCCACCGAGAGCAAGTGGAAATGTCCTTGTTGTACTATTCGGGCTGGACAGCATTACTCTCGTAATGTCGAGCTACGCGTTCAGATGACTGGTAAGTGTTCCTCAACTATTCAAGGAAAGGCGCTGATGAATAGCCGACAAGGGAACAGATAAATACGTCGATTACCGAATGACACTCAAGTACTTTGCCGAGAAACCAATCATGCTGGAATTATCCTCGACCCCGGTTACGGCCCTAACATTGATCGTTTTGGAATGTACAGAGTTTGTCGAACCGTACATTCCAGAAGATCAGGAGAGGGACGAAGCGACCGGTCAACCCAAGAAAAAGGCTAGATTGGATGACTCGGCAAATGGGGGAAGTCCCGCATCTCAGCATGCTGTTATATCGACTCCTATACCCGCTCCGGCACCGTTCCCACATACGAACGGTACTGCGATCCCACGATCCGATGGTCAAGATCCAAATCGTCGTCAAGGCCCAACGTATCCCAGTGTGCTCGAACGACCGAGTGTGCTCGATTCAAATCGGGCCCATCCATACGCGCCTCGTCCTCCTACGAGTTATGCGCCTCCCCCTCGACCATTTGCTGGTTCCTACTCGCCCAGTCCGTGGTCACCTATCGGATCTGTTTTCAATAAACCCTCCACCCCCACTTTGACACAAGTCCCCACACCACACCCATACACACCTACAGCGCACACTTTGCCTCAAGGTCCCTATCCCCATTCCAACGGCTCAACACCTACTCTTCCCGCTGCCCCTTCGCCCATTATTGCCCGTGCTTCTCCCGCTAGCGCCTCAGTGCCGATGCCTAGCTCAGCTCGACCTGAACTCCCAAATTACGGTTCGCGACCCGTAAGTACCCATGAAGTCCAACTTGCAATGCAAGCTTCTCTAGAGAGGCAACAGGAAGACGAGAAGGAGAAGAGAATACAGATTGAAGAAAAAGAGAGGAAATGGGAGGAAATGAGGGCTAAAGCCGCTAGTATCGTTGAGACGGTTAGGAAAGAGGGGATCAATGGTGGTTTCATGTAGTATTCTTTCTCGTTTGTACATTGATGCTTTAGATTGTAGTTGTTTGTATAGCATCGTTCATCGTTATAATGCGTCGTTTAGCAAGATGTATTATACCATGATCATTCCACTCTACTTCACGGAAATACGGCTAAATCCGAAGAGAAGTAATCGTCACTCGACACACAGATACACACACTGATTCCCTCAAGAGATACTCCTAGACACCGCTTTCGTACAAAAAGACAACACACATGTCGACCCAAAGGTATACCCCCAACGTGTTTGAGTCGGGGTTTGGCTTCTGGCCAGGCTGATTCATGGAAACGGGGGCGAGAATGATGGATCATCTCTACTTCCCCGCAGTCACCTCTTCCCAACGGTTCCTACGAACTCGAACCCCAGCTGGTCGGTGGTCAAAGTAACTTCCAAAGCTAGAAAGTTGATTGAGATTCTACACACCCCCTTTATCTGCCTGACGGATCCGGTCACTTTTACAACATCACTTCGAAGGACGTTTGAACGACTATCGCCTATATATCAAAGTATCGATCCCTCGCTCTTTACCCCTCTAATCCCCCTCCCACCTCCATTGTCTACTCTTTACCCCTTGGAATACCCCTTGCATAATGGCCAAGAAGAAGAACAAGAGTGAACCTACGATCGATATCGATGTGGAAATTGATAATGAAAGTGGACCACCTGCCGATCCTAATGTCCCGGATTTACCTACTCCTAAAATCGCTGTTCATGTTAGTAATGCCAACAACAATCATAATTCCAATCACAATGCCAATAACAACGGGAATGCGAATGGGAATGCGAATTTGAATGGGAATGGAGTAGCGGATAAATCGGTTCATTTACATCACGATCATAATCACCATCATTCACATTACGCCAGGTCTGTTGGACAAGATTCGAAAGGTGGAGAAAAAGTTACAGAGACCAAGGAAGTTGTGGATGTAGATGAAGACGAGGGGACTACGACCAAGACCAAGACGGTGAAGGAGACTACCAATACTGTTGCTGGTGGTGGTACTATTAAAGTTCACAGTTCAAAGGCTCAATCCACACTCCACCCTTCAAGTCCGGTTGGATCTGTTAGATCATTATCTCATAGAAACTCTCGACCACCCGATATAGTGGTTAATATCGCTTTACCACCCGCGGCAGCTCCTGCTCCTGCTCCCGCTCCCGCTCCTGCGCCTTCGGTTGCTATTACACCACCTACCCCTATTCCTCGACCTCCTTCAATCGCACCTACCCCTATTCCTCGACCTCCTTCAATCGCACCTGCCGCTATACCCTTACCTGCTTCCGTCCCACCCTCGCCAACCATCAGTGTTAGGAGTCTAGCACCATCAAGGAGTATGCATACGAAAGCACCACGAACTGTATTCGCCGTACCGATCAAGGAGGATGACGAAGAAGAAATAGAAGAAACTACGGTAGTCACGACTACTCGCAAGATCAGAAGAACCCCTTCCCCCGCACCACCCGCTCCTCTACCCCTTCCACCATCTTATGCCCCACCCGGTACCCCCTTAGTGATCTCCGATCCGACTTGGAAACCAGTCCCAGAACCTAGACCAATGTTGTCCCGACCAGCTTCATTTAGGGACAAGAATGATGGTTATGTGGAAACCACAACCGTCAAGACAGTCACACATTCCCCTAAACAGAAGGAGAAGAGTTCGTTTCTTGATAAATTAGTACCCAAGTGTCTCAAGCCAACTAATACAGGTCCACCCCCTGCTGAGAATCAAACTATTCAAGTA
>Ga0308160_10007217_pt1 | contig 11113 bp, 9 predicted proteins | sample PhyFR1_FD_201036 | JGI IMG/M metagenome (GOLD analysis project Ga0308160, IMG submission 201036) | Phyllosphere microbial communities from UC Gill Tract Community Farm, Albany, California, United States - DLSLF.R1 | ecosystem: Host-associated > Plants > Phyllosphere > Unclassified | place: USA... | reverse complement strand
CGAATGGACCTTCTACCCCGACCACCCCGGGTCGATCAGACATAGGAATGACGCATTCGGGGTTGATTGGGACGCCTAATCGATCGAGTGTGGGGATGATGGTGGATGCCTCGGAGGGGACGGGCGGAGCAAGCAGGATAGTGCCGAATACTGTTACCCCTGAACGGAGACACAAGGAGAAGAAACGGAGGATCTCGGATAGTCCCACAAAGGTGTTGGCTGGGAAGAGTCAACCGTTGGTCGGGAACAAGGACGTCGGAGTTGAGAGCGTCGGCGAGTCGGAGGTGGATGGAATGGAGGTAGAAGTGGACGTCGACGCACGTCCCGATGAGATGGATCTTCAAATAGACCGCTCCGATCATGAGACGGAACAGACAAAGTCCAGCCTTGACGAGCCGAGCAATAACATCTCGGTCACTGCGAGTCCGTCTGTGGTACCGAAGATGGCACCTCCTCGACCGGCTCCACTATCTACCCTGAACCGGTCGATGCATTCTACGAACAACATGACCTCGAGCTTCCCCTTGCGCAAACAGGTTTACCCTAGTACCCTCGGTCCGGGAGCATCATCGGGTCCCTCTGCATACACGCCGGCAGCAGCTATCCCACGTCGTGTCGTTCGGACCGTTTCCGATCGAACAGACGTCTCTGTTGGCTCTACACCTATGGACACGATGTCTTCCAAGGACACCAACCTGCCTCGCCCGACACGAAGAGAAGGACTGGGCTCGGACGTCAAGGGCAGCTTGTATGGGCTCTCGGCGGCACTGGCAAAGCTGCAAGTCAAGGCAAGCGTGCCTGCTCCCAGTTCATTGACAGGTCCGAGCGGAGGAGAAAAGAGACGGATGGGAGGCTTTGCGATGCCCACCGCGAGTAGTGCTGCCAAATCTGTGTCTACGCCCGGTGTCAACGTTCCCCTCACCTCGACTGCGACCTTTAACGAGGTTCCGACAAAGCCCACTCAAGGGTTGAAACGAAGTTCGACGATGAACGGTAGAGGGAAGCGATCGTCCTTGACCCACATCGCTTCTGGTATTGCCAGCAGTTCTTTGGACGCGCCAGTCCGACAAGTCGCACGAGCCACGAGTACCGCCCCAGAATCCACCCTTTCGCGATCCTTTACCACTACGACGCACTTCCAGACCTTGATCGAGAGCGATGTGGGTTCGGGCTGCCTCAAGGGAGTCGTCGCATTTGTGGACGTCAGGACAGCCGAAGGGGATGACGCTGGGTCGGTGTTTATCGAGATGCTAAAGTCGTGCGGAGCCAAGGTGCGGATGCAGCAAAACGATGCTCGCTTTCTTTCCGGTTGCTCATGTGCTTGCTTCTGAGCGTGCTGTACATCAGGTTCTCGCTAAAGCATCAGAATCCTGCACCCATATCGTCTACAAGTCTGGCAAATCATCAACGGTCGCATGGCATCGTCGGCAAGAAGACCCTAAACCGTACATGGTTGGGATCAGCTGGGTGACGCGTTGTAAAGAATCTGGGAAACGGCTTGATGAAGATGTGTACAAGATCGATCCAGAACAGATGGAGATCTTCAAAAAGGTGACTCGCATGTTACGGAGCCAGGTGGATCATCGACTGACTAGCTCCCCTGATACTTTGCAGCGACGACGGTCGATGGAGCCCAAACAGCTACATGCCTTGCTGGCTGCAGGAAATGCCGAGGCGCAACACGGAGACAGGTCGAGTGAGTCTCGTGAACAAAGTGATGCAAAGATCGGTCTCATTAAGACGAAGACGCCCCGCAGTGCAACCGAGACGACTTTCTGGACAGTAATGGCTCGGAAGGCCGACCCCGTCCAACGTCACGTCACGGCTTTGGCAAAACACGACAAATCGATGTTTCGTATCATGTTGAAACGACTGAGCACAGTTGAAACGACTGAGCACAGTTGAAACGCTCTGAATACCCTAATGTATGATCTTGTTCTTGTACACTCGTCTGCATCTTTGCAATATATCTAATCTAGTGATGGAACTGCGTGAAGCGACGGCAATGTTAGCGACGCTCGCTCCCGTACACAGAACCGGCAACCCTCGAGACTTACCAAACGGAGGTCGGTGTGAGCAAAGACGATGCCGTAGTTGTCGGCGGTCTTGATGCACTCGGCATCCATAATGCTGCCACCGGGAGCGGCCAAGAACTGCACGCCGCTCTGTCGGACACGGTGAACATTGTCGGGGAAGGGGAAAAAGGCGTCCGATGAACAGGCGACTCCGGTCAACTCCTTCATGTGAGCCTCCTTCTCCTCCTTGGACAAGGGCGCAGGGACCTCGTCGAACATGCTCTCCCAGTGCGATCGCTCGCTGGGGTCGGCCTCGAAGACGTTGCCAGTGACGAACAAGTCGATAGCATTGGCCTTGTCAGCACGCTTGGTACCCTTCTTGAAAGGAAGGGCAAGGACTCGGGGGTGGTGTCGCAACCACCAGTTATCGGCCTTTTCACCGGCCAATCGGGTGCAGTGGATTCGAGACTGTTGACCGGCTCCCAATCCGATAACGGCTCCGTTGAGTGCGTAACAGACAGAGTTGGACTGAGTGTACTTCAAGGCCAAGGTCGCAACGGTCAAGTCGGTGATGGCTTGTTTGGTCAACTGAGGAACGATCAAGAGGTTAGCGAGTTGAGGCTTGAAACGGTGAGCCGGCATCTGCGCGCACCTCCTTGTTACTCGTGACAACGTTCTTGAAAAGAGACTCGTCGATCTTGCAATCATTCCTCTTTTGCTGAAGCGAGATTCCGTAAACCTGACGGGTCTCGATCTCAGGAGGAACGTAGTCGGCATCCATCTGCAAGACGCAGTACTTTCCTCCCTTCTTCTTCTGGAGGATCTCGAGGGCCTCAGGCTCGTAGCCGGGGGCGATGACACCATCCGAGACTTCTCGCGAGATGATCTTGGCGGTAGCCGTGTCGACAGTGTGAGAAAGGGCGATAAAGTCACCGAAGGAAGACATTCGGTCGGCACCTGCAGAGAGGTCAAGTTGTTCAGATCGAATCATATGTGCAGGCTGCGTGGGTCCGGATCACTGACCTCGAGCACGAGCGTAGGCACTGGCAAGGGGAGTCAACTCCTTCAAATCGTCGACGCCAAACACCTTTTTCTCTCGGTCGTCCAAGGGGATGGCGACAGCGGCACCGGCAGGCGAGACGTGCTTGAAGGAAGCGGCAGCGGGAAGCGCAGGTTCAAAGGCAGCAGCGAGCTCCTTGACCAAGGCCCACGAGTTGAGGGCATCGAGAAGGTTGATGTATCCGGGAGATCCGGACAGGACTAGCGATGAGGTGGGAATGTATATTAGTCTGAGTGCCATCTGCCTTGCCGACTCTGCCTCGACTCACTCTTGATGGGCATCTCGCCCTGCTCAACAAAGGCTTGAGCGGGTTTCTGGTGAGGGTTGGCGCCGTATCGCAAGGGGACTCGCTGGTACCCAACACCAGCTCCAGCCTTGGAGTCGGCAGCCGAGTCAGTGCTCGAGTACATTTTCCTAAAGTAGTCGGCGATAGCTTCATCGTAAGCCTTGGTGCTTTCGAAAGCCTTGATAGCGAGACCTCGCTTGGTCTCGTCCGAGACTTTGCCGCTCTCCTTCCATTCCTGGAGGATGACGTCGTAGTCGGAAGGAGAGGAGATGATCGAGACACGGGCGTGGTTCTTGGCAGCAGCCCTCAAAAGGGTGACACCGCCAATGTCAATCTCCTCAATGGCACCGGCCAAAGTGCAGTCGGGCTTTTGAGTTTGGAGCACGAAGGGGTATAGGTTGCAGACGACCAATGTAATGGGCGAGATCTGGTTGGTAGCCAAGTCCGCGAGATCGGACTCGATTTCACGAGAGAGAATTCCTGCAAGACGCGAGTGATCAACACACGTTGCACATATCTGAATTCATCAGCTAGAAACACACCTCCGTGGACAGCAGGGTGAAGGGTCTTGACCCGGCCTCCGAGCATCTCCGGGGCCTTGGTGATGGAGGAGACATCCCTGGTAGAGGTATCGACATCAGCACCTGCCTAAACGGAGACCGACGTCGCAAATATCCACTCACTCGATGTCCATACCAGCTTCTCGAATCTGCTTGGCGGTACCACCGGATCCAAGGAGTCGGAAGCCAAGTTCCTTCAACCCTTTGGCAAAGGGAAGCAATCCAGTCTTGTCATAGACAGACAGCAAGGCTGAACGTTGACAAGATGATACGCTTAGCACACGGCTTCACGACGTTCGGGTTTTTCTTTCTGCGGTATGCAGACTGACCGATCGGAGCGTCAGACATTTTGGTAAAGTTCGTTCGTTTCGCTTTTAGGGGTCAGGTATCAAGCTAGATGTGAAGACTTGTCCGAAACAAGGCAAAGTCTAGAGTCATAGCGAATGTTGAAAGACCTTCCAATCGATTCAACAAATCTTGAAATCTCGAGCAACAAGGAAGCTCGCTCGCTCCTCGGGCGAAAGTTGGGAAAAATCAGATTACGTAAGGCCGAAAATGCACCCGAAACCCGAGGTCAGTTTCATCCTTGCGCAGCCCTGATTAAAGTACTGAGATGATTGCGTCAAGAGTCATCGGTTTCGATCACTCTTCCACTCTCGTACATCCTTCTGCAGCGCACTCAAAACCGTCACCATTGTTTTGGCACTCGTCATAAGCCCATGACCTTCTCCGCTCAAGATCTCGACGCGACAAGACTTCATCTCCCGCTCCATCCACCGAGCTCCGCGTTGTCCAATTTTATCATCCTTCTCCCCGAGCCAAACTTGACAAGGGTGCCCGATATGAGTATAAGCGAAGCCCCAGTCTTTGCTTTCTTTGCCGAGTATAGCTAGGAGATCCGAAGTGCCCCCCTGAAGAGCTTCTGCATGCGAGGCGCGAAGAATCGCTTTAGCGAGCGAGCTTTCACCCACTAACGGTGCGCAGCTAGATGCGGAAGAAGCGATGCTTGCGGCATGCGAAGACCGTCTGTCCAATAGTAATGGTGGGAGACTCGTAGTCCGATCGGGTATGGGTCGGACTTTACCAGTCAGATCAACGAGCGCAGAGGCCTCTGTGGTGCCTACAGCAGACTGAATGGAATGACCTCCAGGGGAACTCGAATCACAGCGAGGACTCGCGACAGATGGCGTGTGTATCCGCATGGCATAAGGTAAACGTTCCAAGCTCGATGAAGCGGTCAAAGAGTTTCTCGATAGTCGGCGTACCAGTTTCCCTGCCACGCTCTTCGGACGGGTGAGTGGCGATACTGGTGGTCGAGCTGAACTCTGGCGGTAAGGTGCTTGTATACCCTCATTCAGATCCCACACTGATGTATCCAAGTGAGATTCTTCCATTTTGGTGTTGATGCTCGCGAGTGCGCCTCTCGCCGACCGGCCTACAAAGTATCCAGAAGCGGTTCCCATCACCGTGCGCTCAGTCTGCGGCGGCGCATAACCTATGCCTTCTGAGCGATGCCCTGGCAAACCACCGAGTCTCCACCCATTCAGTTTCCATTCTGTCGCTTGAGCGGTCTTGATCACGCTCGAAGGGACATATCTCAACCATTTATAAGCTGCGTCGCACAGTATGACGATTCAGAAAACGTGGACACATTGATAGGAGTACGTCATGCTTACTTCCGTCGACCTCCATGTTGACCCAGGGAGCAAGCAAATGGATCGTCCCTACTACCCTCTGCTTCAGCTTCAACGCCGTTGCTAAAGCGTACGGTACCCCAGCCGAATGGGCCAAGATCCCGAACTTTTCGATACTGAGCCGATCCATGATCTCCTTGACCACGTTTGCCCATTCCAACAGTCCTCGCGATTCGGCAGCAACATCCTGGCTCTTCCCCAGTCCCCATCGATCGATACAGATCAAGCGGATCCCCTCGGCCTGCGCGAGTTCGTCGTACAAGGCGATCAGATACCTCACACAACCGAGACCCAGGAACACGAGAACCGGATAGCCTTGCGGATCTCCGACCTCGGCGTAGGACAAGACCTGCCCTGCTTGACCCGGTCTCTCGAGCGTGATATAGCGGTTCAGGCGCCGAGAACGGAGGTATTTCGCGACGGATGTTTGCGGGTCGTCGTCTCGTTCGATCTTGCGTTTCAAGCTTTCCCAAGATTCCGAAGAGGTAAGGGATCCGATGGTCTGACTATCCGAGCTGTGCGTGGGTCCATATGATGTGCATTTTGGGGGAACTGGAGGTCCTGTGCTGGAAGACGATCGTCCAGAGGTGGATTGCAACGAATCCAACCTCTCCAGCATCAACACGCTCCCCTCCATCGCTGCCTGAAGCGACTCCCTCCCCTCATTATCCTTGACCGTCCGTTTTTGGTTCAATCCCTCTCGACTCAGCCCAAAGACCTCGGGCGTCTCGCTCGCATGTTTCCTGATGATATCATCGATGCTCAGGGTCCGGGTAGCCGGGATGGAAGCCGTTCGAATGGGGACGACCTTGCCCCCGCTTAGCTCGGCCGCGATGCTATGCAAGTCTCGACTACCGGTGTGCTTGTGGCTCTTGTTGGCGTTGGCTCTCTCCGAGCTATCCTTCTGGCTTGCTGTTCCATTCGAGGGTTTCTTTACCGCCTCAGCTCGAGGGATCACCGTCTGACCCTTCTTCTTGGGATTTACTTGCAGGATCAAACTATCCATTAAATCGGTACTCCCACCTAATGACCCCAAGGAACAGATTCTATGAGCGTCCATCTCCCCTCAAACCTTGGAAGTTCAGCAGGACTCACCGGCCATACTACCTTCTTCGTCTGAAGGCACCTCCCCGAGCGCCCCTACCTCTTGCTCCACGCTTGCAGCCAAACTAATACGCCCCGGACCGAGCCTCGACGATTCCTTTCGCCTCGTAGATGACGATCGAGAGGGATTACGATGAGGGACTTCGATATCTGGGTTTTGACGTGGCGAGTGAGGTGAATGAGGTGTTTCTGGGTTGGACGTGACGGGAGGGTGTGAGGGGGAAGATGGAAGTGCCTTGATCATGTCGTATGAAGAGGGTGCCATGTGATTGATAGGACCAGCGGTGGGACCAGATATTCGCGGTAATTTTGAGGGTCTCGGATGGGCTGCATTCGTTTCCATCGGACGGATCGCACTCGTCGGGATGTTTGCCACTGGAAAGACGCTGTCCACGGTCTTGGTACGCAATAATTTCCCATTCCTCCTCAACGTGTCCAGACCTTTTCCATCGACGACCACCGAACTTGGACCAGTCGGAAAACGACTCGAAGTAGGAGTCGTCTCATCCTCCTTGACAGTAGGGACGGGGGAAATCAAAGGTGTATCACTCGTCGAATGCCAAAGGCCCTTGAATCGCCTCGATCGAGCAAAAGTCCTTTCCCCCCTAACGCTGACGGCGTCATCATACATGCTCGCACTCGATTCCGGTCGGGAGTCGGGGTTGGTGCTGTTCGAGGTGTGGTCATCTCGAGAGCCATTGGTGAACACCCAGAGATTGGTGAGCGGTCGACGTTTGTTTTGTCGTCTGGAAGAGAAGGAGGGGAAGATGCTCGATACTGATGATCGGATGGAGGCGGTGTCATCTTGGTCTCTACTGGTTGTGTGTGGCATATTATTGCAGGTCAAGGGTGGAGAACCTGGATGTCTAACGCTGGATCCAGAGGATGTACTGGGACATCGATGTCTATTCGAGTGTGTGGTGAGTTTTGAGTCTCAGGGAGAAAGATGAGATATCACCGGAAAATATGAACAAATCTAGCTGACAGTACCAAATCGTCTAGCCTCGGCGAGGCGTGTCAGTCGTGACTGGGAGATCTCGGCAGAGAAGTTGTGGGGGGGGATCCTCGTGTTGATTGAGTTCAAGATCAACTCGTTTGATTGCCGGGCCGGGGCTTTCGCTTTCCATCCATCCCGTTCGACCGTGACCATCCAAGGAAGGGGAAATTGTGACGACGCGTGGCACCAATGGCAGATAATGAAACTTTATCAGGTGTGGAGCTCACAAGAGAGATCGAATCGAGCCAAAACGATCAAATGATGACGAAAAGGATTGATGGGAGAAAAGTTTGTGCGTCACTCTTTCTCCCGGGCAGATGAAACGCGGTGATTGTCGTTGTGATTGTATTTCGCTTATTTCCACCTAGATTCATCATCATCATCATCATCATCATCATCATCAATCATCAATCATCAATCATCACGGGAACAAGGGTAATCAATCATATCACTTGATCGATCATCAACTGGGACACAACTCTAGCTATCACTTTGCCCTCGATTCCAAAGTCAAAAAGTCACGTTAGCCAATTAAGTGTTTTACGCTGTAATCTCCGAGCGAAACTAAAGGGTTCCTCGTCGTTCTTACCACGACCTCCTCCGCCAAGATGTCAACCCTGTTCTCGAAGCCCGCGCAAGCCGAATCATCATGGCAAGCCGTCTATCGAGCGAGATTAGAAGAACGACAGGCAGCGGACAACGTTCATGCTGAAATCATCCAGGCGTGTCAGTCGTCTCGAGGGTCTCCTTCTCAGGGTGCCTGTGCTGATGGAGAGTTCTGTGGACCGTCCTAGATCGGAGTCTGGCAGTGTGCTTACGGGATTCGAGGGAAAGGAATGCTGCTTGGCTGCGATCGACCTCGGAAGGAGGTTCAGCCGTGGGTGCTCAAGACGGGTGAGGGTTGGAATTCTACATGCAAAGCCTGGGGCTGGAATCCTTGGTCTAACGTTCTGTGCGTCGCCTCCACCTTTGCAGAGCGAATACCAAAAGCTACATCACGACCCTCGAAAAACAACTCTCTCACCTCCGCGCCGAGCTCTCAGACGCCTATCGTTCCCGCTCTACTTCTCAAGACAAACAGCTCCGACTGACGGATACTTTGAGGGAGAGGGACGACGAGGTCAGAGCGTTGAAGGATGAGGTCAGGGTGATGCGGGAACGAGCGGAGAGGATGAGTAAACGAGAGAGGGAGCACGAGGAGAGGTGGAAGATCAAGGATAATGATGTTCAGGTGAGTTAGCGGCTTCACCCTTGTTTTTCTGTTTGCCAAGGAGGGGAGTTGGGATGACTGACTGAAGCAGAACATCCGTTGTAGCACCTTCACGACGAGATCCTCTCTCTGCACCTCGAATTGGATCAACTTTCACAACGAAATTCTGCCTTGCAAGCCGATAACGCTAGTCTGCTACAGAGATGGTTGGACAAGATGAACGAGAGGGTGGACAAGATGAATGCGGATTTCGAAAACGAGAGCGTCAAGGATCCCGACAAGGAGGCCTCGGGTAGCAGGAAGCCGGCGGCTTGATGGTCGACAGGGCCTTATCCACGGACGAGAGCTTTTTGTATCATGGTTGTACAACATGGCGATGCATTGCACCGATACACTCACTTTCACATTTCGTCGTCATTATCTTGTCGTTATTATCGTCAGTCGATCAATCAAACACCATCTCGTCTTCTCCCCCTTCGTCTTGCCCAGAGCTCCGAACGTCCATCCCACCAATGCCTTCGGCCACAGCCGTCTCTCCATCATTACTCATCAGACCCGTTCCCAAACCTTGACCGTTCCGCTTGCTCATCAACAACATGCCTAGACCTCCCATTCCGATCGTCGGTCTATATCCCATTGCCATTCCGGGAGGCATCCCGATCGGTCCAGCGTTACCTGCAGCCGCCATATTCGCCAAGGGAGAAGACGTGACGGGAGAGACAGTCCGCATAGCTTGCATCTGGCTCGTAGCCGCAGGACTTCCCCCCCGCGAACGAGGAAAATTCATCGAACGAGCGTTTCCGTATGACATTGCGTCCATCGGATCCGAAGTGACGTGATATCCTGTAGGTGAGACGGGAGTAGGTCCGGGCGGAAGGGTTGCATGCCAATGTGATGGTGATCCCTCACCGCCTTGACGATACCGCTTGGTGTAAGGTTCGAAACGAGCGTCATCAAATGCGGCTGGACGAAGTAGGGATAGATCAGGACGAAAGCACTCGGACAGTCGCGCCGACTCGACACCGACCTTTCCGCTTGGTAGGCTTGCCGCTAGCAACGGGGCTTTCCCTCCAAGCCGTCGCGTTGCTTTTGCTCGCACTCGCAATGTCCATTCCGCTATTGCTCGCCTGTCAAATGAACACGGAAGGGGTGTTAGTCTATATCTCATACGGACTATCCCACCACCAACACCCACATCGCTCCCCCGGGCGCTGCCTTGACTGGCTCTGGCCTCGTTCCTCTCTTCACTGGTCATCCCAGAGATTTGACCAAAACTGCTGTTGCCCGCAGAACCCGTGTTCCCTCGACTCAGCATCGCTCGATTCGGCCTAACCGAATACCGAGGCGTTCGTGTGCTACTCGCTGTGGAGAATGCAAAAGGCGAAGAGTTTTGCGCCGCCATATCCACATCCATGCCTCCAGTTGAGCCTCCTTGATTTGCGTCGTCACCCGAGACAAGGTCGTCAACAGCAAAAGGTCCTTCATCACTGCTATTCCCATCGTCCTGCTCGTCGTCGCTGTCATCGCTGTCGGCCTCTAAAAAGCTGTTCAGCATATGACCACGGCGTGAAGGACGAGGAGTCATAGGTAGAGATTCCGAGTTGGACATGATCAACCGCTGAAGGAGCGCTTCCGAGCGGATTTCTTGCATCGGTAAATTGGCCTCGGCAGCCAACGTCTTCCGCAGGTTTGGCGGAAGGAGCCTTGGCTGAGCCGTGTCCATGATGCTGCTCCTCCTTCTGGGGGGAAAGCCCGTACCCAGAGGTCGCTCCCGGTCGGTTCCCCCTTCGTCGCTACCTCCGCTGGTCTCCATGCTATCGTTACTATCGCGATGCCTACCCATTCCCTTTCCACCGAATGGGTATCGAAATCCTTTTGGAGGGGTTCGGGCTAGACGATTGATGTCGTCGTCGACCAAAGCGGATCCCCGCTCGAGACCTTGCGACATTGACCCATCTCCTTGCACGTTTCTAAGGTCAGAAGAGTCCTTGACCGCCGAGTGTTCGCTAGACACCCGTCTCAACGCCATCGAGAACCGAGAAGAAGATGATGTTGGGTCAAGGCCGATACCATACCCGATATTGGTGTCAAGTCGAGGTGATTTGGGGTCCGGTATTGAAGCGAATGAAGACTGGCTTCGGCGTATATGTGTAGGTGGATCCAAGGTATGTCGCCATTGTTCTACAT
>Ga0308160_10007216_pt1 | contig 11114 bp, 11 predicted proteins | sample PhyFR1_FD_201036 | JGI IMG/M metagenome (GOLD analysis project Ga0308160, IMG submission 201036) | Phyllosphere microbial communities from UC Gill Tract Community Farm, Albany, California, United States - DLSLF.R1 | ecosystem: Host-associated > Plants > Phyllosphere > Unclassified | place: USA... | reverse complement strand
TGTAGATGAAGGAGATGGAGCGCTCGGAGAGGGTGATGACGACGGTCTTGTCGTCGGGGGTCGCGATGCCGGAGATCACCGCGAAGCTGCTCTTCCGTGCCGACTGCGAGTCCTCGGCGGTCACGGCTTCGATGCTCGACTTCACGTCCGCCGAGGTGAGCGGGTCGCCGGAGTGGAAGGTGACGCCGTCCTTGAGGGTGAAGGTGTACGTCAGGCCGTCGTCGCTCACCGTGCTGTCGGCGGCGAGCACCGGTTCGACCTCGCCGTCGTCCGTGAGGCGGTACAGGCCCTCGTACACGTTGCCGGTGAAGGCCTCCGTGACGCCCTGGCCGCCGCCGCCGGTGTTGCTGAGGTTCTGCGGCTCGTAGAGCGAGCCGACGGCGATGGTCGCGTCGTCGCCCGTCGCCGAGCTGCCACCACCACCGGCGCAGCCGGCGAGGGCGACGGCGGCGGCGACGGACAGGGCGACGAGCCCGATGGTTCTCTTCACGGATACTCCTGTGGTGTGGGGGTGCTGGTGCAGGTGTGGGGTGCTGGGGGTCAGACGGCGTAGAGGTCGAAGCCTTCGCGGAACCGGACGATCCGTTCTCCGGCGAGGACGTCTCCGGCGAACCGGTTCTGCGGCGGCGGCATCGGACAGTTGTACTGCACGGAGAAGCCGCAGGGCGGCACGAACGCGCGGTTGAAGTCGAGGACGACCTCGCCCGCCGTGCCGAAGCCGCCGTCGTCGGTCCGCTGCACGAACAGGAACCGGCCGGCGCCGTAGGTGCCCGACTCGTCATCGCGCCCGTTCGTCGCGTCGCCGAACACGAGGAGGAGCGTGCCGCCGTCGTCGAAGGCGCTCATCGTGTACTCGACGCCGTCCCGCGTGAACACGATGTCGCCGGGGACGACGAGCTCCCGTGATCCGCCGTTGTCTCGGATGTGCTCGAACGGGACGGTCCGCGAGCCGTCGACGGGCGTGAACCGCGCCGTCTGGACCCAGGCGGGGTCGTACGGGAAGACCTCGATGCCGTCGAACGCGCGGATGGCGGGTGCGTTCGCGTCCCATCGGCGGATGCCGACCTCGTCCTGGCCCGTGTCGAGGTGGGTGCGGCGGAGCGTCGTCACCGTGACGCCGCTCGGCTGCTCGGCGGCGATGGCGGCTGCGGCTGCATCGACGGTGGCTGGCGTCTCCTCCGCGAGCCACCGCGTCTCGACGAGGGCGAGGTTGCCGAGCGGCGCGGTCACGGCGGCTCGACGCTCCTCGCGCCAGGCGTCGTGCTCGGCGATCGCGTTCGGCTGCGGGGCGGTGTGGATCGGCATGTCTCGATTCTCCGGATGACGGCGGGCGGGTCCCAATCGTGTGTCCTTCGGAGTCCAGCTCGTTTCGGGCGGGAACTATTCCCGAGCCCGGCGACGACCCTGCGCGGGACGGCGAGCGACCGGGTCGCGACGGTCTGGGAGGATGTCCTCATGAACGCCACGCTCGTCCGCATGCCCGCCGATCGACTGCGGGGGTGGATGCTCGCCGCGAACGCGCAGTACCGCCTCGAACGCATCGAGGCGGGGGAGACCGAGGCAGAGGCGACGGCGAAGGCTGCACAGTCCCTCGCCGAGACGTTCCCGGCCGGCCGACTCCAGGTCGGACACCTCGTCTTCGAGGTGGTCCTCGACGAAGCCGCAGTCGGCGTGCTCTGGATCGGACCGCGGAGCACGAGCCACCCGGACGAGTGGTGGGTCTGGGACGTGGAGATCGACGAGTCGTTCCGCGGGCGTGGGCTCGGCCGGCAGGCCATGCAGCTCGCCGAGACGGCGGCCAAGGAGCAGGGCGCGAAGACGCTCGGGCTGAACGTCTTCGGATTCAACCGGATCGCGCGCGGCCTGTACGAGTCGCTCGGCTACGAGACGATGGCCGTGCAGATGCGCAAGGCGCTCTAACGCGGGTCCAGCCCGTCGATCAGCTCGGTCATGACCCGGTCGGCGAGTGACGGAGGCTTCGGGTGCCCGTCGGCGGTGGTCCGCGAGGTCGTCGCCCGGTCGAGCGCGAGGACCTCACCGTGGAGGTGCTCCATCTTCGCGTCGAGCCTGGAGGCAGCCTCGGCGGCGTGCTTGAGCTCGGCGAGCAGGCTGTCCGGCACGGCCTTGTCGTACTTGTAGTAGATCTTGTGTTCGAGGCTCGCCCAGAAGTCCATGGCGATCGTCCGGAACTGGATCTCGACGGGCACCTGCACGACGCCGTCGGACATGAACACCGGAACCTCGACGATCACGTGGAGGCTCTGGTACCCGTTCGGCTTCGGGTTCGCGATGTAGTCCTTGACCTTCACCACGGTGATGTCCTGCTGGCTCGTCAGGAGTTCGAACACCTTGTACGTGTCGGAGATGAAGCTGCAGGTGACGCGGATGCCCGCGATGTCCGTGATGTGTTCGCGGATGTCGTCGATGTCCTGCCCGTACTGCTTGCGCTCGATCTTGCCGATGATGCTCTCCGGCGACTTCAACCGCGAGCTGATGTGCTCGATCGGGTTGTAGTCGTGGATCTGCGTGAACTCCTCCTTGAGGATGTTGAGCTTCGTGGTGATCTCGTCGATGCCGAACTTGTACAGCATCATGAACCGCGTGAACTCGTCCTTGAGGCGCTTCAGCTCCTCGAGGTTGTCCGACGACGTTGGTCCGGTCATGGGCGTGCGCTCCAGCTCTGTCTCCGACGGGCCGACGGCCCGCTCGCACTCTACTGAAGCGGCCTTGGAACGCCTCTCAGCCTCCTGTGAATCAGGACCGTCGCGAGCAGTTCAGTGCTGCAGGGCCGCGCGGCGACGTGACGAGGCCTGGAGCCGGCGGGCGCGCCCGGCGGTCAGCATCAGGCCGAGGACGACCCCGGCGACGGCCCCGGACGTGTTCGCGAGGAGGTCGCGGGGATCGCTCACGCGTCCGGGGATCGCGAGTTGCGCGGCCTCGATGCCGACCGTCAGCGCGGCTGCGACGAGGATGGCGAGCCACCAGCGCCGCCGTCCGAGCAGGAGCAGGAAGAAGACGCCGATCGGGACGAACATGGCGATGTTCGCTCCGAATTCGAGGCGCTCGTAAGTGACCCACGCCGTCGACTCCCACCGGGCGAGGAGGTCGACGAGTCGGTACACGAGGGACTCGGTCCGGCCGTCGAAGGGCCGTGGGCCGAGGGTGATGGCCGCCACGAGCGCGAGGTACACCACGGTGAGGGTGCTGAGCACGGGATGGCGGCGGAACATCGGCCCAGCATGCCCGAGCCACCTTGGCGGCGCTTGAGTGTTCCCTGGACGGGGACGATGCGTCGCCGATGAGGCCGGTCGGGTCGTCAGCAGCGCGTCAGCGCCCTCGCAACCGCTCGATGTCGCGTCGTTCACGCTTCGTCGGTCGACCGGCGCCCCGGTCTCGGACGGCCACGACCTGCCGTTCCGCCGGCGTCGGCAGCGGGGGAGAGCGGTCGATGAGACATTCCGCCGCGACGTCCGCCCCGACCCGTTTCGCGATGAGGCGTCGGACCTCCACGACCCGGTCGAAGCCCGCCACGCGGAGTCGGACCTCGTCGCCGATCCTGACGGCCTGTGCCGGCTTCGCCCGCTCGCCGTTGACCCGGACGTGGCCGGCTCGGCAGGCGGTCGCGCCGGCCGAGCGGGTCTTCGTCAGCCGCACCGCCCAGATCCATGCGTCGACGCGCACGCTCGACGGGCTGTCCATCCTCCGATGGTAGAGCAGCCCATCGGTAGACTCGACCCGTGACTGACGGGGCGGGGCGCGGGGTTCGACGGACCGGTGAAGACCGCGTCGTCACCCTCCCCAATGCGCTCAGCGTCTTCCGGATCCTCCTCGTCCCGGTCTTCCTGATCCTCCTCGTGCAGGGGCAGGACCTGTTGGCTCTCGCGACGCTCGCGTTCTCGGGCGTCACCGACCTCCTCGACGGGTGGATCGCGCGACGGTTCGACCAGATGACGAAGCTCGGTCGACAACTCGATCCGGCCGCCGATCGCCTCTACATCCTCGCGGCGTTGATCGGTCTCGCGGCCCGCGGACTCATCCCGTGGTGGTTGCTCATCGTCGTCTTCGCCCGCGACCTGCTGCTCGTCGGGCTCGCCGTCGTCCTCCACCGGTCCGGTACGGGCGTGCTCCCGGTCATCCGCGTGGGGAAGTGGGGCACGGCTCTCCTCTTCATCGGGCTCCCGGTCCTCATGCTCGGCCAGGCGTTCCCCGCCGTCGCGATGATCGCGACGCCGCTCGGTTGGGTGTCGGTGATCGCCGGAGCGACGCTCTACTGGTGGGCCGGCATCCTCTACCTGCTGCAGACCGTGCGCATCTCGGGGGATGCCCGTTCGAAGCAGCGGGAACGGGCCCGATCCGACGGATCACCCTCGACCGGGCGGCTCGACAGTGACGCCACATCGGATACGCTTGACGGAGAGGAGGTCGACGGTGGCTGAGCACGATGAGAAGTATCCCGCGACCGGGGCGTACACGCCGGGAGCTGTCGATGACGGTGCCCCGACGAGCGGCTCGGGCGATCGGGAAGTCGACACGACACTCACCTTCGGTGAAGACCTCGGAGCGGCCCTCGCGGCGATCGACTCCGACGTCACCGCTGAGGAGCACGAGGCGATCGCGGCCCTGCCGTCCGGTTCAGCGCTGCTGATCGTCCGTCGTGGTCCGAACGCCGGTGCGCGGTTCCTCCTCGACGCCGACGTCACCACCGTCGGACGTCACCCCGAGGCCGACATCTTCCTCGACGACGTCACGGTGTCGCGTCGGCACACCGAGTTCCACCGTCACGGGACCGCGTTCGAGATCCGCGATCTCAACTCCCTGAACGGCACGTACTTCGACGGTGTCCGCATCGACAAGGCGATCCTGCGCGACGCCGCCGAGGTGCAGATCGGCAAGTTCCGCCTCACCTTCTACGCGTCGCGGATCGACCTCGCCTCCCAGCTGGGAAGCTAGTGGCGGCAGCCAGCGCGAACGCGCGAAGCGACGGTGCTCCGCTGCTGAGCATCGGGCAGGTCCTCGCACGCCTCACTCCGGAGTTCCCCGAGCTGAGCAATTCGAAGCTCCGGTTCCTCGAGGAGCAGGGGCTGGTGTCCCCGGCACGGACGAAGTCGGGGTACCGGAAGTTCTCGAGCGATGACCTCGAACGCCTGCGGCTGATCCTGTCGATGCAGCGAGATCACTACTTCCCCCTCAAGGTCATCCGCACCTACCTCGTCGAGGTCGACGCGGGACGGTCGCCGCTGTTCCCTGGCAGTGGGCAAGCCGTCGGCGCGCCGTCGATCCACCCCGGGGTCCGCAGATTCTCGCGGAACGAGCTGATCCGCGAAGCCGGCGCCACCCCGATGCTCTTCAACGACGCCGTGAGCGCGTCGCTGATCCTGCCCGCCGAGAACTACGGCGAGGACGTCGCGTCCCTCCTGCGGATCCTCGTGGAGCTGCAGCGCTCCGGCATCGAACCACGGCACCTCCGCGGGTTCCGCGCCTCGATCGAGCGCGAGGTCGGGCTCATCGAGAGCGCGTTGAGCGCCGTCGCCAAGCGGAACGACGCCGCCGGCCGGGCACGTACCGCCGACCGGGCGCTGGAGATCGCCGCACAGCTCGAGGGTGTGCGGTCGAACCTCGTCCGCTCGGCACTCGAGCGACACCAATCCTCCTGATCGACCTCCCAGGGCGTAGACTGCCCTCATCCATCACGGCCAGGTCACAGTTCGATCACTCGTCACGACACGCCGTCCGTTTCGAACGGATGTCGCAGCGTTGACCGGGGCGGATCGGTAGCGTGGTGGGAGTGGTCAAGCCGGCTCGACGCCCCCGTCGAGACCGTACCGACCGTGCAGCGAACATCGAGGAGAAGCAGACATGAGTGAACTCAGTCGCGACGGGGCGTCACGGTACGGTGACCTCGGGCTGCTGTTCACCGACGGGCTTCCAGAACTCGAAGAGGGCCAGGGCTACCGCGGAGCGGTCGCCGCCCGTGCAGCCGGCATCAGCTACCGCCAGCTCGACTACTGGGCCCGGACGGGTCTGGTCGAGCCCACCGTCCGCGGTGCATCCGGATCCGGAACGCAGCGTCTCTACGGCTTCCGCGACATCCTCGTCCTCAAGCTCGTCAAGCGCCTGCTCGACACGGGCATCTCCCTGCAGCAGATCCGCACGGCAGTCGACCAGCTCCGCGAAGCGGGCATCGTCGACCTCGCCCAGACCACGCTCATGAGCGACGGCGCCAGTGTCTACCTCTGCACCTCGAACGACGAGGTCATCGACCTCGTCAGCCGCGGACAGGGCGTCTTCGGCATCGCCGTCGGCAAGGTGCTGCGCGAGGTGGAGTCCACGCTCATCGAGTTCGACGCACAGTCGGCCGACCCCATGGACGAGCTCGCAGCACGTCGCTCCGCTCGCAGCGCCTGACCCGAGCCGAAGGCGCCGGTCCCTGAGTCTGTCGAAGGGCTCACCGACGCGCGCCACACGTTCCCTGAGCGCGCATCCCGGGGTACTGGGTGCTCCTGCCGGTCCTGGAGCTCCGGCCGGTCCATGAGCGCGCCTGCCGGTCCCTGAGCCTGTCGAAGGGCGACCCGAGCGAGCGCCTGGTCCGTGAGCCGACCGAACGGTCTCGCCGCGACCTCAGCTGTCGGTGGAGGGTGCCTCGACGGCAGCGGGACTCGTGACGGCAGCCGGCTCCGGGGGAGCGCCGTCGGCGTACTCGCCGACGCGGCCCGTGCGCAGCACGCGGTCGAGGAGGGAGTCGAAGTTCTTCGCCATCTCCTGCGCAGTGTCTCCCGGCCAGACGTGGACGGGCTTGGCGGCACCTTGCGCCTGCTGGAGGGATGTGCGCTCCAACAGCTGCGGGTTGAGGATGAGGGGACCGAACATGTCGCGCAGTTCCTTGATGCGGAACTGGTGCTCCATCGACTGCGGACGCACCCGGTTGACGATGATGCCGAGCGGCTGCAGCCGGGGGCTCAGCCCACGACGGATCTCCTCGACGGCGCGGAGGGCGCGGTCGGCTGCGGAGACCGAGAACAGGCCCGGCTCCGTGACGACGGCGACGCGATCGCTCGCCGCCCAGGCGGTGCGGGTGAGCGCGTTGAGCGAGGGGGCGCTGTCGATGAGGACGAGGTCGTACTCCTCCTCGACGTGCGCGAGTGCCTCTTCCAGGCGCCAGATGTCGCGGATGCTGGGGTGCGGGCCGTCGAAGTTGATCGCAGACGGGCTGCCGATCATGACGTCCATCTTGCCCGGGTGGATCTTCGTCCAGCCGCTCGCCACGATCGCCTGCTCGACGATCTTCTTCTTCGGCGAGGTCAGCACATCCGTCACCGTGAGGTGCCCTGCGACGTCGACGGCCATGCCGGTCGAGACGTCGGATTGGGGGTCGAGATCCACGACCAGCGTGCGGATGTCCTTCGAGAACGCGGCGGAAGCCAGGCCAAGGGTGACGGTGGTCTTGCCGACGCCCCCCTTCAGGGAGCTAACGCTGAGTACATGCACAAGGCTCAACGTTACCGTGACTAGGCTAGGGAATCTCAACGTTTGCTGAGTTGGCTGTTGTGGGAAGGGTTCCATGTTCAGGAAGATTCTTGTCGCCAATCGCGGAGAGATCGCCATCCGGGCGTTCCGTGCCGCGTACGAGCTGGGGGCGAAGACGGTTGCGGTGTTCCCCTATGAGGACCGCAACTCGATGCATCGGCTGAAGGCCGATGAGGCTTACCAGATCGGCACGGAGGGTCATCCGGTGCGCGCCTACCTCGACGTCTCGGAGATCATCCGCGTCGCGAAGGAGTCGGGCGCCGACGCGATCTACCCCGGGTACGGCTTCCTCTCCGAGAATCCGGAACTGGCCGAGGCCGCTCGAGCCGCCGGCATCACCTTCATCGGTCCGCCGTCCTCCGTCCTGGAGATGGCCGGCAACAAGGTGACCGCGAAGGAGCACGCCATCGCGGCCGGGGTCCCGGTCCTGAAGTCCACGCCGGCCAGCCGCGACATCGAAGAGTTGCTCGCCGGTGCCGCCGACATCGGGTTCCCGATCTTCGCGAAGGCGGTCGCCGGTGGTGGTGGACGAGGCATGCGCCGCGTCGACAACGCCGAGGACCTCCGCGGCGCCCTCGAGGCCGCCATGCGTGAGGCGGACAGCGCCTTCGGCGACCCGACGATGTTCCTCGAGCAGGCCGTCGTCCGCCCCCGGCACATCGAGGTCCAGATCCTGGCGAGCGCCGACGGCGAGACCATCCACCTCTTCGAGCGCGACTGCTCGGTGCAGCGCCGGCACCAGAAGGTCGTCGAGATCGCGCCGGCCCCGAACCTCGACGAGGACACTCGTCAGGCCATGTACCGCGATGCCATCGCGTTCGCCAAGTCGATCGGCTACGTCAACGCCGGGACGGTCGAGTTCCTCCTCGACACCGCGGGGGAGCGGGCCGGACAGCACGTGTTCATCGAGATGAACCCGCGTATCCAGGTCGAGCACACCGTGACCGAGGAGGTCACCGACGTCGACCTCGTCCAGTCGCAGATGCGCATCGCCGCCGGCGAGTCGCTCGGCGACCTCGGCCTCACGCAGGAGTCCCTGCACCTCCGCGGCTTCGCGCTCCAGTGCCGCATCACCACCGAGGACCCCACGGCTGGCTTCCGTCCAGACACCGGGAAGATCACGACCTACCGCTCTCCGGGCGGCGGCGGCATCCGACTCGACGGCGGCACGGTCGCCTCCGGTGCACAGATCAGTCCCCACTTCGACTCGATGCTCGCGAAGCTCACCTGCCGTGGGCGCACCTTCGAGGCGGCCGTCACGCGAGCCAAGCGCGCCCTCGCCGAGTTCCGCATCCGCGGCGTCTCCACGAACATCCCCTTCCTGCAGGCGGTCCTCGAGGACGCCTCGTTCGTGGCCGGCGACCTCAGCACCTCCTTCATCGACGAGCGTCCGCAGCTCCTGCGCGGGCACGTCTCGAAGGACCGCGGGACGAAGATCGTCAACTGGCTCGCCGACGTCACGGTCAACCAGCCCAACGGGTCGCGTCCGTCCGGCGCGGACCCGGTCGACAAGCTGCCCGCGATCGACATCACGACCGACGCCCCGGCCGGCTCGCGTCAGCGACTGCTCGAGCTCGGCCCGAAGGGCTTCGCTGACGCCCTCCGCGCTCAGACCGCCCTCGCCGTGACCGAGACCACCTTCCGCGACGCCCACCAGTCGCTCTTGGCCACGCGCGTCCGGACGAAGGACCTCCTGGCGGTCGCACCGTTCGTCTCCCGGCTCACCCCCGAACTGCTGTCCGTCGAGGCCTGGGGTGGCGCGACGTACGACGTGGCCCTCCGCTTCCTCGGTGAGGAGCCGTGGGAGCGACTGGCCTCGCTGCGGCAGGCGATGCCGAACATCGCGATCCAGATGCTGCTGCGCGGCCGGAACACCGTCGGCTACACGCCGTATCCCACGGAGGTGACGAACGCCTTCGTGCGGGAGGCCGCCGACACCGGGATCGACATCTTCCGGATCTTCGACGCCCTCAACGACGTGTCGCAGATGCGCCCCGCCATCGATGCGGTCCTGGAGACGGGGACGACCGTCGCGGAGGTCGCCGTCTGCTACACCGGTGACCTGCTGAACCCGGCCGAGGACCTCTACACCCTCGACTACTACCTCCGTCTCGCCGAGAAGATCGTCGAGTCCGGTGCCCACGTGCTCGCCATCAAGGACATGGCGGGGCTCCTCCGTCCGTCCGCGGCGGCCAAGCTCGTCGCGGCGTTCCGCGAGCGGTTCGACCTGCCGGTCCACGTGCACACGCACGACACCCCCGGTGGACAGTTGGCGACCCTCCTCGCGGCGAGCAACGCGGGCGCCGACGCCGTCGATGTCGCGAGCGCGCCGATGGCCGGCACGACGAGTCAGCCGTCCGCGTCCTCGCTGGTCGCCGCGCTGGCCCACACGGAGCGCGACACCGGCATCTCCCTGCAGGGGATCGCCGACCTCGAGCCCTACTGGGAGGCCGTCCGCGCGATGTACCGGCCGTTCGAGTCAGGACTCGCGGGCCCGACCGGTCGCGTGTACACGCACGAGATCCCGGGCGGTCAGCTGTCGAACCTCCGCCAGCAGGCGATCGCCCTGGGACTCGCAGACCACTTCGAGCTCATCGAGGACATGTACGCGGCCTCCAACAAGATCCTCGGTCGGGTGCCCAAGGTGACCCCGTCGAGCAAGGTCGTCGGCGACCTCGCGCTCCACCTCGCCGCCGTCAAGGCGGACCCGGCCGACTTCGAGGCCAACCCCGACAAGTACGACGTCCCGGACTCCGTCGTGGGGTTCATGGCGGGCGAACTCGGGGAACTCCCGGGCGGATGGCCAGAGCCGTTCCGCTCGAAGGTCCTCGCCGGTCGTTCGGTCGACATCGGGATCACGCCGATCTCCGCTGAAGATCAGGCCTCGCTCGACGGCGAGTCCGCCGAGCGCCGCTCGACCCTCAACCGGTTGTTGTTCCCGGCGCCGACCAAGCAGTTCGAGCAGCAGCGCGACCTGTACGGCGACCTCTCCGTCGTCGACACCGCCGACTACCTGTACGGCCTCGAGCCGGGCATGGAGCACGTCGTCGAGATCGACAAGGGCGTCCGGCTGTTCGTCGGGCTCGAAGCGATCGGTGCGGCCGACGAGAAGGGCATGCGCACCGTCATGGCGACCCTCAACGGTCAGTTGCGACCGGTGTTCGTCCGCGACCGCAGCATCGAGGTCGACTCCCGCGCTGCCGAGAAGGCCGACACCTCCGTCCCCGGCCAGGTGGCCGCGCCGTTCTCCGGCGTCGTGACCGTCAAGGTCGCCGTCGGCGACCGCGTCGAGGCGGGCCAGCCGGTCGCCTCGATCGAGGCCATGAAGATGGAGGCGGCGATCACGACCGCCGTCGCCGGCATCGTCGAGCGCCTCGCCATCCCGGCGACCCAGCAGGTCGAGGCGGGCGACCTGCTCGTCGTCGTGAAGCCGAGCGCCTGACCCTCCCGAGACCGGCCGCGCCCCTCCTCGAGGCGACGCGGCCGGTCTCCGCGTCCACCACACCTGTCCCGCCCGGAAGGATCCAACCCGTGACGACACGACCCATCAGACACTTCGGTGACCCGGTCCTGAAGGCTCCGACGGCCGA
>Ga0308160_10007215_pt1 | contig 11115 bp, 13 predicted proteins | sample PhyFR1_FD_201036 | JGI IMG/M metagenome (GOLD analysis project Ga0308160, IMG submission 201036) | Phyllosphere microbial communities from UC Gill Tract Community Farm, Albany, California, United States - DLSLF.R1 | ecosystem: Host-associated > Plants > Phyllosphere > Unclassified | place: USA... | reverse complement strand
AACATTTATTAGTGGAACTAGTACAATGCGGCTTTTAGCGCCGTGCTATCCTTCGCAATCCTGTTCTTACCATGAAGTCAATGAATACCAATACCCCTGCAGAGTCCGTCGACACCACCGCCGCGCCGGCCACCCCGGATGCACAGCAGCCATCGCAGTCGCCAGCCGACTCAGTCGAGCCGACAGCGCCAGTAGCCCCGGCTGCAGCCACGGCCCCGGCATCAGGCCAGTCGGCGCGCTCGCTGCTCAAGCAACTCCAGCAGGAGTATCCCGCCTTCCGTGACTGCCTGCCGTTGTCGATCGGTATCGACAAGCAGCTGCAGGCACGCATGCCGGGCCTGGACAAGAAAACGATGCGCGCCGCGCTCGGCATCCACACCGGCTCGATGCGCTACCTGCGCGCGATGGAAAAAGCCAAGGTCCGCTACGACCTCGACGGTACCGCTGGCGCCGAAGTGCCTGAGGCGCACCGCCTGCACGCCAAAGAGCAGTTGCAGCAGCGCTTCAAGAAAGAAGCCGACCGCAAGAAGGCCGAGCGCGACGCCGCCCTTGAAGAAGAAAACAACCGCAAGCGCCAGGAAAAGCTGCAGGCGCTGGCGTCCAAGTTCTCGAAGACTTGAATTCGGGCGACGCCTTGACGGACGCGGCAGCCGAAGGAATGCAAACCGACCTGCAACCCGAGCTGCCCGCCTACATCGGCATCGACCCGGCCCATGTGCGGCTGGTACGGTCCGACGCCGACGCGCAGCAGGCGCTCGCAGCGCTGCTCGCGGCCGACGTCATCGGCTTCGACACCGAATCCAAGCCCACGTTCGCCAAGGGCGAAGTCTCGACCGGGCCGCACCTGGTGCAACTGGCCACCGACGAGTTCGCTTTTCTGTTCCAGACCGCCACGCCCGCTGGCAATGCCCTCGCCTTCACCGTGCTGGAACCCGTGCTCGCGTCAAGCAGCATCCTCAAGGTGGGTTTTGGCCTGGGTGACGACGTCAAGCGGCTGAAGTCCAAATTTGGCATCGAGCTGCGCCACGTGCTCGATCTGTCGACGGCACTGCGCCGGCGCGGTGAAAAGAATCCGCTGGGCGCCAAGAGCGCCGTGGAACGCTTCTTCGGTCAGCGCCTGCAAAAATCCAAGCGCATCACGACCACCAACTGGTCGCTGCCGCACCTGTCGGACAAGCAGCTGCAATATGCGGCCGACGACGCGCATGCGGCGCTGCGGATCTACCGGCGCTGGAAAGCGGAAACGCCGGCAGTCTGAATCCCGCGCGGCGTTCAACGCGGCGTTCCATATTCGCGCTATCATCGTCAGCGTCCATGCTGCCGGTGAATCCATGATGTCTCGCTGCTTCCGTTGGCCCGCTGCTGCACTCCTTTGCGCTGCAACGTGCGTGGCCAACGCCGCGCCACAGCCCGTCCCCGACACCCTCACCCAGCGCCTGCTCGCCTGCGCCACCTGCCACGCGCGCGTCGATGCGCGCGGCAACCCCGTCAACGACAGCTTTTATCCGCGCATCGGCGGCAAGCCAGCCGGCTATCTGTATCACCAGCTGCGCAACTTCCAGGATGGCCGGCGCCACTATCCCGTGATGACGTACCTTACCGAGCACCTGCTAGACGCCTACCTGCGCGAAATCGCCGCGCACTTTGCCGCGCAGGCGCCGACCGTGCTGCCGCCTACGCCCATCACCCTGTCGCCCGCGCAGCGCGAACGGGGCCGCCAACTGGTGCACGAGGGTGACGCAGGACGCGCCATCCCGGCCTGCATCGCCTGCCACGGCGCGCGCCTGACCGGCGTGCAGCCCGCGATCCCGGGGCTGCTAGGCCTGCCACGCGATTACGTCAACGCGCAGTTCGGCGCCTGGCGCAACGGCGTGCGGCGCGCCCATGCGCCCGATTGCATGGGCCAGGTGGCGGCGCGCCTGTCGCCCGACGATGTCGCGGCCGTCTCGGGCTGGCTGGCGGCGCAGCCCATGCCTGCCGACCCACAGCCGGCCGATGACATCGCCCGGCCACTGCCGATCCTCTGTGGCAGCGCGCCATGATGAAGACCGTCCGCCTTGTTCTGCTGGCACTGGTGGCCGCCGTCGGCGTCGCGATCGCAATGGCGTGGCCGCGCGCCGAGTTCGTTCCGGCCAGTTCGCCCGCCGCCTGGGCGTCCACGCCCGCCAACATCGCGCGCGGCGCCTATCTGGCACGGGCCGGCGACTGCATCGCCTGCCACACGGCGCGTGGCGGCGTGGCCTATGCGGGCGGGCGCGCGCTCGATACGCCGTTCGGGCGCTTTTACGGCCCGAACCTCACGCCAGACAGCGACACCGGCATCGGCGCCTGGAGCGCCGACGACTTCTGGAATGCGCTGCACAATGGCATCGCGCCAAGCGGCCGCCTGCTGTATCCAGCCTTCCCGTACACGAACTACACGAAGGTCACGCGCGCCGATGCCGATGCGCTGTTTGCCTACTTTCGCAGCCTGCCGCCGCAGCGCCAGGCGAACCGGCCGCACGACATCCGCTTTCCGTATGACCAGCAGGTGTTGCTGGCCGGCTGGCGCCTGCTGTACTTCCGGCCTGCCGAATATGCCGCGCAACCGGCGCGCAGCGCCAGCTGGAACCGGGGTGCCTACCTGGTCGACGGCCTGGGCCATTGCAGCGCCTGCCACAGCACCCGCAACAGCCTGGGTGCGACGGATGGCGCGCTGGCCGGTGGCATGATCCCGACCCTCGGCTGGTACGCGCCGTCGCTGACCGCCAACCACGAAGCGGGCTTGGGTGACTGGCGTGATGCGGATATCGTGGCGTTGCTGGGTACCGGCATCTCGCCGCGTGGCGCGGCGACCGGGCCGATGGCCGAAGTGGTGGCGCGCAGCCTGCAGTATTTGACGCCGGACGATCTGGGCGCAATGGCGGGCTACCTGAAATCGCTCGCGGCCACGTCCGAGGATGCGCAGCCTGCATCGGCGGCGGCGGCAGCCGAGGAACAGGTACTGGCCGAAGGTGGCAGAATCTACGGGGCGCAGTGCGCGGCATGTCATGGCGACGATGGCAAGGGACGCATGCCGGCCTACCCGCCGCTGGCCGGCAACCGCGCCGTGACCATGACCCCAGCGGTGAACGCCATCCGGATGACGGTCAACGGCGGCTTCCCGCCCGGCACCCGCGGCAACCCACGACCGTATGGGATGCCGCCGTTCGGGCATGAACTCGATGATGCGCAGGTAGCAGCGGTGCTGACCTGGATCCGGGCCAGCTGGGGCAATGCCGGCGCGCCGGTCACGGCGACCGAGGTCAATCGCTACCGGGCAGTGTCGCTCGACTGAGTCGCCGGCGACTCACACCATATCGGCAAACGCCACGCGATCGGTGGTGGCGTTGCGTGCATCCTCGACGCGCACCTTGTGCGACGCCAGCAGGCCTTCGAGCGACGCATTCATCGTGTGGCAACCGGCATCGATGCCGCGATTCATGTGCGCGCGGATGCTGCCCAGGTCCCCTGCTTCCAGCATGCGCACGACGGCCGGACTCGGGGTCAGGCATTCGGTGGCCAGGTGATAGCGGTTGCCCTCCACCGATGGCAGCAGCGCCTGGCACAGCACGCCGCGCAGCGCGTGCGCCAGCGCTTGCGCCTGGGCGTCCGTGTTGCCCAGCAGGCGCAGCATTTTTTGCAGGCCCAGTTCGGTTGAGCGCGCATGCAGCGACGCCAGCACCAGCGGGCCGGATTCGGCCAGCGCCAGCGCTTCCTGCGCCGTCTCGGCGTCGCGGATCTCGCCGATGACGATCACGTCCGGCCGCTCGCGCAGCGCATCCAGGGCGCCCAGGTAATAACTGTCGACGTCGCCGTCCTCGCCCACTTCGCGCTGCGTGATGATGCACTTGCGCTGCGGGATCAGCGTTTCGACCGGGTCTTCGATGGTGATGATGTGGCCCGAGCGGTGGCGGTTGATCTCGTCGAGGATCGACGCGATCGTCGTCGACTTGCCCTGGCAGGTGTCGCCGATGATCAGGACCAGACCACTGGTCAGGCTCGCAAATTCGCGCTCGTCGTCCCACAGGCCCAGGTCGGCCAGCGGGATCGGCTCTTTCGGGAAGCGGCGGATCACGCAGCCGATCCGCTTGCCGCCCTGGAAGCGGAAGCAGTTGGCGCGGATGCGCGCCGTGTGCAGGTCAATCGAACGGTCAAATGCGCGCGAGGCGATGCGCTGTGGCCAGTTCGGTTCGATCACGTCGAAGAATTCTTCCAGCTCTTCCTTCGTGATCGGCGAATCGGTCACCGCCACCAGGCCCTTCGGCTGGCGCAGCATCAGCGGGCTGTTCTGGTGGATGATGATGTCCGAAAACACCAGCTTCGAGTTCAGCAGATGCAGGATCTGCTGGACCAGCGTTTCGAATACCGGATGGTCTTCATTCTCGATATACGACAGGGTGGGAATCTGCGAGGACTGGTGATGTTCCATCTGGCCGATGCTGGTAAAAGATCAAGTGTCGACCATTATAGAACCTGAATATTGCAGAAAAGAAAAAAAATCTTCAGCGTGACATGCTAGCAACAATGCGCTCGCCGAACACCGTGATCGTTACCCCGACCACCACCACCAGCGCACCAAAAATGCGCACGCCCGACACCTTGCGGGTCGCCATATTGATCAGGCCAAAGTGGTCGATCGCCATCGAGCTGAGCAGTTGACCGGCGATCACCAGCACGATCAGGCTGAGCAGACCGATGCGCGGCGCCAGGAACACGGTCCCGAACACGAATGCTGCGCCGAGAACGCCACCCAGGAACTTCCAGGCGGGCTGCGACGGCAACGCTGCCAGCGTCGCGCCCAGGCCGCCGACGCCGCTCTTGGCCAGCGCCACGACCAGCAATACCGCCGTACCGCAGCTGAACGACACCAATGCCGCCATCACCGAATTGGCCCCGATCGAATGGGCCAGCTGGCTGTTGACTGCCGCCTGCACCGACATGGCCATGCCCACACAGAAGGCCATCGCCAATAAAATCACGTTCATCGCACTACTCCGTTGCAAAAAGCGCACTATCTTAGTGCATCTTGCGTATGCGTGTTGGATCGTCCGAAGCATGCGGCTTAATCCGCGCAGTTGCATTTCACACCACGCCGCGCGCAGTCTGTCGCAAACGGCTCGGCAGCACGGGCCCGCCCTGCCAGGATGTGCAGCATTCCCACGTCTTTCAAGGAGACCCACCATGTCGCGTAACGTCTATTCCATCCCCGCCCTGCGCGCCCTGATGCTCGCCGCCGTCATCGCCTGCAGCGTGGCGCCCCCTGCGGCCATGGCCTGGCCATTCGGCAGCGAACAGGTCGAAGGCAACGGCAACGTCACGCGCCAGGCGCGCAAGGTCGGGTCGTTCAATGGCATCGCGCTGGGCTTGCCGGGCCGGCTGGAACTGCGTAGTGGCAACGTCGACAGCATCACGGTCGAGACCGATGACAATCTGCAGGCGCTGATCGAGACGCGCGTCGAAGACGGCATGCTGCGCATCCGTCCCGCCAAGCGCAACCTGAACCTGCGCACCCGCAACCTCAAGATTGTCGTGACGGCGCGCCAGATCGATCGTCTGTCGCTGGGCGGCTCGGGCACCATCGACGCGGATGTCCTGCGCGGCAAGCGCCTGGACCTGGACGTCGGCGGCTCGGGCAAGATCCAGATCGCGAGGCTGGAAGCCGACACGGTCGCGGCCAGCGTGGCCGGCAGCGGCGACCTGCGCGCCGATGGCGGCGCGGTACGCGAACTGTCGGTGTCGATCGGTGGTTCGGGCAATGTCGATCTGGGCAAGATCGCCGCCGATACGGCGCGCGTCAGCATCGCCGGATCCGGCGACGTGGCGGTGTGGGCAAAGAACGACCTGCGCGCGAGCATCGCCGGGTCGGGCGATGTCGGCTATTACGGCGATCCGAAGGTGAGCCGCAGCGTGGCGGGCTCGGGAGAAGTGCGGCGCATCGGAAACGCGCCGCGCTGATGGGCAGGCGCCGCTGCGCTCAGCGGCTCAGCGGCTCAGCAGCTCAGTGGCCGGCGTGGCCCGCGTGCGCACCGTGCGCATCCTGCGCTGCCGGCTTGCCGCTGTGCGTCAGCGGCATGACCGGCAGCGTCACTTTCACTTCCTGACGCTTGGCGGCGGCGTCCTGCACCACCAGGGTCAGATCGATGTTCTCGCCTTCTTTCAGCTGGCGCTTCAGGTCTAGCAGCATCACGTGATAACCACCCGACGCCAGCACGACCGGCTTGCCGGCCGGCAGATCGATGCTCTTTACCTGACGCATGCGCATCACCTGGCCTTCCATCGCCATCTCGTGGATCTCGGCCCGGCCGGCGACCGGCGTGCGCACTTCGAGCAGACGCGCAGGCGTTGCCGATTGCAGCTGCATGAAGGCGCCCGTGCTTTTCTGGGCCGGCACAGTGGCGCGCACCCAGGGTTCGGTCACGGTGACCTGGGCCAGCGCGGAGACGGAAAACAGGCCTGCGGCAAGCGCGGCGATCAGGTGACGGGTCATGGCAATCCTTGGCAAATTAGAGTCAGTGAAAAATACAATCTTACACTGCGCCGCGCAAGGCTTCACGCTCGACCAGCACGGTGTCGGTGCCGTCAGTCAGCCACACCTGGCCATCCTGGATCGTGCATTGCAGCGCCATCGAGCGCGACGCCATTTTTTCGAGCTGGGCGCTGATGTCGGCAGGGATGTTGATCACGCTGACGTTTTTCGCGCGCTCGATCTTGTTGGCGATGCCCTTGAACCAGATGCTGCTCGTTGCGCTGTAGCTGTAGACGATCACTTTCTCGGCCCGGCCGGCCGCTTTCAGCAGGCGCTTTTCGTCGGGCTGGCCCACTTCGATCCACAGGTCGATGGCGCCGGTGAGGTCCTTGAGCCACAGGGCCGGTTCGTCGACGTCGAACAGGTCTTTCGTGAACGCCAGCGCCGGATCGGCGTGCAGCGCGTAGGCCAGCACGCGGATCATCACGCGCTCATCGGTCTCGGACGGATGCCGGGCGATCGTCAGGCTGTGTTCCTGGTAATAGTTGCGGTCCATGTCTGCAATCGACAGGTCAGCCTTGTAGATGGTCGCTTTGATAGCCATTGGTGCGGTGCTTTGAACGGATTGATCGGTAGGGGAACCCGCTATTGTCGCATGCGCAGCGCGCGCCGGGCGACGGCGCGGTATAGACTTCCTGGCAGAGATCATTCAACCAGCCAGGGAGACCCGCATGACCGACACCTTTCCGCCCAATCAGCAATTCCTGCTCGCTGCCCGCCCGGTCGGGCTGCCGCAGGCCCACGACTGGCAACTGCACGAACAGGCGGTGCCGGCGCCCGCTGAGGGCGAAATCGTGGTCAAGGTGCTTTACCTCTCGCTCGACCCGGCCATGCGCGGCTGGATGAACGAAGGCAAATCGTATATCCGGCCGGTCGCCATCGGCGAAGTCATGCGCGCCGGCGGGCTGGGCGTCGTGGTGGCGTCGCGCTCGCCCCGCTTTGCGGTGGGCGACCATGTCGCCGGCGGCACCGGCGTGCAGCGCTACTGGTCCGGCCCCGCCGATGACAAAAACGCCGGCTTCGTCAAAATCGATCCACGCATCGGCAACCTTACGGCGTGGCTCAACCTGCTCGGCATGCCGGGCATGACGGCGTACTTCGGCCTGCGTGACGTGGGCCAGGCCAAGGCCGGCGACACGGTCGTGGTCTCGGGCGCGGCCGGCGCCGTCGGCATGACCGTGGGCCAGGTCGCCAAACGCATGGGGTGCCGCGTGGTCGGCATTGCGGGCGGCGCCGAGAAATGCCGCTTCGTCGTCGAGCAACTGGGTTTCGATGCCTGCATCGACTACAAGGCGGGCGGCCTGCACGCGGCGCTCAAGCAGCATTGCCCGCAGGGCGTGGACGTTTATTTCGACAATGTCGGCGGCGACATCCTCGACGCCGTCCTCACGCGCATCAACATGAAGGCGCGGATCGTGATCTGCGGGGCGATCTCACAATACAACGCCACCGCGCCCGTTAAGGGACCGGCGAACTACCTGGCGTTGCTGGTGAACCGCGCGCGGATGGAAGGCATGGTGGTGTTCGACTACGCCCCGCGCTACCACGAGGCAGTCGCAGAACTGGGCGCGTGGCTGGCGGCCGGCGAGATCGCCAGTCACGAGCACGTGGTCGACGGCTTCGAGCAATTCCCGCAGGCGCTGTTGATGCTGTTCGAGGGCCGCAACCTGGGCAAGCTGGTATTGAAGGTGGCCGACGCATAAAGGCACTGACCTGCCGCTGCCCCGCCCTGGCGTGAAAACGGCGGAACTAACGCTCACCACGTTTCTCTAAACACGCGAGCGCAACCTGTGTGCGCTCGTGGCATCGGGCACGACTTCTTCCACTGACAGCCCCACGGGCACAAGGAGATCGACATGGCGAGCAAAGAGAACGGCAGCAAAGGTACCGGCACTGGCACCGGCACCGGCAGTGCCCAGAAGAGCGGGCAACCGGCCAAACGGGGTTTCGCGGCGATGGACCAGAACCAGCAACGTGAAATCGCCAGCAAGGGCGGCCAGGCGGCGCATCAAAAAGGGACGGCGCACGAATTCGATTCCGAAGAAGCGCGCCGCGCCGGCCAGAAAGGCGGCGAAGCCGTCAGCCGTAACCGCGCGCACATGGCCGACATCGGCCGCAAGGGCGGCGAAAGCCGGCAGTCGGCGCAGCGCGCGGCGGCAGCGGCCATGGGCGACAAAGGCAATCGCCAGAGCAGCAAGGACAGCTAGCCCTGACAGCGTCGTTCCCCGCCGGCGCGGGAACGACGCTTTCCCGTAGCGCCACCCGCATCGGCTGCATCCGCTGCCTGCGCCGCTTTTGCCCGCTCTATATACCCGCCAGGCACGGCGTCATCCCCTGTGGTACATTGCCCGGCTTATGCACACCCTGAAATACCTGACCGCCTACCCCGAGCAACTGCGCACGCAGGTCAGCGGCCTGATCGCGCAAGACCGCCTTGGCGATACGCTGCGCCAGCGCTATCCGGCGCCGCACGGCATCCGTACCGACCGCGCCCTGTACGACTACGTCCAGGACCTGAAGGACGAGTACCTGCGCCAGGCCGCGCCCGTCTCGAAAGTCGCCTTCGACAGCAAGATCCAGGTGGTCCAGCATGCGCTTGGCCTGCATACGGCCATCTCGCGCGTCCAGGGCGGTCGCCTCAAGGCCAAGCACGAAATCCGCATTGCCAGCCTGTTTCGCGATGCACCGCTGCCATTCCTGCGCATGATTGCCGTACACGAGCTGGCGCACCTCAAGGAAAAAGAACACGACAAGGCGTTCTACAAGCTGTGCTGCTGGATGGAACCGGCCTATCACCAGCTGGAATTCGACGTGCGCTTGTACCTGACGTGGCTCGATCTGGCGGGCGCACGCTTGTGGAACGCCGAACCGGCACCGCTTTCACGTTGATGTTACCATGTGCAACTGTCGTTGCGCATACGCAACAAAACCATCGTCAGTTGCTTGTCTTGTCGTGCTCCGCTCGACTTTGCAGGAGCGCTTCGCTAGAGTCGTCAGGTTCTGGCCCGGCGTCACCCGACACCGTTCAGGCCCATGGCGCCAACATTACATCACATGCTTTCGCACTATTTTCCCGGCACGCTATTGCCTGCCGCATTTGCCACTTGTGTGCTCGCCTGCACGCCGTTGTATGCACAGGCGCAGACACAAGGACAGGCACAGGCCGCCGACCCGGCGCCTGACACCGCTGCAGGTCCCACGTGGAAGCTGTCCGGCTTCGGCACGCTCGGCGTGGTCCATTCGAACAACCGCGAGGCCGATTTCAGCTCGTCCGTCCTGCGCGCGAGCGGTGCCGGCGTGTCCGGCTCGTGGAGCCCGGACGTCGATAGCCGCCTCGCCGCCCAGCTCGACGTCAGCCAGGGCGCCTGGTCGGGCGTGCTGCAGGTAATCAGCGAGCAGCGCCTGAATGGCAGTTACCACCCGCGCGTCGAGTGGGCCAATATCAAGTACCAGATGACGCCCGATCTTGCCGTGCGCGTCGGCCGCATCGCACTGCCCGTCTTTCTTGGCGCCGAATCGCGCAAGGTCGGCTACACCATTCCGTGGGTCCGCACGCCGGTCGAAGTCTATGGCGCATTGCCGATTTCAAGCAGCGACGGGGTCGACGCGACCTGGCGCTGGAACGCCGGCGCCGTGCGCCACGCAACGCAGGTGTTCTCGGGCAGCACCGACCAGGACCTGGGCTTTGGCCTGCAGATCGACGCCGAAAACATCCTGGGCCTGTCGCACAGCATCGACTACGGCCCCCTGACGGTACGCCTGTCGGCGGCGCGCGCGCGCCTGAACACCGACATCGCCGCCGACCTGTTCGCAGGCCTGCGCATGTTCGGCCCGCAGGGCCAGATGCTGGCCGAGCGCTATGCCATCGTCAACAAGCGCGTGTCGATGATCAGCGCCGGCGCCAGCTATGACCCCGGCGCCTGGTTCGTCACCGCCGAAACGGGACGCACCCGCACCGACTCGCTGCTCGGTGGCGGCACATCGGTGTATGTCGGCGCTGGCTGGCGCCAGGGCGCATTCACGCCCTACGTCGGCTATGCCCAGATCCGCGCCGATGTGGCCACGTCCGACCCCGGCCTGTCACTGCAAGGCCTGCCACCGCCGGTCGCCGCCGGCGCCGCCCAGATCAATGGCGCGCTGAACACGCTGCTGGCGACGATTCCGATCCAGACCACCTGGAGCACCGGCGTACGCTGGGACGTCGCCACCAACGTCGCCCTCAAGCTGCAGTTCGAGAGCGTGCGGCCGCGCGGCGGTTCGCGCGGCACCCTGATCAATTCCACGCCTGCGTTTCGTTCGGATCGCACGACTAACGTGACCAGCATTGCGCTGGACTTTGTCTTTTGACGCCGATGAAAACACGCCTCGGTAATTATTCCCGCCACCTGCTGGCCCTGTGCACGCTGTGCTTCGTCGCCACGAGCGCGTCGGCCGAACTGGTCGTCATCGTGTCGAGCCGCAACCCGAACCCGGTCCTCAACGCCGAGCAGGTCAGCGCCATCTTCCTCGGCCAGACCGGCAGCTTCCCGGATGGCGCGGCCGCCGTCGCCATCGACCAGGGGCTGGGC
>Ga0308160_10007212_pt1 | contig 11118 bp, 7 predicted proteins | sample PhyFR1_FD_201036 | JGI IMG/M metagenome (GOLD analysis project Ga0308160, IMG submission 201036) | Phyllosphere microbial communities from UC Gill Tract Community Farm, Albany, California, United States - DLSLF.R1 | ecosystem: Host-associated > Plants > Phyllosphere > Unclassified | place: USA... | reverse complement strand
GCGCGAAATGACCGCGCAAGACTACGTCTACAGCATCAAGCGCCTGTACGACCCGACCCTGAAATCCCCATGGTCCTACATGTTCGACGGCAAGATCGAAGGCGACGAAGCGCTCAAGAAAAATTTTGATATCGACACCCCGGTCAGCGGCCTGCAAGCCCTTGACCGCCACACCCTGCGCATCCGCCTGAAAGAACCCGACAACAACTTCCTGTTCTACATGGCCACGCCAGCCTCCGGCGTGGTGGCGCGCGAAGTGATCGAAGCCTATCCCGGCCAGGCCGGCAACCACCCAATCGGCACCGGCCCTTTCCTGGTGGAGGAGTGGAAACGCAGCGACCGCATCGTCCTGCAAGCCAACCCGTACTCGACGGCCGTCTTCCACGCCACCCCAGGCGCCGACCCCGAAGCACAAGCCATCGCAAAGAGCCTGGAAGGCAAGCGCCTGCCGCGCGTCGACCGCGTGGAGGTGAAAATCGCCGAGGAATTCCAGGGCCGCATGCTCGGCTTCCTGAACGGCGAATACGATTACCTTGAGCAGGTGCCTGAATCCATGACCGACATGGTGATCCGCGACGGTGCGCTGAAGCCGGAGCTGCAGGCGCGCGGCATGCAGCTGTCGCGCTTCCCGGTGCTGCAGACCTATTACATGTGGATGAACATGAACGATCCGTTGCTGGGCGGCTATACGAAAGACCGGATCGCCCTGCGCCGCGCCATTTCGCTGGCCTACAACAGCGCCGAAGACATCGCCTTGCTGAAAAAGGGTTTCGCGATCAAGGCCGAGTCGCCGCTGCCGCCGAACGTGCTCGGCTACGACCCCGCCTACCGCAGCCCCGTGCCCTATGACCCGGCGCTGGCCAACGCCCTGCTCGACCGCCACGGTTACGGCAAGCGCGACAAAGAAGGGTTCAGGACAGCGCCGGACGGCAAGCCGCTGACGCTGACCATGCACAGCGAAGCCACGGTCGGCGGGCGCCTGCGCGACGAGTTGTGGCGCAAATGCCTGAACGCCATCGGCCTGCGCGTGCTGTTCAAGTCGGACAAGAAGACCGAGATCATCAAGGCCTCGCGCCTGGGCAAGGTGACCATGTTCGAAAGTAACTGGATCGCCGACTTCCCCGACGGCGACAATTTCTACCAGCTGCTCTACGGCCCGAACGCTGGCCGCGCCAACTATGCGCGCTTCAATTTGCCGGCCTATAACGAACGCTACGAACAGGCGCGCGCACTGGCCGATGGCCCGGCACGCCAGAAGCTCTACTTCGAGATGAACCAGCTGATCCACGCCTACAACCCCTGGGTGCCGTTGACCCATGTGCTGTCGGCGGATATCCGCCAGCCGTGGCTAAAAAACTACAAGCGCCACCCCGTCGAATTCACCAACTGGCGTTACCTGGACGTCGATGTTGCGCAAAGGGCACGCTCGTCAAGACAGCGCCCCTAGTACATAGTTGTTTTCCAACTATAAACATTCCTGGAAGTTATACTTCCCGGTGCTTATTTCATTGGCTCATGCCAAATCATCAGGCTTACCCTCAAATCAAACATAACGTCTTGCCAAGTCGCTGCCGACCCGCAGTGCCTGGACAGGACGACGGAAAACAGCGATCGGCCGCTCGGCCCGCATCGTCCACACCCCTCAGGAGAGACGCGTGAAATTAAAAAAACTGGCCCATCTCATTGCCTTGATCGGCGTCGTCAGCCCGGCGGTCGCACAGCAGGTGCAAGCGCCACCGATGGCACGCGTCGAGATCACCGGTTCCAGCATCAAGCGCATCGCCAAGGAAGGCGCGCTGCCGGTGCAGGTGATTACCTTCGACCAGATCGAGAAGCAGGGCATCTCGACCACCGAAGAGCTGGTGCGCACCATCTCGGCCAACGGTACCGGCGCCGACAACATGACCTCGGGTAACAACGTGTTCGGCGCCGATGCCGACCGCGTCAGCGGCGGCGCCTCGTTTGCCTCGCTGCGCGGCCTGGGCCCGAACAGTACCCTGGTGCTGCTGAACGGCCGCCGCATCGCCACCCACGGCGGCAGCGGCAAGGCGGTCGACCTGAACTCGATCCCGCTGGCGGCCATCGCGCGCGTCGAAATCCTGAAGGACGGCGCCTCGGCGATCTACGGTACCGACGCCGTCGGCGGCGTGGTCAACTTCATCCTGAAGACCGATTACCAGGGCGTCGAAGCCAGCGCCAACGTGAATGCCACCGAAGCCGGCGGCGGCCTGACCCGCCGCGCCTCGATCCTGGCGGGCAAGGGCACCCTCGAGAACGAGGGCTACAACGTCATGGCCTCGCTGACGGTCGACAAGAACAACATGCTGCACTCGCACCAGCGCAGCTTCGCCAACGGCTTCCAGCCCGAACGCGGCCTGTCGCCGGACACCACCGGCACCCCGTTCGCGAACCAGCTGACCGGCGCCGGCACGGCCCTGGGCGCCAACTTCCAGATGCCGGGCGACGCCACGCGCTACCTGCAGGCCAACCTGCTCAGCCTGCAAGGCAAGTGCGATTCGATTCCCTGGATGTCGCAGTACCAGAGCCAGCTCTGGCCGGACGTCACTCCGGTGACCCGCAGCCGCTATTCCTGCGCCTACGACTACGGCGCCGACTACGTCATGTCGCCGCCGGTCGAGCGTGCGAATGCCCTGCTGCGCGGCGCCTTCCAGATCGCGCCGGGCCACAGCCTGTTCGTCGAAGGCCTGGCCTCGCGCTCGAAGGTGACCTCGGTCCTGACGCCGATGCAGATCTCGACCTCGCTGGCCACGCAGAGCGCCTACCCGGTCGGCGGCGCCTATTACCAGGACCTGTCGCCTTATATCTCCAGCTTCAACCGCAACCTGCCGATCATCTACAAGTGGCGTGCCACCGATTTCGGCAACCGCGAGATGGACAACACCACCGACAGCGCGCGCCTGCTGGTCGGCCTCGAAGGCAACTTCGGCAAGTACGACTACAAACTCGGCCTGTCGCGTGCGATCAGCAAGACCCAGACCACGCTGACCGACGGCTACGCCTACACCACGCCGATGTACCAGGCGCTGGGTACCGGCCTGATCAATCCATGGCTGCAGGCGGGCCAGAGCCAGACGCCGGAAGCGATGGCGCTGATCGAGTCGACCAAGTTCCGCGGCGATTTGCAGCACGGCCGCACCACGCTGACCCAGCTCGACGGTTCGGTGTCGGGCGAGATCTGGGACTTGCCGGCCGGTCCGCTGGCCGCCGCGGTCGGCTTCGACCTGCGCCGCGAAGGCTATGCCTACGGCCAGGACGCCGACGCCACCCTGGTCTGGCAAGCGCCGGGCAATGCCGCCCTGAAGAAGGCCGAGCGCGACATCAAGGCCGTGTACGCCGAGCTGATCGTGCCTGTCGTCAAGGACCTGGAACTGCAACTGGCCCTGCGCCGCGACCACTACAGCGTGATCGGCGCCACCACCAATCCGAAGGTCGCCTTCCGCTACCAGCCGGCCAACTGGCTGCTGTTCCGTGGTTCGGCCAACAAGGGCTTCCTGGCGCCGAGCTTCACCCAGCTGTATTCGGCCTCGCTCGACCAGGAATTGCCGAACGGCGTGATCGACCCGGTCGGTTGCCCGCTGAACCCGGGCGACCCGGCCTATTGCGCGATCGCCCGCCTCGACTACAAGAGCGGCGGCAACTCGAACCTGAAGCCGGAAACCTCGAAGCAGGGCACGCTGGGCGTGGTGGTCGAGCCGTTCAAGGGCTTCTCGGCCTCGATCGACTACTGGCTGATCAACACCAAGGACAAGATCCTGAACCGCACGCCGCAGATCATCCTGGCGAACCAGCCTGGCCTGTCGGCAAACGTGATCCGCAACAACGACGGCAATCCGGGCACCATCGAGTACGTGCAGGCCGGCTGGATCAACGCCGGCGGCGTGAAGACCCGCGGCGCCGACCTCGGCCTGCGTGGCGACGGCAAGGTAGGGGACTGGAAGTGGAGCGCGGGCCTGGACGGCACCTGGACCCAGCACTTCCAGTTCGCCGAACTGGCCGGCCAGGCGTATAAAGAATACGTGGGCAACTTCTACACGCGTGACCTGTACCTGCGCTGGAAGCACAACGCCACCCTCACGGTTGCCCGTGGCGACTGGAGCGGCACGCTGAGCAATAACTTTGCCAGCGGCTACAACGACCAGGTGCCGAACAAGGGCCTCGGCACGCCGCCGCCGGGCTTCGACCCGACCGTGTCGAGCTACACGACCTGGGGCCTGTCGACGACGTTCACCGGTATCCAGAACGCCTCGGTTACCTTCGGCATCCAGAACCTGTTCGACCGCGACCCGCCATTCACCGCGCACAACGTCGACGAAGTCGTGGGCGCCGGCTGGGATCCGCGCGTGGCCAGCCCGCGTGGCCGTTCGTATTCGCTGCTGCTGAAGTACAAGTTCTTCTGATTTGTACGGTAGTTTGAGCAGAGCAGGCCTGTCGTCGAAGGAAGCGTTCGCGCTGCCTTCGGCGCCAGGCCGTTTTTCATTGATGCCGAACGCATGTCCAGCCTGAAGATCAGCCGGCGCGCCTTTGCCGCCTGGCTCGCCGCCGCAGCGGCGTTACCCTTCCCGAGCGAAGCAGCGGCGCGGCCGCGTGCACGCAAACCCGCTTCCAGACGTTCCATGAAACCCCTGATCAAACCGCCGCGCCTGCGCCGTGGCGACACCGTCGGCCTGATCGCGCCGGGCGGCTACACCAGCGAAAAATCGATCGCCAAGGCGCGCGCGAATATCGAGAGCCTGGGCCTGAAGGTGCGCGAGGGACAGTACCTGCGCGAAGTGAACGGGAATTACGCCGGCACCGTGGCCCAGCGTTTGTCCGACCTGCACGCGATGTTCGCCGACCCGGAAGTGACGATGCTGTGGCCGATCCGCGGCGGCTCGGGCTGCATCTCGCTGCTGAAGGAACTCGACTACGGTTTGATCCGCAGGCACCCGAAGATCTTGCTTGGCTACTCCGACATCACCGCCCTGCACCTCGCGATCCTGAAGGAGACCGGGCTGGTGACCTTCCACGGCCCGGTGGCTTCGTCGACGCTGTCGGACTATGCGCGCGAACACATGCTGGCCGTGCTGACGGACCCGCAGCCGCGCTATACGATCCCGATGGCGCTGGACAACAGCCGGCGCGCCGTGACCCAGCCGCACTTCGGCATGCGCACCGTGCACGGCGGTAGCGCTACCGGACCCTTGATTGGCGGGAATCTGAGCCTGGTGGCGGCGCTGGCCGGCACGCCGTATGCGGCCGACTTCCGCGATGCCATCCTGTTCCTGGAAGAAGTGAACGAAGCGCCCTACCGCATCGATCGCTGGATGACCCAGCTCGACCTGGCGGTCGGATTCAGGAAGGCGGCGGCGCTGATGATCGGCATCTGCGAGGATTGCGGGCCCGAGCACGAGGACGTGTCGCTGACGCTGGACCAGACCTTCGATCTCCATCTGCAGCCGCTGTCGATCCCGGCGGTGACCGGCTATTCGATCGGCCACATCCGCAACCAGTTCACGATCCCGATGGGCATCCAGGCCACCCTCGACGCCGAACGGCAGACGGTGACCTTGCTGGAGCCGGCGGTCGCCTGGCGGTGACCGGCAGCGAGCGCAGTCAGTCGTCGACGGTAAACGTGAAGTTGACCGCGTAGACCATCTCGCACGGTTCGCCCCGGCAACGCGCCGGCTTGTATTGCTCAAGCATGTAGACGGTCGATAGCGCACGCACGATGGTCGCGGTGGGCGCGCCATAGGCTGTTACGCTGAGCGGCTTGCCATCCTTGCCGACCAATACGTAGACACCGAGGCTGCCCTTGACCACTCCAAAGGTGTGGTTCATGCGGGAAACCTTGTCGAACAGGCCGGCTTCGCCCTTGAGCGGGAACGGCGGCTCGTCTCCGGCTTCCAATGCCGGGTAGTTCCTGATGAAGGCGTTTTTCTGCGCTGGCGTCAGATCGTTCCAGCTTGCTTGCATTGGCAGATAAGCAACGACCCCGCTGTCGCGATTCGGCCCCTTGCCTACTTCGCCATCGACGCCGTAGCGACCCACGACGGCAGCCGCCTTGGGCAGACCGGCGATGCGGCCGTCCTGGAATAGGCCTTGGAACTTGTGGCCGGCGCCGGCGTAGACTACAGCGCCCTGTCCGTCGAAAACATCATCCTTCCAGCTACCGGTATAGCTACCGCCGGTGGCAAATGTCGCTCTTCCCTGGCCATGACGCTTGCCTTGTACCCAATCGCCTGTATAGCGCGAGCGGTCGATGTTCAGAAAGGTACCTTTGCCATGCGGCAGGCCATTGGCAACCTCGCCTTCGTACCAGCCGCGTCCCTCGAACTGGAAATACCCCTCGCCGTTCGGCACGCCATTCCTCATCGTACCGGCGTAAGTAAAGCGGGATGTCTTGAGTACCACTTCGCCGCTGGCTTCACCACGCACAAGCGTCGCTTCGAGCGTGACCTTGCTAACCGTCGGCACATTCCATGTAAGCATGCCCTTGCCACTGGCGTAGCCGTCGGCACAGCCGCCTGTCCAGCTGATTTCGCGCTTGTCGGGCGCGGGTTCGAGGGGGGCGATCCGGCAGTCCGCCTTGCCCAGGTAGGCCAGTCCTCGAGCCTGCACCGTGTCGGCAGCCGCGAGCGGCGTGCAAGTATACAGCGCCGTCATCAGCGCCAGGGATAGCGGGAGAAGAATCGATATGCATGAAGAAAGCTCATAATAATGCTTGGATGCATCATTATGAGCTTCTTTCATATTGCAAGTAAAGCAATGAAAGCCCGCATGGGCGTGCCGTACTCAGACCTTGGCTTCGGCGCCCGGCGTTTCCGAACGCACCAGGAAGGCTTGCGTGACTTGCGGCAGGTGTTCCAGCAGCCAGGCGGCCATTGCCTTTTCCTGGGCCAGGATCTGCTCGCAGGCGGCGGCGGTGGCGGTGTCGCCGACAGCCTGGGCGGCGCCGATCAGCGAGGTATAGCTGGCGATTTCCAGGTTCTCGAACACGTAGCCGGCCATCGCGCCCTTCACCACTTCGTCGCTGGTGGTCATGCCGCCGACTGCCTGGCCGAAGGCAGCCAGCTTGCCGCCCAGGTCTTTCAGCACCGAGTTGCTGATGCCGCGGCGGGCCAGGATGGCGTCGAGCTGTTGTTGCTGCCAGCGGGTTTCCTCGATGTGCTGGACGATGCGGGCGCGCAGTTCCGGATAGTGTTCCAGGCGTTCCGCTTGCGCGTTCAGCATCTTGTCGGCTTGCTGTTCCATCGCGTGCGCATCGCGCAGCCAGTCGTTCAAATGTTCTTCTGCAGACGTCGTCATGAATCTCTCCTTCGGTAAGGTGGATGTGAACTTGCAATGCAGCCGCCATGTCTGGCGGGCTGTGCAACTTCAGCTACCTTGGCAGAGTCGATGCGCGATGTTTGTTAGGTAAGGCACACTTCCCGCATACTTGCGGCGCACTTAAGCGTCGTTAAAGGAAAAAGCGGGAAAAAAGCTGCCTTATCGCTTCCCAACGGCAAGGCTCATACAGACGTCGCCATGTTGTTCGCGGTTCGTAGGGTGGACTCCCGAGTCCACGCGGTCGAACCTGCGTAGACCGTTACGTGTGCAACCAGCCTGTAGCGCATGCAAATCGCACTATGCATGACATATCGACATGCGCATGTCGTACAGCGTGGACTCGGGAGTCCACCCTACGAACATCAAAGGCTGTGGCTCATGAACACATAGCCATGCTGCTCGCCATCGATGCGGAACAGGTCGGGAATTTCGCCGGTCTGGACGAAGCCGCTGCGTGCGTACAGGCGGCGTGCCGGGAGATTGTTGGACAGCACTTCAAGGTCGACCCAGGCCAGGCCCTGCTGCCGAGCCCAGGTCAGGGCCGTGTCGAGCAGGCGCGCGCCCAGCCCTTGCCCACGATAATCGCGGTGCACGCCCATGCCCAGCAGGCAGCGGTGCGCTGCCGTGCGTTCCGGCCGCGCGCGCAAGTCGATGTGGCCGCAGATGGCGCCGTCGGCATCGATGGCGAGCCAGCCGCGCCGCCAGCCGGGCGCATCCATCGCGGTGCCCAGGCCGAGCACGAAGCCGGCGCGCTTCTCGACCGGGAAAAAGGAGGCGGCGCGCGGCATTGGCTGGAACAGCGGCGTGCCGTTGCGTCCGTTGTCGCCGAGGTGGTCGTCGAGGTAGACGAACAGCGCCGGCAAATCCTGCTGGGTGAGCGGGATGATCGCCGGCGCGGTCATCACAGCGCGCGTGCGATCAGGATTTTCTGGATGTCGCTCGTGCCTTCGTAGATCTGGCAGACGCGCACGTCGCGGTAGATGCGCTCGATCGGGAAGTCGGCCACGTAGCCGTAGCCGCCGAAGACCTGCATCGCATCCGACACCACGCGCTCGGCCATCTCGGAGGCGAACAGCTTGGCCATCGCCGCTTCCTTCAGGCAGGGCAAGCCGGCATCCTTCATCGAGGCCGCGTGCAAAATGAGCTGGCGCGCCGCCTCGATCTTCATCGCCATTTCCGATAATTTGAACTGCACCGACTGGTGCTCGAAGATGGCCTTGCCGAAGCTGGTGCGCTCTTTCGCATACGCCAGCGCCGCCTCGAAAGCGGCGCGCGCCATGCCCACCGACTGCGAAGCGATGCCGATGCGTCCGCCCTCCAGGCCCGACAAGGCGATCTTGTAGCCCATGCCTTCTTCGCCGATCAGGTTAGCGGCCGGGACGCGGCAATTCTCGAACACGATCTGCGCCGTGTCCGACGAGTGCTGGCCCATCTTGTGTTCCAGGCCGGCGACGATGTAGCCGGGAGTATTCGTCGGCACCCAGAAGGCGCTGATGCCCTTCTTGCCGGCGGCTTTATCGGTGACGGCCATGACGATGGCCACGTCGCCGTGCTTGCCGCTGGTGATGAACTGCTTGGTGCCGTTGATGACGTAGTCATCGCCTTCACGCGTGGCCGTGGTGCGCAGGGCGGCGGCATCGCTGCCGGTGTGCGGCTCGGTCAGGGCGAAGGCGCCCAGCATCTCGCCTTGCGCCAGCGGCACCAGCCACTGCTGCTTCTGCTCTTCGCTGGCGTACATCATGGCGATCGAGCACACCGGGCAGTTGTTGACCGAGATGATGGTCGAGGTGCCGCCGTCGCCGGCCGCGATCTCTTCCAGCACCAGCGCCAGCGACACGTAGTCGAGGCCCGCGCCGCCGTACTGCTCGGGCACGGCCACGCCAAAGGCGCCCAGTTGCGCCAGTTCCTTCAGTTCGGCTTTCGGAAAGTAATGTTCCTTGTCCCAGCGGGCGGCTTGCGGGGCCAGGCGCTCCTGCGCATAGCTGCGCAGGGCGTCGCGGATCATCTGGTGTTCTTCGGTCAGGATCATGGTGTCTCGTGTGTGTTTTTATCGTGGCGGCTTACCAGGGGATGGGGTCGCCGTCGTGGTTCAGGAAGCTGCCGTTGTCGGCGTTCGTCGCCTTGGCCAGGGTGGCGCGCAAATCGCGCACGCTGTGCTCGACGCTGATCGCCGCGCCCTCGCCGCCCATGTCGGTCTGGACCCAGCCGGGGTGGAAGGCGATGCAGGTGGCGCCTTGCGGGCCGTAGGTGAGTGCGGTGTCGGTGAGGACGGAATTCAGCGCGGCCTTGCTGGCGCGGTAGAGCGAGCCGCCGGCGCCCGTGCGCGAGCCGATCGAGCCCATGCGCGAGGACAGTACGCCGAGTTTGCCGCGCGTGTTGGCCACCAGCGGGGCGACGATGGGCAGCAGGCGCATCGCGGCCAGCACGTTGGTGTGCATCACGGCGTCGAAGTCCTGTTGCGTGGGGAAGCCGTCGTGGCGCGGGCCGTAGAGGCCGGCGACCAGCCAGGCGGTGTCGATCTTTTCGTCGTCGAGTTTCCAGCCCAGGCCGGCGATGGCTTCCGGGTCGGTGACGTCGAGCCCGTGCGGTTCGGCGCCGAGGCTGGCCAGGTCGTCGAGGTCCTGCTGCTTGCGGGCGGTGGCGATCACGCGCCAACCCTCGGCGCGGTATTGGCGTGCGAGTTCGTGGCCGATGCCGCGCGAGGCGCCGAGGATTAAAGCGGTTGGCATGGTGATTGTTCCTCCGGGTGGCGTGTTGTAGGGTGGACGGGTCTTCCCGTCCACGCGTTCAACGACGCATGCATTGACTGGACGCGTGGACGGGGGACCCGTCCACCCTACGAACGCGGTACAACGTATCCAAACAAACATCGTAACCGAAGACCCGAATCGTCGCCGACCCGGGTCATCGGCACGCCGCATCACACCATCTCGATCGCCATCGCGGTCGCTTCACCACCACCAATGCACAGCGACGCCACGCCGCGCTTGCCGCCGGTCTTCTTCAGCGCGCCCAGCAGGGTGACGATGATGCGCGCGCCCGAGGCGCCGATCGGGTGGCCCAGGGCGCAGGCGCCGCCGTGGATGTTGACCTTCTCGTGCGGGATGTCGAGGTCGCGCATGGCGGCCATCGGCACGGCGGCAAAGGCTTCGTTGATCTCGAACAGGTCGACGTCGCCCGGCATCCAGCCGGTCTTCTTGAACAGCTTGTTCATCGCGCCGATCGGAGCGGTGGTGAACAGGTTCGGTTCCTGGGCGTGGGTGGCGTGGCCGATCACGCGTGCGATCGGGCTCAAGCCCAGTTCCTTGGCCTTCGATTCGCGCATCATCACCAGCGCGGCGGCGCCGTCGTTGATCGACGAGGACGAAGCGGCGGTAACGGTGCCTTCCTTCTTGAAGGCGGGCTTCAGCGACGGGATCTTGTCGATCTTGGCCTTCATCGGGCCTTCGTCCTTTTCCACGATCAGTTCACCGGTGCGGGTGGCCAGCGTGACCGGGGCGATTTCCCAGGCAAACGAACCATCGTTGTTGGCCGCTTGCGCGCGCTTCACGGATTCGATGGCGAAGTTGTCCTGGTCTTCGCGGGTGAACTGGTACGTGGCGACGCATTCCTCGGCAAAGGTGCCCATCGAGCGGCCTTCGCCGGTCTTTTCGTTGCGCGAGTAAGCGTCTTCCAGGCCGTCGAGCATCATGTGGTCGAACATCGGCGCGTGGCCGATGCGGTAGCCGCCGCGTGCCTTCGGAATCAGGTAAGGGGCGTTGGTCATCGACTCCATGCCGCCGGCCACCACGA
>Ga0308160_10007211_pt1 | contig 11119 bp, 13 predicted proteins | sample PhyFR1_FD_201036 | JGI IMG/M metagenome (GOLD analysis project Ga0308160, IMG submission 201036) | Phyllosphere microbial communities from UC Gill Tract Community Farm, Albany, California, United States - DLSLF.R1 | ecosystem: Host-associated > Plants > Phyllosphere > Unclassified | place: USA... | reverse complement strand
CCGTCAGGTTGAGACATACCTCTGCCGCAGCTCGCGACCTATAACGTTTCGGTACTCGACGTGGATTGTGACTTGCAGCTCTCCGGCGGAGGTGTCTTGGTAATGACTGGAATGCTCGCGTACTTCCTAGCGCACTGTGAATTTCAGCATGACGATCGATTGATCCATTGATAGACTCACGCAGCAGTCTTGATAGCATTCTGTAGAGCCAATATTTCCAGTGCTCTCGCCTGCATGTCAGTCGCTGCCTGGTAATCGCTGTGAATCACTTACATCGGCAAACCTCTCGACCTGTATGCCACCCGGTAATGGTCTACGTTCTGACATGTCAGCTGATGAAATTTAGCCTCGGTGGAGCTGTACTTACCCTTGATGCTCCCAGTAATTTCCCCCAGGATAGCCTTCTCTTTCCCCTTACCCGACGCTTTTGCCTTGACATTGCCCTTGATTAGGTCTGCTGTCTTCTGTATGACCTTGTCGGGCTTTCCCTTCCCCTTGAATCCTTTTTCGCCACCTTTCGATGGAGGAGCAGCTGGCTTACTGCTACCTGCTTTGGCCATACCGTTGTTCGTTAATGCAAGGGTTGAATGCTGCCAAAAGTCAGTTAATCTGGATGCGTGCCTGACTACCTCCCTTGGGTTTCCCACGGTGTTTTCAAAGCCACGTTTACCTCGCAATCCTGTCGCTTTCTACCAAAAAGCTTATTGTTCCTTCGATACGCCCAGTTCTTTATTGTCCTTTTGTAGTCAACCAATACAAGCTGCCCAGACATTGTCTTGGGCGCTAGACTAGTGAGAGGTACAAGGAACGGAATGAGCATGGTGAAACAAAGATATCAGTGGCTTATTGACGGCGTTGCATGCGACAATAGGACAATAAGACCAAATCTAAGAAACGAGTATATATGGGTTGGACGTCGACCTTTTGCGTTTCTTCTTCACTATACTTTACATCATGTCTGAAATATTACTTACACCGCTACCAGAACCTATCTCGCGTGTCGATCCCGATATGAACTTCCCGAGGAGAGCACCTTCGCAATCGACTGAATTCTTCAATTCGTTGTATGTGGAAGGGGTACGAGGGCATACCAGGCCGCTACAGGTCAGGAAGAAACCCGCCACCGTCATCAGTAAGTTCTGGTTCTTGTAGAAGTGGTTCGGGCTGACTGGCAGACCCCGATAGATCATCTACAGTCTCTGTCCCCTCCTCGCCTACCTCATTCCGCTCATCTGAATCTCTCACCCCACCCAAAATCCGTCTTCACCCTCATCAATCCATCTCCGACATGTTTATGGCTCTAGACCTTCACCGCAATCCCTCTACCTCAAGTCGATCCGAGCTCCACCTTGCCCTGGATGTGGACAATCAAGTCAAACCCGGTCCTTCCCCTCCTCTTACTCCACTTTCACCAAGACGACGGAAATCTTCCATCCCGCTTACACCCATCACACCTGTTCGACCACGCCGCAAAGTCCCTGGATCGCCCGTGACTCCCACTCGAGCACCTTCGAAGGCTATGAAGTTACTCGGTACTATGCCTCCTGCTTTACCACCCAAGCAAGGCCGAAGAAAGCGAGACAACTTCCGCCCCCTACCACATTCGACTCTGGTCGAGATCAACCAATTCTTTGGGATTGTTCCGAAGAAACCTACCAAGACATCCAAGTCTGATCCAACCAAGTCGGTCATTCGATTACATGACGATTCAAGAAATGTAGGAGGTGGAAACACCGTACTTCACCGAGGGCAGGATGGACACATGTGGTTCGATATCGAGGAAGAACAGGAGTTTGCTTGGCTCATGTCTGATCCTTCCGTCTCTCGACCTCGAACGAAGGCGCCGCAATCGATCGCACCGACCGAGGAATCAGAGGATGAAACATGGGGTATGAGGGCATTCACCAGTGTACTTGCCCAATCATCCAAGCCGAAGAAGGAGAAGGAGAGTAAGAGAATGGAAGATAGTTTTGTCGACATGTTCGATAAACCGAAAGTCAGGACTAGGCGACAACCCAAACCATTGGCTACTCCTCATCCATGGTCTGCCGCTGCTCTTGCTCAGGATTCTACGCCAACCACGCCTCCCGCTCTAGTTTCCCGCTTGGCCAGTGATTCATCTTCGAGCTCGTCGGGACTTTCATCTCCCGAATACAACCCCGAACCACCTCGAAGACCTAAACACCGTCCACCACCTCTGGTCCTCAACTTGGCGCCCAAAGCTGGCTTACCTGTTGTCTGCCTAAACTCGCCTCCGCCTGTTCCATACATTCGCAAACCCAAAGTCGAGAAGCCTGCCAGTCCCACTCAATCGCGAATGAGTATCCAGACTCCATTCGTACATCCTCGACGAGCTCCGAAACCGAGGTCGTCTATCGGACTTGGTCATCCACCTTTACCACGGTCTACCGATACTAGGATGCCCCTCCTTCCGCCCTTGGCTATCTATATGCCGGAAGAGGAGGAGTTGGAGATTTCGTGCTTTGAGCCAGTGACGCCTACGGAGGAGAACAATTTCGGACATATTAGGTCGGGATCAGCAGAGAAGAGGGGTGGATGGTTGAAGAAGGTTGTCAGGGATCTCAGTCACGGCAAGATCTAAGTTTCATATGATAGATAGGTTGTACATATACTGTAATAATGAGTAAATATGAAATAGAACTACAATGCAGGATGATATGACTTGACTCTGTGAAGTATCAGCATATGAACGATTCCGGAAATCTTCACTTACTTCGAAAAGTAGAATGGTTTCTGATGCTTGAGACTCAAGCCCAAGACTTCGTCGTTGGCAAGATTGATAGAGCTGTATGTGTGGATATCCAATTTGTTCCACCGCCCACGCTGAGTCTCTTTGAGATTCAGTTCCATCTCGAACTCGTACTTGGGCGTCCTAATGCCAGGTTCGAGTAATTCGGTAAGGTAGACTTTGGATTTCTCGACTCGCCAACGACCGAAATGTAGGCCTTTCGACCGTAAGGATGGACGCAGGACAGGTACGACTGTAGATGGACTGCTTGTCAATGATGATTGATGTGGCTTGGAGATGAACATACTGATCGGTGGTAAGGAATGAGATGACGCTTCCGTCTGGGTAGAACCGCAGAAAACGATGATAGGTGATCATGTGGGTCACGGCTACCCACTCGTCACCGGAACCAGGCCGGATATAGTGACAGACAGAGATATAACATCCGTCCATCCGTATTCTCTCCTCCTCAATGAAGGTAGTCCGCCATTCCCCATCATGCCTCTCTACGAGATCATTCGCAGTGACCTGTTCAGCAACCATAGGCCATCGGTATATGGTCTGCACTCTGCGTTTCCAAATTTCCGCTCGAGAAGTCAATAACCTAGCTCGCCAGCATGTGGTTCCGAAACGTTCCAGGGCGCGAACGTCGAGGTTATTGAATATCTTTTCCAGTAGTTCGGGGGGTAAAAGGGAAATCGGAAATGGTTTATCCTCTTCTTCAGGCAGGAACACCGCTTCATCGGGTGAAACTGATGCTTTATCAAGTATGGCAGCGAGAGGTGATCGTTTCCGAGTAGTCTTGGTCTTTTGGTAATCAGGTTGAAATTGAAGATGCCGCTGAAATGAATAGGGCTCGTCCTGCGGTATTGAGGCAGAGACGATATCGGTCGATGTAGGAGTTTCGGTCTCCTCTTCTTCAGCTACGTATTTGGGCAGAGATTTCTGATAGACCCGATCGACATTATCTGGAAGTCAGCGATGCGTGAAATGTAAAAAGTGACTCACCATCGATCTTGAATGCCTTTCTGTACAGCTGTAAAGCGTCATTAAGCTGGCCAGCTTGCTCATTCTCTACTGCCTGAGCGTAAAGCTGTACCGCGCTGTAGTGCTTCTTCGGTCTAGACGGTCCAGCATCCAGCGTCCTCCCATTCTGAGTAGGTGATCGGTTGACTGTCGGATTTGGAAGACTGGCATTTTCGGCGGATGGGGAAGTGATGCTCTTCTTGGGCGATCTCTCGGGCGATGCTAGAGTTTTATCCACTTGCTTTGGCGTCTCCTGGGCGGCTGATTCCCTCAATGGTATTCCATAATTCCTCAGGCCCCTTCTACCCTTGACCTCGGCTTTCCATTCCTGCCTAAACCGCTCCAACTCATCTTCGTCCCCTCCCTCTATAATCGCCTGTTCCTTCTCCGACTTCTTCTTGTCGAATGAGAAATCATCAATCCTCAACCCTTCCAAGCTGAGATCGACCTCAGTGGACTCTATGAGCGGCTCTGTATCCGACATAGTAAATGATAACAGGTAAACTTAGTCATCATCATCCCAGACCCGTCATTTCACCTCCACTTTGTAAACCTCGGATTTACCCGTTCTCAATCAACTTCTCACTCCCCACTATATAGGTTCATGGACCGCCTATGTTGGCATCGCAAGCTTATCTGTCGCCAGCAGCGACTCCAAATTCCATGATGCAGTCGCCTTTAGCTGCTCAAGCGCCGACAGCCGCGGAAGATGACGATTTTCGACTGAGGGCAGAGATAGAGAGGACGTTACTCAAGATTTCGCAGGACTTGTATGAGCTGGAAGTCTGCGCTGGGGATGTTTCTGCGGGCCAAGAGGATAGGGTACCACTGTATATGTAAGCTGTATCCACCGGACGCCCAAACCGAGCTGATGTTACAGGCAGGAGGTCAACAAAGGATTGATCCAGCTAAGTGAAATGGCAGGCAGGCTGCAAGATACAGTGCCCCAACAGGTCGTCGAGTGAGTCTAGTCATTATGGCTTCGGAAAAGTCGCTGATTGTGCAAGGTATATTGATAACTATCGCAATCCACACATGTATACCAGATCAGCAATAAGTAGGGCAACAGGGGAGAACCAGTACGCGTTAGGCCGAGCTCTGGGTTTAGAAGTGGGTCCTCCTATACTTTGACAAAGACCAGAACTGATGGACAGAGCTTCAGGAGACAACTGGAAGACTCAATCGGCACTGAATTTCCTACTATCCCATTACCGCCCCGTCGCCATCAACCTATTCCTACGAATCACTCGGACCAAAACGAAGCTAATGGCTCTGGAGAGAATGGCGCTTCAGGAATCGCAAATGGGGACGTCAAACATGAAGAGAAGGGAACAGCCTTGACGACAGGGGATAGCGGAGACATCCAACCGACCGCGAACGGGACACATCCATGAGGACTATCAAAGAGAGGGACGGTGGTCAGAAACGGACAGAGTTGTATTCACTAAAAGTAGAAATGTAACATCAACATTCCCAATCCTTCGCACCATCGACCTAGCAGCGGGCCTTGAATACTCACGAACGTGCGTGCACCGCCTTGTTCGGTTTGGGGCCGAGGTGGAGAAAGGATCGAAGCCCTTTGATGCTTGGAAATAGAATTGATCAAGGATCTTTTTATTTTCCATGTGAGGCGGGAGGGGAGAGTCGTTGTCAACAGTGCTTATGATCCTTTCATTGGGTGCTCCTGGAGGGGATGCTCTCGACTTCTAATTCCCGCCAGAGGCTAAAATATCCATTGTCGAAAGGCTCCACTGATTCTGAGAGCAGTTTCGAAATCGCCTTGGCTCGTACGCGTGAATTTGCTGTTCAGCGATGCCAAACACCGATGTTCGGCGTTCCATCAATGATACGACTGGTGGACTATCATCATCACGGTCTATCCTTTCTTGCCCCACTCGCCTTCGGCCTCGCAGTTACGCAGGAGCGGGGGGCCCTGATGATCGGTCAGGGGTATAAGTGACGACCCCTTCCATCTTCGCCACACATTACCCCCGGTTGCATATCGTCCAGCGATATACTTCTCACCATGTCTGATTATGGTTACAATGGCTCGCTCAGATCCATCGATTCAGATTACGACCCCTCCAAAGCGTTCAAGCCATACAGCACTGGCACCTTCGATCCAGAAGAGGCAAGAGCAGACATGTTACGCGAGCAGACTGGTATAGATGTGAGGAAAAGAGGACATCACGGACCAAGCAACAGTCGACCTAAGAACAGACACACTGATCGACGCCACGAGCGAAGATCGAGCCAGGCGTCCTCTTCTGACAGTGATGGGACCGTCCGACCTGCTTCTCCCCCTGCATCGAAGTCAGCGTATCGCAGAGAGCCGGGTCCCAGCCTCTCACGGTCCCCAGCGCCTAGCACGAGTTCTCAACATAGTCGGCTCACAGCTCGTCAACTTCCTCCACAAGATGGCAGGCAGCAGCTTAGCGGACAGACCCGTGAGGGTGCCCCACTATTACCCCGTCAAGTGCCTAATTACAACAAAACATCGGAGCGAGTATACGGCTCCCCACAGCACTTTACGCCTAACTTCGGGGCCGGATCATCAAACTACGACCACTCCCATCGTGCGTCCTCACCACAGGGTCCCGGCAAAGGGCCCACCCCGCTTGAGCTTCAAGACCGTATGGATCGTCTTCCGATCTCTAGAAATTCTGGCTCTCGTTCAGATGTCTCGGGCGGATCATACAATCAAGGCCTTGTCCCCAGATGTCAGCGGTCTGACCAGAAATCTCCGGCAGATCTGTCCCCCTATTCAATCGATTTTGCGCCCCTTGACATAAGAGATCGGATGCAAGATATGCTACGACCGCTTGAAGATGCAGCGTTACCCTTCGTTCGACCGGAAGACTTTCTACGAGCCAAAGGGGCCGCTGTGATGGCGCGAGAGCGATTCATATCCCAGGTTGAACATGGGATGTCCCACGGCAACAACACCTCAGCATATCCTCGACATGCCGGAGGGCACAGACGAGTACTTGAAGCTCCTCCACACGGAGGATACACCAACTGTTCAGAGCGGTCAGCCTTCGATGATGAACCCCTCGGTAAGATCTCCGACGAGGAGAGACAGAGCTCTCACATGAGTCGGCAGTCCGGTAGGGTTTTTGGACGAACTCGAACTGCAAATTCGCAAAACTTACAAGTGGAACGCTTTCAAGCAGTACCTCGTCCCCCTTCTAGCCAGAGGAGCACTCGTCGATCAGCAGGCACTCAACGAATGGAGCGCTCAGCTTTCCGAGACTTTGGAGATGACCAGTCGATGCATAGAAGCGGCAGGGGATCGCCAATGAATCCATCCAGAGGCGGAAGATACCCGGACGACATGGAAGATGAATGGTGAGGTAGGACCGAAGTCGAGCAATAGTGAGCAGTGTCGCGACAGAATATCCTGAGGACTTCCTGTGGATAGTTATGTACATACCTTTGCGTTCCTTAAACCCTATAAATGGGATATTATGGCTTCTAGGATTGAATCGTCTGTTCGTTATGTATCATGTATAAATCACTACTGATCTACATCACACATTGCCCTAAGAAATCGATACCCCACCAGTATGTATCATGTATAAATCACTACTGATCTACGTCACACATTGCCCTAAGAAATCGATACCCCGCCAGTACGCCCACGTCTTCTCTTGGCACTCTAATATGTATATTGATCGGGAGAAGGGATTTGGAGTGCCGAAGGAAACAGCCTTTGAAGCACCGGTATCGAAAATGATTTGATCCAGAAGGCTCTTCGTTCGCCCTCGCAGGGCTAGGTCCGAACCGCCGGCGATGCAGATGCCCGCGTGCGAAACGAATAACGAGCAGAAGACGCTCTACAATCTATCGTCCTCCTTCATGATAACTCGGCAAGGTCCAATCAAAAGGACATACCCCATGGTTTCGGCTTTACCCTGAGCATCAAAGTAATTGACCTTTCAGGTGGATAAAACACTTAACATCGGTATACCTTTCATCACCTTCGTGGGATCCCATCAGTCACTCCAACGCTTCAAAGGAGGATCACGGTTGTTTAGTATATGCAGCCCCTGAGATGCATATATCCAGCCAGCGTTCGCGATTTGACCTTGTCAAAGGAGCAGTTTGCCACCGGACATCCAGCTATGTATAGAACCTAAGACATCCGAATATGTCTCTCTTTCTCCATTCATACTTCCAACCTTTGCGTACTGCCTTCGATCCATAGGGCTTGACTATCATCACACCATCTTCCACTTTCAACCATGCTAGATCGGTACGGCAACCTGTGCTACTGCCAAAGCGCGACCGGGACGGACAGCGGCCGAAAGTGGCTTCTCCCAAGAGGAGCTGAAGGAGCAACAGCGGCGATTAAGACGAGAAGATCGAGAGGCAGCTAGATACTCTGGAGGTAGGCGGAGAGGGGGATCTGGTGGCCGAGGAGAAAGTAACAGCCTCTTGGTGTGGGAAGAGGCGGGCGCGAGCGGGAGAAGCAGGGTGTCACGACAACCTACGAGAGGCAAGTCACACCGTACCCGAAAGAGATTAGCCTGACCAATCAGCCCAGCGTCTACCATATGCCGCCTCTGGCTCGCAGTCTCGGTCCAACTGGACTGCTGCCACCGTGCCAGAGTCTGTCGCGTTATTGGATTCCAGCCATACCCTAACACCTTCCGACTCCGGAACCTACCGGGATCGCAACTTGCCTCTCAGGCGACGACATCATGAGCCTTCAAACTCATACGACCCGGAATCACACAACCGTTTCTACCAGCCACCCCCTCGATCGCCCAGTGGGTCGCAGGTCTCATACAACACTGGCCATTCAAACCAAAGATTCACATCTTTGTCGGGAGGTTTCGGAGCCAAGGCGCCGGGATATTGTGATGGCAGAGTCGAAGAATTGCGCGATCTCATCAACCAGAGGGATCCAAGGGAGGTGGAAGCGGCGTTTGCTGCTTTGAAGGAGAGAGGTCTTCAGTGAACATAGCACGGACCAGCGGACACTTGGGCATGATGGTGACCCGCTCACAACCACATCGCCGCTTCCTGCATGAACTCATAATACAGAATTTAAACATGCTCTCGTCTTTGTCGTTACTTTCTACCGTAAAAGATACATACATATACTCGCATGGGGGTTGACCGTTCACAGATGTCAGTGACTTGACTGTAAGGCATCATAGAGCTCTTCGTGCAATGCCCAATGAGATAAGAAGAGTCTCACGTCGATGGCGATACATATCCGCTTGACAAGACTCTCCTCGACTTATACCATCACCCCCTATCAATGAAAGTAAATTACATCGTTTGCCGTCTCTCATCCAGGCTAATTACATCTCACGCTCATCGACATTCAATTACCCATATCATACATGATTGTGTTCTTCGACCCGCTTGTGGTTGGCTTGCGCCCTTTCAAATCGTCCAAAACGTCGTCAAGCAGCCTGATAACAGTCCTATCATTCTGCTTTCGTAGTAAAGTCCCGGGGGCGTAGGTTTTCCCAGTCAGGATCGATGGATCAATCTTCGAGTGCGCCCAGCTATCGCTACTATGACTCGAGCTCGACTTTGGCCGTCTGGATTTGGAATTCGGTACCATGATTATTATCATTGTCATATCCTGAGATCTGGATCTATGGGGTCTGATGGATTGGACCGAGCCACTTCGATCACGAGATCGATCTCGAGGGGTATCGCTACCACTGTCGGATCGACGGGGTGATCGCGACCGAGCTCGATGATCCCTGTAGCGACTTTGATCTCTTCTCTGGGGACTGATGGATTGGTCTCTTGTACTTCCAGCGGTTCGAGGTAATTGCTTTGTAAGATAGGCGTACTTCAACTCGCCATTCTCACCCGTCACAGTGAAGGCACCATTAGCCTTGAGATGATTTGCGGACCGAGACTCGATGCGAGAGGACTGGGGCGGCGAGACCGACTGGGGAGGCGAGACGACATATTTGGAGGATCGAGCTCGATGATAGTCACGCTCAGCCTGAGCTTTGACACTTCTTCTCGGTGCTTGTTGATAGGGTCTCTCGAATGACTCGCCTGAGGAAGAATCGTAGTCGCTACTTCGGCTGTCTCGGTTCTTTGCTGCCTTCCTCGGGGTTCGAGGAGGATTGCCGTGGCTGCCAGGGGCGAATGAAGACCTAACCCCGGCGCGATGGGGTACCGTATCTCGAGGGGATCTGTCCTCGGTCTTGTAAGATTCCATCGCGGAGGCTTGCCTCGACGCAGGGTCATCGCTGTCATGTCGAGCATGGGTGTGTTGATATCTCTGATCATGATACTTGTCGGCGAAATCGTCTAGCGAAGGCAAATCATCGGGAGGGGCCTTTCGGTGATGCTTTCGTTCGATGACCCACTCGGAGGTATGTGACTGTGAGGTGTCTTCCGGTTGATGGAGGATGATAGCTCCTTCAGCATTGGTGAGCCTGCCTTCGTGATCATACCATTCTTTGTGACCACTGGGACCGTTTCTGGAGAAAACCCTCGTGTCAACGGAAGGGACGGGGCTTTTGCTTCTCTTGGCTGGTCCATCGTATCTCGATTGGGTGTCGATGTCGTTCTTGTTGGGCTTTCGATCTTTACCACATTCAGGACTTGACTCAGGAGTGAAGATCACAGTGCTGTCGCCATGATCCAGGTGGTCGCGTGGGTAGTGCGCATGGGATATGGCAGACTCAGCTTGAGGCTGCCAAGCACCATTGAAGTCGTGGAAAGAGCCCCGACGGGACATGGGTGGAGTCAGAGGATCTGTCGGAGGGGTTCTGGGCCTCTGAGCGTATTGATATCCTTCGTTTCTTGAGTGGTGCGAGTGATTGGACGCGAAATTCTCGGTGCGATGTGCTTCAGGTTCTCGGTACTGTCGAGCGGACATATTGGAATGTGGTGGTGAGGGATAGTGATACGAGGAATCGCTAGGGTAAGGCACTTCGACTTTACTCCTTCGGTGAGGGGCATCTCGGTCTCGGCTGATGTCGTTATTCATGTTGATCTTGCGCTCTGGTGTGAATGTAGAAGGCTCAGTACAGGATAAGTACATGAGTGGCCACTATATATACCTCACAGCGCCACTCACCTTGCGGTATACAATCGGCCAAGTGGTGTTACATCAATGGAACATCGGCTACCCCGCCGAGAAACATCTCAAAGGAGGTGATGAAGCCTGTTAGATCCGACGAAGACGCCCAGATGGTCGCGCCAATAAGGTTCAGTTTCGACTCTCGATCACATTCTCACATCCTCATTGCCGGTTTCCGATTCGGAAACGTGCTTCCTGGCCGAGAGTGGGTTCCACCCCAAGCGACGGGAATCGTGCAAGGGGTTGTACATGAATGGAATGATACAACAAACAAG
>Ga0308160_10007210_pt1 | contig 11119 bp, 12 predicted proteins | sample PhyFR1_FD_201036 | JGI IMG/M metagenome (GOLD analysis project Ga0308160, IMG submission 201036) | Phyllosphere microbial communities from UC Gill Tract Community Farm, Albany, California, United States - DLSLF.R1 | ecosystem: Host-associated > Plants > Phyllosphere > Unclassified | place: USA... | reverse complement strand
TTCGACGTAACCCATGCACTGCAGCAGCGTGACCCGATGAGTTCGACCTCTGGAGGGAGGCGTGGGCAAATCGTGGAGTTAGCCCGTGCTGGTGTCGCCGTGGGCCTGGGCGGAATTTTCCTGGAAGCCCACCCCGATCCCGATTCGGCTAAATGCGATGGGCCCAGCGCCTTGCCCCTCGACGTCCTTGAAGCATTTCTTTCGCAACTGAAGGCACTGGACGACCTTGTTAAGTCATTGAAACCGATCGAAATCGGGTAAACCGGCCCACGTACTTATATCCCGCATGGAAGCGGAGCGGGGCTTCAGGCAATGACGATTCGCATTTTTGGAGAAAGTTAATGGCAACAAAAAAACGTGTGCAAGTCCCCGCCCGGTCTCCAGCCGACCCGACTCGTCCTGAGAGCGAAACCGACGTCGAGACGACCTGCGGCATGAACGTCGATGGCGATGTCGAGCATGTCGATAGCGATGCATCTCCCGTGATCGACAGCGTCGAAGACTCTGAGCGATCGGAAAGGCGCATCGATATCGAAAGCGGGGGCGAAACGGACGCTGGTGATGTCGAGCGAGGACCGGCATGAATGATCGGAAGGTCTGGCACGATTTTGCTGAATCGACAAGGCCACTTAGCTGCAGGAACAAAGGACAGTTCGTTAACGCATCCCGGGACCGCACCAGTACCACACAGCGTGACTTCGCACGGGCGGCGGCGTTAGACAGAACTCTTCGTTTGTATTCAGTATCGCCCTCAATGCCTCGGAACCGGGCACAAACGACGTTATCGAACTCAGGGTTCTTGGCACCGAGTACCGTCACCGCACGGTGGTGGCCGTCTTCCCGCAGGAAGGTCTGTGTGATCACCTTCTACCCGTCGCGAAGGTGAGATCTGGCGACCGTCTAGCTGCGATGCAGGGTACGCGCCGCAGTCATTTCGGATAAAATCGAGCGGTCCGATCTTTGGCGTGCAAGATGATTCGCCTCTATTTGCTTTATTTCGTAACGTTCCTCGCAGAGATGGTGGGAGGGGTCATACCCATTTTCTGGCTGCATCACCGGGTTACGGCAATCTTTCTCGTTCCCGCGGCCATCGCTGGATCGATATTCTTTTACCTGCTCCACCTGCATGGGGCGCCTCGCCAAAAGGTCTATGCCGTTTACGCGGCTCTCTATCTAGTGGCGGTCATGGTGTATTTTCTTACGGGCGATCAGGTTTCACATCCCCGAATTTTTACCAGCCGAGATGCCTAGGATATGCGGCTGCCGCAGTGGTTTCATCCTACCCTTTACGTTTGCACCCAGCCGGTTCCAAGCCGCGTCTACGTATGCACCGCGCTGGCCCTGCCCATCTTCCACCGGGGTGGCGGACGCACCGCCGAGGCATTAGCGCTCTACATGCATTCGTTGCACTACACCGCGGATACCGCCACCATCGCCCCCTAACAGGTGCACCAAGCCAATTCCGCCTACCGGACAATGTACCGTGTCGCCAGGACAATCGTGACAAAGTTTTCCCACTCGAAGGAAAGATTTTGGAAGAGACCAAGCATCGCTACAACGGCATGCTGATAAGCGTATTCGAAGTGCTGGCCGACGCACGCAGCCAGACTACCGGTGTGAACCCTGGCATCTAAGCGCAGCGCGATTACCGGGCGCCGAAGCGGATTTACAAGCTGTGATCAGCGGAAGCAGATGGTCTTCCGTCATGCAGGCGCGGCCCTGTGGTGGGCTAAGAAAGCAACGGGATAGTGTCGTAACCCTGATCGTCGGAAGGCCTTGATATTCCACTTTCCAAGCTTTAGCTGCACTCGACTGGGGCACGATCGCGTAGTCGTCCTCGCGCGGAACACTGACTTGGTCGAGTTGACGTAGTCGGCGTCGAGGACGTTCACGAATCCGGTCGCTTTCGTCAGTCCCAAGGGCAGGTTGCGTCGTCCGTGTGTTCAGCTTGGCCAGGCGCGCGCATCAGGATGCTGCTCCATTGCGGTCATCTCGTATTGGCGGCATCGCGCGGGGCGAGTAGCAGGTCCGGGAGCTTGTATGGGCGCTGAAAAGCTGTGTCAGCTCCCCGAACGCCCATCAGCCCGGTCAGCTGCTCGCACGCCGTTGCGCTGCGGAGGGCACGCCCGAACTGCGCCGTTGACTCGGCGGAGACGGCCTGTTGTCGCGCCTGATCCGAAGCGCTCTGGTTAGCGACGTTAGGTTAGCCACGCGCTGCGCCAGCTAGCCACTCGCCCGGGACCGCGTCACGGATCTGCCCGGTATAGCGCGCAGCCTGCACCGTCGCCACAGCGCTGAAATAGGCCCTGGATGTGTTTGCGTTCAAATGAACTGCCTTGGGCTGTGGCGAGTTTGTGACTAAAAAACCCTCATGATGGCACCGTCGCGTATGCTTGTGCTTTCAACGAAGCCACCGAGCACGACCTAACGATAATATCCCTGTAGGGGTTCGTCGAGCTCCTTTTTCAGGATTTACAGCTAAGAAGCAATTTTCAATTCCGCGCGTGAATATTAGCTGTGCCTGTACGATCCAGAATTCAGCAATCTTTTAAACCCCTCAGGAGGACATATGCAAACTTCTACAACGCACGATAGCAACCTGAAAGCCTGTATTGAGGCATGTGAAGAAGCCATCCATGCTGCTCAAGCCTGCGCAGCGGCCGATATCCGGGAAGGTGGCGGGGCTAATTGCGCATTGATCAATCTCGATTGCGCAGATATTTGCATCGCGACCATGAATGCGCTTGCTCGCGGGTCGGAGCACCACGGCGACTTCTGCACGCTCTGCGCACATATTTGCAGGGCTTGTGCCGCAGCATGCGCCTCCCAGGCTGGCGCGCATGCACATTGCGCTGCATGCAAGGCAGCGTGCGAAGCCTGTGCCGCTGCGTGCGATAAACACGCTCGGGAGCGCGATATATAAGAAGGTAGGGCTATCGATCATTTAATCGGTGCAATGAAGGAAAACACAGCGCGCGGTATCTACGTAAAGGAACCGGTAGTGAAACGGTTCCTTTCTCGAAGGCGGCTCGGCGTACTGCATTGAGGAATTCGCTGGTCCACTCAGAGGGTGCCGCTCGCTATTAAAACGGCACAGCGATGTATTCCCTCGCGGCAAGTGAAAATGTGAAAGCTGCGCCATCAATCCATAGCCGATGCGGCGATTACGGCTCTGCTTTTCAAGACAAGCCGTGCAGAAATCAGCGAAAAAAGGTTCGATGATGTGAGGAGGTACCATCGTCAAATGCCATCTTGTTTGCCGCACCCCCTTTCGACAAAGAACAAGGATGGCGAGTGCCAACCGGTGATGCATCAGTCGAAGAAAGGGAATGACTGGTACCTCGGCATGGAAGCGCATGTTGGCGTGGATGCCGGCTCAGGACTGTGCACACACTGATCGGCTCTGCTGGCAAAATTTCGTACGTAACCAAGCGGGGGAGCCGGTGCGCGGTGATAAGTCAGCCGCGCTGGGCAATGTCAGTTACTAAGGCTTTGAAAAGCGCGCCGAGGATCTGATAAATCGGTAACTTAGACTGTGTCTAGAAGCCATCAATTGAACAAGCTCCCCTTCGGCAGGCTGAACGCAGCAATCAACTCAAGGATAGCCTTTACACGAACCAAAGACACGCCACGATGATATGATCGCAAGAAACCGAACAGCCAATTAGTCGAATAAACGCTTTAGAAATCCACTTTGGCCGTGGCCGGTCCCGTGCCCAAGGCTAGAACGATTATCCTGATGGTGGCCTGGGCTATGGCCGAATTGTTCTTCGCCGTAGGTGCCATAAGTCTGTTGAGATGGCGCAACAGGCATTGGTGATGCGGACAAGAACTCTGGAGATGGATTGAGAAATGATTGCGTTGAATTGGGACGCTCACTTTCATACGTTTGACTCCGCTCTATAATTTTATCGAGCTCCCCTCGATCGAGCCACACACCTCGACACTTTGGGCAATAATCTATTTCGATTCCTTGACGCTCCATCATTAGAAGCTGAGCTTCTTTACACACAGGACAGTTCATAATTTCTCCCTTGCAACTTGGTTAGAAAAAAATTTTAATGCTCCGTTGAGTGTTCAACGGTCGATCCACGTACCGAGATGATCAGGTGAAAAACCTTAGGTGGTCAAGAGAAAATTGGTTTTTTCAGTGATGTTTTTTAAGCGCACACTAGCCGCAATCATCAGTATAAACGCCATAAAGGAGCTTGAAGATTGGCAATGGCTGTAGAACTAGCATCTTTCGCAGAAGGACCGGCACAAATCAGCGGAGATGGACGCTTAGAAATCACCCCGGGTTTTATAAAGGCCTCCTTGTTTGAAAGAAAGGACCTATGAACGAGCAACTCAAATGCCCCCTGAGGTTATCAAGCGCGCCGTGCACATGGCGACACGGCCGGCAGCCAAGTATGAGTCACAGTGTGCACCGATCCTGTCAATTGCTGCCATGATGTATGGCACGCCAGAGCTGCTGTGCCTCTGAATATGTCACTACGAGCGGGATAGCAGCCAGCGGCGTAGGCTAATTACTGGCGAAACGGAGCGCGTGAAGGACTCTATTGAAAGGTGCGCGAGCCACACAACGCAAACGAGACATTGCAAAGAATATCAGGTAATATTATAAGGAACTCGGCAACTCGGCAGTGGAGTGAAGGGCGCTCGGAGGTGTGCTGCGAATAGCTGAATTTCCATGGTTACTTTTTAGAAAGATATGCATACTATCCACGCTGCGAGTTGTGTCCTGATATATTGCTGCGTGCGCTAAGCGTTTTCGCCTATTATCCAATGAACTCATCATCCTTGTGTACGGTAGCGATTAGAAAGACGTTAGCGAATTTGGCGGAAAAACGAAGATAATAAACATCGGGAAGAGGATTTTATCACTAGGGGCCTGGAAAATCCTCTGCTGTAAAGAAGTTCATGTGCAAATTGATGTATATCGATAGTGGCAGAAACGCCGCGACCGCCACGTGGCTTAACCTTGCTTGGCTCGCTTGGGTTGAGTACTACACAACAATGAACCGAATACGACGAAAAGCGTCCAGGTGAATGGTTTTTCGGACGACGGATTTACATTTGCTACGCTATATTTTGGTAGCGTTGAAGCCGGGGAACATTGGATTGTCGAGGAACTACAGGTAAGGTTGTGGCTAAAGATGGCCCCAGGAGCATAGCGAAGCGCATAAAATCTGTTAATTATCGCTTAGTTCACACTATATAATATCGCAGCCGTCTTGAGAATTTGAACGTTATAACGCTTATTCTGGAAAAGACGATGACTGCGTATCCTCGTAACGTTTACAAGCTGCATTTGACCAGAGGCATTGGTAGAAACCTCGTAAATTTGAGTCTATTTTAAAAAAGTTGGTAATGCTGTCCTTAGCAACCCCTCCTCGGCCTGAGGTTTTCTTGCTGATTTTTATCATCCGAAAAGCATTGCTTGAAAGTGTATTTCGGCGCATAGTTTTGCCGTCAGCTTTTGGAATGACTTCCTCCAGAAGCGACATGCTTTCGCGCTTGAATAGCCAAGCGATACTGGAACAGGAGAGGTCGGCATTGATGTATTGCAGAGTAATGAAGAGCAGGCCGTGCGATAAAATCAGGCGCCCGAGTTGAGCAGTTTTGCCAGAGCGACGTTGCTGCAGCGGTTGCATGGCCGGGATGATGCATGATTGAAGCTGCGGTAACATGTTTATAGCACCAGCCCAAATCACTGATTCAAGGAGGTCCTCATGAAACAAGTCATCGCAATCCTACCTCCACATCGTTTGGAGCCGGTTGAAACTGCCTTGCATCAAATCGATCACCTGCCGGGCTTTACTTTGTTTCAAGCCTGCGGTCACTCACGAGGGAAGGGGCCGAACCATGCCTTTGCCGGTACTGAGTGGAATCCTGGCGCCAATGATCAGATTGTCTTGATGATGTTCTGCTCAGATGAGCATTTATCTACGATAGTGAACGCCATTCGAACTGCGGCGTATACTGGAAACAGCCATAATGGATTGATTGCGGTGTGCGACATGGAAGGTATTGTGCGGATTCGTACCGGCGAGAGCGACGATTCCGCGCTCTGAAGAATGAAGGGTTGCTCGGAATTTTACCCCGTATTTTGAAGGTGCCAACGCTCATGTTTATCATTTTATGCAAGATTCTGCTAGTGCCGTTCATCGTTGCATTGTATGTTTTTTTCAATTTTTTTATCGCGAAAAAGCTGGTTGACTTAACGTCCGGAAGATAGCAACATGCGTTGCGTGGCATGAACCGCTCGCCGGCAGCAGACAGGCACTGATTTAATCCTCGGCCGTATCTGGCCGGCGCTTTGAGCTGTACAATGGCGTCTTCGATTGCTGCCGAGCCGCCACGATGCAAACTACGTTCTCCGACAAAGGACACCGGGCAGCTACACCTTATTCGCGATCACCAACCTGATGTTTGACGGGCCGAACTATTGGATGCGTTCGCATGCGAACTCCGTCCTCAAAGGAGGGCAGTATGCGGCGGTATAACTGGACGTCTTGGCGGACCGGCTCACGTACGAAAAAAAGCTGATTTCAACCACTATTCTTTTTGCCGCTGAGTGCTCCTGCGACTCGTAACAGCTGTCCGCATAGCTGACCATGGCACGACGCGTTCGATTATATCGTGTTAAGCCCTGAGCTGCGTCTTTATTGCAGCATTCTTCTAAACAATGGGAGTCTCTGAAAAAAGACCGGGGCGATTCGCCATTTGCCTCATTGCTGCATTTGAGGCAAGGTAAACGAGGTCCGCGGTTAGTTATTTAGTTTCGTGCGATCATTTACCTCATGATAAAGAGGCAGCGGAATCGCGCTATCCCATCATCGTGAATCCCGTCTTCCCAAGCCTTCTTTGCGGTCCTTGTTCTGTTGCCCGTCAAGGCGATGATGCTTTAAACTTCTAACACTTGCGGCGGTTTATTTTTCGGACACCGCTTTCAATTTCCTCTCCGCATCTATTTCCTTATGACGCCAATGCCTGCACCCGCACTAAGCCCGCAACGCTCGAGGAACCGTATTGCGCTCGTGTTGCAAGGTGGCGGCGCAATGGGAGCATATCAGGCGGGCGTGTATCAGGCACTCGATGAAAACGGATTGTGTCCGGACTGGGTCGTCGGCACCTCCATCGGCGCTATCAATGGCGCCCTCATCGCAGGCAATGTGCCGTCACGGCGGCTGGAACGACTGAAGCAGTTTTGGCGCCACTTGTCGCAGGCGGAGGGCGCGGACATGGAGCGCATGAGTGATGCCGTTCGTCAGCTTCATGCCCGCATGTCCACTGTGGGCGTCGTCACGGGGGGTGTTCGGGGATTTTTCTCTCCCCGTCTGTTTAGCCCGTTTAGCGCAGGCATGCCTGTTCCGCCTGAGCAAGCGAGTTTGTATGACACGTCCGCACTGGCCGGCACACTTGAGCGTTTCGTCGATTTCAACTACCTGAATCAGATCGACGCCATGCGCCTGACCGTCAATGCCCTGAAAGTAACCGACGGCGAACTGGCCAGCTTCGACAACAAAACTCATACAGTAACTGCTGATCATATACTTGCCAGCGGCGCCTTGCCGCCTGCGTTTCCGCCAATTCGGATCGATGGGCAGCTTTACTGGGATGGCGGGCTCTACTCGAACACGCCGCTCGAAAGCATCCTGCACGACCAGCCACCTGTCGATACCTTGTGTTTCATGGTCGACCTTTGGCGCGCTCATGGCCCGGAGCCAAGCACATTTGACGAAGTCAACACCCGGCAAAAGGACATCATGTTCTCTTCCCGGTCCACACGCCATATCGATGCGTATCGGCGCGCACATGACTTGCAGTGCATGCTGCAGCGGGTCTATCAAATGCTGCCTGCGTCATCGCAACGCGACCTCAGTGCTGCGGTGCTGCCATTGCTTGTGCCGGAAACCACCATGCACATCGTGCGCCTCATCTATCCCGGCAAGGACTGGCAGATGGCGGCCAAAGACATCAATTTCTCCAGCGGATCGATCGATTGGCGCTGGGGAAAGGGCTACAGCGACGCAACGCAAGCAATTCAGCAGGCCAAATGGATGGCCGAGGTCACGGACCATCAAAGCATCATTGTGCATGAACTGGACCGAACGAAGGAATGAACGCAACCCCTGGAATCCTGCTTGTATATTAAGTGCCGCCCGTATCAGGGATCTCTAGCTGACGTACAGCGCAGCTTCTACAGCAAGCCCTCATGCGCCAGACGAAAGTGTCTGTGACGCTGCGGAAAGGCCAATATCTTCTGATCGCTTCGCCGCCCCAAAGTGTCGCATGAAGTCGTCAGGAGAAGAGCGACCGGTCAGGTCGCGCTCCCGGCAATGAGTTCGGAGGTACGTGGCGCAGGGCGATCGGTGGCCTATCCGAAGCACTGAGCGGTAAAAGCGCGTTATATTAATCCTTCACTTTCCTGAGACACCGGTTATCCTGATGGGCATTGGTACATTGCGAGTGGAATATGGAGATAGTCAAAGCAAACGGGCGGGAAAATGACCTCTTCTGGGAGAAGTCACTGGGCATTTACGCAAAAAAGCTGGAACTTGTTGCGTCTAACATAGCCAATGCAGACACGCCAAATTACAAGGCCCACGACCTCGACTTTAAATCTGCCTTGAGTCAAGCAATGGCGCAGCCTGAAGCAAAACCTCAGAACAGTCAAATGTCTGGCACCCTGCATCCATATGATCCGTTCCCTGTCCGATATCGTGTCCCATCCCAAGGAAGCTTGGACAATAATACTGTGGACATGGACATAGAACGGGCTGCATTTGCGGACACCGCAGTTCGGTATGAGCTTGCTATTCAGAAAGTGTCTCACGAGTACAAAGAGATGAGCGAACTCCTCACGTCGACGCCGTACTAATTGGTCAGAACTCGTCTCTGTCCATGCCATGCTCGCCACGTGGTGCGAGTAGCAGGAGAAGCGTAACAGCGCTCGCATGCGCACTGCCGCGTGCGCCTGAAATGCAGGGCTTAACATGTTTTATGAGACATCGGGACCAAGAAGCCATTTGTTGCTCGTCTCAGCGGCAGAGCCAGAGATTGCAAACGCAGAAGAACTAAGGATGGGCACTTTTACCGGCTACTGGGCAGTCGCCATCGTAGTAGGCAAGACGGCGGCGGCCATCGTGGCGACAGGCGTCATAACGGTAGTTATGGCGTGCCAGGCGAAGGCTGTGGCAATGTCCAGCGGTAAAGCCATCACACAACGGCGACGCTATCTCGTTCGTTAAAACCGCCCGCTCGCGCGCCACACCTGTGGCAGCACCCACCACAGTGCCAGAATAAGCGCACCAACGAACCCGGCGACCACGTTCGCCAAGGTATGGCCAAGTACGCTCGAAAGCACCAGTTGTGTGGCGAGCACCAGTGCCAGCGATAAAGCACCGGCCCCGGCTACGATCTGCCGGGTCGCAAAATGTTTAAATTGCGTCCGGCTAGATAACGGACGCATCAGTCGGTGTTGTACGGCCGGCGCGCTAAATAGCACTAGCGCCGCTACGGAAAACACGAAGGTCGCTAGGAAAACGTGCTTCTCGACCGCAACTACGCTAGCAAACCCGGGCGCGAAAGGCACAGTAATGAGGAAGGCCGACAGCAACTGGGCGCTGGGCAGCAGCACCCGAAGCTCTCCCAGCATATCGGTTAAGTCACCATTGTCTTCGTCAGTCGTCGCCACCCTCACGCCTCCGCAGAAGTGCGCTCATGGGCGTAAGGCTTGGCGGAATCGGGTAATTGCCCAGCAGCCAAGCCTCCCCGATGCTGTCCAATGCTGCGGAGGGCCGCGGAAGCCCGCCAGACGAAAACGACAGCCCGTCGCCTCGTACGCCCACGCGAATGTCGAAAAAGATTGGATGGCTCCGGCGGGTCGTTACGAACTATTATTACCCTTGCTAGCTGCACAGCAAAGAACGGGAACAGCACAACTGCTGACGCTAAACCGAAGCGCAGCTTTAAGAGTAGGGAAACGTTGAGGATTGACGGCGCAGCAGTGAGGGAGAATGCCTCGTAATGACGAGGGTCTAGCTGCTTATCCATTCCACGTCCGACACCGATGGCCATGAACCTTTTCATTGCAAAATTTTCCTTCTGGCAGTTTGCCGCGCCGTCTGAGGGGTATGCATTGCTCGGTAACAAATCCAAAAAAGTAGGTAGGAAAAAATCGGAAATCGAACTCCAAACGGTTTTTAAAGCGCAGCGTCTTAGCAATGGCGTCTGGCACGTAAACGAAAAGCATTGGGGCCGGCGGGCCCGTGTTGATGGCGTCCGCAAAATCCAATCGATGCGACTGCTTTGTTAAGCCAAAGGCGACAGTTTGCTCATGTTATCAGAACGTGATGATTGTTCAGTTAGCATTTTTAAGCACTACTTGCGCAAGCTGTATTCTTTCCGTTCGCACTTTGGCAACGATGGCACCTTAGTTTCGTGCTCTGAATGTGACTGCTGTATCGCCCCGGCTTCGCGCTCGCCGGCAACTACGCGGAATCTATCGCAAGATTGTGAGAAATTCCGAAGCGGCACCGGCGGATGACTCAAATTTAGCGGAAAGAGAATAGGTTCCACGAATACTTTTCAGGGTGGGGCGTGTATCTAGGCGAGTCCATGCCGGCGCTTGAGCGATTTCTGAAGGCGGGTTCGTAAAGTCCTCCCTTTGCCGTGCGGATCGACCGGACGCCATCACGACAGCTTAGACGCACTCCCTTCTAAAATTCTTTCTTTGGGTGGAGCGCTCGCTCGACCGACTCGATCAAGATATGGATGACCTTGATATGCAGTTCCTGAACCCGGTCAGCGTATCGTCCTGCGCTCGTGCAGATGGTTACGTCGACAAATTGCTCGAGCTGCGATCCTGGCCGTCCAGTCAATCCGACGACCTTCATTCCTTTTGCGCGGGCGGCCTGCGCGCCAAGAAGAACCGAAGGGCTGCTACCGCTTGTGCTGATCGCGAAAAGAATGTCGCCGGCAGCACCATTGCCCTCAACAAAACGAGCAAACACCTGCTCGTATCCATAATCGTTGGCGACACAACTGATATAGCTTGGGTCGCTGATCGCCACCGCCGCCATGGCGGGGCGGTTCTCGCGAAACCTTCCTGACA
>Ga0308160_10007209_pt1 | contig 11120 bp, 14 predicted proteins | sample PhyFR1_FD_201036 | JGI IMG/M metagenome (GOLD analysis project Ga0308160, IMG submission 201036) | Phyllosphere microbial communities from UC Gill Tract Community Farm, Albany, California, United States - DLSLF.R1 | ecosystem: Host-associated > Plants > Phyllosphere > Unclassified | place: USA... | reverse complement strand
TGGGGTCGCAGGACTGGAGACAAGCGATCTGGAAGTGATGCTCCTCCTTCCGCTTGGACCGGTAACCGGAGCGTCGTTGAATCGCCCTATAATCATCCCCCACCGCTTCCCGTCAGCTCTCTAGGCCGCCGCTTGACCAAGAGTATCAGCTTTACTCGACCTAAAGATCCCAAATACGCTCCAGAGAGATCATCGCAGTCTACGGATGCCAACGCTGGTTTTGCTGCGGCGTTGGAAGCGAGACGGGATCGCGGCAAGATGGAGTCAACACAAACGCCTGGCGAGAACGTGCATGGCATCGATTGGCAGACGCAGGATGCCATCAAGCCATATACACTCCTCCGACCTCTGTCGCCGTTAGAAGTGCCGACCTCGGAAATGGCGGCGCATGAGAAGGAGGTCATCATGACTGCTTCGCCCACAACCCTATCACCAGAAACCCCAATCTCGGCAATCGAGATGAATTCGGAAGATTGGCATCATGCAGACGGATCTGCCGATACTCACGCCACGACGGTGTATGCAGAATCATCTCGTAGATTCAGTATCGACTCGAATTGCACTCCAGCTCTCAGCATGATGACTTTCTTCTCTCCATCCGCGGGCCCCACTCGCCAAAACTCGCTGTCCATCTCGCCGGCATTGTTGACTCCTTCAGTGACCAGCACAATGGCTTACCAATCCGAGCTTTTATATCGGAAGAGCACGACTGCTGCGAGGCGGCCCCAGCTTCAGCGTACCTTGGCCATGAGCCAAATGAGTGCGACTGGTATTGACTATGAAAACGGTGAACAGGTGCCAACGGAGCAAGAGGTGGTCAGATTGAATCACTTAGACGGCAAGAGGCGAAATAGGCAGAGCCTGATGCAGATCGAGGATGATACAGCTTTTGCCAAAGTGGTAACTGAGCTGATGCGGGCCGATAAAGAGGAGCAGGTCAAGGAGGAAGAAACCGAAGGCTGGATGGTCATCCGTGGGATGGCCTCACCGAGTTTGGAGATGACCAAGCATACCAAGACCATGAGGGCGTTCTTCCTGGTCAGAGAGCTCTTGATCGGCGAGCGAAATTATCGGAAGCACCTTGTGCAGGGTATCGAAGTGAGTTCATTTTCAGCGAGGTTCAGGGATATCGGGCGCAACTGATATGCCTCTTAATCCAGATGTTGATGGAAGATACGCTGCAAGAACAGACTTATGCCAATGGCTACGACCTTTATACGACATCGACCTCGCCGTCGAAACTTACGAAACAACAGAAACGATCCTCCTCCTTCATCAATCTTCCAGCTTATTCCACCTCGACCAAGGAGGGAAAACCCTTCGTTAACAACTCTGCCCCGGGCACTCTCAAGAGGGAGACGCGGCCTCAGTCTTTCTATGTCAGCCGCTCCAATTCTGACTTTGGCGAAAAACGAAGCCGGACATTTAGTGACCTGGCAGCACTCGCGACCCCTATCCAGCCCGATCGTCACCGCATGTGTGAGGATCTACTCAAACACATGCGCGACCTTTGCGTTGCATCTAGGGAATTGGCAAATGGGCTCGAGTTCGACCCAACGCCCAACGAAGCTGCCGCCATATTCTTGGAGAATCAAGAAGCGTTGCTGTCGGTATACAGCGAATGGTCCAGCATTGTCGGCGAAGTCATGCTGAGCGGAATCGGAACCAAGATCCCAGCTCGATTGGCCGCCCGACACCGAGATATGACGCGGCAAAGGCGACGAAGCTTGAGATATGGCAATAAAGACTTGGACAGTCCAGCGGGCGAGTTCCTGTTGGCCGATATCGTGAGCGATATATTCTCCTCCTTATTGCATGCGGCCTTTAAATCCTAATACAACCCATAGATCATCAAGCCTACAGCACGAGCCGGACAATATATCTTGCTTTTCCAAGGTATGCTAGATTTCGAAAACTCGTCATCAGTTGTTCAGTCGCTGATGGACCCCAATCCAACAGAAATCCTTGACTGCCTAGCCAAAAGCCAAGAAGATACTACCATGATTGAGGCAGCTCTCGCTGCCGCCAAACGACTTGTCGCAGAATGTGACCGGCGACAAGCCACAGACATGAGCACAGTTGCCTCGCACGGAACCGCTTTTCCCTTATAATTCTCACAGACATTGCGCTCCCTATCATTGTTGCTATACCCTTTCGTCATGTAATTCAGCGATGCTACCGAAAAGCCATCGCCCTACCATTTCATTTTGTAGCCTTATACACTGGCATTCTCCTTATCGATGCACACATTCGCTTGAGACAGGAGGACGCTGTCAAGGGGTGTCGCAATGAAGGTAAGAAGAACATGTCAAAATAAGGGCGCGTTGCAGTAGTCGCCTGACTCAACAAGCATTAGTTGCGAGAGACAAAGACACGTGAAAGATTTATGGTCGCTCCGACCTCAATTGCGTTCCCAATATGACCCCGAGCTGAAAGTTGTGAAGAGCATTGTCTAAGCTGCAACTGAGACTATCAAGTAACTATCGTAGGAACAGCCACACATAAATTTCTTGATCGTCGCTACGGATAGGACGCTGGCATCGCTTGGGAAGCTCACTGCCGACATTGATTGACGATAGCCGGGACGTTCGTCAAGAAGATCACACGACATCTTTTTGCCTTAGCCAAGACGAAGATACCGTAGAAGGCGAAAGCTTGGAGTTCCCGTCCTACTCAGTATCATGGCCGACCAGTCGCAGCATGTCGTCCAGATTCCCCAGGCTGTCAACATTGCCGCTTCTCAGGACTCGAGCATCTCTGCTGATTTGCGACAGGAAGCGATCGGGTACCTAGCAAAGGTCAAGGAGCTCAGCGAGGAGACTTGGAAGGTTAGGATCTCGATACAGAGCCTCGTCAGGTTCTTGAGAGCTAAATTTACTTTCGCTACAGGCATGTCTGACGCTGTATCTGCAAGGAGCTGGGGCTAGTGCCAGTAATGCCATCGGACGAGATGGCAAAGAAAAGCTTTCGCATGAGCTTCGGGTTTATTGTCTTCAGGTCGTCGATGATGTTCTTGGCAACAAGTGAGTCGGTTCTTTAAGCTTAAGTGCTTTACTTCGGTTTATCATATCTCTCACAACGATAGACCCGAAGTCGTCGCCGAGCAAGACCTGGTGGCTCTGCATCAAGCTTTAATGACTTACGTCCAAACAGAATTCGTCGAGGGCAGCGCAGAATTGGGCTTGAGCTGTAGGTCTGGTCGCATGGCTGAAAGACCTTGCATTGCTGATATACCACCTTCTGACTTTAGTCATCCGGAACAAATTCTGTTATACACTCACCCTGTGCTTTCTGCGGCTATATCCATCACCGATTCCCGACTTCCTCACACCCTTCCTCACCTTTCTCGACTTCCCTCAAAGCTCTGCAGAAGGGCAAAACATGCAGCCGACCATTATCACTTTACGAATGCTGTGCGAGATAGCGGCTGAGGTCCATGACCCGCTGCTGAAATCAGCGAGGAAATGGACTGCTGAGCGAAATTCGCGGGATGGTCAAATCAGGGATAGCTTGCGGATTCGGGGAGAGGTGAAGATTATCCTCGACGGGCTTGTCAAGCTGGTAGAGCAAGGGATCAGATCGAACGGTGGTACTGGGATACAGGAGGTGGTAGACTGGTCGCTCAATACACTTGCGACCTGGGCTCGTGAGTTTGCCGAATTGCGCCATCTGAAGGCATTGATCCCGAAAGAAGCTGACCGATTCTCGTTCCAGCCTGGGTCGATATCAATGCTTCTGTGACGCAGGAATCGCTTGCACTATATCGCAAGCTGGTGGAACACCCAACAGCTCGGTATAGGAGCGTGGCTCTTAACGTGTATGCCATCCTGTTACATAAAGGCGCACGAACATCGGCCGAAAAACTTCAGATCGTGCAAGTCTTGGATGTTATGAGCTTTGTGGTCCCTCTGGAAAAAAATACAAGATTGTCTGGCAGGAAGCCTGTAGACTTGGATGACGATGAAATCTCTTTCAGGGCGAGCTTGGGGAAAGTTTTGGCGGCGTACGGAACCGAGACTCTGAAAATGAGTGAAGATGTGAGCAGTCTTCTGAGTCCGACATTAATGACGCTGCTGACAGACATTCGACGACAGGAAACGGCCGATCCTTCCCTACGCGCTCAAACGGAGAAGATGTGCTATGAAACGTTACCTATGCTACTCAAATTCGTGGAGGATAACAATAACGACGTATATGACGCGATTTCACCATTACTTTCAGACATTATGCGAATCGTGAGTTCCGGACGGGTAATGGTGGTCAACTTGCTATTGACCGAAACGCGTTCTTGTGGGCTCAGTACAAAAAGGCTCGAAAGGCCAACGAAACGGGCTACGTATTGCCTCAGGATCGAGCTCAGTTTTTCGCCACGCTACTGGAGACGCTCGTCAGCCAGATGCAGTGGCCTGAAGACTCGGAATGGGACCCTGCTGACCCAGACGAAGAGGAAGATGAGGATTACGAGGCCTTCACTCAGCGACGCATGGTAAGTAGTGACCATGGTACGCTGTACTACGTCTTACCCGTGCTAACATGTAGTCACGTTGTAGCGCATGCGGTCGGAGATCGATCAAATCGCTCAGATTGATGCCGAATTGACAAAAAGCAGGATTATTGCGTTCATAACAGACACCTACAGTCAAATCCAGATGAATGGGCCGCAGGCCGTATCATGGCAAAGGGCCGAGCTCGCAGTGCATCTGACTTACATTTTCGGTGAACTGCAACGGACTTGTAAGTTTCCGCAGACATCCGCAAAGTTACTTTCGCTTGATCACTCATTCTAACTTTGCCGCTCCAGCAACGCAAGGGAAAGAGATATTCTTCAATATCCCAACGGAAATCACCAATGCCTTGCGAGAAAGGTCAAAGGAGCGAGCGGACAGGTACAGAGAAGCGGACACGACTGGACAAGGCGTACTTGAAGCTCAAATGCCCCCACCTGCTAGGGAGATGCTGGATTTCAATCAATTGACCCTGACCCCGCAAGGACAAATGCTGGAGCAGGCTATCAGCGCCGGCATACTGCGCTATCCCCACTCCGCGGTCACTCTACAATACCTAGAGTGTGTGTCTCGATATTCTGAATTCTACAAATGTAGACCGCAGCACATACAGCCGGTGCTGGAGGCTTTCGTCGACCAACGGTGAGTCTCGAGCGCACCATAGAATGCTTGCATGACTGACGGGATGTGGTATCTTTCAGGGGTATTCATAATGAAAAGAAGGCGGTCCGGCAACGCGTGATCTACCTTTTCTCGAAATTTATCAAGGACGCCCGGCGGTATATCGATAAGGCTTTTGTACCTGCTATCTTGAACGGCATCAGCGTGAGTCACCGTTTCTGACGCAATTTACATCTGAATCTAAGAACTTGGAGCATTTGCGATAAAAGGATGCTTTGCCCATCGTCGCTGTGCTGCCTGTCCTCGAAAACCCCGCAGATGACGTCCTTGCCAAAGCCACCACTGGTACACAGGCTTTCGATGCTCACGTCAATCTCTACGAATCTGTTGGGGCTCTGATCTCCTTGGTGCGAGACTCGAACGAGCAAAACATCATGCTACAGGCTGCATTTGGACCCTTGGTGCAGGAATTGGGAGTAGCGGTCCAAAAGCTGAAGTCTGGCGTGCGGCCCGAGCTCGTGGAAGTCTTGCAGGTACACCACGTCATCATCGCGATCGGGGCACTTGCGAGAGGTTTCCCAGAGCCTGGCGAGGTCCCCCCCACCAGTGCGCCATCCTGGGTAGCTGTCTTCGAGCAACCCTCGCAAGCAGTGTTGCAGGCTCTCGAAGCGTTCAAGTCGTGGCGGATCGTCAGGGATGCTGTAAGTATCGTGAAAGCGATCCATCTTGCGAATGTGACAACTTACAATTCGGTTGCGAAACCAGGCACGTACGGCTATGGCTGGAATCATCGCGACTCTCGCGAATAGAGGAACGCATTTGGTGGCGCCACTGGTTGTGCACACTGTAGACCAATTTGAGCCGCAAGAGTTGTTGGAGTTTTTCGGATTTCTGGGCATGTTGGCTCATCGATTACGAGTAGGTCTAACGAAAGCTGCGGCCTTGATGCGTCTTTTTGGCTGATCGATCTCGCTCGCTTGCTTGAAGGCCGACATCAAGGACATTCTGGACGAGCTTGTTCCGATCCTATCTGACCGAGTTTATGCTCTCCTCGCAACCCCTGCGACGGGTACGGATGAGGCAATTTTGCAAGGCAACATGAAGAAGGGATATCTTAGCTTCCTGCAGACCATCTTCACGGACGAGTTGCAGGATATATTCCTCAGCGATCGTGAGTAAACGAGCTTGCCCCTCGTCTTTATTTCTGTGACGCACAGTTAATGTTTGCCTTTGCGTAGGCAACAAACCTCATTTGGATACCTTCATCAACCACCTTCTGGCTATGGCGACGGAAAAGCCCGATCGAAGCGACCGTTCCAGCCAAAAGACTGCCATCTTCCTACTGATGAGAACCATCCAGTCATGGGCTGCGGTGCCTAGCATCCCCACGGCCTTCTTGACGGAAGCGGCTTTGTACAACAAGGAAAGCAAAAAGCTCGTCAAAGTCAACGGCAACGCGACGAACGGAAACGGAGTGCCTGGTACGGCTCAGGTGTTGCCGGGGTACGAGACGGTTGCGTACGAGAGAATGATACCGGCGATGTTCCAAACCATCTTGGACCCAGAATTCAAGAGCAAGGATGGACAGGCATCTCTTGTGAGTACTACGACAAGGCCAAGTCTTCGCGATCATACGTTAACCATCTGCGTTCTGTTTCACCAGGTTGTGCATGAGATCGCCAACCTCTTACGAGAACTCATCGCCGCTCGAGGAAAAGAAGCTGTAGACTTCCTCGAGAATCGATTTTTACCCTCAACAGGATGTCCCCCGGCCGCCACAGAATCACTGCTCACGCGCGTCCGTAGTGACACGGTAAAAGACTTTAAAAAGTTCTTTTCCGATTTCGTGAAGGAATGGAAGGCTGGGAATTAGACATCGTCGTGCTTTAGGTATGAAGAAGCGCCTGTGTAGATGCCCGAGAAGATCGGAAGGGCCTGTGGAGGAGCTGAAAGAACGGAACAGGAATAGCAAACTCACAGGAAGATGAACAGGCGACAAGTCTTGATACGTTTGATCATGTGTGTACGACCCATATTATAACGAACGAACCGAAACGAAATACCATACATCGCTCTGCTACTCATTATCGATCATGAATATTCATTGAAATGAGCATGATTCCAGGCTTTCAAAGAATCATTTGCCAGATGAACATCACTAATTTCATGTCGTGCCGTCTAGCTCGACGCCCAGTGGAAATCTCCCAATCGGGTAATTCTTCATTTAGCTCTCGAGACGCGTTGACCAGCCATTCGATTGCGAATTTGCTGACGCGCGTTCTTTTGGTTGATCGAACTTCTCTCTTCGACGAGATCGTTGGAGGACATGTCATCATCAATTGTTGTTCCAAGAAAGGCTCTGACATTGTTGTTCTAATCGCTCTGACATCTTGGCCCATCTACCCTTAAACATTATATGTCCATTGAGAACGCTAGAGTCACAAGCGGGAATCAGGACAGCCTCATTTACCTTTTAACAGAACCGGACGAAAAGATCGAGGACAAACATCCCCACTCGATCTTGAAACGCTTTCTCTCTCCGCCTCCCTTTCGGTTCTTTCTTTCTCACTCTTGCTTGGAATCTCCGCCTTCGACCTGGTGTACGATTGGCCTGGAATCATATACGACGAGAGATATAGAGATTCTGTGAATTCAACTCTCGAAAGACGCTGGACACCGAAGGCGAATCGTTAGATCACGCTCGAGCGGGAGAAAAGGTTTTCATCTTGAACTCCTCTATTTGTTGGGAAGAAGGACGTTTCCCCGCTCGAACGTCTTTTCCTGAAGAGGTGAATTCTCATACAAACCTCTGCGACCTTGTCCAAGATGCAGAATCCTTTTCTTGTCGACGAATCCGACTTTCCCCCTTCAATTCCTTTCCAGCCACTACAACATCCCCCTCACATCTTCCCTCATCCCCCACCTTCATCTTCGATCGGAGTCTATCCATTCTCCCCTCCTGCCTCTGGACACAAGGGGACAGTGAGGAGGAACAGGATCGTCTCTAGAGACCAGCACCTGCAGGCGAGAGCCATGGAGACAGGATGGACGACCGACGATGGGGGCGACGGAGCAGTAGGAAAGTGGGATGTTCCTTCAACGGGAGGTCGACGAAGACGAGGTCGAGCGGTCGACTGCATTCATGGGTTAGTCAGACTCGTGTTCCTAGGCTTTTAAAGGCAAATGAGGCATACTAATCTTCCTTGCATTGCCCTCGCCTATATAAAGCTTACCTACTCCCCCTCAATCTAAAAACTCTCGGTTCAACCACCAACCAAACCATCATCCGCCTGCTTTTATGACCATGCTACCGCCCACGCCAGCTTCGACTGTAAGAACCAAAAGGACAGTCAACTACCGGATCGTCTCGGATGCTTCGGACTCGCGTGACCAGCAATCTCTGCAATTCTCTGCGATTCAAGAAGAGGAAGAAGGAGAGTCACAGCAGGACCACGAGGAACCTCAAAACGGCGGTGTCCGAGAGGGACCGAGCTGGACGGCGAGTGACGAGGGTCCGGTTCCGATCGGGGAGATCGGGAGGACGAGGCGTACGGGTTTGATGTTCGTTCGCCAGATGGGGACGGATGGAGTATGGCACGCTGAGGGTAGCGGTCATCAATTCGGATCAGGATTGTCAGGAAAGAGGAAGGCGCAGATGCAAGCGTTGTCCTCCCGACCGACGGACCCGTGTCCGCAACAACCATCGCAAGAGGAAGGTGGCCTGGTGGACACGGACCGGGAAGGGACGCCTGATCCGGAAGAGAATCCGAACGACCTGAAGAAGAAGAGCGGGCACATCTTACTGAGCGCTCCGACCATTCCAGGGATGAGAAAGGGAAATAGTTTCCTGCAACAGTTGGAGGCTGTGGCTGAAGAGAAAAAGAGGGAGGAGCAAGAAAGGGCAGCGGAGAGCCTTCTCCCAAGAACCAATTCGTTACGCCATGACGGAGTAGAGCGGAACCCATTCGACGATGGAGCGACCACGTCTAAGCCGGCAAGAAGGCCTCTGACGATCAAAGGCAGGATGTTATCGTTTGGAGAGGATTCGGAAACTAGCGACGATGAGGAGTTTGGTGGCAGACGGTTACCGAGTCCGGCGGGGATGATCAACTTCACCAGCACGAAACCTTCTTTGTCCCGGTCTTCTTCGTCTTTGTCCGCACCCCCTTTCTCGCTCAAACCGCCTTGTCCAATTGACAACCCGTTCGATGAGCCGGATGCGCCTTCTTTCCGTCTGCCCGAGGCAGGACCTAGTTCACCGACACCAAGCCCGGTATTTGGCGGAAGAAACAAAAGGGTGTGGAGACGACCTATCTCTGGAGGAGAGGACGATCCATTCGCCGAGAGGCCGGGGGATCTGGAGAGAATGAAGGAGAGACAGCGCAGGTTTGTGAGACGTCCAGAGGGGAGTGTGATGGAGTTTACATTGTGAGTGTACCATGTCTGTGCACCGTTCAGTACAAGCAGCTGACCGCTGCGGACTGTCTCTTTCTAGTCGAGGTCACAAGACGTCCGCGCCTAACCCTTTGTACGGATTGGACGCCACTCCATTTATGGCTCGTTTGCCTCCCTCTCATCCGGAATTCTCGCCGGCTCCGATCCCTCGACCCAAATTCCTGCTTGATGAGCTCATGGAACAAGCGAAAAAGGCGAGGCAGACGCCGAGCTGCTCATCTTCAGATGACGAAGGCGTTCCAGCCAGTGCTACTTCAGTAGCGCGAGCCGAACAAACCATGCGTACCGACACAGCAAGCTCTCTCAGCAAGCGACAGAGCCAGTCGATACTCGGCAAACGTTCTCGAAGCGATGATGAAGATAGTTCAAATGCCACACGAGCAGACGTTCGATCGATAAGGAGCGTCAGCGAACAAGCTTTAGGCTCACCAACCCCGGAAACGCCCGCTAGAAAACGAGTTCGATCTAGTATGCATCCCATGAGCCAAGCTGGAGCGCCACGAAGTTTAAGTGGGACCCCGAGGTCGACGGTCCGCAAAACGGGTTTGCACAGGTTGTAGATAGAGCTTGCGAATTTGAAGCCACATTGTCTTGCCGTTTGTATCCGCGTCTCGCCGTCTGCCAATTTACGAAACCTTTAGTATAGAAGCTGCGACCGTCCTCTTGTATAGCTCGCTCATGCTGTCCTCGAGACTTGTGATAAAGTATACCAACCGGCCTCGGACATGGTCATGTGTAAACTCGGCGTGGACATCGGCTTCGAATTTGATTATGCGCGCTAGCGCGAGATGTCGATTTCAAGGGAAATGAGCAATAGTCAGATTTCTGAAATCTCGCGAAGTAGATGTTACATCGAGACATAAGTAATTGCCAGACTGCCTTACTTATCTGCTGTAGAAGCTTGAGTATTCCAATACTCAACGACATGAGCGATATGAACCTCACCCCGGACCCAGAGTCGAACAAGCGGACTCAGGAGCAAGCTGGCCTTGCGGTAGACGAAGTTCCGCAACCTAAGAGACAGCAAGTTGAGGATGCAGGCGATGTGCAAGCAGTCGCATCGACCGATACCACAGCGATGGACGTCGACAACAAAGAAGAGTCGATACCGACGATACCGGACTTTCTCGTCATGAAGCCCATGGCGTCTGAAGATATCGAGGAAGCCATGAACGCCCAGCCAGAACCGAGCAGCTCCACAAAGACAATGAGACCTGAACAGAACAAGAAAAAGGGATCGAGGGAGTACAAGGGCAAGCACGATAGGGGCGACAGAGTATGGGAGAAGCGAGCCCCTGCTGACGGAGAAGCAGAAGGTGACAAGGAGGCCCGATTGCCGAAGAAGAAGGTTGCTTTGCTCTTGGGCTTTAGCGGAGCTGGTTACAATGGGATGCAATAGTCAGTCGAAATATGAGGACTAGGTCAATCTTTTAAAGCCGCTAAAACTGCGACGATCGAAGTCAATTGACGGAGAACGAAAACTCTGCAAAGACCATCGAAATGATCGTCTTCAAAGCCCTTGGGGAAATGGGAGCCATT
>Ga0308160_10007208_pt1 | contig 11122 bp, 10 predicted proteins | sample PhyFR1_FD_201036 | JGI IMG/M metagenome (GOLD analysis project Ga0308160, IMG submission 201036) | Phyllosphere microbial communities from UC Gill Tract Community Farm, Albany, California, United States - DLSLF.R1 | ecosystem: Host-associated > Plants > Phyllosphere > Unclassified | place: USA... | reverse complement strand
GAGATGAACTGGTACTGGTCGGACGGGGTCAGGAACAGCGTTTCGACATCGGGCAGCAGGTAGCGGTTCATGCCCGCCATCTGGAACTCGTATTCGAAGTCGGACACGGCGCGCAGGCCGCGCACGATCACCCGGGCATCGTGCTTGCGCACGAAATCCTTGAGCAGGCCGGAAAAGCTTTCGACCTGCACGTTCGGATAATGCCCGAGCACTTCGTTGGCGATTTCCAGGCGCTCGTCCAGCGAAAAGAAGGGTTTCTTGTTCTTGCTGTCGGCCACGCCCACCACCAGGGTGTCGAACAGGCCCGATGCGCGACGCACCAAATCCTCATGGCCGCGGGTCAGCGGATCGAAAGTACCTGGATAAACGGCTACAACCATTGCGGCTCCCTGGAAAATGCACCTGAATAGACGCGCATTATGCCTGAAATTTCGGCAGCCGCCCCGGTTCAGGGCGGATGTTGCGGTGTTTTAGTGCAACTTCAAGAGGTGGAAGTGCACCATGCCGGCTTTGTCGCCACGCACCAGTTCCCATTGTGCCAGCCATTCGGGCAGCGTGTCTTCTGCGCCGGCGGTTTCCGGGAACGGCAGGCGGTCGCCCGATTCCGCATACACCAGGCCGCCCGGCTTCAGCAACTGCGCGCACAGCGGCAAGGCCTGGGTCAGGAAATCCTGCTGGTAAGGCGGGTCCAGGAAGATCAGGTCGAAACGCTGGCCGCGCTGCGCCAGGTCGCGCGCCACGCTCATGGCATCGGCGCGCAGCACGCGCACCTTGTCGGCCTTCAGTTTGTCCTTGATCGTTTCCAGCTGGCGCACGACCGGGCCGAGGGTATCGATCATGGTGACGGCGTTGGCGCCGCGGCTGGCGGCTTCGAAGCCGAGGGCGCCGCTGCCGGCGAACAGGTCGAGGCAGTCCAGCTGGTCCCAGTTGCCGTCGATCTGGTGCGTGATCCAGTTGAACACGGTTTCGCGGACGCGGTCTGGGGTCGGGCGCAGGCCGAAGGCGTCGAGGACGGGCAGCGGGGTGCGTTTCCAGGTGCCGCCGATGATGCGGACTTGTTGCGGCGGGCCGGGACGGCGGGGATACGAGGGGGAGGAGGACTTCTTCTTTTGCATGGGGCGACTATAGCATGCGCGTTTGGCGCATCGGCCGCGCCATGCAAAACGCGGCCATCACGGCCGCGTTGTCGATTGACTTGATAACTTATTTGCCCTGGGCCAGCGCGTTGAAATCGCTGATCCAGCCCTGCATGCGTTTCTGTGCATGGGCTTTCTGTTCCGGCGTGGTCAGGCGGATTGCCGTGACGATGAATTTCGCCGTGTTGTCCACATAGGCGTCGAAGAAAGCTTTGCGGTCGGGCGCGTCCATGCGGTCGAACATGTCGCGCAGCAGGTTGTGGATGGCCGACATGGTCTGTTCCTTGTTCAGCTTTTCCTGTTGCACGCGGCGCAGCAGGGCCACGATTTTCTTCTGGCGCAGCGTGCGTTCCTGCAGCCAGATCTCGTTATCCAGCGGACGCGCATCGGAGGCCTTGTGCAGCGCCGCTTCCTGGTCGCGGCTGAAACTGCCGAACCACAGTTCGAACTGTTCCATCGATTTCTTGAAACGCGCATCCTGCTGGTCCTGCACGCTGCCGCTCATGAATTTCTTGCGGAAGTCGGCATTATTCTTGGCGAATTTCTTTTCCATCTGGGCGATCTGGTCGGGCTTGATCGACATCGCGAGATCGGCCAGCTGCGGCAAGGCTTTGAAGGCCAGCAATTCGGTGCGTGCCTTGATGTCGCGGTAATCGGCCAGCAATTCGTCCTGGGTCACGTTGCCGTCGCCGAGCTGGCGCTGCATCTTGGTCATCAGCCCGGCATAGTCGCGCAGCTGGGTGCTGCGGTGCCACTGGAACAGGCTGTCGATGTCTTTCTTGACCCAGTCGGACTGGTCGCTATCGATATCGATGTAAGCATTCAACCAGTAGTACAACAAGGTGTCGCCGTGGTTATACGTAAACCGGATCGAGCTGCAGCCGGCGGCCAACACCACGACAAACGCCAGAAACAGCAGGCGCACGCGCTGGAGCAATTGGGGGTGCGTGTTAAACTTTTTCATTTGGTAATCACTTCAACTTATTCAACTCATCCGAGATCGGCTTATGAACGTTGTCATCCTCGCCGCAGGCATGGGAAAGCGCATGCAATCCGCACTGCCGAAAGTCTTGCATCCGCTGGCCGGCAAGCCGCTGCTGCAGCATGTTATCAACACCGCACTCAGCCTCCAGCCGAGTAAATTATGCGTGATTTACGGACACGGCGGCGCAGCGGTGCCGAGTGCGGTTGCCGGGTGGAACGGTAGCGCCGGCATCGCCATCGATACCGCCCTGCAGCAGCCGCAGCTGGGCACCGGTCACGCCGTCATGCAGGCGCTGCCGCAGATCGATCCGAGCGCGCCGACGCTGGTGCTGTACGGCGACGTGCCGCTGACCACCGCCGCCTCGCTGCAGCGCCTGGTCGAAGCGGCGGGCAGCGACAAGCTGGCGATCCTCACCGTGGTCCAGGACAACCCCTTCGGCCTGGGCCGCATCGTGCGCGAGGATGGCCGCATCGTGCGCATCGTGGAAGAAAAGGACGCGACCGAAGCCGAGCGCGCGATCAAGGAAATCAACAGCGGCATCATGGTCATCCCGACCCAGTACCTGGGCGGCTGGCTCGATTCCCTGCAGAACAACAATGCCCAGGGCGAGTATTACCTGACCGATATCGTGGCCAAGGCCGTGGCCGCCGGGGTGCCGGTGGTGTCGGCCCAGCCGGCGGCCGAGTGGGAAGTGGCGGGCGTGAATTCCAAGGTGCAGCTGGCCGAACTGGAACGCCGCCACCAGCTGAATATCGCCCATGCCCTGCTGGAAGGGGGCGTGACCCTGATGGACCCGGCGCGCATCGACGTGCGCGGTACGCTGAGCTGCGGACGCGACGTCACCATCGACGTCGGCTGCGTGTTCGAGGGCAAGGTCACACTGGGCGATGGTGTCACGATCGGCGCCCACAGCGTACTGGTGAACACCACGGTCGCGGCCGGCGCCCAAATCAAACCCTTCTGCCACTTCGAAGATGCCGTGGTCGGCGAGCAATCGGTCATCGGCCCGTACGCGCGCCTGCGCCCGGGCACCGAACTCGGCCAGGATGTCCACATCGGCAACTTCGTCGAAGTCAAGAACAGCAAGGTCGCCGCCCACAGCAAGGCGAATCACCTGGCCTATGTCGGCGATGCCGACGTCGGTTCGCGCGTGAACATCGGCGCCGGTACCATTACCTGCAACTACGATGGCGCGAATAAATTCCGCACCACCATCGAAGACGATGCCTTCATCGGCAGCGACAGCCAGCTGGTGGCGCCGGTCACCGTCGGCAAGGGCGCGACCCTGGGCGCCGGCACCACGCTGACCAAGGATGCGCCGGCCGGCAAGCTGACCATTTCGCGGCCCAAGCAATTGACCGTGGAAGGCTGGCAGCGCCCGGTCAAGGTCAAGAAGTAAAGCGCGTAATCCACTCTGTGCACAGCAAAACCACAGGCTGTGCACAGGGCTTACTTACCCTCGTCCACAATCCTGTCCACATCCTTGTCCACAGGTTGTCAGCCGTCCTGATGGGGCGGCAGCAGCGCCAGCCCGCGCGCCACCTCATGGCGTGCGGCGCGGATCGCCGGCACCAGCGCCGCCAGCAGGCAGGCCGTTGATAGCGCCAGCAGCGCCGCCAGCGGCAGCAAGGCGCCGGATGCGAGCAGCGCCGCCTCCTGTCCCGATGGGCCGACGCTGCGCCCGCTACCCCAGGCCGCGATGGCGCCGAGCGCCAGTCCCGGCAACGCGCCGCCACAAGTTATCCACAGCGCTTCCAGCTCCAGCATCCACACCAGGGCCGGTCCCGACATGCCGAGCGCACGCAGCGTCGCCAGTTCGCGCCGTCGCGCCAGCGTCTGCAGTGCCATGTGGGCGGCGCTGGCGCAGGCGGCCAGGGACAGCGCATGCAACCATCCGGCACCGAGCTCGAGCATGCAGGCGGCGGCGCCTATCGCCAGCAGCGCGGCCCAGGCGCGCAGCCAGCCGCGGCGCACCGTGCACAACGCCAGGCGCGCCGGCGTCACGCCCCCACCCGCGCAGCGTGGAGGGATGCCGGGCGCGGATAGTGGCGCGGCAGGTCGGCCTGGCGCGCGCCGATCCGGCCATCGCTGAGCTGCAGCGTGCGCGAGGCGCGCACCAGCTGGCGCTGGTCGCGGGTGGTGATCACGAAGGCCGTGCCCTGCTCGCGCTGGCAAGCAGTCCACAGTTCCAGCACCATGCGCAGCGCGCTGCCGTCGAGGCGCGAGGTCGGTTCGTCGGCGACCACCAGGCGCGGCCGCGTGACCAGGGCACGCGCGATCGCCACCCGCTGGCATTGGCCCGGATCGAGGCGCGCCGGCCGGTGGTGCAGGTGCGACGCCAGGCCGACCCGGGCCAGCAGTTCGGTGGCCAGGGCCAGGGCATCGGCACGCTCCGCACGCGTCAGGCGGCGCCGCAGCAGCAGCGGCAGCAGGACGTTGTCGCGTGCCGTCAGGCCCGGTATCAATGTAAAACACTGGTAGACGGCGCCGATGAGGCGCGCGCGCAGGACGGCACGCTCGGCCTCGCCCAGCCCGGCGGCCTCGACCCCGTCGAGCAGCAGGCGGCCGCCACTGGGTGGTTCGAGCAGGCCGATGACGTTGGTCAAGGTGGTTTTACCGTGGCCGGATGGGCCGCACACGGCCACCATCTCGCCGGCGCCGACCTGCAGCTCGATGCCCCACAGCGCATGCACGTCAAATTCGCCATGACGGTAGTACTTGTGGATGCCGGATAAGCTCAGCAGCGTCGACGCGCCGCCCATCGCTTCGGTGTGCACGATCGCCTCGCCGGATGCAGGAAAGACCTTCAGTAGACCCGGTTTGCCGTGGCGCACGGTTGAGCATGCTCAACGGCAACTTATACGATAATACGTGTCTCGAACTTGCTACGGAAGGTCGAGAAATACGCCTTCACGTTGCGCACGTTGCTGTGGGTGGTAAATAAACGGTGCGCCAGCGTGTGGTAGGCCGGCATGTCGGCCACCTGCACTACCAGCACGAAGTCGGGGCCGGGCGCGACGCGGTAGCACTGCAGCACGGCCGCCTCCAGCGCCACCACGCGTTCGAACTCTTCCATGCGATCGGCCGCCTGCACATCCAGCGTGATCTCGACGATGGCAGTCAGGCGCGCACCCACCTGTTCCGGTGTCACCAGCGCAACTTGCCGTTCGATAACACCGTTATCCATCAGCTGCTTGACGCGACGCAGGCAAGTGGGCGGCGACACGTGTACCAGGGCTGCCAACTCGGCATTGGTATGCGAGGCGTCAACCTGCAGAGCGTTGAGAATGCGACGATCGATTTCGTCCAATGGGTACGCGTCATTCGACATTTTTATAAAAATAACTTCATAAAATGAAAGGAAATTTCATCGTCAGCATAGCATGAAATATTCTTTCAAAATTCATTGAAGTACGACAGCTTATTTCATAGCACCTGTTTTACATTAGTGACATCAGACAACTTTTCGGAGATTTACCATGTGCGGCATCGTCGGGGCAGTTGCCCAACGCAACATCACCCCCATCCTGATCGAAGGCTTGAAGCGCCTCGAATACCGCGGCTACGATTCCTGCGGCGTCGCCCTGCACGTGGATGGCCACCTCGCGCGCTCGCGCAGCACCTCGCGCGTGGCCGATCTCGAAACGCAAATCGCCGAAACCCATTTGCAAGGTTTTACCGGCATCGCCCACACGCGCTGGGCCACCCACGGCGCCCCGGCCACCCGCAACGCCCACCCGCACTTCTCGCCGAGCGAAGACAACGCCCGCATCGCGCTGGTCCACAATGGCATCATCGAAAACCACGACGAGCTGCGTGCCGAACTGACCGGCCTCGGCTACGTGTTCCAGAGCCAGACCGACACCGAAGTCATCGCCCACCTGGTCGACCACGTGTACAACGGCGATCTGTTCGAGACGGTGCAGCTGGCCGTAAAACGCCTGCATGGCGCCTACGCGATCGCCGTGTTCTGCCGCGAAGAACCGCACCGCGTGGTGGCCGCGCGCCAGGGCTCGCCGCTGATCGTCGGCGTCGGCAAGGGCGAGAATTTCGTCGCCTCGGATGCGATGGCGCTGGCCGGCACCACCGACCAGATCATCTACCTGGAAGAAGGCGACGTGGTCGACCTGCAGCTGGCGAGATATTGGATCGTCGATGCCGAAGGCCGCCCGGCCGAGCGCGAAGTGAAGACCGTGCATGCGCACACCGGCGCCGCCGAACTGGGCCCGTACCGCCACTACATGCAGAAGGAAATTTTTGAACAACCGCGCGTGGTCGGTGACACCCTGGAAGGCGTCACCGGCATCATGCCGGAACTGTTCGGCGACCAGGCCTATCGCGTATTCAAGGAAATCGACCGCGTGCTGATCCTGGCCTGCGGTACCAGCTATTACGCCGGCCTCACCGCCAAGTACTGGATCGAATCGGTGGCCAAGGTGCCGGTGAACGTCGAGATCGCCAGCGAATACCGCTATCGCGACAGCGTGCCGCACCCGTCGACCCTGGTGGTGACGATCTCGCAATCGGGAGAGACGGCCGACACCCTGGCCGCGCTGAAGCACGCGCGCAGCCTCGGCATGCAGCACACGCTGACCATCTGCAACGTCGCCACCAGCGCCATGGTGCGCGAGTGCAAGCTGGCCTACATCACCCGCGCCGGCGTCGAAGTCGGCGTCGCCTCGACCAAGGCGTTTACCACCCAGCTGGCCGCGCTGTTCCTGCTGACCCTGACGCTGGCGCAAGTCAACAGCCGCCTCGACGACGAGCAGGAAGCGAATTACCTGAAGCAGATGCGCCACCTGCCGGTCGCGCTGAGCGCGGTGCTGGCGCTGGAGCCGCAGATCATCGCCTGGGCCGAGGATTTCGCGCGCAAGGAAAACGCGCTGTTCCTGGGCCGCGGCATCCACTATCCGATCGCACTGGAAGGTGCCCTGAAACTCAAGGAAATCTCGTACATCCACGCCGAAGCCTACCCGGCAGGCGAGCTGAAGCACGGCCCGCTGGCGCTGGTGACCGAAGAGATGCCGGTGGTGACCATCGCCCCCAACGACGCACTGCTGGAAAAGCTGAAGTCGAACATGCAGGAAGTGCGCGCCCGCGGCGGCCAGCTGTACGTGTTCGCCGACGTCGACACCCACATCACCTCGAGCGACGGCCTGCACGTGATCCGCCTGCCGGAACACTACGGCCTGCTGTCGCCGATCCTGCACGTGGCGGCCTTGCAGCTGCTGGCGTATCACACGGCGCTGGCGCGCGGTACCGACGTCGACAAGCCGCGCAATCTGGCGAAGTCGGTGACGGTGGAATAAATCGGGTTCCTGCCGCGCCGGCGGGCGGTTGTGGCGGACTTATCAAGTTCGCCACAACGACCACGGTCTACCGGCGCTCGCTAACGGGTCGACCTTTCTTTGCTTGAACCACGCCCTCGAATCCAGGGGGGCTAGGTCAAGTTAATCGACGAAAACATCAATCACTCGCACTGGGTTCTGCTCGGCCACGTAGTCGTCCAAACGCTCCGGAAGCAATGTCCCTTGCGTGCGCTTCTCGCCTCGACAAACGCTTCATCTGCTGTTCCCCAAAATGCCGATTTGAAGCCATAAAGTTTATTCGACACATCTCATTTACATCCGGCAGCTGTGGAACTAGCTGTGGCGTGCAGAGTAGAATTCCCTAAGCGATGCTCAGAAAATAGGAGCTTAGATATCCACTGATGTGCTTGCAGAAGAAGCGTGGAATTACGCCGTTTTCAGGTACGGCGACGATTGGGTGCTGACATACTTAGGCGGCAGCGTTGGTCTCTACGAGGTAAGCATCAGACTCAGTGACGAGGAAATTGCTCGGATTCGTGCTAGGCCCGCTTACGCCAAATCTTTGGTAGAGCAGTTCCGCCTAAATAGTGAAAATTATCGCGACAGGGAACTACGTCCCGCAGTCTCGCCTGTTCGCAGGTAATGATGGGTCTGCTGCCGGCCCATCTACCTGTTCTTTTTGACCCAGACTGGGCCAGAAGCGGACAAATCGCGGCGAATATTATTTTAGCTTCGATGCGCGCATCGACATTGCGGGCGCGATACGCTGGTAGAACGCAGGATTCAGACTCAGTGCCGACGCACCGACATTAGTATTAAAAAGTTCGAGTTGAATCGGCAAGGCGGTATGCAGATCTGTATGGTCGAGCCGAACAATGACCGTATAGGGATCGTCCAGCAGGCGGTTTGTCTTCAGAACTTTTAATACTGTGAGTTCAGCACCAGCGTGCACGGTGTCTTCAAATGCAACTTCAGGTCCGGTGAAGCCCGGCGGCGCTGTGATGACAATGTACTCTGCCTCTGCACCAGAGTGAGGGCGTACACCGTAAGCACGGATATCGTGGACGACTTTGTATTTTGTCCCGATGAGTTCGCGCGCTTGAGGATGGTTACTGACGTCGTCCTCCCTGTAGGTGCAGGAAGCAAGTGCTGTAGCCAGAAGCAGACAACGCATGATGATGCGCATGAACGGTTCCCAGGCAGTGGAAGATACATCCTGCCCTAACGAACTCGGTTGGGTGACAGGAAGCTTGGCAGGATCGCTTTCTGCTACCAAAAGGACAGGGTGGTAAACCTTCGGACCGGCAGGCTTGAGTACGGCAATGTCCGCTTTGGTCGGTTCCGGCCGCTCGCGATAGTCTGTGCTTTTTCACTGTGACAACATGCTATGCTGAGACGAACGGCCGAGATCGGCCAAGAGCGGACTTCGTCGATATTCTTGCAACAGGTTGCCTGAGCAAGGTATCGCAGAGTCCAGCACGTCCGGCCCAAGCAGAGGAACCAGGAAGAAGATGAGCAATGGCGCAGTCGTCGCACTCGGCGCAGCAATACCAAGTTTGCCCTTCATCGTAGTCGCCATCGTCGGGTTGGTGCTATCAATTTCACGGCGGTCCAGATTCCCACGCGGTGCCCGTTGGGCAATCGTCGGATTCGCAAGTCTGCTTCTGCAGTTTGGTATGTCCGTTGTGAAGGCGTACAGCGTCGCCGTCTGGACCTACGAGGCGGATCCGGCAAATGACATGCAGAGTCTGGTTTGGATGACTGCTGCCATGTACCTCTTGAACTTGATCAGTCTGATCGCGCTTGCAATGGCTGTCTTCACCGAACGCGCGCCTGGCCAACAAGTTGCTTCAAGCTAGGGTGAAACGCACGTATCTGAGCGCATGACGAACGACAGTTCGCCATTGCTGGTGTCCGCATCTGCCCGGGCTTCCCGCGCAAGGCATGCATGCGCGCCATTTCACTGGTTACGGAACTGCGGCAGGACGAACTCGGCCAGTTCCTGCATCACTTCTTCCACCGGACGGCGCGACGGCTTCAGGTTCAGCGCCACGTGGTTGACGCCTTGTTCCTGCTGCAGCGTCCACAGGTCGATCAAGGCCGTGCGTCCCATCGTAAAACGGTTGCCGATGTAACGCAGCGGTGCTGCCGGATTGGCGTCGAGTTCGAAGAACGACCCGTAGCCATAGGGTTTGAAGCCCTGCCCCTGCGCGCCCGCACGCCAGCGGTCCAGCAATTCATCCATGCGGCTGAAATCGCTCATGTGACCGATCCAGCCATCCGTATTGCGGGCGATCCAGCCCAGGTCCTGACGGGCCCGGCCCACCACCACCAGCGGCAGGTGCTTGGCGCGCGGCTTCGGAATCAGATCGATATTGCCCTCCAGCTTGCCGTAGTAGCGGGTATCAATGCGCGGGAAGACCTCTTCGGTGACGGTCCGGATCAGCGACACGGCTTCCTGGAAGCGTTCGGCACGGTTCTCGAAATCGGCGCCGAAGGCGGGGTACTCGGTCGCGCGGTCGCCGGTGGACAGGCCCAGCAGCAGCCGGCCGCCGGTCAGCTGGTCCACCGATGCCGCCTGTTTCGCCACGATGATCGGGTCGCGCAGGGGCAGCACGATGCCGGCGGTGCCGAGCGCGATCTGGCGCGTATGTGCAGCCAGGTAGCCCAGGTAGACCATCGGGTCGAGCATCTGGCCGGTGTCGCCGAACTGGGGATCGTAGAAGGGCACGTCGCGCATCCATAGCGCCGCGAAACCGGCGTCGTCGGCCAGGCGCGCCAGCCGGGTATGGTCTTGCAGCGTAGGGAAAGGGGAGTCCGGATAAGCTTCCAGCGGCATGATGAAGCCGAAGCTGAGCTTTCCAGGGGTGAAGACGCGCCGGTAAGCGGCGTGGGATTGCAGATCCGGTGCTTGCGTGTTCGTATCGGTCACGGTATCGATTCCTGTTAGACGCTCTACAGCGCGCAGGCAAGTCCGGTATGGATCTGTTGCGCCATGAAGCCTATGCGCATCTTAGTGAGATAATTCGGGAATGTGCTTCCCTTATTGGGAAACGTGCCGGCCCCGACCGATCTACACATGGAACTCAACAGAATTGGCGATATCGCCGCCTTTGTCGCGGTGGTCAAGGCAGGCAGCTTCACGAATGCCGCCAAGACGACCGGATTGACACGCTCGGCGGCCGGCAAGAGTGTGGTCCGGCTGGAGGCGCAACTCGGCGTGCGCCTGCTCAACCGCACCACGCGCAGCGTCAGCCTGACCGATGAGGGCCACGCCATGTTCGAGCGCTGCCGCCAGATCCTGGAAGACCTGGAAGAAGTCGACGAAATGATGGCGCGGCGCCGCTTGCGGCCGAGCGGTACGCTCAAGCTGACGGCACCGCTGTCGTTCGGCCAGCGCCACATTCTGCCGGTGCTGAATGCCTTCCTTTCCCTGTGGCCCGAACTGCAGGCGAATATCTCGTTCACCGACCGCTTCGTCGACGTGATCGAGGAAGGCTTCGATATCGCCATCCGCATCGGTGAGCCGGCAGCCGATTCGCGCGTGCTGACGCGCACGATCGCATGGCAGCACATGGTGACCTGCGCGTCCCCGGATTACCTGGCGCGGCGCGGCACGCCGCTCGAGCCGCGCCAGTTGCCGCAGCATGACACCATCTTCTTCATGAATGCGGAAAGGCGCCGCACCTGGC
>Ga0308160_10007207_pt1 | contig 11123 bp, 12 predicted proteins | sample PhyFR1_FD_201036 | JGI IMG/M metagenome (GOLD analysis project Ga0308160, IMG submission 201036) | Phyllosphere microbial communities from UC Gill Tract Community Farm, Albany, California, United States - DLSLF.R1 | ecosystem: Host-associated > Plants > Phyllosphere > Unclassified | place: USA... | reverse complement strand
TGTTGCTGCTGCTGCTGACGAGCAAACGGATTCGTACCCCCACCTCCAAACCCACCTCCCAGACCTTGTTGTACGGCTTGTCGATTAGAATCGTGGAAACCCGTACCCACGGGAATACCTGTATGACGCGAACGAAGAAATACGTCAACTGTTTGTCTTTACCCCCCCTGCGCCAGCGAGACTTGTCACGGGGACCCGGAGGAGACACCCACGTAACGACCCGACATTCCCAAACGTATCCAACCCTCCCTCTCGATTAGCCCAAAGCGCAGCCAACTCGGGGTTCGTATCCTTGGTCTTGACCGCGAACCCTCCTTGCGGTTTCTGAACCGGTTGCTCCACGGGCGTGGAGTCAAAGAACGGTTGTTGTTGTGGTTGTTGAGGTTGTTGAGGTTGTGGTGTAGGCATCGGAGGTTGAGTGGATGGACCTGGGTTCCCACCGCCTCCGCCGCCGGGTGCGAATGGGTTGTTACTCCTATACCCTGTAGGTTGGGCTTGCAACATTTGTTGTTGTTGCATCATCAACATTTGTTGTTGTTGCTGTTGTTGCATCTGTTGCTGTTGCATCCATTCTTGCCGTTGTCTTTCTTGCTCCATCATCATCTGTTGACGCATATATTCTTCCTGCTGCTGCTGCTGCATCATCTGTTGCTGCATAAAAGGCTATCGAGACGCGTCGTCAACCCAAGGATGGAGGATCAGCCTTCGCTCCCTGATCGACGTTATGCGATCGCTTCGCTCACATTGAAACTCGTATACTGCGGCTGCATGGGTTGTTGTTGCCCCCATCCAGCATCGACCAGAGGATACTGATTCTGCGTCTGAGTCGGTTGCCTATCCAACGACCCAATAACATCGAATTAGTCCGTGAACGTTCAGGTGCAAAAACAAGACGACGGGCACTACATACATTTGCAAGTTGTCGTCGAACAATGCCGTGGCGTTTGAATCTTCCAACTGTCGACGTCGTTTGGATTCTTCTTCTTCCGACATGGCGATCGCTTTCCGGAGATCATCATCTCTGTCAGATTCAACCCAAGAAAAGGTTGCTATGTCGCATCAGCGCCGAGACGCATGCAACAGACGAGACGAACGTCCTCCACGCACTCTTGATTCCTCGCCCTCGCTCTCGACTCGTCATCCTGAGCAGCCCGTTTAGACTCCTCGATCGCTCGCTTCAAATCATCATCCTCATCCCTCCCCTTGTTCGGTTTATACGTCTCCTTGGGCCTCTCAAACCTCTCCTCACGCCCCCCACCACCTCCTTGTCGATCCCCATAATCATCCTCCCCTCTCAACCCACTCTCGGCGATATTACCCAACATCCTCTCCCTCATCGCACCCCGACTCTTGCGTTCCATTCGTAATCGATCTTCATCCATCAAGAGGTTGGTGATATCTTTAGCCTTTTGTCGGACGTTGGCGCCGACATCTTGACCGTCTTCATCGACGTAGACGAATTCTTTGAGCGTCTTGATGATGTAGATGTTGTCCCGGAAATAGATGACGACGTTTTCTGAACCGGCGTGGAGGACGTAGTCGAGGAGAGTCAGGGCCTGCGAGTTGGATCATTCCATCCAGTCCATCAGAGCAAAGTCCTCAGATCAATACCCTCCCGCGACGTGGATATCGCCAACCCTCAAACTCCCACCGGACTGACCTTGAAAACATGCCTCCAATTCTTCCCCTTGTCGTTCAACCGCTTATCGAGCATCTCCATCACCTCGACGAATTCGTTCTGACTATACGTCATCTGCGCAATCTCGTTCATCTGCGCTCCGCTGGGACCCCAAGGGTCGTTGGAGGTAGCTCCGCGGATCTTGACTTGGGTGTCTGAGTAACCTTTGGTATAGTTTTTGGCTACGCGGACTGCTCCTCGGCCACTGGAGGAGGACACGAGAGGTTCGGTGTTAGTCTGGGATAGAAAAGAGGGGGGAAGAGGTCGAACAAGGACTTACAGGTGGGTGAGTTGTTGAGCCATGATGAGGGGCGGGTTATGGTTCTACCTAGGTCGAATGAGTTGGAGCGCAAGAGCGATGACGAATGATCAAGGTTGATCCTGGACAGTGAGTGAGAATGGTCCTGGTTCGATGTCAAGAAACGGATCCTGGACGGTGAGATATCAAGAAGATGCGGAATCCAATGTGGTTGTGTAATCAAGGACGATAGGAAAGATCAATCAGCGAGTCAGTGTTCGAATGAGTCTACGTATAGCGATTCAAGTGGATGTTCAAGGTTGTTCCCGTCTTTCTGGCTGTGTGTGACGCAGCTCTCTGTTTCTCGATCGGCTCACTCATCTGAGCCTCGCGCGTCATTTCGCCTTAAAACTGGGGAAATCACTTTCTCACGCGTCTAAATCCACTCTTCACGCTTGTTCAGTTTCTTTCATTTCCCACTCTTTCCTTTCCCTCCTCGCTCTCCGCTGGTCTCACACTTGACAAAAGATAATCGATTCAGTTCGAGCATACCAGTATCTCCACCGACCTCGCTGAATCTACAACTCCCCAAAGTCGCCGTTCTACTGTATAGATAGACCGACTATACAAAAACCCGTACTTTCTCTTTCTTCACTTACAAGGACGAAGATTGAGCTTGGAGACAGGGAAAAAGGCTGAACGAACTACCAAGGAATAACAAGAAAAAGAAGGAAATATCACGACGATGAACAGAGGATTCGTCAAGCCCGAGACTATTCTCAAGGTCAGTCTTTAGGCTTGTGGTTGTTGATCCTCCTTCTCCCCGTGTAGGGGGAGATCGAGGGAGCTCGGTATTGCTTTAAGGGTTTGAAAAGCTGATCTCGTCGTTATGATCTTTACACTCCTCCCCTCATTCGTCGTCGCTGCTTCCACGCTCTCGATCTCGCCTCACCTTCAATCGATACGTTCCGACCGGAATCAACATCCTTCAATCTCAACGAATTTCTCAAACTATCACGTTCGCCGATCAAATCTTGAAATTGTCGTGATTGCTCGCCAACCCATCCACCCCAAAATATGCAAACACCCTCGACCCGGAAAACCTCCCCTTGCCCTCCATCCCAATCGATCCTCCTGGAAACCCCCCACGCTCACTCTCTCCACCTCGGCACGTAACGTAATGAGAATAGAGGTCCGAGGACCTTTTGGCGCTCGGTACGCCTCAGTCGGAACAACAGGCTTTGGACAGTCTGACCGAGGTCTTCCAATCGTGAGTCTACAACAGACCTCCCCCGATCCATCTACGAGCCATCGTCATGACCAGGCTAAACCGCTTGTGAATCGCTTCGCGCTCGTTCCCCCGCCCGCCCTATAGTAACCGATTCAAAAAGACCCCTCTTCCCGTGCTCGAACCCATCATCCTCAAGCTCGTCGAACTATGCACCAACCTCCGTAAAAACCGACTCGCGCGTGACGCTCTAGGTCTGTACAAGATCGCCGCTCAACCGATCTCGATCCCTTCGATCGAGTTGGTCTTGAAGACCTTTATCGCCGGTGCCGAGGAAAAGCTCAAGGCCGCTCAGGAGGAGGCCAAGGGAGTTTTGGGCGAGGTTGAGGAGGGTCAAGAGGCTGGGGAGAAGAAGAAGGCGGAGGATGACGATGAGGATGATTTGGAGTTGCCCCTGCAGCCTCATACGTTGTTGTTCGAGTCCTTGCTCGGGGATGAGGAGAAGCAAGAGGTCGGAGTGGATGCCAGCAAGGAAAAGGATAGGGTCGAGAGGAAGATCGTGACGCCCTGGTTGAAGTTTGCTTGGGAGGCGTACAAGACTTGTCTCGAGGTTTGCAAGAGCAACGACCGATTGGAAGTCGTCTACCAACAAGTCGCCCTCCAGGCCTTTGGATTCTGCCGAACCCACTCGCGAAAGAGCGAATTCAGGCGATTGACCGAGCAACTCCGAAAGGACTTGTTGAACGCTCAAAAGTACTCGTCCCAGACCCACTCGATCAACTTTAGCGACCCGGACACGTTTGGACGATTCTTGGACACTCGATTCCAACAGCTCGAAGTCGCCGTCGAGCTCGAATTGTGGCAAGAAGCCTTCAGGTCCGTCGAGGATATCCATGGTTTGCTCATGCTCCCTGCCGCCAAAAAGGGATTGAAGAGGGAGATGATGGCCAACTACTACGAAAAGTTGACCAGGATCTTCAAGGCCGAGGGTGGAACGGGAACGATGGCCGTCTTCCACGCTGCGGCTTGGGCGAGGTACCTTCAGAATGCCGAGGCTGCGTCGTCTGGCCCGGGAGGTGTTAATGAGAAGGCTCCCGGAGCCGTCTTGTTGTCCGCTTTGGCGGTGCCTTTGAGTCAGGTTGAGGGTGTTAGCGGTGAGGGTAGGAATGGACAGAGGCTGATGGCCCTGTTGAACTTGAACAAGATGCCTACCAGGGCTGGATTGTTGAGGGAAATTGTGAGTCGGCTGATCGCCTCGAGGTTGGTATGAGAACGCGCTGCTCACCCGTTCCGAACGCTTTGCCAGACCAACAAGAACATCCTCCACCGAGTTCCCTCCCAACTCGTTGACCTCTTCAACGCGCTCGAGGTCGACTTCCATCCCTTGACCGCTTGCAAGATGATTGCTCCGCTCGTCGAGTCCATTTCCAAGGACGAGGACTACGCTCCTTACATCCGAGCTCTCAAGCCCGTCGTCCTCGCTCGTCTCTTGCAATCCCTCTCTGAAGTCTACTCGACCATCTCGATCAGCTACGTCATGGGCCTCGTCAAGCCTTTCGCTTCCGGACCCTGGGAGACTAATGAGAAGGACCTCGAGACCTTCTTGATGGGTGCCAGTCAGAGAGGAGAGTTGGGCGTAGCCGTCGACCACATCTCCAAGGCTATCACCTTCCAGCACGAACAGGCCGTCAAGCCTGTCGTCTTGAGTGAGGTCTCCAACTTGCAAGACGTTGCTGCCACTGGTCAATCGAGTCAGATTGCCAGGCTCGCGTTGGCTTTGCAAAACACTATCCACCATCTGAACCCCTCGATCTTGGAGGATGCCAAGGCCGCTCGTGCTTCCGCTTTCGCTCAGGCTCTTGCGGAGGCCGAAGAGGAACGCAAGGCGGCCGCTCATCGTCGAACGATTGTCGACCGTCGACGACAAAAGTTGGAGGAGATCAACTCCAGGCGTCAAAGGGAGGAGAACGATGCCAAGGTCCTCCGAGCTCGTCAAGCCGCTGATGAGGCTGCTGCTCGAGAGGCCGAGGCCTACAAGCAGAGGGAGCGTGATAGGGTTCAAAAGGAGATCGATACGATCCGAAACGCCGAGGCTAAGAAGCTCGCCGAGACACTCAAGGCCCGTGGTGGTCTCAAGGTCGATGTCGAGTCGATGGAGGATCTCGACACTGACAAGCTCTTGAAGCTGCAGTCCGCTCAGATCGCCAAGGAGCAAAAGAACATCGCCGAGAGGATGAGGATCATCTCGAAGCGTGTCGACCACCTCGAGAGGGCTTTCCGAAAGGAGGAGCGACCTCTGCTCGAGCAGGATTACGAGACCCAAAAGACCGCCGATAAGGAGGCTCACAAGGCCGCCATCCAGGCTGCTCAACAGGCTGCTTCCGAGAAGCACCACCTCGACCTCGCCCTCAAGTCGAGACTCAGCAGAATGTTGGCCGATTACCAGCAGAGCAAGGAGATCATCGAGAGTGCCAGGCAGGAAGAGTTTGCTCAGCGCAAGGCCGAGGCCGACAAGAAGATCGCCGAGGAGAAGAAAGCTTACCGAGAAAAGGTTCTCAAGGAGAGGGCCGACAGGAGGCGAAGGGAAGAGGAGGAGCGACAGGCTCAAGAGCAGGCCGAGCGAGAAGAGGAAGGTGAGTCTAGCCCCAGGTTTCTTGCCTTTTGTGCAATTGTTCATTTTGCCTTTATTTTCGCATCACAGAACGTGCTGCCGCCGACCAGGAAGCCAAGGCTGCTGCTGAGGCCAAGGCCGAAGCCGATGCTGCCGGTGCTGCCGAGCGAAAGGCTAAGCGAGCGGCTGAGAGGGAAGCTGAGATCGAGGCTGCTCGAAAGCGAGTCGAAGCCGAGGAGGAACGAGAAAGAAGGCGATCGCAGGCCCCTGCCCTTGCCCGTACTGCTCCTACGCCTACTGCCAGTGCATCGACCTCTTCCGGACCTGCCGAAGGTGGTCGTCGACGACTCCAGCTTGCTCCTAGGAGTCAGCCTGTACCTGCTCAAGAGGCTGTTCCTGCTCCTGCTCGATCGGAACCTGCCGCTGCCCCTACCCCGGCTCCTGTGGCTGCCGCCCCCGCTGCCTCAGCTCGACCTACCCCTGCCTCGACCGGTTCGTGGGCTGCCAGGAGTGCTGCCACCGCTTCCGACCGACCTGCCACCAACGGAGCTCCCGCATCGAGCGGACCTCCCAAGATCGGAGGTGGTGGTTCGTGGCGAGACCGAATGGCCGCCAAGGAAGCTGCTGGTGGCGCGTCTTCGGACGCTCCTCCTGCGCCTTCTTCCGGTGGATACAGGCCTCCCGCTCGAAGGTAGATACCGGACATGCTTGTACAATGTATATGAGTAGAGTTGCATTGTCCCATCGTCATGATATGATGTCTTATTTCCCTTTGCTTTTCGAGTCTGATCACGGATCCGGACAATTTCCTGCATGACATCTGTATCTTTCGTCTTGCAACACATGCTAATTATATACAAGGTATTTTTGTACGATCGCAATCAGACGAGTCTCCGACTTCCCCTCGTGACTTCGCTTACCCAAGCAAGCTGAGCATTTTCCCGTTGCACAGCAGGCCTGGTGTCTTCTGGCTCATGCGCCTGTCTTCCCGATCCCGTCTCCAAGGTCTCTCGTAGGCTCGGGGGAGTCGCCGAGGTCGAAGCGGGTGTCGTCGTCGAGGGAGCGATGGCAGCTGCTGTTCGAGCGTGATCTTGCCCAATGACTTGTTGAGCTCGTCCGAGGAAATCCGTCAACTGCTTGGTGACAGCCGGGACTATACCCTTCCCACCCGCATCAGCCGGAGCAAACGGACTGTCCTTGGAAGGTGCTCGGGGTCCAGTTTCTCCGAACGGAATGGCCTTGGGCTTACTTCCCTTCTTGTCATCGGTCTTGCCCATTCCACGTTCGGCGACGAGGTCTTCCCAAGGCACGTAGCTCTCGCCTTGTTTGATGATTTCCCCCCACTTGCCCGCCTGTCCCAAAAGATCTTTGCTCACATGCTCTACGCCCTTGCTCCATTCGTCCTGAGCAGACTTGACCACTTGTCCCCAACTCGACGCGCCCCTCACCGATTTGTTCTCGAACGAATCGACGAGATCGTCCTTGATCTTTCTCGGGAACCCGACACCGGCGTACCCAAACGCCGTGTAAGCTTGGACCAAGGATGCTCCGGCTTGAGCGTATTCAAGCGCATCGGATCCGGACGAGATGCCTCCACAACCGATGATAGGGATGGATGGTGGAAGGAGAGGCCTCAAGGTTTTGACAGCCAGCAGAGCGAGGGGCTTGACAGGAGGTCCCGAAAGACCACCCGTTTCGTGTTGATGGGCTAGAAACGAAAGACGGTTTCAGAACTTGAATCAGGCTTTAAACCATTCCCCGCGATGGCTTACCCGAGATCAACCCCAAACCTTCCCTCTTGATAGTCGTGTTACTGACGATCACACCCTCAACCCCACTCCCCCTGACAGCCCTCGCGATTCCTTCAATCTCCTCTTCATCCAGATCCGGGGCGATCTTGACGACCACCTTTGCCTTTTCTTCCTTTTTCCCCTTCAACCCATCCCGAGCGGAGATGACGCTTGTCAACAAGGTCGACAAGGATTCCCCATGCTGGAGTCCTCGCAGACCGGGGGTATTGGGAGAAGAGACGTTGATGACCAAGACGTCCGCATAGGGGCCAAGCATTTCCACTCCTTTAACATAATCCGAATGATCGTCCGCTTTGGACGACTTGTTTTTACCCAAATTGACGGCTAATAATTTCCCCGGTCGAAGAGATTTAGGCAAGCCTGAAGGGAACTCGTCGATAATCGTTCGGTAGCTGAGAGGATGGGTAGGGTCGTACGAAGGGAACTGGGAAGGGTGGTCGTCGGCATAAGCTCGTAGTCGGTCTTGTAGGCGATGAAGAGTGTGTCGATGGCCGGCCGAATTGAAACCGTATCGGTTGATCACGGCATCGTCTTCAGGAAGTCTGAAGAATCGAGGTTTGGGGTTACCGGGCTGAGTCAACATAGCCAGGTAGTGACGGTGTGTTAGTTCAGAAGCAAAGCAGCAAAACTTGGACTCAGTCGAGAGTAGCGCACCTGAGGTTCTGGGGTGACGCTCCCGACTTCCACGTAACCGAATCCGAGGTCGAACAGACCTAATATCATCGAACCGGCGAAAATTCGATCGAATACAGGCATACGGAATGGTAAGTTTCGGAGATAGTCATCGAGAGGAGACATCCGATCCGCATACTGACCATCGATAGCCTCGGCATCCTTGTCGAATCCAGCTGCTACTCCGATAGGATTATCGAGATTTTTGCCCCAGAGCTATCAATCCAGAATCAATTCAGCGTCGAAATCTTTCCACGAAATACGCTTAGACTGACCGTCGCTCCTAACCGCTCATCGTCGACCACCTTGTCCTTGGGTCTAGCCCAAGCCCCCATACTCAGCATCCTCACGGCTAGACGATGAGACTCTTCCGCATCCGTCAGCGCACGGACAGTAGGCATAATCACATGCTCGTGAATGAGAGAACGAGAATCGTAGTAGTATGCTACCAAGGCGACGGAACCTCCGAGGAGAGCGACGGTACCGATTGAACGTCGGATAGGTGAGGCGGTGGTGGATGCATGTCGACGGCTAGCTAACCGCGATGTAGCTGAGAGGACAGGGCGGACGTGTCGATACATGTCAAGAGTCTTGTGGTATACTACAAGGCAGTGCTCACAGCCTTCAATCCATGCGGAGACCTCATTGATAAGTGTTTTGCACCTTGATACTTTGGATTCCAACTACCGGGATTCATCTCTGAAACTCGCTCGGACGTCCCGAATAGTTTGATAAGCGATGATGTCACAGTCAACCATCCTTTCGTGATGACGTGTCTTGGAAGAGCCATCATCATTCAAAATAAGCACTAACCATGAATCCTAGCGAGGTTGAGATTTCGATCGAGTATTCGATCAGACCGAGACTATACAACCTTATGTGCTCGTCTCAACCCCATCGATCCGCTGGCCTATGCAGTATATCCAGCAGTGATAGTCAGCACTCTCAAGACCTTCACTGACGACTGAGTGCGCGAGGAGATAAAAGGAACGCCGCACTTCTTCTCCTCCTGGAGGCTAGAGAGGATATGCGCATACATGTGGTGAGTCGAGGCGATTTTGAAGCACGACACCGCTCTTAGCCGGTTTGCTAATATGCTATTCCCTATTCGATAGCTCGGCGTAGGATCAATAGGCAGTCTGGTCGCGCACCACGTCCGATCCCATTTCCCTCGACTCCCCATCTCCTTGATCCTTAATCGACGTGGGCTCCCCGAGACGCCCCGATCGCTCAAGCCGAACCACAATTTCAAGATCCGGGTCGAGCGAGATGGTCAGATCCGAACGACCGAGGAGTACGATGTTGAGGCTATTGGGAGCGGGCTCGTTAATGCTTACAAGGATCTAGAGCGCCTTGCGAGCATAGAGAGTGCGGGAAAGACGGGGAAAAGGCAGGTCAATGTACTGGAACGGAAAAAGACCCGGGCGATCGAGAGGGTTTCCACCTCTCTCACGCCCAACGATCCCATCGATTCTTTATTGGTCACTTTGAAGTGTCCAGATACCTTGCCGGCCCTCGGCTTGATCAAACATCGAATCTCAGAGGATACATGCATCACGCTGTTGCAAAACGGGATGGGGGTGTATGAAGACATCTGCCGAGAGATCTGGCCAGACCGATCGACCCGGCCTAGGTTTATCGTAGGGAGCACCACGCACGGAGCCAAGACGCAGGTGGTAGAGATGAATCGGAATACATCCAGATCGATCGTTCATACTGGGTTGGGAAAAATGACCTTTGGAGTGGTTCCCGACCCCCAGGGTAAAGGGGAAGATGATCATATTTTATTTCCTTCCTTTGAGGGAATGACGGCGCTCACGCCTCCACCTACACCACCATTACCTCTACGTCCGACTGGTCACCCCAACCTGGACTTGACACTCGGTACCCTCTTATCCCTGTCGGACCTGTCCCCCTCACTCGTCCCCGTCGAGTTGATGCATCAAACCCTCTTGCTCAAACTCGCCATCAACGCGTCCATCAACCCACTCACGGCCATCCATCGTGTCCCCAATGGACAGATCGCACGGGATAATCAGCTCCGACGCCTCGTCCGACTCATCGCGGAAGAGACGTCAGGGATCATCTTGGCCTTTCTTCGAGCGAATTCGACTGGGGAAATTCAAGGAGGAGACAAGGTCTCGAGAACAGCACTTCGAAAAGTTGAACCTGATTTCCATCCGCCCATCCTCTCCCCCGAACTCTCGGCCCTCTTCAGCCCCAACTCGATCGCCCAGCGAACATTCAGCGTCGCTAATCAAACGGCCTCGAATATATCTTCCATGGCGTCTCACGTGCGGAAAGGCACGTCGACAGAGATTGATTGGATTAACGGGTATCTCGTCAAGATGGGAGAGAAATATGGAGTGACTACCGAGATGAATCGATCTTTGATCTCTATGGTCAGGGTGGCCGGGAAACTCGTGAAAGCGACCGAAGAGCGCAAGGGAGCGAGTCAGCGCAGGCGGGATGAGAAAGCGGCAGAGAGGGTGGCGGAAGCTAGGAGGAGAACAAAGAAAGCGAATAAGAAGGTCCTGTGGGAACAGAAGAAGAAGGAGCGTCAAGCTCAAGTAGCGCAGACGAAAGAGACGGTTTCAGAGTTGTAAATAATTAGTTGGGTTCCAGAATCGCGCGATTGCATAGATGTTCACATCGTGAAATGCTGCGTTTCGGGCTTGGTTCTGAGCGTGACAAAAGCTCGTAAGTGTCGCCGCACACGGTATCCAATGCGGCACGCAAGAAACAGCTGGTTTCCGACTACCGTGCACGAGATCGCATTTCCCAGGTTGGGATGACAAGATCTCCTTCGATCGGTCTTTCCGTCGAATCTTGCCAAGCAATAATGGATACAGTGTGATATAGCTCGTTCCCTCTACAACGCTCCT
>Ga0308160_10007206_pt1 | contig 11125 bp, 9 predicted proteins | sample PhyFR1_FD_201036 | JGI IMG/M metagenome (GOLD analysis project Ga0308160, IMG submission 201036) | Phyllosphere microbial communities from UC Gill Tract Community Farm, Albany, California, United States - DLSLF.R1 | ecosystem: Host-associated > Plants > Phyllosphere > Unclassified | place: USA... | reverse complement strand
TCTCGGTCTGCGGCTTCATGTCCATGCCGCCGAAGACGACGGTGGAACGCAGCGGCGTGTGCTGGGCGTAGGCCTTGACGTTGTCGGCGACCTGGATCGCCAGTTCGCGGGTCGGGGTCAGGACCAGTGCGCGCACCGCGTGGCGGGCCGGCGACATGCTGGTGTTCGCGTGCGGCAGCAGGTTCTGGATGATCGGGAGCGAAAAGCTGGCGGTCTTGCCGGTGCCGGTCTGGGCGGCGCCCATGACGTCACGGCCCTGCAGCACGATGGGGATGGCCTTGGCCTGGATCGGGGTCGGATGCACGTAGCCCTGATCCGACAGCGCGCGCTGGATCTCGGGCGCCAGGCCGAAATCGGCGAAGCGCACGCTCGGTGCGCCGGCGGCATCAATGGTGGTCGGTGTTTCAGACATGTGTTCTTTCGGGCAGTAAATCGTTGCGTCGTTGCGGCCCAGGCATGGCCAACGCGGGAAAACCGGGGTGACGTGACGCGCGCTCGCGGTAGATGGCACGCGGTGGCGGCTTGGGACGTAGACGCGGACATAGGGAGTCTAAACCGCGCTCAAGGTTACCCGAAATTGCAACCCCTGTATATGGAATCCTGTGTTTTCGCACACCGTTTGCCCGATATTGACGCAGCTTCGCTGTGCATTGGCGCTTTACATCGTTTTACCTGGCTTTACATGGCACGCCGTTCATTTCACGTTTTCCCATCCGATAATTGATACAACGAAACATAAAGAAGGACGGCAATCATGGTGGCAAGCGTCGGCAACAACAGCAGCGGTGTCTCGAACTGGACCGATTCGGTCTTCTCCAAGCTCGATACCAAAAACCAGGGTTACATCGACAAATCGGACCTGGCCGGCGCCCTCTCCGCCACCGGCGACAGCAGCGGCGACGGCAGCGCGGTCGACGACGTGTTCAGCGCGATCGACGGCGACAGCGACGGCAAGGTCACCAAGAGCGAACTGAGCGAGGCGATGACCAAGGTATCGGACCAGCTAAACGCCCAGTTCGACGCCTCGCGCGTGCAGGGCGGGATGCCGCCGGCGGGTGGCATGCAGGGCGCCGGCGGTCCGCGCGGCGGAGGCGGCATGGGCGGTACCGGCGGCACGGAAAGCAGCGACAGCACGGACAGCACCACCAGCACCGACTACGTCGCAGCCGCCGACACCGACGGCGACGGCACCGTCAGCGACGCCGAGCAGGCAGCCTACGACAAGAAAGTGGCCAGCGGCGAGATCGACAAGAACGGCAACGGCACGGACAGCGCCTCAGCCGCCGATGGCACCGGGCAGGCGCGCCAGAAAGACCCGGCGCGCGAACTGGCGCACGCACTGCACATGCTCAAGGCCTACGCCGACAACAGCGGCGGCAGCGACGCCTCGGCCGCATCGACCGCCGGCGTCAGCGTCGAAGCCTAATGCAGGGTGGGCTCTCCGAGCCCGCGCGGAAGCCGGCATGACGCAAACGTTCGCGTGGGCACGGGTGCCCACCCTACGCCCATGCGAGACCTTACGAGGTAATCAGGCCGTGCTCGTCGAGCACGTCATGCAGCAACTCGAGCCGGATCATCGGGTTATCCAGCATCAGCATGTTCTGCTTCTGCCCGTTCGGCAGCGGCAGCAGCTCGCACCAGCGGTTCGCGACCCAGCCGCAATCGTCGAGCCGGAACGGCGGCTGCACCGGCCAGCGGCTCTGCGGCACGTCGTGCAGCGACGCCAGCACGCGGTCGAGCGCGTCGGCCGCGCCCTTCAGGTCGGACGGGATGCGCACCGCGTGGTCTTCTTCGACCAGCTCGGCCTCGGCCATCCACAAACCGTTGGCGCGGCGTTCGGTATCGAGCACGTGGAAGCGCGCGCCGCCGCGGCACACCACCTGCAGCAGGCCCGGCGTGGACGCGGTCGTGTCCTGCACCGAGGCCAGCGTGCCGGCGCCGACGAAACGCTCGATCCCCTCCGGATGACGCACTTCCTGGCCCTGGGTCAGCAGCACCACGCCAAAGGGTTCGTCCTCGGTCAGGCAATGGCTGATCATGTCGAGATAGCGCACCTCGAAGATCTGCAGCGGCAACACGCCATCGGGAAACAGGACCGTGCTGAGCGGGAACAAGGGTAAGGAGATCGTCGCCATGCGGGCATCATGACAGATTCGCTGCGCCGCATGGAGCACGATTGGGAGCACGATTGGCGGCGCTCCGGCTCAGTCGTCCGGCGCCTGTACCGGCAAGCTGCGGACCGCGTCGAACAGCGTCCGCAGGCGCCAGCGCAGCCGTGCCCAGCCGGGATCGGGCTGGTCCAGCACCCGCACCAGCACGCGGGTGCCGGGCGCCAGGTCGCAGGCGAACGGAAACTCGCCGGCCTGTTCGAAAGGCAGGCGGAATTCGCGGCCCGGCAGCACCCGCACCTGGCCGAACACGTGCGGGACCAGGTCGCGGTTACGCAGCAGCAGCACGTCGCGCACGCCCAGGGTCAGCCACACCTGGCCCGGCACCCGCGCGCCGCCGCGCGCAAGATCGACACCGAGTTCGCGGGTCGGATAGCGCAGCGGCGCCAGCGCGGCCCAGGCCAGCAGGACCAGCACGAGCGCGGCCAGCGCCAATTGCAGGCGGCGCAGCAGGCTCATGCGGCCTCCGGACGCGCGCAGGGAAAGTGGGAAGTCATGAAAGAGAGGAAAATAGTCCGCGATTGTAGCTGGACACATTGCACGTCGTAAATGACACTCAGTACATGCCGATTCGTTTTGTGCGCCTGCCATCCACATAGATGCGTATGCTCTCCGGTGACGGCGCGCCCCTGCCGGCAACGGACTCCCGACAACCGTCTTGTCGCGCATCGTCTGTCACAATTGTATACATGCCGCCTCCCGATTTTCCCGACGCCCCGTCCCCTGCCCGCCCAGCGCCGTCGCGCAGCCCCGCTTCCCTTCCCCTGCTGCTGGCCGCGCTGGTCTTCCTCGCCTCGCTGATCGTCACCTACATGGTTGCCGACAGTGCCGAGCGTGCCGCCGAAAGCGAACTCGAAAGCACCTTCCACTACCGCGCGCGCGACCTCGAAACGGCGCTGGTGCGGCGCATGGCTGTGTACGAGCAGGTGCTGCGCGGCGCGCGCGGCTTCCTGCGCGGCTCGGTCGACCTGAGTCGCACCGACTTTGCCGACTACTACGGCGTGCTGCGCCTGAACGAGAGCTTCCCGGGCATCGAAGCGCTCGGCGTCGCGTCGATCGTGCCGCGCGCCGGGCTCGACGCCCACGTGGCCACCGTGCGCGCCGAGGGCTTCCGCGACTACGACGTCCGGCCGGGCGGCGAGCGCGAGATGTACACCGCGATCACCCACATCGAACCCTTCAACGAACGCAACCGCCGCGCCTTCGGCTTCGACATGTACAGCGAACCGGTGCGCCGCGCCGCGATGGCCGCCGCGCGCGATACCGGCCGCGCCGCGTCCACCGGCAAGGTCACGCTGGTGCAGGAAGGCGTGATCCTGAAGCGCAGCGACGAGCGATACGGCTTCCTGATGTATGCGCCGGTCTACCGCGCCGGACTGCCGCATGCCACACAGGCGGAGCGGCGCGCGGCCATCATCGGCTGGGTGTACGCGCCCTTCCGCATGAACGACCTGATGGCGGGCCTGGGCGGCGAACACGCGGGCGACCTCGCCGTCGGGGTCTACGACGGCCGCCAGCCGTTGCCCGAAGCGCTGCTGTACCGCTCGAACGCGGCCGGCGACCCGCAAGCCGCAGCCGCACGGCGCCCGCTGTACAGCTATACGGCGCAGCTCGACAACGCCGGCCGTCCGTGGACGCTGGTGATCGCCTCCTCGCCCGCCTTCGAAAAGGCGGCCGGGCGCCGCGCCACGCTGGCGATTGCGCTGACCGGCATCGGCCTCGGCCTGCTGCTCAGCCTCGTGATCTGGCTGCTGGCCAGCGAGCGCCGCCGCGCCCTGCAGCTGGCCGGCGGCATGACGCAGGAACTGCGCATCTCGCGCGACCGCATCGATGCCGATCGCCAGCGCATCCGCCTGATCCTGCAGACCGCCTACGACGCCTTCGTCGCCATCGGACCGGACGGCCGCATCACCGACTGGAATGCGCGCGCCTGCAAGCTGTTCGGCTGGCACGAGGACGAAGCGCTCGGCCGCGACGTGATCGAACTGCTGGTGCCGGCGGAGCGGCGCGAGCACGAACGCGCCTGCCTGGCGCACTTTGCCGGCAGCGGCACCTGCGCCCTGCTGGAAGGCCCGACCGAAACGACCGCGCTCGACCGCCATGGCCACACCATCCCGGTGGAAGTCGCGATCGCGCCGCTGCCCACCGCGGATGGCTACGGCGTGACCGCCTTCGTGCGCGACATCCGCCCGCGCCGGGAAGCGCAGCAGCGCCTGGAAGAAGCACGCGCTGCGCTGCTGCGTTCGCAGAAGCTGGAAGCGGTGGGCAAGCTGACCGGCGGCGTGGCCCACGACTTCAACAACATCCTGCACATCATCAGCGCCAACGCGCAGCTGATGATGCGCAACGAAGAAGGCGCGCGCAAGCGCCTGGCCGGCATCCTGGATGCGGTGGAACGCGGCAGGAAACTGGCGGCGCAGCTGCTGGCCTTCGCCCGGCGCCAGCCGCTGCACCCGAGCGTGGTCGACCTGACCCGGATGATCGAACGCATGGACGCCCTGCTGCACCGCGCGGCCGGCGACACCATCGCTATCCGCTTTGTGCTGCCCCAGACGCTGTGGCACGCATTGGTCGATCCGAACCAGCTGGAGAATGTTTTGCTCAACCTGGCGATCAATGCGCGCGACGCCATGGCCGGCCAGGGCACGATGACGATCGCGCTGGCCAACCTGACGGTGGCGCCCGCCGATGCGCTGGCCAACACCGGCATCCGGCCGGGCGAATTCGTGACGGTGGCGGTGAGCGACACCGGCAGCGGCATGCCGCCGGAGGTGATGGAGCGCGCCTTCGAACCCTTCTTCACCACCAAGCCGGAAGGCGAAGGCACGGGTCTCGGCCTGTCGATGGCGCACGGCTTCGCCAAGCAGAGCGGCGGGCATATCCGCATCGCGAGCACCCTTGGCCAGGGGACCACCGTCACCCTGTACTTGCCGCGGGCGCTGCAGGATACGCCGGATCCGGCGCAGCCCATGAAACAAAACCCGCGGGCCATGCGGCCGGCGGGTTCGTGACGTTCAAGGATCAGTCGCGCATCAGTCGCGCACTACGCGGCCCTGCAGCACGCGCACGTGATCGCCGCGGCGCAGGCGCGGATTGCCCTTCTCGGTGAAGGTGCGGTTGCCGCCGCGCGCCATCTTCACGCGGATGTCGGTGTAGGTATCGGTCTTGATGTTGCGCTCGAGCTTGTTGCCGGCATAGGCGCCGCCGACGGCACCGGCAACGGTGGCCAGCGTGCGGCCATTGCCGCTGCCGACCTTGTTGCCCAGCAGGCCACCGACCACGGCGCCGCCCACGCCACCGACGCCGCTGCCGCGCTGGGCTTCACGTTCGTAGGTGTGGGTCGATACCACCGTGCCGCAGTTCTGGCATTGCGGCGCGGCCTGGCTGATGGCCGGCGCAGCGCCGGCGGTGACGAAAGCGGCGACGAGGACGGCTTTGCGGATCGAATCGAATTTCATGGTTTTCCCCTTGCGTATTGTTGTAACAAACATGCTTACAGAGTAACGGCAAGGCGAACTCGGGGAAAGCCGGATTCGGTATCAAATGCAAGCGGATGTAACCATACGGTCCAGCCCGCCTACAGGTTCCTGGCCAGGAAAGCCTCCACGCGCTTCCAGAAATCGATGCGGGTCGCCTCGTTGCGCCAGCCATGTCCCTCATTCGGATAGCTGATCCACTCGACGTTCCGGTTCTTTTCCATCACCGCACTGCGGAACCGGGTCGCGTGGACCACCGGCACGCGCCGGTCCTCGCTGCCGTGCGCGATCAGCAAGGGCTGCTTCAGCTCGGCCGCGCGGCGCAGCGGCGAGAACTCGGCCAACTGCGCGGCATCGGCCTCGGGATCGCCGACCAGGGTGCGCAAATCGTAGCGGCGCGCATCTTCCGACAGGTCGCTCTGCACGGCGGTAAGGAAGAGGTCGATATCGGTCACGCCGGCCCATTCGACGCCGCAGCGGAACAGCTCGGGATCGCGGATCATGCCCATCAGCGCCGCATAACCGCCATAGCTCGCGCCCATGATCGCGACCCGTTTCGGATCCACCATGCCCTTGCCGACCGCCCAGCGCACGGTGTCGGCCAGGTCGTCCTGCATCGCCCTGCCCCACTGCTTCCAGCCGGCCTTGAAGTGCGCATAACCGAAGCCGGTGCTGCCGCGGAACTCCGGCTGCAGCACCACGTAGCCGCGCGACGCCAGGAACTGGGCTTCGTCTTCCCACTCCCACGACGCACCGCGCACGTAGGGCCCGCCATGCACCAGCAGCACGGCCGGCAAACCGGCGGCCGGCTTGCCCGGCGGCGTGGTGACGTAGACCGGCACCTGCAAACCGTCGCGCGCGGCGAAACGATAGAATTCGCGCCGCCCCATCTGCGCCGCCTTGATGTCCGGATGCGTGCCGCCGAGGCCGACGATCTTGCCGCCCGCCGGCGTGTACACATAAAAGCTCGTGGGCAGGCGGTCGGACTGCGCCCGCACCAGCACCGCCGCCGGATTGGCGCAATCGATGCCGCAGGTGATGAAGTTGGACGTCCCCGGCAGCAGCGCATCGACCTTCTGCTGGATCGCCTTCATGACCGGATCCAGCCACACGGTGCCCACGGCATCCGCCTGCAGGTGGATGCCGATGATCTTGCGGGCAACGTGATCCTGCTCCACCGCGCCGGCATAATCGAAGCCGTCGACGTCGACAAAGGGTTCGCTGGCCAGTTCGCGCTTGTTCAGGTCGTACTGGAACAGGGCCGAACGGCCCATGTAGCCGGCCCGCACGTACAGGGTGTTGCGGCTGTCGAAGAACACCGGCTGGAAGCGCACGTCGTTCAGGCAGTCGCGGTTGCTGATCTCGCTCCACTGCGCGCTGTCGCCCTCCCGGTACCAGACGCCGCAGCGCCCCTTGGCTTCGGTCAGCGCCACGCGCGGGCGGCTATCCGCATCCAGCAGCCAGCTGCGCACCCGCGCCGGCTGGCCGCCGGGCAGCAGGTCGGTCAACTGGCGTGTGCGCGTATTCAGGCGATACAGGCGCGACGATTCCACGGTGCGGTCGACGTTATTGAAGGTATAGCGCCTGACGACGATGTCGTCCGAACCGTCTTCGGTTTCCCGGAAATAGGCGTAATCGGCGGTCAGCATCTTGTCCTTGATATTCGAGCCGAGGGCAGCCTGTTCGTGGCGCCAGCTTCCGGAAATCAAATGGACGATATTCGAACCGTCGCGGTCCACCGCGAATTCGTCGAGATTGCCGATGAAATCCAGATTCGGATTCTTAATCGTAAAACCCAGGCGCTTTTCGTTGATCCAGCGGACCTCATTGATGCGCGCGCTATCGAAAGTGGCGGCCACTGTCATCTTGGTCAGATCGGCGGTATCGCGCACCGCCAGCGCCTGGCCGCCGTCGCTGGTACGGGTCAGGATCGCGACATAATGCCCGCTGGGCGACAGCGTGGCGAATTTGACGGCGGGATCGCTGAAAAAGCTTTCGACCTTCGGCTTGTCGTCGGCGTGGGCAAGCAGGCTGGTGGTGACGCATACGGCGGCAACGATGGCGTGAATCAGCTTGGACATGAGCGTCTTGAGTTAAGGAAAGATATCAAATATTTAACCCAAGAAACTCCTTTGTCAAGCGGTAGATAAGGGCCGGCTATTTTCTGTTGTTCGCCTATGCGATTTTTTCTGATGACCGCAGGTGTCGTGACAATTGAATAGATTTCCTTGCATCAACGTTAATTAGAATGCGCTGGTTTTACCGCAGCTTTTAATTTTCGGCGAGGAGAATTCGATGTATTGCACGGCATGCGGCACCAGGGCCGCGGACGGTAGTGTGGCTTGCACCCAATGCGGCAAGCCGAGCGATAAGGTGGGCAGCCAGTTGGGTTATGGCGAGGTGCCGGAGGGCGTCAAGGGCTGGAGCTGGGGTGCGTTCCTGCTGAACTGGATCTGGGCGATCGGTAACCGGACCTGGATCGGCCTGCTTGCGCTGGTGCCGTACGTCGGCTTCCTGTTCGCGATCTGGCTCGGCTTCAAGGGCCGCGAAATGGCATGGAAGAACGGCAACTGGCAGAGCGTCGAACATTTCAACCGCGTGCAGCGTGCGTGGTCGCGCTGGGCGGTCGGTTTCACGCTGGTTGTGTCCGTGCTCGGCGTCGTGGCGGCCATCGTCATCCCGGCCTACCAGGGCTATGTGATGCGGGCACGGGCGCATGAAACGGTATCGGTGGAACGCGCCGTGCAACCGGTTGTTGCGCAAGGCGCTGCCGTCGGCGCCTGATCCGCATTGCCGTCCTGTGCGGCATGGAACGGAAGTGCCTGCAGCTTTGCCTTAACCTCGCATCATTCTTGACGGCTGATGCGGGGTTGGAACCATGGAAAAGCAGGCCTTCGATATCGGCGTGGCGCTCGATCGCATCGAGCAGGCCGTGCAACCCTGGCCCAAGGCGGCGTTGTTTCAATTGGCCGAGGAAGGCTATGCCTCGGTCTTCGAACAGCTGCTGGCCTGCATCATCTCGATCCGCACCTACGACGAAGTGACGCTGCCGGTATCGCGCACACTGTTTGCGCGGGCGCGCACGCCTTCATCGGTTTGCCGGCTCAGCCGGGAGGAGCTGGATGCGCTGATCAGTCCCAGTACTTTTCATGAGCGCAAGGCGCAGCAGATATTGGCCATTGCGCAGCAGGTGGAAACGCAATTCGGCGGCGTACTGCCGGGCGACCGCGACGTGCTGCTGTCGTTTGCCGGGGTCGGTCCCAAATGCGCGAACCTGGTGCTGGGCGTGGCGTGCGGGACGCCGGTGATCAGCGTCGATATTCACGTGCACCGGGTGACCGGACGCTGGGGGTATGTGAAGGCGTCGACGCCCGAGAAAACCCTGCTGGCGCTGGAGGCGACGCTGCCGCAGGAATACTGGATCACGATTAATCGGTTGCTGGTGCCGTTCGGGAAGCATATCTGTACGGGGAACAAGCCGCGGTGTTCGACTTGCCCGGTGCTGGATATGTGCCGGCAGGTGGGGGTGGAAGAGCACCGCTGAGACCGTGCTTCAGTCCTCGTCTTCCGGCGCGCCGAAAATCCCGACCACCTTGCCGATCACCTGGTCGGCACGCACGAAACCGAAATACCGGCTGTCGACGCTGTTGTCGCGGTGATCGCCCATCACATAATAATGCCCTGCAGGGACCTCGCAGCGAATGGCTTCATTCGTATAAACGCAGCGGTCGATGAAGGGGATGTCCGGCGCTTCCGGACGGGCTTTTTGCAGTCTGCCTTCATTGAGCGCCAGGGTATCGAATTGCACGCCGTCGAGCTGGTTGCGGTAACGCAGCCAGCGTTGTGCTCTCTCCGGATCGGCAAAATCGCGCAGCCGGCTGCCGCGGGTGTCCTGTCCGTTCACGATCAAATGGCCATCGCGATACACCACGCGATCGCCCGGCAATCCCACTACGCGCTTGATATAGGTTTCGGCGGGCTTGAGCGGCCGGTCGAACACGATGATGTCGCCGCGCTTGAGCGCTGCCGCATGCGGCAGGCTGGCGAGATGCATGCCATAGGTGCTGACGTGTCCATAACCGATCTTCTGGACCAGGATACGGTCGCCCGGGCCGATGGTCGGCAGCATCGACGTCGATGGGGCCTTGAACGGCTCATACAAGAACATGCGCAACAGCACCGCAATCAGGGCCATTGACATGGCGATGAGCAGCAGCCCGCGCCAATGCGCATACCAGGGACGGGGCTGTCCGGCACTGGCGCTGGCACTGGCACTGGCACTGACGCGGCGATAAGCGATGATTGCGCCGGCGACCACCAGCGCGATTTGCAGCAGTCCGAGGACGATTGCGACATTGCCGCTGGCCACAAAGCCCGCTACGCCGATGGCGATTTGTGCGCCGAAAAACAGTATGGCCAGTTTTCCCTGGCCTGCATATAGCAGGCCGAAAGGGCTGAGCACGATGTTGAGCAAGGCGGCGAGCCAGGGTTTGGGGGCGGTTGTGGACATGGAGCGTCGGCGAATTCGGGATTAGCCTTCAGGACCTGAGGTCTTTGGATGAGTACTCTGATAAGCGATTCTATATTGTAACATTGATATTAATAGTATTGACAATAGGAATCTTTCATTCAGGCGGAATCTGTTCGGATGTGATTCACGGATCACCGGTGACAGCGCCCGAAATAGGCGGCAGGGAATAAAGCGGAATGATTTTGCTTGTAGCGGCGACGCTGGAGTTGCAGGCGGCATCCGGCCCCGGATATGGCGACCTGGCTGGCAAGCAGGGATTGTCGATGACTGAGGGGCTTATGCTGGACGGGGGAATCCTAGTGCCTTCTAGTCGAACTATCGGCACGAAAAAGGCTTACGCAAGTCGTTGCGTAAGCCTTCATTTTGGTAGGCCTCCCCGGAGTCGAACCGGGCACCAACGGATTATGAGTCCGCTGCTCTAACCAGGCATGAGCTAGAGGCCCGAAACTGGTGTATCTAGTGGCGAAGGACGTTGAAAAGCTCGCCACTTGCGGACAACGCGACAATGTCGCGTACCCGAAGTGGCGAGAGCATATTGCCTTAACGTAGGCTCGTCAAGCCTCAGCCGCTGTTACCCTCGAGGAAACTCTTCAGCTTGTCCGAGCGCGACGGGTGGCGCAGCTTGCGCAGGGCCTTGGCTTCGATCTGGCGGATGCGCTCGCGGGTGACGTCGAACTGCTTGCCGACCTCTTCCAGCGTGTGGTCGGTCGACATTTCGATGCCGAAGCGCATGCGCAGCACCTTGGCTTCGCGCGGGGTCAGCGAGTCCAGCACGTCCTTCACGACACCGCGCATCGAGGCATGCAGCGCCGCGTCCGACGGGGCCAGCGTGTTGTTGTCCTCGATGAAGTCGCCCAGATGCGAATCGTCGTCGTCGCCGATCGGCGTTTCCATCGAAATCGGCTCTTTCGCGATCTTCATGATCTTCCGGATTTTGTCTTCCGGCATTT
>Ga0308160_10007205_pt1 | contig 11126 bp, 14 predicted proteins | sample PhyFR1_FD_201036 | JGI IMG/M metagenome (GOLD analysis project Ga0308160, IMG submission 201036) | Phyllosphere microbial communities from UC Gill Tract Community Farm, Albany, California, United States - DLSLF.R1 | ecosystem: Host-associated > Plants > Phyllosphere > Unclassified | place: USA... | reverse complement strand
GAGCAGGTCGACGGGTCAAAGCTGCAGACGGGACATTAATTGGTCGTCGATCGTCGTCATACTCGGGGTATGAGCGTCTGGCTCGAGAGTTCGCCCTCGTTCGATCCGGAAGCTGCTGAGTCCGAGTAGATTGGGTACTTGGCCGGGTTTGTTGTGCTGCCGAATCCCTCTCTTCCCAATACCTGTCTTCATCCTTCTGAGTCCAGTCCCTTGGTCGTCGACGTTCGCTCATTGTTCGGTGGATAGGGAGGAAGTGTGGGCAGATGCGAGCCGAGATTGCGCCAGCCGATACTTCTTATACCCTTACTGACTGACTACTGGAAGCTGTCTAGAAGACCTGGTCTTCCACCGAGACACCTCTCAACGGAACAATCTCGCCACCCTACTATCCAGCAGAGGGCAAACTCCAATGATCATTTGAGGAAATGTCGTATCTCTCGGCATGGTCACCCTTCTGCAAAGCAGCTCGAAGCGTGGAGCACTCGCACCGCATCTCCTTTCATTAAATACTGATAGAGTCTCAGTGGAGCAGTAGGCTTCAGTGAGCATAGTAAGTCGGGTCTTCTACCTTTGATGATGGACTTGGGCTCGGTCACTACGAGTAAACTGACAGACAGAAGAGGAGAGGCAGGGGTGTAACAAAGATACTTGTCCGACGATCTCGGCTTCTTATGTAATTTATCTCCGGTGGCATATTTGGGCGGGGACTCGGACGTAATCGTAGTATACTGTACGCATAGCTAGCTATTCAGGACCATTCAGATCACAGTATCTATTCACGCACACTCTCATTGATCACGTAGGGTATACAGTAGGCAATTTTTTGGTACGCAAAAGCCCGGTCGACCAGATGACTGTATTCTACCTCCGTCTTTGAGCCAACGTACCGGTCACGAAGACATTGCGCGAGTCATCAGCCTGTATTCGCCAGCAATCTATGCATACAATAAGGTCTGACCTGTCTACCACCTGAATAATAAGTAGCTACTTGGTCAAGGCATTCCAAAATTTCCCAAGCGTTCCAGGAGGGCTCTCACGCCGTCCTCGCCTTGTGTGGTCGCTTCGTCTGTCGTCCCTATTCCCATCGCTATATCGGAGTCGCCTCTTGTCCCGGTCTTTCCTGCTTCTGTCATATCTTGCGTCGCTCTCCTCCTGAGCCCTTCGTGCATCATCGCTGCGCCTCCTACCTCGTCTCCCGTCGCTGTCATAGTCCGACCCCGCATCCTTCTCTCTTCGTGTCCCTCCACGGGAAGTCAGAACCCGATCTCGCGAGCTCCGCCTTCTATCCTCGTAAGAATCACCGCTTCCGGTATGCCGGTGTCTATCTTCCGCACCATCTTTCTTTTGCTCTCGCCGAGATTCATCGCGCTTGAGATATGTGCCATGTACCTTCTCCTGCTCCGTATCCTCCTCGCTGCTGCGTCACTTCGGGCTCGGTTCCGGGCTTTGATAGGGAGGCGCCGTTGCCACGGTGTCCACAGGAACGAAGTCGACCGAGTTGTCACTCCTGAATGCAGGACGCTTGGTGCGGAGCGCCGGTTTCAGCGTTGACTTATCGCTCGGGAAGTCTTGGCTCGCTGAGTCGCCTCCCCTCTTTATGTTGACCCTATTATTGGACGAACCCCGTGTGGTAGTGGTTCTTGGAAGTACATCCCCCGGATGAGTCACCATAGATGGAGCCAGGCTAGGCTTTCCGTCTGAAGGCTGGGGGACACGATGCCTATCATAAGTTGGTGGTACTGGTCGCCCTTCTGTCGAGTCCATCTGGGCTCCGTTGGATGGACCGCGATTTCTTCGCCGTGTGTATGTTTCGGAAGTATTGGCTCGCGTGCCAGAAGCTGGTAGCTGCTGTGGTCGCCTGGTCCGATCAGTAGGTCGACTATCTGTTCTTGATGATGAGGGAGTAGTCGAGGTGGCATTGGGCTCGAAAAATGCCTCACGCCGTCGAGCTATGTCGCTCGTTTTCCAGTCTTCTTCGGGTTCGCGAGAGTACTTGTCGCTCATGGTGATTGTGAAGCCAAGTTGGTGTATCGTGATGGGAGGGCGAAGCGGTTAGGACTCGAGCTTTATATACCGTTTCATCGATACTATAGTAGGCCAGAAGCACCATGGAAGGCACACACTGTACACCCCCAAAGAGGCAGTAGTGGCCGGACGCCTTCGAAAGATCAGAGAGATGGCTCACCTTATATGAGACCCTCTATCTCTCTCCTGTTGCCCTGCGAATCGCTCTGAGCTAGACATATCAGTTGATCACTGGTCATGGTCTTGTGGAGCCTAAGCCCCACCCGACCGAGACCGAGACTCCCTTTGTCAAGTGAAAATAGGCTTTCACCTCAATCCCTTCATGTCGCCAACAGGCTTTCCATTGGCCGTGACTTCGAGCCCCATGGCGTAGGCATGCAGATTAGATGGAGTCGGTGGTGGAGCTTCCGTTGAGGTCAGTGGTCCGGATCGCTATCACGACGGGAATCTAGCCGAATCACTGGGTGAGACGCCATGCAACGTCGTAGCATGGTTACATTTGCCACCGGTCTGCGTCGGCGTTTAGTGATTCCATAACACGTCGAAGTAGGAAGTACCTCTATGAAGGACGAGCAGACATGTATGTACATTTAGAGAGACGTGTATGTTTACAGGTGAGGATACGGATAAGTAGTCGTTAAAGATGAAATCATACGAATCAACGGGATCAACAAACACGATAGAGGCGTGGGACATAGGACCGATCACATGTTCAAAACCTCATTCTTCGAGCAGCCCTCGGTGAGACATTTCCAGGATTTTGGGCCATCAGCGAATCCTGTAGCACTGCCCTTATCCAATTCACTCCAAGCCCTTCGCGGAACATTGTCAGCATCGTAATTCAGCTCCTGCTCGACGTATTGCTCCCTCTTCCCACGCAGTCCCTCTCCTCCCTCAACGATAGAGCTGATGGATCCCCTCCGAGAGCTTCGTCCGCTACTTGCCGCCTGGCTCATGTATGCTCTGCCAGACTCATTTCCTCTGGACCTTGATCGATCTTCAGGCTGTTTACCAGCACCCCTTCTGCTAAGCGACCTCGGAACATCTTGACGAGACGGGAATTCAGGGTGTCGACGACGATAATCCGCAAGATTGTAATCGTGTATCGTGGGGACCTGTTCATATGACTCACATACCCATCTGGTACTCCTTGCTGGATTCTCTCGTCTGCCCGACCTTGACCTCCTGGCATAGGTGGCGGTATCGACACGATGGTAGACTACTCGTAGCCCTCTCTTCACTAGGACCGCTCGAATTCTCTCATCATGAGTCGATCCCAACTTGTCTTCCGGTTGTTCATCATCGTAGAACTTAGCATTGAGCTTGCTCAGCCATCTGCGATCGTCATCCGGAGTCTGATGAGTCGGAATGAGCGATTCACCATACTTGAGGAACGTCGCAGAGTGAAAATCTGACTGGAAAAACGTGTCGACATATCCGCGGGTGGCGACAAAGTTGGGTCGTCCCATTATTGAATGAACATAAGGGAATGGCCTTTTCTCATCTTCAGTCCCAGCTTTCACTGGGGTCAGTCGTTCGTACGCGGAGCCAGGATCGGAGGGGGGTGGCATGGCGGAGTTTGGAGGTGCGTGTACAGTCAGACCTGCGTTGAGCCAAAGCGCTGTGTTTTCTTCAAGGAGATCTTCGATGGCATCCGGGTCCACTGGACCGCCGATCGGGTCGAGGTCGCCATCCGAGCCTTGATTCATAAGTAATAGGTTGGTATTTCCGGGAAAGCGTGGGATATGTGGGATCAGAATAGGAGGTTGATGAATGTTATATGTCCATACCGGACTCAGCCCGTTCAGGCCTCCAGCGGTTATCTGATGGGCCTACACCGGACGAGGAAATCCGTGTTCACGATTACTCCAGAAGATTCGGACCACATCGTGGTATACCTTTCAAGTCCGGCTTTCTCACGGGTTACACAAGCTCGTCAAGGCGGTTCTACCTTTCATGTGATGGCTCCACAACGATAAATAGGCTTTCGTGCCATTCGAGGCGAAAGGGCGGTAACCGGCTCGATTCCTGACGCAGCTCCGGCGAATGTGAATATCGATTATCACTACCTCAGTGGTCACATCCGGCTGCGTCCAGCTTTGCTGTACAGGGTACTCGTCAGTCTGATCAAGCAAGCGCTGAAGTTTAGAAACGATAGGCATGTGAAACCACGTGGTGCTAGTGACATCACCGATCGGAAAGCAAGCAGGTCCCCGTCTTTTCCGGCTGCATCCATACATATCAAACTTCACACCTAAAGATACAAACCACATACGACCATGTCCTCTTCCTTCCTAGCCAACGCTCCCGGTCTCGGAGTCAACTACTCTCTCTACGCCATTCCCGTCGGATGGGTCGTCTCGTTAGTTCCCCATGCTTGAACCCATGATGAGGTCTAATGTTCAGTCAGGCTCCTCTATTCTGGGCTATCTCTGCCGCCAACAAGGCTGCCCCTGGTGCTTATGACAATGCCGTGAGCCATTCTAAGATAAAGAGGATGTCGCTGATATGTAGCACCCCAAGGAGTCTTGGGCTAATCTCGATAAGAAGGGTCTCCCAAAGACGGTTAGTCACCTGCCCCGATCGCCGAATGTGTGCTGATGGTAGCTTTACAACCGAGTTGTCCGAGCCGTCGCTGCCAACAACAACGGCCACACGTACGTCCCTGCACTCGAGTCTGAATATATTACTGATAACGCAGCAATCTCTCCCTCTTCGCTGCCGGTCTTGTAAGCGATTCGAACACCGAGTGAAACGTCGACTGATCTGCAGGTCGCTGCCAACGCCGCTCACGTATCCGTAAACAAGATCCACGCATTGGCTGCGTCGTACCTCTCTCTACGAGTCGCTTACAACTTTGCTTATGTCTTGATCGAGGAAGGTGAGTGATTCGTCGGACCAATTTATTGGACTGACATCTAGACTCGGTCGCCGCCATTCGCTCTGCCCTATACTTGGGTGGTCTTGGAACCACTTTCGCTTTGTTCATCGAGGCCGCCAAGAAGTGGTCCGTCCTACGTGCTTAAGCGTTCACGTCTGAGTAGATGAGGATGAATAAGCTGTTTCTGCGATTCTCGGCATTGATGATTCAGGTATTAACGATGCTGATGATACGGTACCTCCATAGATCGCCATATCACTGCTCTACGACGTGGTATGGCCGATTCGAGATGGCGAGGGAGAACATCCGATATCCCGAATCAATCGGTCGCGATTCGAGCAAGGCGATGGGCCGTGATCTTACTACACGGGAAACAGAATTCAACGCATTGGAAATAAAGCATGCATGTCTTGTGCCTAATGCCTCGACACCAGTCCACTCCGCTGCACAAAGCATGCTTACCGCAGTAAATCTTCTCGCACATTACATCGTTGACGTGACAACGTCTAAGGACTCCTGGATTGCATACCCAGTGAGCTTGTGGGACAGTAACCAACGTAGTAGTACATCAAGCATCCGACCTATTGCAGGTCAATACTCAGCTAGGTAGGCCACGAGAGGACTTACACCCCGGGCATTGCATACAGCCATCATCGTGGTAGCACCCCTCCAGTATAATTGGGATTTCGAGGGATCCGAGCTATACGGCCCTAACTCAATTGTCCTCTCCCTGTATCCGAGCCCAGACGCAACAGGTCGACGAAACAATCCAGTCTTCAGTGTGTCAGGTACAGCTTTGACCTTGAACGCCTCTGCTGGCCCGTAATTGAATCCAACATTGCCGGAGATATTACCTAAGTTTCGCCCCAAGTGTCCGGCCGGGGCGAGTAACAATGGCTGACTGTAGTCTCGAATAGTCATGATAGCGTTAGTGTTGTTGAGCCGGGGCCGGGCGATATGGGCTACGTGAGTCGCTCGAGACTTGAGCACGGTGGATGACTGGGAGTGTTGTATAGACACGGCTGAGCTCCATTGATCCCACCCGATGATGACTGATTCTTTGCTTCGTATAATATTCTGTAGTCGGAACATTGATATCACGCCTTGGAACGCCTCAGCGCCTTTCGCTCCCATCATACCTTCAAGGCGGAACGTCATGACTGTGTTTCGATAGGATGTCTCTTCCGACGTCTGAGATGTCTGAAGCGCAAACTCGGAGATCCAATGTGATGGGCGATTTTGAGAGGAGAAAACACCCCCGATGCTAGGGAATGCCAGTGAAGGAAGTTGAAACGAAGCGACGAGATTAGCCACAGCGTTGGAGCTTAAGTCCAAAGTTGGGACTGAGTTGTTGATGGAGTTTTGAAAGGTTGTCGATTTCACTTTAGGCAATTCGTAGATGTCGATGCTGGAAAATGTCCGTCCAGCTGCTTTACGTTGCGTACTGCAGGCCACCTGAGAAGTACTGAGGAACTGTATGTCCAAGATGATGGTTTCCGCCGCTGAGACGCGTACCGCCTGATGATCAGCTTCTATGTTACGCACCATTGCGTCAAACTGCACCCACCCCCACGACCCTGCTTTGGTGCCAGTCAAAGATTATGACGGAAATTGGCCATTTCTTCCTGCAAATTGGACCACCCGCAGTAACTTGCTGATGGGAGTCGCGTTTTCCAACAGAGAGAATAGCCATCAGGCCTCCCGGATGGAGTCGAATTTTGAAACTCTTGACCATTGATCTGACAAAGTTCCCCTCTGGCAGAACAAATCTGACCCTTGGGATTCGAGCGTCAGGGTGCTCTTGTGCGACCCCCCCATGATCAAGCTGACGGTCCGCAGCGGTCCATATGAATTTTGCTTCAATGTACTCATTTGTAAGTCCATACCTGTCAAGTCAGCTAGACAGCCTACAACCAGGACGCACCCTTTAGTTTCAATGATGACCGCGTCCTCCTGGCACCATGCAAACGTTGAGTCGGAGGATAAAGAGCGATCCAAATAGAAAAACGGAGATGCCAAGATACATCCGTTTAACCCAACCAGCATGAAGTCCGTATTTCGCACATCCACGACTTGCCCAATTCCAGCCGAAACGACCGGATTGCGGGGCAAGGCAGTGTAATTTGTGGACTCGAAGAGACGGTTTATATTGGAAAGTGCAGTCACCGAATTGTTGGACGTGATGAATTTGCAATTTAGGCGACACTCCTTGTATCGCAATGCATCTTGCGATGGAAGCTGTGTGTCGATACCATACATATATGCCCTGAGTTTGACTTGGATAGCGGATGTCTTGACCATGACAGCATTGGAGTTCTTGCATACTTGTATCATCAACTCCAGACGAGAGAGCCATCGATCGACATACGAGCAGACAAGGAGCCAATTGATGATTCCCTAAAAAGCATATGACCTTTATCAATATTTCCTCCAACCCTCCTTCAGTGAATAGGTTACCTAAGTCACGGTTCTCATCATCAGTATCATGGTGTAGAAGCTAGTACGAGACAACACTTACTTTGGCCTTGAGTGCCGGCTGAGGACGTGACTGGTCGTCAGCTCTGCCTCTTGAAGATCGACTCACGCTGAGCGGTTTGACCAGTGCTTTCAATTCCACCGACTTGTTCACTCCCTTCGCCGGAACGGAGTTGAAGACTATTCGAGCTATCAACTCGGGGTCTTGTAGGGTAGATTTGTGCGCTGCATTCACATTTTTGGGCCTGAGCGCATTGGGTTTTGGTAATGGAGTTTCGGTTTTGGCGGCAGACGTTTTCGTCGGTCGCATATAGGACGGAACGGTTTTGGTCGAGACTCGTTGCCTAGTCTGCTCAGCTTCAGCAGCGACGCTGGCGATCATCGCCATGTTCCAGAGGTAAAGAAGGAATGGGTATATTGAGTAGAATGGTGAATGAAGGAAAACATGAAAATGGGGTCAGGGCGGGTAAATCATCATCCAACCAAACAGCCTGGCGTAAGCTGTTTGCACACACTCGCCGTGTATATGCACGTGATTTCCAGGCCAGCACCTTGAAATCGTCATGACAAGCGCGTGTTTAGTACTGATAGGACGCTCTTGAAGGCAAAAAGCGGAGGGGCGCCTTTATTGGTGAAAAATGGTGGTCTCGAAGTGCAAACGAGATACGTTCCAGAGATCGCGTGATTGAACCTGAGAAAATGAGACAATCGCGTCGATGATATCTTCGGGTCAACATCCTGCATCTCTGAACGTGTTGCATCTGGGATGGACAGCGTGATCAGGTCATATTCGACATCGGCATGCTTGTCAAGCGTATGATGCTGACTAGATGTCGTGGAGGACCAGAACGTCATCGGAATATATCGGTGGTCCCGTATACAGAACCTACTTAATCAGCAGTCGACAAATCGTTGTGCCATTCAATGACTCACCCCGATACCTCGAGTACAACCTTGTCGTCTGGGCAGAAAGCGAGCGACGAGCCGGGTAGGGTCCGTACAAATGGCGCTCCTCCCATTATCAACTCGTGCAGAACTGTGGAAACCGGCCCGGGGCCCAAGAGAGAGTAAAGAGTTGCCTTGTGCATCCTCCACCATGGTATTAGCCATGGACGGGGGTCGGTCCCATGCTCCCATATATGACGTTTTCGCCCATACACTGAATTCGTTCCTATGTCGCCAGGATCTCCTTCGATGTCACCTTCTGTCTGGACGATGATCGAACATCGTCAGTCTTGATTCTAGAAAAGATCGGTTGCGGGATTCGCAGTCTTCCCAATGCGTACAGGGGAAATCGTAGGATTGTTTGGAGAGATCATGATGGCGTTGGAGGTCTTGCAAAGCTGCCATCAAAAGCTGCTATCAATAAAGAACATCGAAGCAGGGCGTGACTTACCTTCAAGCATGAACTCAAATCCGTCGCTTTGATCTTCTTCAGGATTTCAGTCCAGAGGCGTTCGAGTCCTCAGTGAACAATTTCCCCAATGTTGGCTGCTTCATCGTAATCAGCACGAGTGCCGCTCTCCGTGCGACGCTGACTGAGGGAGGAGTAGCCTAAATCAATCAGCGCTTGGATCGAGTGACACCACGTTGACTTACTCGCATTGCTTTGTCTCTCCGGGGGCGGTCCGGGCGTCGGCATTGATGTTGCTATTCTTTTATGTGGCATGTACGAAGGTATGTGTCTCACGACCGCCTGTACAGCCGGGCTTGTCGGAGGACCGATGATCATGTCTTCAGCGCGACATTTTGCATCAGAGAATGAGAAGTGACAAGTAAATGATGGGAAAAGTTGGGCGGGAAGTCAGGCCTAGAGATCAATCGATGAGATATTGCCTCGGAAATGACCTTATGGCTTTTATTCAACTCAGTAGACGATCAGAAACCCTGCCGAGTCAAGCTAAGACTGATGTCGAGTGCCGAATCGGACATACTCAGCATACCTTGGTGAGAGCCCAGGTCTAGATGAGCATGTGGACGTACTACATCATGTGGACGCCTACTAGACACCACCACCCAGAGCCACGCGCCTATCGTTCTACAAGATGACGGTGTGCCTCCACTTTACATCAACCCACTTGTTCTCCACTTTCTGTATCCTTCTCTCTATATCACCAATACAGCAATGTCCTCTTACGAACTAGCATTCCAGCTCCATGGTCACGCATCAGACGTAAGAACACTATGCGCCCCTTCTCCCGATATCCCGCTCCTGATTTCCGGGTCGAGGGATGGATCTGCCCTCCTATGGGGTCCAGGACGGGGGAAGGAATGGGATGTTAAACTGAGGGTTGAAGCTCCGGAGAAGAAGTATGTCTCGTGTGTAGGAATGACGAAGTGGCAGGGTGAAGGTGAGTCTACTCTGGACCAACAGTACGCAGGGTCTAACGCTGATGATAGCCTTCCTACTGGTAGGATCATCTTCTGGGATCTTGTCGACTTACACCCTCCCATCAGCCAGCTCAAATCCACCACCTGAGGGACAGACGCAAGATCCATATCATACTTTGATTGAACATAAGCAGAATCTATGTTGTATGGATACGAGCAAGAATGGCCTGATAGCAACTGGGTCATGGGATCAGTAAGCTTACGGGCCCTGGTTTCAGGACGAAGCTGATCAGTAGGACAGTCATCATCTGGAAAGAGTTCAAGAAGCAGATCAAAATCGAAGGGCATAAGCAAGCAGTTTGGGCTGTTAAATTCATCGGCGAGGATCGTCTTCTGACAGGTCAGCTACCCTTACACGGAATCCTGGAGAAGCTGACTTTCAGCGTCAGCAGACAAGACGATTGTTCTACATCAGCTTGATTTGGCAAAGGGCACTTCAAAGCCCATCAGAACATATACCGGACATACAGAACCAGTCCGAGGACTGAGTTTACAGCCTGGAGGAAAAGGGTTCTGGAGTTGTGGTAATGACGGGTGAGCAAGCTTCATCAACCTGTTGAACGAGCTGATGTCCAGTTTGGTCAATGTCTACTCATTAGATAAAGAGGAACCTAAAGCATCACTCTCGGGCCACTCTTCATTTGTCTACTCGGTGGTCGCATTCCCGGATGGTCAAGGAGCGATCAGTACAGGGGAAGACGGTACCATGAGGGTATGGTCAAGTAAGTCCCTCCCCTTCCCCTTCCCCCTTGTCATTCCTGATTCCAGATACCGAATTGGTGCAGACTATCGCACATTCCTCGAATTCGATATGGTCATCAGCGATCGTACCTGGTATGAGCGGTCCCAATGCTTATATCGCCTCATCGGCGAATGACGCTACTATCCGATTCTTCACCAAGGATGAGGGACTCAAGGCCCCACAAGCAGAGAGGGAAGAATGGGATAAACAAGTCAGCTCTCGTGCGCTTGACAAGTAAGCTACTTTCGAAGGGTGAGGTGAATGTAGCTGATGATCAGGAGTCAAGTAGGTGATGTCAAGCATAGCGATCTACCTGGAATGGAGGCTTTAGGCCGAGAAGGTGAGCTGACGGTCTCGCATAATGAAGACAATAGCTGATGATCAGGTAAGAATGACGGTCAAGTCATGATGATCAAGAACAATGATCAAGTTGAAGCCTACCAAGTGAGTCATCTCGAGATGCTATAGCTAATACAAGTGGTCAACATCAGCCAGTACATGGCAGCAAATCGGCCAGGTTGTCGATGCGATTGGTCAAGGCAGGAAACAGTTGTACGAAGGAAAGGAATACGACTACGTATTTGACGTAGATGTGGCAGAGGGTGTTCCTCC
>Ga0308160_10007203_pt1 | contig 11133 bp, 12 predicted proteins | sample PhyFR1_FD_201036 | JGI IMG/M metagenome (GOLD analysis project Ga0308160, IMG submission 201036) | Phyllosphere microbial communities from UC Gill Tract Community Farm, Albany, California, United States - DLSLF.R1 | ecosystem: Host-associated > Plants > Phyllosphere > Unclassified | place: USA... | reverse complement strand
ATGTTAGAAAGGAGATTGATCGTGCGACGATTAAGTACGAAACAACTGGTCGGTTACGTATCGATCCTGTTCGCCCTCGGTCTGTTCTATGACCTATTGTCTGGTGCAGGAAATGTATTGTTTGGTGTCTTATTTCCGTTCCTGCTGTATTATGTCGGGATTCATTTCCGACGACGTAATCATGAAAAATTAGCAATCCTCTTTTACATCGTCGGTACGATCATTCTTGCTGGCGTCGTCCTTAGTTCGGCTGCCATCGGTTTTGTCATTGCTGGTATCTTGCTCTATCTTGGGATCATTCTCGTGACACGACATTCTGTCCGCGAATTTTTATTTTCACGGATTGCTCCGCATCAATATGAAGAGGAAGGGATCAAGATTCAACCCGCTTACTCCTTCTCGACTCAAGCCGATGCACCGTACGTCTTACAGGATTTGAGCGAACAGTTCATCGTCAAGGATTTAGAAATCGATTTGACGCACGCTTACGTCCCGGAAGGTGAGACCTTGATCGTCGTCAGTGGTGTCGTCGGGGACGTCCGAATTCTTTTACCGTCCGGCTACGACTATACACTCGACACGTCAATCGGCTTCGGAAGCGTCAAGACGGACATCCGCCGGATTCCGACCTTCTTTAATCGACGCATTCAATTCCGGGCACCGGAATACGGTGAAGCGACGCGGAAGGTTCGCATTCATGTCATGCTCGGTATTGGCAACGTGGAGGTGTCTTCGATATGAAGCGTGATCAATTCCCGCTTGGTGTCATTGCACTCCAAGTCATGACGGGCTTTTTGACTGCCGTCATGACGACGTTGTTATTCTTAAGTACACGACAAGTCGATTGGCATGTCCTATTCGTCCGTCAACAAGATTTCCCTGTCCTTCTACTCGTCATCGGACTCTCGTTATTACTACCGCTTGCCATCGGTAGCATGCATTACTTTTTCTTGCGACGTGACTTCAAACGTGTCACGACTGCCATCATTGAACTCGAGCAAGGAAAAGATGTCACGATTGTTCCGGGTCCCTACTTTCATACGTTGACGCGCTTGTCGCGGATTGGAAAACGTATCGACGAACAAGTCGAGACCGTCCAAAAAATCAGTACACGTCCGCAACACGTTGAACAAGTAAGAGTTCAAGCCGTTACGGAAGAACGTAAGCGACTCGCACGTGATTTACACGACTCCGTTTCGCAACAACTTTATGCCATCTCCATGATGACGACCGCAGCCAAACAGACGATTCTGTCTCAACCTGAAGCTGCAGCCAAACAGATCGAGATGGTCGAGACGATGGCGCAAACGGCGCAGTCTGAAATGCGCTCCCTCTTACTTCAGCTTCGCCCTGTCGAACTCGAAGGGATGACGTTACAACAAGGACTTTCGCAACTGCTCGAAGAATTATCTAGAAAGCAGTCCACACAATTGAGTTGGAAGTTAGAAGAGATGACACTTCCACGACAAATCGAAAACGAGTTGTTCCGGATCGTCCAAGAAGGATTGACGAATGCATTACGTCACGCGAAAGCGTCTCATATGGATATCGAACTCCGACAATTCAACGAAACGATCATTCTGAGCATGAATGATGATGGTGTTGGATTCGTCGTTGATGAAAAAAAACTTGCCTCTTATGGCATTAATTCGATGCGGGAACGAACGGCTGAGATGGGCGGAACGATTCGTCTCGTCAGTGTTCCAGGACAAGGAACCCAAATCGAAGTCAAACTTAGAAAAGATCGGATGGTGCAAGTATGATACGCGTATTATTAGTAGATGATCACGAGATGGTCCGGGCCGGTGTGTCTGCTTTCCTTTCCACACAACCAGACATCGAGGTCGTCGCCGAAGCGTCGGATGGTCAAGCAGGAGCCCTGCTTGCGCTTGAACACCGACCGGATGTCATCTTGATGGATTTAGTGATGGAGCCAGTCGATGGTGTCGAAGGAACGCGACTGATTCGCAAAGACTGGCCGGAAGCAAAAATTCTCGTCGTGACGAGTTTTCTTGATGATGAGAAAGTTTATCCTGTCATTGAAGCCGGTGCGATGAGTTATGTCTTAAAAACGGCTAGCGCCTTTGACATCGCAGAAGCGATTCGCAAGACGGCAAACGGTCAATCCGTCATGGCAGCACAAGTGACCGGTAAAATGATGGAACGTCTTCGTCGTCCTACGACACACTTACATGATGATTTAACGGAACGTGAGCAGGAAGTTCTTCAATTGATGGCTCGTGGTATGGCGAACCAAGAAATCGCAGACGAATTATTCATTTCCTTAAAAACCGTTAAGACACACGTCTCGAACATCTTATCGAAACTCGATGTCGTAGACCGTACACAAGCTGTCGTCTATGCCTTCAAGCATAATCTTGTCAAATAAGATTTAGCCCTTCATTACTTATTCCTTAAGCTCACGCAAATAAGGGGCTGACTCAAAAGTCAGTCTTTACAAAGATAAGGGAGGCAGATTGATGATCTGCCTCCCTTATCTCGTAATAAAAAGAATGACGCGTCACACGCAACTCCTACAGGAAAAAACGCATTTATGCGTTGTCAGAGACAAACAAGACCCGCTTTCCTGCTTAAATGAAGCAGGAAAACTGGCTTGTGTCTCGCCTGAGGAAAGGGCGTGAAATGACGCGTCATTCTTTTTTGAGTCAGTCCCTTCTTAATTGTCTTACCAGAGTCTCCATCCGGGAGCTCCTGGAGGGGCATTTTCAATCATATGCCAAATCGGCACCGTATACGCAAACGCAATCAAAGCGAACGTTACGAAAATCCATAACTTCCAATTTTCAAAGAAGAGTGGCGTTGCCATCGCCTCTTCTTCCGTTTCAGCAATCGGAAATTCTTCCGTTCCTTTTGGCGCTCGGAAGGCAAGTTGGAACATCGCATAGAGGAATAGCAGAATCGAAATGAATAAAATCGTTCCGCCGATCGCCATTGCGACATGATATGGAATCCAGTCAGCGACGATTGAATCCTTGAAGTAGGTGGCTGGTCCCGTCCGTCGTGGATTACCGAGTAATCCTGAGATGTGCATCGCAGTCGACATGAAGAGCATTCCGATCGTCCAGGCAGCCGTTTGAATGAGTCCAAGACGATTCATTGCTGCTGTTAACGTTCGACCACGTAAGAGCGGGACAAGCCAGTAGGCTGTTCCGAAGAACGTCAGTGCGACGGCGGCACCGACCGTGATATGAAAGTGTCCCGTGACCCACAATGTGTTGTGAACGATGATGTTCAGCTGATGCGATGCATTAATGACACCACCTGCACCTGCTGGAATGAAGAACAACATCCCGATGAACGGTGCAAGGAAACGGACGTCGCGATATGGCATTTTCTTCACCCAACCAAATATGCCAGTTGCTCCCTTCCGGCGACCTGCTAGCTCAAAAGTCGCAAACATCGAGAAGGCAGTCATCAATGATGGAATGATGACGAGGAATGTCAAGACGACTTGGACATACTTCCAAAATGCAGAAATCCCCGGCTCTAACAATTGATGGTGAAAACCAACAGGGAATGAAAAGAGTAGGAATAACAAGAACGACATGCGTGCTAACGCGTCAGAAAAAATCTTCCCACCAACGATTTTCGGAATGACCGTATACCAAACGATATAAGCAGGTAATAACCAAAAATAGACGAGTGGATGACCAAAGTACCAAAATAGCGTCCGAGATAGCTCGATCCCGACCTTATCCGTCCAACCAAGAGATAAAGGAAGAAGTTGAAAGAGAATCGTTGCCGCTACGCCGAGTGTCGCAACCACCCATAACAAGGCAGTCATAATGCTCATGTAGGCTTGAAGCGGTGGATGAACACCAGGGTGTTCCCGCTTATAATCAGCATACATACGGAACATGGCACCAGACGCGATCCACGTTCCGACGACGAAGATGACGAGTCCGATATAAAATACAGGATGTGCCTTGAGTGGTGCATAGAACGTATAGAGGACGGAAGCTTCACCTGCAAGCACCATCCACGTGACGAGGACGACACCAAGAATCATGAACCAGAACCCGACCCATCCGAGACGTCGCGGAAACTCTTCGAAGCGTCCGAACGATTGACCTAAAAATGAGAACAATAATCCGAAAATGAATAACGTCGTAAAGACGATTGCAAGCATCAATCCGTGAGCAGTCAGAAGCTCATAGTATCCGATTCCAGCGATTTCTGGAATGGCACCTGTCCGTACCATCGTTTGTAGTAATCCACATAGACCACCGATCAATAAGGCGACAAGTGAAAAACTAACATGTGCAAAGGCCAGTTTCGCTTCCTTGACTCCGATGACGGTAGCGGGTAGACCACGCTCCATCTCGAACTGTCTTAGTTTATTTGATATAGCATTCATCTTATTCCACCACCTTGATTTTCGTTGCCATCATATGATGGGCATTACCACAATATTCATTACAGACGACGAGATATTCGCCTGCTTCCTTGAACGTATACTCAATCGAATTAATATGTCCGGGAACGACCATCATGTTGACGTTCGTCTTAACGATTTCAAATCCATGAACGACGTCCTTCGATGTCACGAGAAAATCGACTGTCGCCCCTTTAGGTATGACCATATCTTTTGGTGTAAACTGAAAAGCTTGTGAAACGATGACCGCTTCGTATCGGTCATCATCAATCTTTTTTAGTCCTGATTTATCAAACGGTTTCGTCTGATCGACTTTCGTCGGATCAATCAATGTCGCATCGGATGGTGGTTGATTGCCCGATGCAAAAGCGGATACACCGATGATGGTCAAGAAGACCGCTAGCATCGCTACTCCGAAGATCAGCCAAATTTTTTCTAAACGATGAATGTGCATCGTGATTCCCCCTTAACGTGATATGAACAATAGAAAGATTGAACTCCACATCCCGATGATGACACCTGCTACGATCAGGACGGCAACGAATGTTCCTTTTAGGTTCGATTCTGTCTTTTGACTCATCGTGATTACTCCTTTCCTACTCTGAACTTGTCTTTATTGTAAGAATTCAGCAAGTCTGGAAACTGTGATAAATATCACTTTAAATATGAAAATTCCGCACTTTTCATTTCGAAAACACACAGAAAATTCACATCTAAGCGAGCGTAGAAAAAACTTCTATACACAAAAATAACGCGAGACAGGGAAGTCCTGTTTCGCGTCGGAATGATTCGTACATCTTATTAAATTCGACAAACACCTGCTGGACATCCTTCACAATGACACAGATCCCGTAGATATTGCGGATCGTGAATGATGATTTCTTTTGCAGTCATCGAAATGACCCCTTCTTTTTTCCACTGAGAAAACATACGATTAACGGTCTCACGTGGTGCACCAATCAATTGACCAAACTCACCGTCGGATGGTCGCTTCGCAAGACGATACGTTTCTCCCACTTGTTCCCCTTCCATCGCAATCAAGCGAAGTAACGTCGAAGCTAATGCCCCTGGTTTTCCAAACAGTAGTAAGTCACGTAATTTCGTTTCCGTTTGCTTCCGCATTAATGCTTGCCATCGCATGATCTCAAGCGCAAAGGCACCGTCTTTTTTCATAAGCTCTTCTAATTGGTTTTTCGATAAGAATCCGATGATGCTATCTTCCATCGTTTCAATACTGTAGGAACTCGGAAAAGCTTCTCCTACATCAAATTCGCCAAACAAATCTCCTTTGAAATATAAAAACATGAGTAATGGACTGCCTTTTTTCGTCAACTTCGATAGTTTGACGCCTCCTTGTTTCACATAAAACAACTTATCGTTCATTTCCCCTTCCCAACAGACAATGGAATCCTTTTTGAACGTCGTTTCTGTCATGAAGCTCTCAAGCAACGTTCGCGTTTCGGGTGATAAGACGAACGTATTGGCTTCAGTCGTTCCACAAGTTAACATATCCATTTCTCCTCTCCTCTTCTTCTGCTTTTAGTATAGAACATCACAGTCGAAAAGAATGGATTTTCAAAAGATTGTCAAACTTTGTTCAATGTTTCACATTTGTTTTCGAAAATTTATCTGACGACCGCTTTCTAAAACTAAAGCAATCGTCAGATTGAGTATCATATATCTCCGTAATAATGATCAACGATGCGTTCCACTGCTTGACCAGGGGGATGATCATACCAACTCGTTTGAAATTCCTCCATGTGCTGACGGCACTCTTCTAGTATCGTCTCAGACATGATCCAATCCATCAATTGTTCCATTCGCTCCGTCTGTCGCACAGGCAATGGTTTCGGATACTGATCGACGAGACCTGGTAGTTGTCGATATGTATCGATATCCGGTGTGTACAGGAACACCGGAATGTTGAGGAGACAGCTTTCAAATGGAATGGAGGAATAATCAGTTACGAGCACATCTGTGATCAGCAAGTAATCATTGATTGAATACGTATCGTCCACAAGATGGATATGGCTAGAACGATAGGTCGAAAGCGCTCGAATCGTCGGATGCAATTTAACGAGAATCGTCCATCCCGCTTGAGCAAGTTTTTCAAACTGTTGAATCGTATGATCTTCTGTTTCTTTGTATTCCCGGTATGTCGGTGCATACAATAAGATCCGACGATCAGTCTTTGCGTATTGTTTTCTTAATTCCACTGTTTTCTGTTTTCGTTGCTCCTCATCAAACCAATAGTCCGTTCGTGGCATGCCGAACGCTTTAAAGTGGGATCGTTCTAAATCGTGCGGCATCATGAATTGTTCAGCACACCGCATTCCTGGAACAATAAAATCTCCGTATTCTTGATAGACACGTCGAAATCGTTTCTGTGTCGACGTGGACATCGAACGAGTTTTCGATGAGGTCAGCCCAAACTGTTTTAACGTTCCAGCGGCATGCCACAATTGAATCCGCCTTGTATTTTTTCGAGTAGAGGAAACGCTGAATTCTCCAATATAATTATCTAAAAAAACATGACGAGAAGTAGCTAAATGATAAGAAATCGTAATCAATCGCATTGGATGATAAGCAATTTTGCGACTGACATTCCAACAATCTGTCGCCCGCATATAGCGTTCGTCGAAGATAAGAACTTGCTTTTGTTGGTTGTTTCGTTGATTTAAGTGAAGATGTATTGGCATCGCATTTTCACCATAGCTCATCCAAAATAACGTCTTTTCTTGAATGGGTAAAAAACAAAATAGTTGATAGACTATTCGAAAGATAAATAAATAAATCGAAATAATCATTGAACGCATATTTAGTGACTCCCTTAAAAAAGAGACCTCACTCCCGCGAGGTCTCTTCATCCATTAATTCGAGCCTAGCTCATTCTTAATTTGGCTAGTTGAAATTCCTTCAGTGCGCTCCAAGTAAACGACTTCACAATGGTCTTTTAAGAAGTCGAATTCACCTTTCCAGTCATCACCCATAACGAATACATCAACATTATGTTTTTGAACGTCTTCTACTTTTTGTTCCCAGTTGTTCTCTGGAATGACTTCATCCACATAACGAATTGCTTCTAAGATTAATTTACGATTCTCATAGTTATGGTACGCTTGTTTATGCTTAAGACGATTGAATTCATCTGTCGAAATTGCCACGATGAGGTAATCTCCCATTTCTTTAGCGCGACGTAAAATATTGATATGTCCCCAATGTAACAAATCAAATGTACCGTACGTAATGACCTTCTTCATCTAAAAACACTCCCCGTTTATTTAATATTCTCTAAGATATCCAGCGCAGCTCTTTGTGCTGCGTGACCGTCATCCCATTCGCAATAATGACGACGAAATGCTTCACTTTTCAAATCGAATCGTCGCTCCCACGACTCGATCTGTCTGATTTCTTCAAAAAGAATTTGCTCTTCTTGAATCAACGGACCCGGTGCTTCTTCCTCAAAAGAAAAATAAAATCCTCTTAGATGATCACGATAATGTTTGAGATCATAGGTGTAGAATAGCATCGGACGTTTTAAGTGCGCATAATCGAACATCACTGAGGAATAATCCGTTATCAAGATATCTGCCGCTAAGTATAGCTCAGAAATTTCCGGATATCTAGAGGCATTCTTAATCGCTGAGACAGCACTCAAATCCAATTGATCGCCAACAAGATAATGGAGTCGTACAAGCATTGTATACTCATCTCCAAATTCTTCCTCAAATCGTTCAATGGAGAAAGGTAACGTAAATGAGTAGTTTCCTTGCTCAACGTAATCATCATCTCTCCATGTTGGAGCATATAAAATAATCTTTTTATCGGTTTCTATTTGATAATGTGCCTTTATCCGCTCAATAATACTTTCATGTTTTTCATTTTGGTACAGCACATCGTTTCTAGGATATCCGATTTCTAACATTTTCCCTTCGTATCCAAACGCTCTTTTGAAAATTTCACTCGAGTATGCATTCGGAGAGAGAAGGACATCCCATTTTGCTGATTCTTTTACAAAATCTTTTTTATATTGATCAGTTGATGTGTTCGCCATTAGGACATCCACCATATCAAGCGCTAATTTTTTGAGTGGCGTTCCGTGCCATGTTTGATAATATAGAGTACCTTTTCGTTTTACTAACCATGAAGGAAGGCGACTATTGGACACCCAAACGCGAGAAGTAGCTAATAAAAAAATCCATTTGATCGTCATCCGATTCACAGATGTCACCTGTTCATCCGTCATAGAAACACCGCGTTGTTTGCTGATGATCAATTCTAAGTCAACGTTCATCTTTTTCAACTCATCGTAGATGGCTTTAGGACTATCATTGTACTGTTTGCCCAAAAAGCTTTCAAACATGACACGATTTTTCCGTACCGGAAATAAGGTGAAGATTCGCATCATGACCCGAAGACTTCGCTCCACCATACCTGTTTTTTTCATGAGTCGAATTAATTTCTTCTTCACAATCAAAATCCCTCTCATACCACGTATTCAATACAGCTCATCATAACAAAAAGCGCATCCATTTGGAATTGCTATTTGTTCGCATGTAGCGGAAAGGTAAATCGAACGCCGTCGTGTTTTTGACGATTCCTTTACGATGGCTGAACGTCTCGAAACTATACTTGCCATGATATCCACCCATGCCACTCGCCCCGACTCCACCAAATGGTAAGTGATGTTGTGCGACGTGCATCAATGTGTCATTGACACATCCACCACCGAATGAAATCCGTTCAAGGATACGATGTTCGACGGTTTTGTTCTCTGTGAACAGATAAAGTGCAAGCGGTTTGTCACGATCATTGACGAACGCGATGACCTCTTCGATTTCACGGTAGGTCAACACCGGTAGGATCGGTCCGAAGATTTCGTCTTGCATCACTGGAGCATCCACCGCTACATTCGTCATGACGGTCGGCGCCATCTTACGCGTTTCCGGATCGACTTGTCCACCGAATTCGATCGTCCCTTGCGACAAGTAACTGCTGAGGCGATTCAGATGATCGTCCGATACGATTTTGACGTAGGATGAGACGCCGACGCCATTCCCGTACTGTTTGAAGGCTTCTTCTTCAATCAACTGCAAGAAACGTTCTTTAACGTCCTCATGAATTAATACGTAATCCGGGGCGATACATGTCTGTCCGGCATTTAGCCATTTTCCCCATGCGATCCGCTTCGCTGCTAGACGAAGATCCGCATCCTTGTGAACGATTGTCGGTGATTTCCCACCCAGTTCAAGTGTGACCGGTGTCAAATGCTTCGCTGCAGCTTGATGCACGATTTTTCCGACGCGCGTGGAACCTGTAAAGAAGATATAATCAAAGCGTTCGTTTAATAAAGCGCTACTGACTTCAGCATCTCCTTCTATGACGATTCCGAATCGTTCATGGAATGCCGTTTCAAAAACTTCTCGTAATACACGAGAGACGTTCGGTGTCAGCTCGGATGGTTTAAGGACGACCGTATTCCCCGCTGCAATCGCACCAATGACCGGAGCAAGTGCCAGTTGGAAAGGATAGTTCCATGGCGCGATGACAAGAACGTTGCCATAGGGTTCATACTGGATTTCACTTTTTGAGCCGATATGCAGAAGCGGTGTTGCGACACGCTTCGGGCGTGCCAGTCGACGGAGTTGTCGCTCCATCCGTTGAATCTCCCCATAAACGAAACCGATTTCCGTCGTAAAAGCATCATGCTGTCCTTTATTGAGATCTTGTTTTAATGCCTCATAGATCGCCGCTTCATGCGTTTCAATCGCTTGGCGTAAGAATGTCAGCATGCTTAAGCGAAAAGCTAGACTACGTGTTGCACCTGTTTGGAAAAAGTGACGCTGTGTCTCAAGGCGCTCTGAAAGCACTGTCTCTGTCATCGTTGTCTCCATCCGAGAATCTCCCCTTTAACTGATCTATAACACTGCCTTTATCTTACCATATCTCTTTTCGACTATGAAAAAAGACGGAGAGGCTTCTCCGTCTTACTTCTTATAATTGAATCGCTGTTTCAAGCGCGACTTTCATCATATCGTTGAATGTCGTCTGGCGCTCTTCCGATGTCGTTTCTTCACCTGTCAACAGATGATCTGAAATCGTCAGGATCGTCAGTGCGTTTACTTTATGTTTTGCTGCAAGTGTGTAAAGACCTGCTGCTTCCATCTCGATTGCGAGACATCCGAAATCCGCCCATTTTTTGAAGTGATGGAAATCATCTTGATAGAACTGATCCGTCGTGAAGATTTGACCGACTTTTGCATCGATACCTTGTTCTTTAGCTGCTGTATATGCTTTATGCAGCAGATCAAAAGAAGCTGTCGGTGCGTAGTCTAGTCCATTAAAACGGACACGGTTCTGTGCCATGTCATGCGAAGCACTCATCGCGATGACGACGTCACGAACTTTAACGTCTGGCGTGATCCCACCGGCAGTACCGACACGGATCAAGTTCTTCGCACCGTATGACTGAACGAGTTCGTTCGCATAGATCGACATCGATGGTACACCCATACCTGTTCCTTGAACCGAAACTTTTTTCCCTTTATAAGTACCTGTGAAGCCATACATGCCTCGAACCTCGTTATAAAGAACAACATCCTCTAAAAACGTCTCAGCGATGTATTTAGCACGTAACGGATCTCCTGGAAGTAAGACCGTTTCGGCGATTTGTCCTTCAGCTGCGTTAATGTGTACACTCATGTACGATTCCTCCTCGATAGTCGTTTAAATCGACA
>Ga0308160_10007202_pt1 | contig 11134 bp, 13 predicted proteins | sample PhyFR1_FD_201036 | JGI IMG/M metagenome (GOLD analysis project Ga0308160, IMG submission 201036) | Phyllosphere microbial communities from UC Gill Tract Community Farm, Albany, California, United States - DLSLF.R1 | ecosystem: Host-associated > Plants > Phyllosphere > Unclassified | place: USA... | reverse complement strand
GCTGCGTACGCGGTCGACGCCATGAGCTGCGTGATGCAGTCGGCGGTGTTCGTATCGGACGTCCAGCAGACCGGTAATGTCTCGATGACCCACCGCTACATCCGCTCGGGGACGATGGACCCGATGCGCTTTGCCGCGCTGGCCACCGACATCTTCCAGGTCGATAACCTGGGCAGCACGGGCGATCCGCGCCTGACCAAGCCATTTTGCACCGAGCGTTTCGTGCACACGCGCACGCTGCCGCTGCGCGCCGTAACCTGCGTGCGCGCCTACCGCAAGTTCGAAGGGCTGTACAACTTCACGCTGCTCACGGCCAGCACCGACGCCTCGCAGGCCAGCCTGCAAAGCCGGCTCGATGTGTCGGGCGTATCGTACGAAAACGGCATGCGCGTCACGCGCGCCTATCTTGGTGCCTTCGGGCGCCCGGTGCGCAAATGAGCGGCCCCTGGACCATCGAGACGCTGGCGCGCAATGGCGAGGTGCTGCACCGGCACCGCGTGACGACGCTGCCGATCCGCCTTGGCCGCGCCTACGACAACGACTTCATCGTCGACGACGAGTACGCCGCGGCGCATCATGCGCTGGTTGAGCTTGGCGCCGATGGCGCCCTGCTGCTGCGCGACCTCGACACGCGTAACGGCATCAACCACAAGGGCCGGCGCGTCAAGGAACTGACGCTGGGCGGCGACACCGTCGTGCGCATGGGGCACACGTCGCTGCGTATCCGCCCGGCCGCGCACCCGGTGCCGCCCGAGCTGGTCGACCGCACGATGCACGGCTGGGAAGGCATGCTGCCGGGTGGCGCCGGCATCGTGCTGTGCCTGCTGACCGCGCTGTTCGTGGCATGGCTGCTCGACGCCGGGGGCGACCCCGAACGCTACGGGGTGTACCCGGCGGTGGCCGTCGGCGCCGGCCTGGCCTGGAGCGGTATGTGGGCGTTTTCCAACCGCCTGTTCGGGCGCCGCGCGCGCCTTGGACGGCATTTGTTCATCGTCGGCTTTGGCCTGGCGGCGCTGGTCGGGGTGCGCCTGCTGGCCAGTGTGGTGGCCTATGCGTGGTCGTTCGAATGGCTGACCGGCTATGGCTCGCATGCGGTCGTCGTGACGGTGTCGATGATGATCTACTTCCACCTGGCCACCGTCACGCCGCAGTTCCGGCGCCGCCTGCGCTTGTCCTGCGCCGGAATCGCGGTGCTCGTCTCGCTCCTGATCCTGGCCGGGAACATGCAGCGCAATGGCCGCACCGCCGACGAGCTGTACATGCCGGTGCTGCTGCCGCCCGAGCTGCGCGCCAGTCCCGCTGTGCCGGTGGCCGAGTACATGGGCAGCGTGGGCGCGATGAAGCGCGAGATCGACGCCGAGCGCCGTGGCAACGCCGAGTAAGGTAACGACCTAGTCCAGCGCCGCCAGCAGGCGGCTCACCGTTTCGGCCGCGATCGGCTTGGTGAAGTGCTGGTCGAACCCGGCCTCGCGCGAGCGTGCCTGGTCTTCTTCCGAACCCCAGCCGGTCACGGCGACGATGGTCATCCGCGCCAGCGCAGGCATCGCGCGCAGGCGCGTGGCCAGCTCGAAGCCCGTCATGCCGGGCATGCCGATATCGAGGAACGCGACGTCCGGCACGAACGCCTCGGCCAGGGCCAGCGCATCGCGGCCATTGGTCGCGGTGCGGATTTCGTGCGAGTTCAGTTGCAGCAGCAGCGACAGGCTTTCGGCGGCGTCGGTGTTGTCGTCGACCACAAGGATGCGATAGGTGCGACGCTGCGCCGTGCGGCGGTCCTGGCGCGCCGTGTCGTCGCCCGCTACCGCCATGCGCGCGCCCAGCGGCAGGCGCACGGTGAACGTGCTGCCAAGGCCGGCGCCGGGACTTTCAGCGCTGACGCTGCCGCCATGCAGCGCCACCAGCTGGCGCACCAGCGACAGGCCGATGCCCAGCCCGCCCTGCGCCAGGCCCATATTGCGGCCGACCTGGTTAAACATCTCGAAGATCGTGTCCTGGTGCTCGGGCGGGATGCCCACGCCGCTGTCGGTCACTGCCACCACGGCCTGTCCGCCATCGCTCCGGTCCTTGTGCACCGTGAGGCGGATGCTGCCGCCGGGCGGCGTGTACTTGGCTGCATTGGTCAGCAGATTGTTGATCACCTGCGCGACGCGGGTCGGATCGATATCGAGCAGCAGCGGCTCGCCCCACATGTCGACGTCGAGCACATGGCGCGCGCCCTGGATCATCGGCGTGCTGGTCTCGACCGCGCTCGCCACCACACGATTAAGGTCGACCAGTTGCTTGCGGATATCGATCTTGCCACTGGTGACACGGGCGACATCGAGCAGGTCATCGATCAGGTGCGTCATCTGGCGCGTCTGGCGTTCGAGCATTTCGCGTACGCGCTCGATCGTTTCGGGACTGTCGGCGCGCAGGCGCATGATTTCCAGGCCGGTGCGGATCGGGGCCATCGGATTGCGCAGCTCATGGGCCAGCACCGCCAGGAATTCGCTGCGGTGACGGCTGGCCTCGGCCGATTCGTGCGCCTGGCGTTGCAAGGCTGCTTCGACGCGACCGTGCTCGCCGGCGTCGATTTTGAAGGCCGTATGGAAGAAACCGTGCACCGTGCCGGCGGCATCGCGCAGCGGCGAGAAAGCGGTATTGAAGTGGCGCGCGCCAGGTCCGAGCAGAACGTCGTCCAGCCAGGCCGGCGCGCCGGCAAGTGCACTGTCGACCAGCGGCGCGAGGTGCGGCCAGGCGGCGGGCAGAATGTCGGCCAACGGCTGGCCCAGCGCCTGCGACGCTTGCTCGCCCAGCAGGCTGGCGTAGGCATCGTTGAACAGTACGGGCATGGCGTCCGACCCAGGCGTGCGCCAGCCAACCAGCGCCGGATGCCGTGCGTCGAGCATCAGATCGACGGCCACCCGCAGTTCGGGCGGCCAGCCGGCCGCGTCGCCCAGTGGGGTTGCTGCCCAATCGTGGTTGCGCAGCAGCGCGCGCATGCCTCGATTGTCGGAGGACATGGAAGGAGGTCGGCCCGGATCGCTCATGGCCTGATTGTCGCATGAAGTCCAATTGACGGTCGGCAATTGACACCTGGATGATGCAATTTCGCAGCGGCGGTTCGCTCGTACCATGGGCTCATTACCATCGACGAGAGACATCCGGTTGCACCAAAACTGCCCACACCTTATCAAACGTTATGAGCGACGATGCTGGCCCGATCCTTGCATGTGGAAAAGCACACTGAACTGCGGGAGAAGTCGATGTTTACCCAAAACGATGTGCTCGAATACACGGGCATGCAAGGCCATATGATCCGCGTGCTGTGGATCGACCGTTCACAGGCGCTGGCCTGGACGTACCGCCTGGGCAGCCACTCTGCCCTGCCCGAGCCGGTGCTGTTGCACGAACTCGAGGAAGCACTGCGCGCCGGTGGGGTGCGCCGGCTGCTGGTCGATCCGTTCGCGGCCGCGCCGCGGCAAGAGCCGGTACCGCAAGGCTACCTGGCCCTGCAAACCAAGGCCTGGTCGGCCGTGCGCGCCCTGCACGCCGACCGCGAAGCCTTGTACCAGCCGCGCGAGCGCACTATCCTGATGGCCAGTTACGCTGCGGCCCATGGCATCTCGAAGTCCAGCATCCTGCGCTACCTGCGCCGCTACTGGGAGCGGGGCCAGACGCCCGACGCGCTGCTGCCAGACTATGGCAACTCGGGCGCACCGGGCCGCACGCGCGCCGTCACTGCCGGCATCAAGCGCGGTCGGCCACGCAAGGGCGAGGCCACCGGCACCAATGCCGACGAACGGATGCGCGCAATTTTCCGCGCCGCCGCAGCGCGCTACGCCGCCAGCCACGACGATTTTTCGCGCCGCGCGGCGTACCGCCAGATGCTGGGCGACTTCTTCCAGGGCCAGGACGCGGGCGGCCTGCCGAGCTTCGGCCAATTCAATTACTGGCTCGAACGCGATGCCGCTGCCCCGCCAGCGGTCACGCTGACGCGCCCTTGTGCACCATTGACGGGCCGCGCTGCACCACGCTTTGCCCACCACGCGGCCATGCCGTAAGCCACCAATCCGGTGCGCCGCACGCCACCGTGGTGCGCACCGGATGTTGTCTAGCGTGGCCGGTGCATCTGGAACAGCTGTTCCGGCCCGATCGAAAAGTAATCGGCCGGTCCGCCGCCACGCAGGATATGGCCGGCAGCGGCCGTGTCGTAGATGCCGTCCTTCAGCGACGCTGCAGCGATGTGCACGCCCACCACTTCACCCAGTACGAGCCAGGTCGGCACCGTTTCGCCGCTGGCCTGCTGCAGCTGGATGATCTGCGTGACCTTGCATTCGAACGCGACCGGGCTTTCGGCCACGCGCGGCGCCGCCACCAGGCGCGACGGCGTGGGCGTGAGCCCGGCCAGCGCAAATTCATCGACCTCGGGGCCGACGGCAGCGCACGACGTGTTCATCGCCTCAGCCAGCGGGCGGGTCGCGAGATTCCACACGAATTCGCCGGTCTCCTGCACATTGCGCAGCGTGTCCTTGGCGCCGATGCTGGCAAACCCGACGATCGGCGGCACATAGTTAAAGGCGTTGAAGAAGCTGTAGGGTGCCAGGTTGCGCACGCCCGCACCGCTCAGCGACGAGATCCAGCCGATGGGCCGTGGGCCGACTATGGCGTTGAAGGGATCGTGGGGCAGCCCGTGGCCTTGACGGGGTTCGTAGAAATGGATCGACATGAGATGGTTTTTTCGTGAAGGGTTCAGGATGGGTTGACTGTGCGGGCGGCCTCTGTCGCCAGCCCTGCGCCGCAATCCTTGCAGAACTGCGCGCGCGGATCGTGGCCCGTGCTGCCGCAGGCGCTGCAGCTGCGTGGTTCGCCGCGCGGCGCATGGCGCGACAGTTTTTGCGACGTCATCTCGGCGCTGACGATCCCGGTCGGCACCGCAAGGATGCCCCAGCCGAGCAGCATCATGAACGACGCGATGGCCTTGCCCAGGTGCGTGTGCGGCGTGATGTCGCCGTAGCCGACCGTCGTGATCGTCACGGTGGCCCAGTACATCGCCATCGGGATGCTGGTAAAACCGCTCTCGGGCCCCTCGACCACGTACATGACGGTGCCGAGAATCAGGATCAGCATCAGCACGACCGACAGGAACACCATGATCTTGCGCTTGCTGGCCACCAGCGCCTCACCGAGGCGCGTGTACTCATCGACGTAGCGCGTGAGCTTGAGGATGCGGAAGATGCGCAGCAGGCGCAGGATGCGCACGTCGAGAAATACCTGGCTGCCCGGGACCAGCAGCGAAATCCAGGTCGGCAGCACCGAGACCAGATCGATCACGCCATAGAAGCTGCGCGCATAGCGCATCGGGCGCTGCACGCAGACCAGGCGCGCGATGTACTCGAGCGTGAAGAAAATCGTAAACGTCCATTCGAGCACCGACATCTGCACCGCATAGCGCCGGCCGATGTCTGGCACGCTGTCGAGCACCACGGTGAGGATGCTGAGCAGGATGATTGCCACCAGCGCGAGGTCGAAGCGGCGCCCGGCCGGCGTGTCGGTGCCGAAGATGACGTCGAACATGCGCGCGCGCCAGCCGCCGGGCGGGCGGCCCAGCAGGGTTGGCATATCGCGCGGCGCGGTCGGGACGGTGTGGTTGTCGGTCGCCCGGCTCATCGGGCGTGCTGCGTGACCCAGGCGCCGAACGCGGCCATGAATTTTTCAAAGAATGCGCGCGCGCTGTCGTCGACCAGCAGGTCGCCCTCGTACTTGCTCGCGACGCCGCCAATATAGGCCTCTGGCGCCGGCATCGTCGGCATGTTCAGGAACGGCAGCATCTGGCGCAGATGGTGGTTGGCGCCGAAGCCGCCCAGGGCGCCGGGCGAGACGCTGACCACGGCGCACGGCTTGTCGGCGAATGCCGCCTTGCCATACGGGCGCGAGCCGACGTCGATGGCGTTCTTGAGCGAACCCGGCACCGAACGGTTGTATTCGGGCGTGCAGAACAGGATGCCGTCTGCGTTCTGGATCGCCTCGCGGAACACCGTGAACGCCGGCGGCGGCGTGGCGGTCTCGTCGTCCTCGTTGTACAGCGGCAGGTCACGCAATTCGACGATCGTGAGTTCAAAACCGTCCGGGGCCACGTCAATGAGGCTGTTGGCAACGCGGCGGGTGAACGATTCCTTGCGCAGGCTGCCGACGAGGACGGCGATTTTCTTGGTGGTCATGGAGATCCTTTGAGTATGCATGATGTGTTATCGATCTCTCATGATACCCATTTTCACCGCGACGCTGGGCCGTTACAGCCGCAGGCGCCGGTACATCTGCAGGAAGCGCTTGCGCCGTGCCTTGGTCAAGACCACCACCGGATCGCCATGCCACGCGTACAGGAACGGCGCGCCGCCCTGGCGGTCGCTGATGCGCACCGACAGCAGGAACGACGTGCCGAGCGGGTACTGCGCCAAGTCGAGCAGGCGGCGCGAGCATTGCACCCGCATGCCCGTCGAAAACGCCTGCCCCGAGACGGGAGAAATGCACGGCCGGCCACGCCAGTCCAGCCTTGACTCCACCGCCACCTCGCGGTACGCCCATGCATCGCGCGCCATCGTTATGCCTTCGCCAGCACGGGCGCGCGGACCACGTGCGCCTCGCGGATCGGCAGATTGATCAGCGCGGCTGCCGCCGCCAGGGCCATGTCGGCGTACCACATCCAGCTGTAGTCACCGGTGTGGACGACGGCCAGCCCGCCCAGCCAGGCGCCGAAGAAGCCGCCGATCTGGTGCGACAGCAAGGTCATGCCGAACAGCGTGGCGAGGTAGCGCACGCCGAACAGTTTGCCCACCAGCCCTGCCGTAGGCGGCACCGTGGCCAGCCAGGTAAAGCCGAGCGCGCCAGCGAAGACATAAAAGGTCCACGCCGTCTTGGGCGCCAGCAGATACAGTCCGACGATGACGACGCGGCTCGCGTAGATCCAGAACAGCAGCGACTTCATCCGATAGCGCGAAGCCAGCATGCCGGCCGACAGGCTGCCAGCGATGTTGAACAGGCCGATCAGCGCGAGCGCCGTGGCCGACACCGTCGTCGGCAAGCCGCACATGGCGACTTCGCCCGGCAGGTGGGTGACGAGGAAGGCGATGTGAAAGCCGCAGGTGAAAAAGCCTGCATGCAGGCACAGGTAGCTGCGGTCGCGCAGTGCCTGGCGCAGTTGCTGGCCGAGGGCGATGGGTGGTACCGCTGGTGCTGTCGGCGCTGCCGCCGTCAATGCGGGCGCGACGGCGACATGCTTGCGCCGCAGCGGCCAGGCCAGCGGAATGGTGAGCAAGGCAGTGGCCGCCAGCGTCAGCATCGCCACGATCCAGCCAGCGCCGGCGATGATCGCGCCCATCAGCGGCGCCAGTGCGAATTGGCCGAACGATCCGCCGGCATTGATGAAGCCGGATGCGAACGCGCGGCGTTCGGGCGGCAGGCGCTGGGCCGTGGCGCCGATCAGGATCGAGAAGCTGCCCGCCCCTGCCCCGGCCGCCGACAGGAAACCCATCGTGAGAAGCAGCGCCCATTCGGACCCGACGAACGGCGTGGCGGCCGTGCCGACCGCCAGCATGACGCCGCCCAGCGCAATCACGCGGCCCGGGCCATATTTGTCGGCCACGGCGCCAAAGACCGGCTGCGCCACACCCCACATCAACTGCGCCACCGCCATCACGAAACTGATGGTGGCCACGCCCAGGCCGGTGGCCGTGTTCAGTGGCGACAGAAACAGGCCGCTCGTCAGGCGCGTCCCCGTCGTGATCATCATGACGGCGCTGGCAACCAGAATCAGGGTCCAGGCCGCGCGTGGCGACAGGGTGGCGGGGGCGTTTGTCATTTGGCAATTATAGAGCCAGCGCCCCTGCCGTGGGCAGCGATCAGTCTCAGCTTAGTCGGCTGGCGCGCGGATCAGCAACGCGGTCGATTGCGCGGCCATGCCTTCTTCGCGCCCGAGGTAACCGAGCTTCTCGTTGGTCTTGGCCTTGATGTTGACCTGCTGCGGCGAGACGCCCAGGTCTTCGGCAATGCGCGAGACCATCAGCGGGATGTGCGGCGCCATCTTCGGTTGCTGCGCAATGATGGTCGCGTCGATATTGCCGATCGTGTAGCCCGATTGCAGCACGCGGTGCCCCACTTCGCGCAGCAGCGTGCGCGAATCGGCGCCGGCGAACATCGGGTCGGTGTCCGGGAAGTGCTTGCCGATGTCGCCCAGCGCGGCCGCGCCCAGCAGCGAATCGATGATCGCGTGCAGCAGCACGTCGGCATCCGAATGGCCTTGCAGGCCCAGGCGGTGCGGGATCGTCACGCCGCCGACGATGAGCTTGCGCCCTTCGACGAGCGCGTGGTTGTCATAGCCGGTGCCGATGCGAAACGGTGGAGTGGGATTGTAGGATGCGAGTGCCATGATGGTCGTTTCTTGTCTTGGTCAAATGGAGGCGTCGGCGGCCAGGTACATCTCGGCGATACGGATGTCCGATGGCAGCGTGACTTTGAGGTTGCGCGGGTGTCCTTCGACCAGCCTGGGGGCCAGGCCGAGGGCTTCCACCGCACTGGCGTCGTCGGTGATCGCGGCCGGGTCGGTCGCCGCGTCGAGCGCGCGGCACAGCAGCGCGTAGGTAAACATCTGCGGCGTCTGGGCCAGCCACAGGTTGGCGCGGTCGACGGTAACGATACCGTCGTCGCCCCTGCGCTTCACGGTGTCGACCACGGGCAAGGCCAGCAGGCCACCGGCTGGATGGTCACCCGTCTCGGTGATCAGGCGTTCGATCAGCGCCGCGTTCAGGCCGGGTCGCGCGGCGTCGTGCACCAGCACGTGTTCGGTATCGGCCAGCGTATCGCGCACCGCGTGCAAGCCATTGCGGATCGATTCCATGCGCGTTGCGCCGCCGCAGCGCAAGACCGTAACGCGGCTCGCGCCATCGCTGGCGTCCGGCAGCACGGTGTCGATGAACGGGTCGTCGGCGCTGACAACCACGTAGGTATGCGCAATGAGCGGGCTGGAGAGAAAAGCGTCGACCGTGTGGCGCAGCATGGGCTTGGCGCCGATCGGCAGGTACTGCTTGGGACTGCCGGCAGCCATGCGGGCGCCGACACCGGCGGCCGGAATCAGGGCCACGTGGCGGGTTACGTCGGGTTGTTCGTTCATTGTCATCAACTGCGTTTTGTCATCCACTGCGACGTGCAGGTCTCAGCAAGGACTGTACCTCACCTGCACAAACCTTGCCCAGGCGGGCGTACTCCTGCGGCGTGTCGATCGCGGCCTGCAGCACTTCAACTTTGGCCATCTCGCCTTTAATGTAGGGCATCCAGCTGCGATCGATTTCGCGCTGCAGCAGCGCCTGCGCCTGGCCAATGGGTGCGTACAGCGGCTTGCCGGCAAAGCGCCCCGCCAGGCGGGCGCGCACAGTGGCCTCGGCCTTCGGCATGAAGGTCTGGTACGTCGTCAGGTGGCGCATTTCATGGGCCAGCACTTCGCGGTAGGCACACGACGCGGGCGGGAATTCGCGGCTGACATACACGACGATGGGCGCGTAATCGAGACTGACGTCAATGCGCGGCGCGACGCATTCATACCCCGTCGCCGGGTCGGCCAGCATGCGCCCGCCGACGCTGATGCGCACGCGCGCTTCAGTGTGCGTCAGGCCCAGCACCCACGACCCGCGCCGCACGCTGGGCATCAGGCGCGTAAGGTCGTAGAACGAGCGCGTGTTGTCGATGCGGTAGCCCTGCTCGCGCGTCGACAGCACCGAGATGCTCTCACCGATCGTGTCTTCGCAGCGCGCCTGCAGCGGCGTGCGCGTCTGCGCCGATGCCGCCGAGGCCAACAGGGATAGCACTGCTGCAAACAACCAGGGCTGCATCGCGTTCAGGCGGGCGTCCAGTCGCCGGCCAGGATCTTCTCGAGCCAGAACGTGCCGATGATCGTCTTGACGTCGGTGATCTCGCCACGGCGCACGAGCTCCAGCAGTTCGGGCAGCGTGACACTGAACAGTTCGAGGAATTCGCCGGCATCGAGCTGTTGCTCGCCGTGCGTCAGGTCTTCGGCCAGGAAGATCTCGAGGTGTTCATCCGAGTAGGCGATGGCATTGTGGATGGTGCAGACGAAGCGCCATTTGGCCGCCGTGTAGCCCGTTTCCTCGACCAGTTCGCGCTTGGCGCAGTCGAGGTGGTCTTCGCCCGGATCGATCTTACCGGCCGGGAATTCGATGAAGACCTTGCCATTCGGGTAGCGGAACTGGCGTTCCAGCAGGATGCGCCCATCGGGCAATAGCGGGAGGATGACGACGGCGCCGGGGTGGCGGATGAATTCGCGGTGGCTTTCCTTGCCATCCGGCAGACGAATGCGGTCGCGTTCGACCTTCAGGAAGGGACCATCGTAGACGACGCTGCCGTCGAGGCGGGTTTCTTTCAGTTCCGACACTATGTGCTCCTTATCGTTGAGGCTGCGATACGAAGCATCATAAGCGAACCGCTCGATCTCTACCTGCGTGGCTTGTGCAGATACCGCATCACGAAGCCGGGAAACGCCAGCACCAGGAACAGACACCCGGTCACCGCATGAAACTCCCAGGTCTGCAGGGCCACCGACCCGATGCGTGATTCGAGCAGGCGGGCGATAAAGCCCACCACGAAGTACAGCACGATCAGCTCGAGCAGCCGCACCGGGAACGGCTTGGTGCGGCGCTCCCCGGCCGGCTTGCGGCTGGGGAGCGTCACGAGCCCGAACAGGCGCTCGTTGATGAACGGCAGGTTGGCGGCGGCCAGTGCAAGCAGCACCACCAGCCAGGCGGCCAGGTTCAGATCCACGCCTTACTTGGCCAGCGTGGCTTGCATGGCGGTGTAGCAGACGGCCAGCAGGCTGCCTGGAATCACGCCCATTACCACGATGGCCACGCCGTTGAGCGACATGATGATGCGCATGTCCAGCGGAGTCGAGATGGCCGAGGTGTCGACGGCTTCGTCGAACCAGATGGTCTTGACGATGCGCAGGTAGTAGAACGCACCGATCAGCGAGAACATCACCGCGACGACGGCCAGCCATACCATGCCGGCATTGGCCACGGCCTGCAGCACCGCGTACTTGGCGATGAAGCCCACCATCGGCGGCACGCCAGCCAGCGAGAACATCAGGATG
>Ga0308160_10007201_pt1 | contig 11134 bp, 16 predicted proteins | sample PhyFR1_FD_201036 | JGI IMG/M metagenome (GOLD analysis project Ga0308160, IMG submission 201036) | Phyllosphere microbial communities from UC Gill Tract Community Farm, Albany, California, United States - DLSLF.R1 | ecosystem: Host-associated > Plants > Phyllosphere > Unclassified | place: USA... | reverse complement strand
AGCAATTGGACAGGTCGCCATCAAGATTGAATCTGCAGCTGAGCGATGTGTGGGTGTTTTGATGGATTTGATCGAAACTCGGGTCAGCTATGTTGTACAAGAGGCAGTCATTGTCATCAAAGTGAGTCGTTGACACCCACCTATCGGACGCGACTGATGACCAGGACATTTTCAGGCGATATCCCCACAACTATGAGGGTATCATTCCTACTTTATGCGCCAACTTGGAGGAACTCGATGAGCCAGAGGCAAAGGCTTCGTTAATTTGGATCATTGGAGAGTATGCGGAGAAGATCGATAATGCCGATGAACTACTGGGAACATTCTTGGAGGCGTTCAAGGAGGAGAGCTATCCAGTATGTCATCGGAATCGGAGCGGTGAACACAGCTCACCTCCCAGGTACAGCTTCAGACACTGACGGCAATCGTCAAACTGTTCTTGAAGAAGCCAGACGAGTCACAGGCGGTTGTTCAGCGGGTTCTGCAGGCCGCAACGAAAGACTGCGATAGTCCAGATGTCCGAGATAGGGCATATATCTACTGGCGTCTTCTGTCATCCGATCCAGCAGCTGCTAAGGTATGTCCCGACTACAAAACACAGCTCATCTTTAGGCCGTCGTTCTATCTGTCAGACCACCCATCAGTCTACCGCAGACGACAGTAGCTCCTGCCATCCTCGAAGAGCTCTTGAGCGAGATCTCGTCTCTTGCTAGTGTGTACCACAAGCCCGCTGCTACTTTCATTGGAAAAGGTCGACTTGGCGCCGAGGAGATGGCAAAGCGCACAGTCGAGTAAGTCTGAACTTGGGGAGTTGTCAGCCAGCAGCTAACGGTCAGACCGGAGGACGATGCATCGCGCGAAAAGGCGTTACAGACGGTTGTAGCAGGAAATCAAGCCGAGAACCTCCTCGACTTTGACGACGAGCCCTCCGCAAGTACTTCAGCAGACAACAACACCCTAGTCTCTGACGGTATGATATCGAACAAAGCGATTGCTTCAGCTGCCAAATCTACAAATCCTCTCGACGAACTTATGGACTTGTTTTCCACGGCTAGTATGACGGCACCTGCTGCTCAGCCTGTTATGAATACCTCGGATTCTTTGGACGGGCTGGGAATGGGAGGGATGAGTAGTACACCCCCACCTGTTCCTGTTGCGCCTCAGGCTGGACAGCAGAAAAAGCAGGATGATGATCTGCTTGGATTGTTTTGATCAGCGCAGTGTATTGAGAGTTTAGATGCATGTGTATAGGATACTAGAGATTCCAAGAGTAGTGACAACCCGTTCTCGGGATAATGACCGGTAACCACGTGATGCGACAACCGAGACGTTCGTCATCGGCGCAGTTGCTGTATTATCTGTTCTGTAACTACCTAGTCTGGTTTCACTCCTTTCTCATTATTGCCAACAAACTATTATATTAGTCGTACATGCTTGTAATGACTTCGCTTTAGCGGTGGACATTATAGTTTAGCATATTCTTTCTATATCTAAACATATCACACATCGATACTACGCTCATTTCGTTCCTACCTTCGAATTCGACAACGCGTCTGGGGGCTCTCGCGACTCTCGTGGTTTCTGGGTTTCTTCTTCGTCCATTTTGAACATACAGACTCCCCGGAGTACTCTGACATCGTCGGCCACGGATTGTGAGTCGTTGCTGAATAGTTCATAGCTGAGACGCGAGCTGACCCTTTAGACATCTCCTTTGCGGTCAGGCAAGATGTCGATTGTTCAATCCGCCAACGGTGAGGCAGACTCAGCTGAAACCTCCGAGACCGCACAAACACGCCCCAATGGAGTAAGCTAGACTGCCTGGAGACTAGACACTTACTATATAGCTGACTCTACAACCTTCGGAGAAAGAAGGCGAGGGATCATCGTCTCCGACTCGTCCACCTCCACCTACATCTGCAGAGATCGATGCTGTCATAGCTGCTGCTATGGCCAATGCGCCACCTGTTCATAATGCCTTTGAGAACCTTGACGGTAAGTCCACCTCTTGTCATCCCACGATGCGAAGACCTGACATGTAGGCCGCTCAACACCACTAATGACCAATCTTCTACCGGCCGCCGTAGGTGCCGATGGGCGAGTCAATCTTTTTGTGGGGAATGTGAGCCTGTCCAATAATTCAGTGGTCGTCGCTGATATCAGCTACCATATAGAGTCAGGTGGCAGGACTTGAAAGATCTGTTCCGGAAAGCAGGGACGGTATTGAGGGCAGATGTCAGTCTAGGGCCGGAAAATCGGAGTCGGGGATATGGAACTGTTCTTATGGGCAGTCGCGAGGACGCGGCTCGTGCTATTGGTGAGTGACGATTTTAGCTGTCTGGCGTTATCCGTGAGCTAACGAACAGATCGATACAACGGTTTCTCGTGGCAGACTCGAACACTTGAAGTCCGACCTGATCGGTTACCACCCGAGTACGAACCTCAGCAAGCCATCAACCAGAATCCGAACGGTAATCGAGGACCCATGTACCCTTACAACGGCAATCATCATCATCCACATCAAGGACCACCCGGTCATCCTGGTTGGCAGCGTCCTCCACACATGAATCATGGTCAAGGACATCATATGCCAATGGCCAATGGTATCTCGATGTCAGGACCAGGAATGTACATGCCTCACCATCAGCCTTATTTGAATGGTCAAATCAGATCTCATTCGCCCGCTCTTTCTTTTACGCAAAATGGTATGCCAATGCCGATGCCTCTTTCGGGGCAGAATACCGGTTCTCATGGGTACAGCAATATGGGCGCTTCACCTCTCGCTGGATCATTGACGGTCGGACCCGGCGACGCCATCATCCGAGCCGGTTCGTCAGCATCGAATACACATGGTATCTCGCCACATATGGCTCATCTTGCTCTCCCTCAAGCTCCTTCTCCAGCTCTGCTCGGCACTCAAGGATCGAGACCGCCTTCAAGCCAAGGACATCATTCCGCGTCGTCTCATGGTAGCCACGCCAACGGGCATTCATTCGCTCGTGCTAGCTTTAGCAGTCAAGGCATACAGGGGGATATACCATTACCGCATCGAGGTAGTATCGATCATGGACAGGTACCTCACCTAGAGGGCTTGGGTCATAGAGGGCCTGGTCTAGGCCCTCCAGAGACCCTCCATGATCGCGTTATTTTCGTTTCCAATGTAAGCTGGTCCGTTCTAGATTTCGGTGACAAGCTGATAGGAAGCTTCCTCTCTCAATGCAGTGGCAAGAGCTCAAGGATCTGCTACGTCCAGCGGGATTGATTATCCGAGCTGAGTAAGCTAGATCTCTGTATAGTCGTACTTTGGCTAAACCACAGTGTGCTCACTAACGCGGAAGGGCGACCAAGAGGGTTTGGAACTGCCCTGTTTGGCGCTGTTGAAGATGCTGCCCGAGCTGTCAGCATGTTCAACGGGTAAGTTTGCAACCGGATCTCGCTCGGAAGGAGCTGACATAAAGGTGCGAGATTGGTGGGCAGCGTATACGGGTCATTCTCGAGCGAGATAGTCAGCACCACGATCCCAGACGACCCTCTCAATCGAACAGCCAGACTGATACGTCTGCTGTGGGTCTGGGCGAGACAAACGGCCATGCGCCCGCACTAGAGGTTCCAAATGAGGCATCCGCTTCTCCCGCGGTCCACGATCGGCCTGCGGCTCGACTGGCATCGCGCGTTCCATGGCAGCTGAATCTCCAGAACCAGTCCACCCCTATACGCGGTTCTGCGCATGGACCCGATTCTACACCTCGATTCCGCAATTTTAACCCCAACGTAGGCCCTGATACGACGCCGCATTTCCGTCAGGTCAGACATCCGGGTCCGATCGCTATGCCGCCGTGGAACCCTAATGAGTACTCGAACCCGCTTAGTCCATTACAGACTCGTGGATTACCACCTATGACACCATCCATGCCTGGTTTTGTGTTTAACAATTCCTATCCCGAGACCCCACCTATTCCGCACCATTTCATGGGACCGTTCTCGCCTGGTATACCTATATCGAGTCCGAACGGATATGGATTTAATCCATTCTTGAACCCTGCGCCTGGTGCTCCTGTATATCGACCTCAGATGGGCGGATCAGCTCAACTGGGCACGCCCACCACCCAAGCGTTCCCAGTCAACACCGCACGACAATATCCTGGTACGCCTGCTGCTCCCGGTGCACCAGTCAGTAATCAATCAAATGGCGAGTACTTCCCGCCTACCATCTCGGAATCGAACGAAAACCCGGCCACTCCCACACCGCCGCCTATGGCCCCAAGAACGGCGAGTCAACAGGTATTGAACGCCCGCGATCGACTTGCACCCTCAGCACCGGTCTCAGAGCAAGTGAATGAATTGGGAGCAATGACGGCTTCGATGTCGCTCAATGCAATGGTGCCAAATCAGGGTACCCCTCCAACACCAACTGGCCGACCAAAGCGCTCGGCGTCCGGTGGTAATCTTGCGCGGCTCGTCTCGACCAATGGAGAGATGGGAGCTGCGCTGGTAGACTCAGGACCCTCTAGTCCGGCGAATGGGAGACAGAGTCTAGATGAACAACGGCCTGAAACGAATTCGAACGGCAACGGAAGTGGAGACAGGAGAGCTAGTTTTGGGGATCAGCGTTAAAAGAAGGGTGATGAAGATTGGTTGTACTGATTGGAGGGCAGCATGGGTTTCGGTAAATCAGGTCATTAGTATTCATATTTCTCATTTCTCATTTTCATAAGATCAAGCATGGTTTCATGGTTCCTCTTGATATGCAGCTATCATACATCCATTGCTTGCCCTCATCGCACTATCCATCGACAGGCAAGTCTAGTCTACATACCTCCTGTATTACGAAGATTTATCTATTCGTCCGGCTCGTTCACTCGTTGCATCCGTCACTGATCATCAGCTGCTGGTCACGGATTTCGACCGAGACTTACATTTCCATGCTGGTTCCCATTTCTCCTGACCTTCCAGCTGTAACACCGGATTCCGTATCGTATTATGTGTACTACCCAGACTTGTATATCCCTCGTCGTATAATGCACAATATGGGACTTCGAGGTCACGGAGGAAAGCCCAGATCTCTGCGTATGACCAATCTAGTAGCGGATGTATGCGGAGCAGTTTTGGCCAACTTGGATCTGTTGGTGCTATGATTGGGACATCTAGAAATTAGCATCCAACACCGGGAAGGGAGACTAGGGGCGGATAAGGAGAAAGGATTGAAATAAGGGGACTGGGGACCAGTATAGTACACAGCGAAAGATGGCTCACCTCCATTAGGATCACTTCTCCGTGTACCCATCAGCATCCCCCTGACCCCCTCTCCACCCTGACAACCCAAATAAGCCTTCAGAGCAGCTTTCATCCCACCCCCGAAATGATGTAAATCGATATTATAACCCTTGGCCGTATCCAAAACGAATTGATCTAGACTTGGGAAGGGATTTGGGGCTGTGATGTAGATCGACCGGATGGGCGGATAGAGGGATGATGTGGATGCTTCTTGTATACGATCAATGAGCTGCGTTTCAGAAGTCGATTCGGGCAAGAATGAGTGTTCGTCCGTGGGGATTGAGGGTAGGGTAGTGCGTGGGGGTATGAAGTCGGGGGAAATCGTTGAGGTCTGATGCCGGGCATAGAGTACTGCTGCCAGGAGGTGAAGGAGGACGGTGCCTGCATGTCAGCTCGTCTCTGGGTAGAGGAGATGGCAGCCTACAATCTTTCCCGCCGTTGAATGAGATCGCGACTCGACGCTCTCTGGCTAATCAGCTCAACTCCATTCCATGTCATAAGCGGCCCACCCTAAATCATCGAGAAGCGTGGTAATGAGCTCTAGTGCTTGACCGATCTTGGTCCCCAGCGTATCTGGCTGCTTCCCTCTTTGAAGTGTCCTCAGAAGCTTTTCTGCACTGAGCTGCTCTCCTGCTCCTGACATCTTGCTGTATGCTTGGAGTAGTGTAACTAATGACATTTGTCAATCCAACCAGGTGATCAGCTGATTATGTTTCGAAATTACTTCCGCTATCAGACCTGTTATGACCACCTCGTCCTTCCCTCCTTGTGCTTCTCATCACTATAGGTGACAATGTCATCAGCATAAACAACCATCAAGTAGGATGTCGAACTTTACCTACAGCCAGGAGCAGCCCGAGGCCGGACCGTCAAAACGTCTCCCAAGCGGCGGTAGTAATAACACCAACAACGGTAGAAATCACAATCTAAGTACAAATCCCCAATTGTCTTCGGAGCCATGGTTCGCGTATCCCACACCACCGCCGGAGGTACTGGATGCGGAGTTACCACCTTATATGGATTCGGAGAATTATCCGATGGGTCACATGCTGGATAGGCTGGCGCGTAAAGCACATGGTGATTTGAAGACCTTGGTCACTGAAACGCATGTCTTCTTAACCTCAAATTCAGTTAGCTGATGGTAGTCTACCGAAATTGGAGCCAAGACAACGACCCCGACAAGTTATCAATTATGCGACAAATACTCGGCAGGCTGTACTCAAGTATCTGGCGGTATTGAGGTGGAAGACCCAAGTCGACGTCCCAACTATTATACCAGCCGAAGGACCTGCACAAACCCAGTCTGCATTTCCAACTCCGCATTCGAATGGAGACTCCTACTCGCCAAATGTTGGCGGGATAAAAGGAAAGGGGAAGATGGCAGAGGATATCAAGCCGACTATGATAAGGGGGAAAGTGACGGACGCGAAGCGGGTCACAGAGTACCTCCAATACCAAAATAGTCAACATGATATGGCCATTGGACATATCCAGCATGCTGCAAAGCAACTCGAATCACTCAGGCAAGTCCTGTACTTTGGCTGTCATGATACAGGAGCTAACGAAACAGGGTCCGCAACCCAGACTTGCTCACAGCTTTATCGCTCCTCACGCTGGGCACTTACGACCGATTCCCATCCGACCTTACTGAAGCATTCTCACCCCGTAAAACACTCACTAATGGTTCGATACTCGACACTCTCCGTCGACTAGATGCTCATATCCTCTACCGGCTCAAATGTGTCGATTACGTCCCGCCAGATCTGTCAATCGAGAAGATAAAGGATGGAAGAGCATATGTGACCGGTGGAAATGGCAGTTGGCGGGCGGAACTATCAATGACTGGTTTCGGAGAGGACGCGGGGAGTAGATGGTGGTTGACGGGTATCGAGTGGTTATGGGAGAGTCGAAGTGACGACAAGGGAAAAGGAGGCAAGAAGCGGTTCAAGGGAGTGGAAAGGCAAGAGATTTTGGATCTGGTCAACCGGGAGGTTTTACCGCCAGAAGCCACTGGATCATCAGCCGAGGCGGACATCACGAAAAACATTGGCGTTAGTGACGAGGGTGTGAGCAATCATGCGACAAGGGTCGATGCACCTTTGGTCCGCCTGGTCAATTTCATACGTAAGCTGTCCTCACCTCGCTCTACCAGTCAAGCTAACCAACTAGAACACTTATCCTTGACGTATCAATTAGAGGTATTGTTCCAGCAAGCGATGACCCTGAGTAGAGAACGTTGGCGGAACCACCTGTTGATCGAGATTGACCGCCCGAAGAAAACTCTGGTTCTCAAGTACTGGATGTGAGCTTTCATCTCCCGCCATTTTCGCATAGCTGACTTGAAGACGACCACGTACAGCACCAGCTGCGACTCAAGGTAAACGACCAGGCAATGTCCCACCTCCGCCACAGCAGGCAGGCCCTCGCGTACCAATGCTAGGGGCCACTATTACTATTTCCATTGCGGAACTTTCAAGCACCAGAACGGGCATCGAGGAAATACAGAAAGCTATCGCTGAATGCGACATCATTCCGTCTGAGCGACTATTACGGCTTGGGTTGAAGGTGAAATGGGAAATCGGTGAAGCTGGAATAGGTGGTGGATGGAAAGCTGGAGACGTTAGAGACGAGACCAGCCTTCGACTTGATCCCTCATCCCTATCTATTGACGACATCTTATCGCTAGCCACCCGTGATCATGCGGCTCATCTCACTAGACATCACGCCGCTCCGCTCATCGCCAACCGAACTCCTCTTATCGAACCAACATTAGAAGCCACCGAATCTCGCCCACTTATAGTGCGCATTCCTATACCTTCGCAGAAACGTCCAGTCGGGTTGAAAGTCTCTGTATCGCCATACACTGGTCTACTGGAAATAGAAGATGAAGGTGCAAAGTTCTCGGCTGGATCTGGAGGTGATGAGAGGGGAAATAGAACGAGGCAGGCCACGCATGGAGTCAATGCTGGATTGACGCAATTAGGCGAAGCGCTACGACGGCTAGTGATTGCTGTGAGTAAAATAGTAAATCCCATAAACGTCAACCTGACAATCTAGATCTTCACAGATGGTCTCGAAAATCAAATGCGTCAACTTGGCTGGTCGCCAATAAGGAAGCTGCCAATCAAGCTCAATGGTATGTCTTCCGAGACGATAACGCTGATACCAGAACTTGCCACCTCTGAACTACTTCCAGCATCAACGATATTCGTGCCGCTGCCGACCTGTAGCCTACACCACCTCGTAGTCCGAATGACGACAAATGGCCTCGTCTTTGAATTATTGCGGTTAGCGAGGATTCCAAATCAGAATGGACCTGGTATGAAATTGGCCGTCGATAGCCGATCTCCGTTACCACTGAAACTGCTTAGACAGAGGAGGCAGGATGCCAAGGGAAAGCGAAGGGCGGATATCGAGGGTGATAAGGGAAAGAGTGCAGCTGTTTTGCCTGTTATCGAGGAGCCAGAAACACATGGGTATGACTCTTGTACAGAGGAAAGGGTATCTGCTGACTGTCAGATTCGATGTAGAGGCGCAGGATCTGAAGGATCTGTTTATTCTCTCGAAGTATGTGTAGTGCATAATTAGCTCAGGCATCAGCTGACCCTCAGCGCCTCTGTCGCAAAAATCCTTGTCGAGCAGCAACTCAAAGACCGCTCGATCCCATTCACCGAGAAGATACCCGAACTGTCTGGACCGAACGCACCTCGAAGCTCGTCCGCTGTTGCTGGCATGATAGCAACTATAGTGGTCAAGGTGGAGCATCTTTTGCAGGACGGTCGCGCAGCAGAGGTAGCTATGCCCCTCGTGTACCTTCAGATTAAAGATTGGTGGAAAGGTGGAAAGTGTCAAGTGAGTCCACCGATCTATAGTTAGTAGTGCTGACAAGGCAGGTGGTCACTATCCTTCAGCTTCAGCATCGCCCTTCGTCCACTACCTCTGGCGCGTCACCTGATCTGAATGATGCCTCGACGAGCACTGCGGCAAGGGCAGAGGGAATCACTTTCGACCACGCTACATCAGTAGTGAAGTTCACAGCAAAGGACATCGCCCAATGTGTCCCTGCGTTCCTCGAACAGTGGGAGCGATTGAGTAAAGTCATCATGGTAGCTGGAGATGGTAAGCCCGCAGTCCAAGTAGTAGCTGACCTTCAGTGAGCCGCTTGAACAAGATGGGAGTCTTTCGTGATCTACACATGCTCTCTTTCGACTTGCGTACCGCTTCGTTCTCGTACGCTATCGGCTTCAACGCTTCAATTACCTATAGCCCCAATTCGGATTCGTACGAATGTACCTTCACGCGAGCTTCGCCAGTCAACACTCCAGTCACACCCACTGTCCATATCGGAGACGCCAGTCCTCATGAAATGCTGGCGCCGCTGTTGAGCCATAAATTGAATGAATTGACCAGGAGCGAGGACGTTAAACGGGGAACTGTTGGCAAGGAGTTCATTGCAGTACGTCGGCTTCTCACATGTGTTATAGACGCTGATGTACAGCTTCTACGAAACACCTTACCGCTTCTGCAGGAGATAGACGGCATACGGGCTGCGTCGACCACAGGATATCCTAAACTTGTGGTTTCGTCAGTGGAAGAATATAGGCTGATTTGGGATGCGGATGGATCTCACCGGTACGTACAGCTGGTTGCAATCAGGGCTGCGATTGAAACTGATATCCAGTTACGCCCTTACGATCCACCTGATCCCCAACGACCGATATCTTCTCATCGACGCATCTACCCCAGCCCCAGACGGACTCGTCGACGTATCTTGCGGACCCCTCACTCCCATTCCTGATCTCGAGACGATCATTGGTAAGACTTATACGGCTCTCCGCACATCACCCGGCAAGGAAGGAAAGGTTCTCGCCATCAAGATGGACGAAGGAGAAAGCTTGGCGGTGAATGTTGGAGTTATTGGAGAAGTAGTACGCGGGATATCTGCCGAGATAGATGGAAAGCTGTCAGGCGGTAAAGGATCAACGACGTAACGCTACGATATCTCGGCAGCGTCGAACGTCTCAATTGCGGGGATGTCAGTTGTTGTACAGCTCAAAGTAGCGACGTAAAACATGCATATCAGGCGCACCATAGCATTGGTTTCTATACTTGTCCCATTCTATGCCAATTCAGACTTTGTTCCAATTGTCCCAGTGATTTTCTGTCTCATTACACAACACCATCTTCATGCATGTATGCAGGATCCAATGCATACAGTGACCTATGCTAAATGTCTTGTGCTGTGCCTATCTTGATCCATGCATACATGCATGCAAATCTAGACACATATCATTTTCAAGCCACCAGGCCAATAGAATGCCTTTATCCTGCAACAAACTGCTCTTCATGGAACATTGTGCATGACTCCACTGTCCTGTACCCAGTGCATCAAGAAATACCAAGAATAGCCTGATTCAAGGCCATTGGAAATTTATGATTGGTCATCACATGCTCAGGCCGCCCTCCTGAGATTAGGCTCAGAGGTCAGAGGACAGAAGTGAGCTCCATACCACAAATAGACTTGCATATAGCTCAAGCACTGAGGACAGGAAGAATGACCAATCATGATAGAGGCCCAGAATAGATGTATTTCCAATGCTGTGCAGCAAGACAGCTTACTAAAGACCAATGCTGGCTCCACTGCCTGGCGCACACCACCCAGAGAAGTAATCTGTGCTGTCTGTGTCTCATGAATTTCCCCATTGAGTAAGTTATGTCTTGTTTTAGACCCTCTGAACCCTGAATTTTCCCAGTGAGTCATGAATGGTGACAAGGGTATATAGCCCTGGCTTTTGTCCCACTGTTCATTTCTCTTCCCATCACATCTGAATTTGCATACAGCCATACATTCTTGTCTTCACAG
>Ga0308160_10007200_pt1 | contig 11136 bp, 9 predicted proteins | sample PhyFR1_FD_201036 | JGI IMG/M metagenome (GOLD analysis project Ga0308160, IMG submission 201036) | Phyllosphere microbial communities from UC Gill Tract Community Farm, Albany, California, United States - DLSLF.R1 | ecosystem: Host-associated > Plants > Phyllosphere > Unclassified | place: USA... | reverse complement strand
GCATTCGAGTGGACGGCTCAGGCGCGCCACTTCGTCGAGGATCACGTTGCGCTTGCCTATCCATTCGACGGTAGTGCGCGGGATCGTGCGCGCAGCCACGCCCGCCCCCAGGGCCTCTTCGGCGCGGCCGGTGTACTTGTGGAAGCGCAGCACCAGGCCGCTCGGCTGGCTACGGTTGTTGTTGAAGCTGCGCAGCAGCGGCAGCACCAGCGTATCGTCTTCATGCACGTCTTCGACGTGCTCGGCCGACCAGGGTTCGTCCAGCACCGCGTGGCCGCGCCGGAACAGCAAGTTGGCAAAGCCGAGGCGCGCGCCATCGATCGGTTCGCGCTGCGCTTGTTCAGTGCCGAGTTCGAGGAAAGAATAGCCCTGGCCATCGTGACCGATGTGCCACAGGCGGCCATCGCGGCTTTGCGTGGGGCCGCCGAATTCCAGCTTTGGCGACCAGTCGCCCGGCCACGGCAAAAAGCGCGGCGCCGCTCCCGGCCGCCACACCAGCTGCCCCTGCTCGTGCAGCCAGAACAGGCGGTTGTCGTAGCCGATGGGAGGCATCCAGCCGCCCGTTGGTGCGCCCTCACACGCCAGGATCTCGCCGTTGGCGACATCGCTGCCGGTGGCCAGCAGTTGCAGCGCACCGTCCGCGACAAAAAGGCAGCCGACGTGGCGCCGCATCGCGCCTGGCGCCGCGGCCAGCGCGCCTGCGAACAAGGGCTCGAGGCGGTAGCTTTCGTTGACGGGATTGATCCACAGGCGCGACAAACCCGCATCGGTCGGCACCACGCCGACTTCGCCGCGGGCCGGATGCTGGGCCGGGAGCCAGCCGTACTGGCCGGCGCCGAAGCGCAGTTCTCCCGCCGTGTTCTCGGCCGCCATCACATGCCACAACTGGGCCAATGGGTCCCAGTATTGCAGCACGCCGCGTGCGGGGGCGATTGCCAGCAAACGCTGCTCGGGGAAGCCGAAGGTAGACGCGGCAAACACGCAATGCGCGTTCGGCGGCACCGGCATCGCCAGGTCGGCGCGGCCCACTTCAGGCGCGGGCGGGCGTTCTTCCAGGCTGTCGCCCAGCGCCAGCGAGGTCACCGGCAAACCATGCGGCACGTGGCGCGGCAAGGCCTGGTCGCCGCAAGCGCCCCACCAGTCGGGCTGGCGCGCCTGGCGCTGCTGTGCGCCGGCGAGCTTGTGCAAGGCCTGGCCGCAGGTCGGACAAAAAGCGAACCCTTCGGGATAGATCGGCGCGCAGGCGCAGGATGCCGGCAGCGAGGCGCCCAGCAAGTGGGCGAGATCGGGCAGCCGGCCGCGCGCATGCGCCTGCCAGTCGACGCGGCCCAGGCCCTCGGTGGCCTCGAGCGCGAACTGTCCGCTCTTGTCGTCTTCCAGCCAGATGCTGGACGGCGTTTCCCATCTGTATGTCATCGCGCTCCGCCGTCGAATGAAATATGCATGTCAAGCACGGAGAAATTTCTTCGGACCGTGCATTGATTCCTGTCTAAATCATAACGCTGCCATAGCCGCTGCGGCGCGCCATTCGGCCGGTAGCGCGAGGCGATACTTCAGGGATCAACTCCGCTACTAAAATGAGCGCTGTTGGGCGGAACTTCGGCGCGCCTCCGTATAATGAAGGGTCCAACATGCCTCACCCAGCACGCCATGACCGCACCTTCCGCCTCCCTCGACTTGCCGGCGCACGCCATCGACACCGCCGCGGCGCACCTGCATGACATCCTCGGCATCGTCGTCGAACACGGCCCGGCGCAGCGCGCGCTGGTGGTGTACGACGAACGTACCGGTTTGTCGCGCGCGCTGGTCGCGGCTTACCGGCGCAACCTGCCGGATGCCGACTTCATCGACTTCGACAGCACCGGCCCGGACGAAGTGCTGGCGCGCTTCCGAGCGCTGGCGGCGAAAGACCTGGTGGTGCTGGTGCAGTCGACCAACTTCAGGCTGGAGGCCTTCCGCATCCGCGTCGAACTGTTCAAGCTGGGACTGAAAGTGATCGAGCACGTGCACCTGTCGCGCATGCCGGGGCCGCAGTCCGAGCACTACATCGAGGCGCTGGCCTACGAACCGGCCTGGTTCCGCGGTGTGGGCCGTGGCCTGAAGGCGCGCATCGACGCGGCGCCGTTTGGGCGGGTGGTCGGCGGCGGCGAGGAGCTGGTGTTCGCGTCTCCCTTCGAGCCAGCCAAGCTGAACATCGGTGACTACAGCGAAATGAACAACGTCGGCGGCCAGTTCCCGATCGGCGAAGTGTTCACCGAAGCGCTGGATCTGGAAGCGGTGAACGGGCGCGCGCAGATCCACGTCTTCGGCGATACGAATTACCGCTCGAACCGGCCCGACACGCCGGTGACCATCGTCGTGGAAAAGGGCCGCGTGGTCGGCACCGAGAACGCCACGCAGGCCTTCCAGCAGGTGCTCGACAACATCCGCGCCGACGAGGGCGAAGTGTGGGTGCGCGAACTCGGCTTCGGCATGAACCGCGCCTTTACGCGCGAGCGCCGCGTGGACGACATCGGTACTTACGAGCGCATGTGCGGCATCCATCTGTCGCTGGGCGCCAAACACGGCGTGTATCCGAAGCCGGGCTTCAAGCGCAAGGATGCGAAGTATCACATCGACGTGTTCGTGGTGACGGATGCGGTGTATCTGGGCGAAGAACGGGTGTATGCGGATGGGGCCTGGACGGTCTGATCTGGCCGGCGCTCCGGTACAATCGACTCAATCCATTCTTACCTCACCCGCCATGCTCACTCCCGAACAACGCGCCCAATACGACCGCGACGGCTTCATCGTCCTGCCCAATTTCAAATCGCCCGACGAGATCGCCGCCCTGCGCCGCCGCGCCGAGGACATCGTCGACGCTTTCGACCCAAGCGAATCGCGCGCCATCTTCACCACGCGCGACCAGGAACGCGCCAGCGACGACTGGTTCCTCGGCTCGGACAATACGGTGCGCTGCTTCTTCGAAGAGGAAGCCTTTGGGCCGGACGGCCAGCTGCGCCAGGCCAAAGCCCTGTCGATCAACAAGATCGGCCACGCCATGCACGACCTCGACCCGGTGTTCGAACGGTTTACGCGTGACCCGAAACTGGCCGCCGTGGCGCGCGACCTGGGTTTGGCGAAGCCGCAAGTCTGGCAGTCCATGTACATTTTCAAACAGCCCGGTATCGGCGGCGAAGTGCGCTGGCATCAGGACGCGACCTTCTTCGATTCCACGCCGATCAGCGTCACCACTTTCTGGTTCGCACTGGAAGACGCCACCGTCGACAATGGCTGCCTGTGGGCCGAGCCCGGCGGCCACCGCGGCCCGCTGCGCGAACGCTTCTTGCGCGATGGCGACAGGATCAACATGGAAAAGCTGGATGCCACGCCGTGGCCGGACGACAGTACCGCCGTGCCGCTCGAAGCCAAGGCGGGTACGCTGGTCTGCTTCCATGGCCTGCTGCCGCATTACAGCGCGCCCAACCGCTCGCCGGTGTCGCGCCATGCGTTCACGCTGCATGCGACCGATGCGCATACGTCGTATTCGCCGCGCAATTGGATTCAGCGCGATGCGCGCTTGCCGGTGCGCGGGTTCGACTGAGCCAAACACCCGATTCTCGCTACCTTAGCGCTTACCAGCACAGCAGGCACTCTCACGATATTCCAAGCTCATTTCACGCATTTGCTGTACTTCCAGTACCTTTTAATGCACTTTCATCTCATCCATCAGCTGATTTATAAGCGAAAGCCCTGATATGGATTGCCACATCGAGATTTTTCACGAAGGTCAATGGCTGGAAGCTGCGAAGGCCAGCTTTTCCGATGTGGTACGTAACGGCTTTCGCGTGGGCGGCTGCGTGTTCGAATACGATCTGAACTATGCGTTCGGGGACACCCCATCGCCAGTTTCGCTGGGTTTGCCCGTGGATGCAGATCTGCATGCCTTGCAGGCGTGGCCCGCTTTTTTGTACGACCTTGTCCCACAAGGCAATGGTCGGCGGTTTCTTCTCGACCGGCTCCAGCTTCCCGATTCACAAGCGTCCGACTTGCCATTACTGTGCGCTGGCGCGTTCAATCCCATAGGACGTCTGCGCATCCGAGAAGCAGTGCGGTATTTCGACCAGCATGTCGAGCGCCACGGAATGGCGTCCGAAGGCTTTGCGTTCGACGAGTTGCTTGCACGCGCTCCGGAGTTTCATGAGGCCATGATGGTACATGGCATGCTGGCAGCGGGCGGGACAGGTATCCAGGGCGTCGCACCAAAATACCTGCTCACTCAGGCGCAAGACGGCAAATGGTATCGGGATGCTGCACTTCCCGATGAGGATGCGCATCGCCACTATATCGTCAAGCGTCCACGTGGCCCCTCGGAGGCAGACCGCAAGGTGTTACGTAACGAGGCGCGCTACATGGAAGTCGCGCAACGCTTCGGGATCCGTGTTGCCGACCTTCCATTCCTGGAAGAAGACATGCTGTTCATCCCGCGTTTCGACCGGCGCGCGCAGGATCGGGAGGTACTGCGTTTTCATCAGGAGAGCACGGCGTCAATCGCCGGCTTGGGCGGTTTTGGCATGCAGGCAAACCAGTTCGACTTGCTCGCAGCGATTCGCCGCATAGTCGATTCGCCGCTGGATGAGACCATCGAATTCATTCGGCGCGATGTGCTGAACCTGGCAATGCGGAATACCGATAACCATGCCCGCAATACCGCTGTGCAGACAGTCGATGGCGTCACGCGCCTGACGCCCCTGTTCGATTTCGCGCCCATGTATCTTGATCCTGAAGGTATTACACGCGCTGCGCGCTGGTATCACCTCGGTACAGGAAAAGAATTCCAGTGCTGGGCAGATGTGCTGGAGCATCTAGCCTTGCCGGCATCGGAACGTGAACAGCTGGTCGACGCACTGATCGGCTTTGGCCAGCAACTGGCAACATTACCGGATTGTATGCGTGAAGTGGGAGTCGATCAGGACATCGTGGATTTTGTTACGCCTGGCATTCAAAAACAACGCACGCAACTTCTGGCATTGAGATAGGCATGAGCAAAAGAAAATCGTTGAACAAAGAGCAGGCCCGCGAACGGCGCAACCAGTTACTGGAAACTGCCGCTGCAGCCAAGCTGTCGATCAATGAAGGCGTGCGCGAGATGCGTGCGATTTCTGGCCTCACACAAGACGAATTCGCGCGCCACCGCGAAGTCAGTGCGCGGGTCATCAAGGCGATCGAGCTTGGACAGGCCAATCCAACGATTGCAACCCTGAACCAGATCGGGAAGTTCTTCGGACTCGAGGTCGGATTTGTTCCCGTCGCGAAAGCGGCGCCAGTCACAGAGGAGCCAAAGCCTGGCCTGCTCGTAACTGAAGATATCAATAAAGTGCTGGCGGATTTCCAGCGTCAAATGACCGAATCACTCGCAGCATTCAAAAATGCGGCGTTCTTCTCACCTGCACCAAATGCAGGAAGCGACGACGGCGCCCAGGTCAAAGCCCCGGCCGGCTTGCCTCCTGCCAGGAAACGCAAGCCGCGCTCACCTTGAGACCATCCACCTGGGTCAGGCTTTTTCTTCCGGCTCCGGCCCCCGCGTCTTGCCCGGCGGCGGCGTCAACTTGACCACCCGCCCGCTCTTCGCCGACGCATAAATCGCCTCGATGATGCGCTGGTCCTGCAACCCCTCCTCGCCCGGCGTATGCGGCTGTTTGTCCTGACGCACGCACTGGGCGAAGTGGTCGAGCTCCTTCGCGAACTGGTTTTCTTCCTCGACCCCGATCTCGGACGTCTGCTCCCTGCCCTGCTCCTTGCCCCCTTCCACGCGCGAGATGCGCAGCTTGTTGCCGTTGTAGGCATAGGCCGGGTTCATCTCGGCAAACGCGGTCGAGCCGTTCAGGCGGAACATCTGCGACTTGTGCGAGCTGTAGCCCGTCGAGCAGGTGGCAATGAAACCGCTCGGGAAGCGCAGCGTGAACTGGCAGGTTTCCTCGACTTCCTTGAAGCGCGCGTCCCCTGGCGTCGACCAGGTATGGCCGATCACTTCCACCGGCTCCTCGCCGCTCAGGAAGCGCGCCTCGTTGATGCAGTACAGGCCCACGTCCGGCAAGGCGCCGCCACCGGCCAGCGCGCGCTTCAGGCGCCAGTGCTGGGGGTCGCCCATGTTCTGCGAATTGCAGGACACGAATTCGCGCAGCTCGCCCAGCTTCTTCTCGCGGATCATCTTCACCAGCGTGCGTTCCACCGGCGCGTACTGGCGGCGGTAGGCGATCATCAGCTTGCGCTTTGCACTTTTGCAGGCGTCGATCATGCTCTGGCATTCGGCCACGGTATTCGCCATCGGCTTTTCGCACAGCACGTGCTTGCCGGCGCGCGCGGCGCGGATGGTGTACTCGGCGTGCATGCTGTTCGGCAGCGCGATGTACACGCCCTGCACTTCCGGCATGCTGGCCAGCTTGTCGTAGTCGCGGTAGTCGAGCACCGCGCTTTCCGGGATGTCGTACTGGCGCGCGATCTTCAGGGCCTTGGCGCGGTCGCCGCTCACCAGGGCCACCGGCTTCGTGTGCTTGCTCTGCGCGAAAGCGGGCAGCACCTCGTTCACCGAAATGCGGCCGACGCCGACAATCGCGATGCCGACCCGCTCGTTCATCGGGTCGCCCGGCGGCTCGGTCTTTTCGGGTTTTTCGCTGTTCGTTTCGATCGGCGGGAAGGTGACGCGGTTCTTGTCGGCCGCGGCGGCCCCCATGGCGGGAGCGGACAGGGCCGCGAGCGTGCCCACGTAGCGCAGGAAGTCCCGGCGCGGCGCTTCTTCGTGCTTCATTAGTACATCCTTTCGGCAAGGTCGAGCTGACTGGAGAGTGCATTCCATGCTCGCACAGGCATCTGCATGCCAGCGCTACATTGCCCACTCGACATAAATCACTGCCGTCGCTGGCGATTCGTCGTGCAGGCTTGCCGTTCGTCGCAAGCGGCGTGATGGCAGGCTGTCGTGCTGCGAGGATGGGGTCTTCTCTCATCGCCAAGGCCGACACCATGATGCTCGCCACGATTCGCTCCTCACCGTTTTGCGCAGCCGCTTGCGCGCTCTTCCTCGCCGCCGGCCCGTCGCAGGCCGCCGTCGAACTGGCCCGCACCGAGACGGTCGACGGCCGCAAGCTGGAATCGCTCACGCTGCGCAACCCGTCGGCGAAAGCGACGGTGGTCTTCGAAAACGGTTCGCGCGCCACCATCGCCGGCTGGGACAAGGTGCTCGATGCGGTGGCGCCAGACGCCACCGTGTTCGCCTACAACCGGCCCGGCTACGGCGCCAGCGAAGCCACCGATGCGCCGCGCGACGGCGCCACCATCGTCGAGCAGCTGCGCGCCACGCTCAGGCGCAAGGGCCTGGCGCCACCGTATGTGCTGGTCGGCCACTCGCTCGGCGGTTTGTACATGCAGCTGTTCGCGCGCCGCTATCCGGACGAGGTGAAGGGCATCGTGCTGGTCGATGCGCTGTATCCGCGCGTGATCAAGAAGCCGGCGGAGTTCCCGCTCTACACGCGCGCCGGCAAGTGGCTGTTCTTTTCGCGCACGGTGGCCGACGAGATCGACCATATCTGGGAAACCGGCGAGATGGTGGCCGCGCTGCCGCGCATCGACGACAAGCCGATCATCCGCCTGATCAACAAGCCGGTATCGTCGACCGCGATTGCCGTCGATTTCGGCGCCTTCAACTTCGATGCCGACACGCGCGCCTTTGTGAAAGCCCTGTATCCGAAGGCGAAGACGGTGGTGGCCGACGCTTCGCACCAGATGCAGGCGACGCATCCGGAGATCGTCGCCGCCGCGATCCGCGAAGTGCTGGCAACGGCTGACAATTGAACAGCCGGGGTCAGGTCTGACATTCGGACACGGCCTCATCCAGAGCGGCCCGCTCGGATTGATACTGCCGCTTCACGCCATGCGATAAAGCAGAGCTCGTGTCTGAATGTCAGACCTGACCCCAGCTGTTTATTTCGAGATGCGCAGGATGGCCGAGGCCAGGCGCGAGAAGCAGGGTGTCAGGTCGGCCTCGGTGGCGGCGTAGCAGTACATGCCGACCGGCTTGTCCGGGTTGTAGCAGCGCGAAGGGCCATCGGCCACGTTGGCCATGCATTTCAGGACGTTTTCGCCGACTTCGTTGTCGACGCCGCTCTTGGCTTTCAGCTGGGAGCCCATGCCGAGCGTGAACACGTAGATGCCTTCGTCGCGTGCCTTGGCGGCGATCATTTCCGGCAGGTTGCGGGCGGCGCGGTCGATGTTGCGCTGGACGACGGTGGCATTCGACAAGTCGGATGTGACCGTGCGGTAGTTCGCATCGCTCGTCACGATCGGCACTTCGCGCAAGGTATCGTGGGCGCTGTACCAGTCCGGCAGCTTCGAAATCGTGCTCGTCACGCTGCCCCGGCGCTCGACGTCGCAGCCGGCAATCGATACGGCCGTACTGCTGTTCAGGTCATACAGGCCATTGTTGCCGGTGTCGAGTACCCCCGGCTTGATGCAGTCGGTGGCGGTCTTGAACGGCAGCAGGGCGCCCATCGCCGTCGGCTCGCCGTCCGAGAAGAACACGATCACGCGCAGGCTCGATCGGTTCAGTTGCGGCACCCGGTTCAACTGGTTCCGCGCCTGCCACATGCCTTCCACCGAAGCGGTACTGCCGTTGAACGTGTAGCTGTCGATATTCGCCAGCATCGACGTGCGGTCGAAGCCGCGCTTGGTCGCGTCGATCGGGTTGTCCACCTCGGCGCCATAGGCGAAGTGCACCAGGCTGACCCGGTCCTGGGTCACGTTGAATTTGTTCAGGAAGGTCTTGGCCGATGTCTTGACCGCCGTGCGCGAGTTGTACAGCGAACCGGACGTATCGACCACCAGCGCCATGTCCAGGTCCTTGCGGATGGTCTGGGCATAGGCCACCGGCGTCAGCGAGGTATAGCCCAGCACGCGCATGAACGACACCTTCATCGGCGCCTCGGCGCGCACGTCGATGGTCACGCGGCCGGTGTCGAAGGAGACCTCGGTCGAGAGCAGCTTCGGCGAGGACAGCAGGTAGTTGTCCGGGATGTTCGCGGCAAAGAAATCGGCGGCGGCGGCGCGCGCGGCGGTAATCTGCTGGTCCTTCGTCGTGCCCTCGGGGATGGCGCGCGCGCCGGCCAGGGCGGCCGAATCGACGGCGGCGTTCAGGCGCGCCTTGACCAGGTAGGCCAGGCCGCCATCGACCACCAGGCCGACCAGGGCCAGCAAGACCAGCATCGCCAGGGCGACCATGATGAGAACGGCGCCGCGCTCGCGGCGAATCGGTGTGCGCATGTCAGAAGATGGTGAGGGAATACAGGTCGGGGCCGAAGGTGCTCAAGCCCAGGTTATTCACGGTGTACGAGGCGAGCAGCATGTCGAAGCGGTAGAAGGTCTCGACCACGTACACCACTTCGCCATCGGACAATTTGCCTTCCATGATGGTGGTGGACGGGCGCGACTTGCTGCTCACGCTGGAACACAGGCCGGCGTTCCAGGACGTGCAGCCATACACCTTGCTGGTTGGCGCATAGCCGCTGGCGCGAAAGCCCAGGTTGCGCGCCGCGTCGTCCCAGCGGTACTGGTCGAGCACCACGCTGCGCGACACGCCGCCACTCACCACACCCATCACGCGCGTGATGTAGACCATGCCCTGCGCGTTCACGTTCAGCGGCGGCGCGCTCGCCATCAGGGCGTAGATGATGTCCTGGCTGCCGGTTTCCAGCTGGGTGCTGCCGCGCGCGACCAGGTTGGCGCCCTCGCGTCCGATGTTGGTCATGATGATGTTGGCCTGCAGCGCGCGGCCGGCGTCGATCATGCCGAACAGGAGCAGCAGCAGCATCGGCAGCAGCAGTGCGAATTCGACGGCGGCCAGGCCGCGCTGGCGGGATGAACGGTGGCGTATCATGGGAAGTACTCGTTGCGCATGGTGGCGGCCACCGCGAAGTGGTATTTGCCGTCCTTGAAGAAGGACGAGAGCAGCGGCGTCGTCACGACCCAGTCGCAGTCGAGCTGCAGCACGATGATGCTGCCGGCCACGCCGAACATGCCGCTGGTATAGGCGTTGCTGGCGTAGGACTTGCCGTTCACCGAGATCACCGGCGCCAGCTTGTCGTACATGCCCAGCGAGCTGTCCTTGATGCTGGCGATGACGGCGTTGTAGCGCTGCTGGCTGCCGCTGTTCGGGTCGAGGTTGCTCTGGCCCGTGATCGCATAACGCGCGCCTTCGCGCACCGCGTACTGCATGGTCAGGGTGGCGAAGAACATCATGCTGAACTCGACCAGCGCCAGCAAAATCAGCAAAAAGACAGGGGCCACGATCGCCATCTCGACGATTGTGGCGCCAGACTGACGGCGGGGATGCAATAATTTCATTTTTGCCGGATCAGGTTAGGTTTTTATTGGAGTATGCGCTAAGCTTGGCGATTCTACAGGGCAAGAATTACTTGTCTTAATTATTTTCATCAAATTTTTTCCGCTGTCGGTACGGAGCAACATGCGTCGGCTTCTAAGCATCCTTTCCCCGCTGTCCCTGGTCTCCGGACTTTCCCCGCCGCGCAGCCCTGTCAACGCCACCGCCCCCGTCTCGCCCGACGCCGAAGCCTGGATGGTGTTCGGCATGCGCCTGCTGCTGGCGGTGTCGGCGGTCCTGACCCTGCACATCGGCGCCGACAGCGTGCGCCTGGCCGGCAAGTGGTCGTGGCTGATCTTCGTGTTCTACGTGCTGCACAGCCTGGCGCTGCTGGTGGTGGCGCGTTCGCGCGCAGGCTTCTGGCATGGCCCGGTGATCTACTGGGTCGATATCGGCTGGTACGGACTGATGGTGTACGCCAGCGGCGGCGCGCCCACGCCCTTCTTCTCGTTCTTCTTCTTTGCGATCCTGGCCGCCTCGTTCCGCCACGGCTTCGATGCCGGTTCGCGCCTGACCCTGGGCGCGGTGGCCGTGGTTGCGCTTGCCGTGCTGGCCACCCAGGGCACCAGCACCCTGCACCTGCTGCTGCTGCGCACGACCTTCCTGCTCGCGCTGGGCTACATGATTGCGTTCTGGGGCGGTTCGTCGGTCGACCAGCGGCGCCGCCTGGCGCTGCTGCGCGACGTCAGCCGCCTGTCGAACCCGCGCTTCGGCGTGCAGCACACGCT
>Ga0308160_10007199_pt1 | contig 11136 bp, 13 predicted proteins | sample PhyFR1_FD_201036 | JGI IMG/M metagenome (GOLD analysis project Ga0308160, IMG submission 201036) | Phyllosphere microbial communities from UC Gill Tract Community Farm, Albany, California, United States - DLSLF.R1 | ecosystem: Host-associated > Plants > Phyllosphere > Unclassified | place: USA... | reverse complement strand
AGTGCATCATTATACGGTGGTCATGATAGGGCGGTTCAAGCTCGTGTATCGGGTCGGCAGTGGTATTTCTAAACAAGAACATCAAGTCTGAGGTGTCTGATGGCTGTTTTTCGCCTCCTTCCTCTCCTTCCTCTCCTTGTCCTTCTTCTCCTTGTACTCCTTGGCTTGCTTTTCGTATTCCTCCTTCTCCTGAGGACTCGCGTTAAGACGTTTGTCGAGCGAGGCTTTCACTTTTTCAGGCGTGGCACCCTTTTGCGATAGAATTCCATCTGCAATCACTTTACACGAAGTAGTGCTCTTATAGCCTTTTGCTCGCAACTCGTTCGCCATATCGCTTATTTTCTTCTCCTTGGCTGAGCGTTCCCCGGTGCCCGACTACTGAATCAGCGTCGTCCATAGAACGGAGATGGGCTTACGGGCGCCTCGGCTCCTCCTGCAGGTGCATCGGTTGAAGGTGCATCAGCCGCAGGTTGAGTCGTCTTAGGTCTAGTGGTTGTTGGAGCGGGAGCTGTTGCGGCTGCACTGGGGCCCTGGACGAACCACATCGCCGTACACACCGTAGTCTTGAGGCAGACCACCAGGGTGAACATCGTCGGATGGACGAATAGCAGGCAGGCGAATTCGATAGCCATACCCGTGAAAAAGACCGGCCAGTATTGTTCCATATGATGTTGGTGTCGCTCCTTGACTCGAGCGTTGGCCGTGACTATCATTAGCCGGTCTCTATAGCCTGGAGACTTACGGGAATGCTGTAGTGGGATCGTGAGGTCAAATCCTAGACCTAGAATGAGAGCGATCTCCCTTTCGGCCAAACGAAGGATACACCATGAGCCCACAAAGATGACGCCTAGGAGGAAATAGTCTGAGAGACCTGTCACGGTGGATGCACCGACTACAATGTCGTGTAACCACCCACCGGAGGGTGTGAGCTGTCATCAGCGCTACTATGTGTTGAGACTCACCATGTCACGGCGAAAGTCGCGTGATCGAGATATCAAGTCGCGTTCTGGGGTTGCGGACATCCTGCTGGCGATTGTAGAGTGTAGACTGTAATGTGGTGGTATGTGAGCCGATTTTCGACCTTTGGATGCCATCAACTCCTTTGTAGGGATCAGCATTACGCTGATCAGCTAAATTAGCCTCGTCATCACCCGTTTGGAGCCGGAACGGTGGCCAGGAGACATATACTGATACATATGATAAACAGTCCGGCTGCTTATTTCTGTAGCTTCTTCCACTCCTCTTCGATGACCCTTACAAAGTCGCTGGCCGCATGTCCGTCCTGCGCATCAGTTTCTTCCCACATCGGTCGGTGACGAACTCACATCACATCCAGTCCAAACTCCACCATCCACCTGACAGCTCCTCACTCCGCCTCTCGCAATGGTACTATCGATATGAATTGTACAGCTCCTACTAACATTCGCCTGCACCGTCTGCTCTACATTATCCCTTAACAGTTCGTACCCCTCCTTTGCTAATCCCTCTCTCTTCCCCTCCTTTCCTTCTATGCACTTTGCAACACCGCTATCCTCCCATTTCACCCCTACAGTTTGAGCACATCGTCGAGCCAGCGAGACTTTGCCGATATCGCTAGGGAAGGGGGTTTGGTAGTTCATACAGCTCAATACTGCGTAGAAATCGGGTAGGGAGAGGTGCTCGTGGAGACAGAGTTGATGGGCGTTCCCGAGACACTCTTGGGTTCCGTGCATACATCGAAGGCCGAGTGGAGCAGACTCGTTCTTCCTATCCTGTCAGCTGAGAAAGACGGTCAACGTGTTGAGAACGACGGTTGACGCACTGTGCGATATATCCCATGTTCAAATTGACCTTGCTTGTCATCCCTTTAGCCTGGAATACATCTTCAAAGACACTCTCGCACAATCGCTATCATCAGTATCGTCCAGTGGGTATAGAAAGAACGAACAGCATCCGGGCACCTGGACATCACATATAGCGTTACGTTAACTTTCGCATCGGTCCCATTTGGTTGGGCACTGAATACTGATTGACCAGTAGAGACGAGAGGAGATGCGGATGAGATGGCCGCCAGGGCGAGCAAGAAAATTGATTTGATCATTGTTGGTATGTGTTACAATGTATGAGTATAAGTGATGAAGCCGAGATTAGACTGGGAGACGTTAATCGGAAGACGCTGACATCATGATCAGCGGGCTTGGCGTCATTATAGCTCAGATTGAACTCCGGGAACCTTCCACATCACCTATGTATCAGGATAAAGCCTCTGTTGTAGGGGACACTGGTTAGTTGGCGGCTTCCATTGATCCATACTCAATCCCTCCTGCTGCCTGATGCTTTGATCCAAACATGATAGCGATAGAGTTGAGATCTTCCACGGGGCAGATCCGAGCAAGATTCACGCTTCCAAAAGTAGTAATTATCACAAGTAATCCATGGCCGACGGCCATCTTTTTCGCTCAACCGGTCTCTGCCTTTGTGCCTTTCTGCCTTTCTGCCGCTATCGACACCAAGCGCTGATCAATCGGCATAGAACGAGCACCTTTCACTATCCAAGAACCACCCCTTTTTCACTCTCAATACCACCACAGCAATACAAGAACGACGACGTCGCTCTACAAATTTCTCGTACTCGCTCTCAGACCTCATCCACGGCCTTCCGGCTATCTTCATATCTGTTGATACTTCAGGCTACGATCGATATTCGCAGCAGACAAGCCTCGAGCTCACACAAAACCATCCCTGCTCGACAAGAAGGCTCGCATCGACTCTCTGTGACCTGGTCACCACACCAATCCGCAATTACTGTACCTTTATCCACCCCGGTCTTCGGTGATCATTGACCGCATCGCGCACAACACGTTCCACGTATAACATCGTTGCAGGATCGAGCTCTTTCTTTCTTCTTCACAGCCGCTCAAGTCGAAGCCAACAGGTCAAATGGAGGAAACAGATCACTATGAGATGCTCGACGATGACACTCTGGTGCCTCTGAAACGAAATCACGCATGTTTACAATGCAAGAAACGCAAAGTCAAGTGTGATGCTGTATGTCTTTCCCCTTTGTTACGACACAGGCTGATAGTAGACAAAACCAACATGTTCACCATGTCTTCGTTCTCACGCTCACGCGGTGAGGGCAGCGACTAGAAATGGGACTGCCATCCCCACTCTCGCCTGTACATATACGGACGATTGCGACGAAGAGAGCAGTAATGAGGGTCTTGATGCGCCACTTAGGAAGGATAGTGGGGACAAAAAGAAGGCCGTCAAGAGAGCGGTCACGGGTGTGAAAGCTGGTGTACTCGGTACTGGACCTGGACCCAAGGCCAAAGAGAAGAAGCTGAAGGAAGAACGGGATGTTCTCAAGTTAAAAATTGGTGAGCTGAGAGAAGTCTCTACCTGCGCAAAAGCTGATAATTCAGCGGAACTGGAGAGACGATTAGCCCAAGCAACACCATCGACTACAGCTTCTAGTATCTCGGCCGACCCAAGTGGACCACAATACAAGAACAACATGGACGAATACCGCCTACCAAGCTTCAACGACAACACTGTGCCAGCACAAAACACTTTTGTCCAATCAAATCAATTCCAAGGAAATACTACGTTCAGTGGACCACAGATTGAAGAAGTTTTCGATCAAGCTTGGCCCTCTGGGATCAATACTTATGCCGGCGCTGCTAACAATGTTGTTGGGAGCATGGACTTGGACTGGGATGTCGGGGGGTTATTTATGGTCCCTGCTAATTGGCCAATGAACCTTCCTTCTCCTTGTAAGTTCATCCAACCCGATCTTTCAGGTTAGAACTGACCCTCAGTCCTTCTTGAACATCTGTACGCAGATCACACCATACCCTACTCACACTAATCAACAGGATCGAGACGTTCTTCACTTGCGTGCCCCAGATTCCTCGAATGATCCACAAAGGCAACCTACTCTATCGAGTCCGCCTTCCCGCAACCCACAAAGACTTCCCGCACGCAGCCCTACTTCACTCAATTTGCGCAATAGCCGCAACGCATACAGCTTGGGTCAACTCGATTCCACCTGAAAAGGTAGAGGAAACTACCACAAGGGCTATTTCCTGCGGACAGAATCTTGAAGAAATCGAAGATTTTGGTTTGGCTCAGGCATTCGCAGCTAGGAGGGCCATGGATCAATCTGCTACTTCATGTGCGATGGGCTCGGGACAGACTATGTTTGGTCTCGTTCAAGCTGCCGTACGTCCCTCTACAATCTCTTCATGCGATGACTGATGTCCCCCAGATCATTCTGGCAGAAGTGTTCTTCCAAAAGGGAATGCCACTCCAAGGATGGCTTCTCGCAGGAACAGCTCCTCGACTCATCAAATCCTTGGAGCTGGGAAACAGGAACCACGGATTCAAACGATATAAAGAACCAATGCTACCTCCCCCTAAAACTGCAATCGAGAGGGAAGAAAGAATAGCAACTGTTTGGATGGCTCATATCCAGGATGCTGGATTTGCGTTGAATTCTTATTGGAGTCAGAGTATGGATTGGAAAGAGTTGAAATGCGGGCTACCTACTAGTACTGTCGAGTTTAGGAAGAAGGTATAGTCTTCAGGCGTTTCTCGGGTGGAGCTAATGAGTAGGATCCAGAGACGATGTTGGAGAACCCCCAGACCGTGTTTTCACCAGATGTTCTCACCGAGTAAGTCAGCTGACCACACATGACGGTGGAGCTGATAAAAGACACCCGGTACCTGATACATTTATCCTAGTAGTCAAAGCCTCCCTACTCATGGCGAGGTCAGCGAAATGGCTACAAGAATGGCATCAGCGCGACATGTGCGACAACGATGAAATGAGCGGTCTTTCCTGGCCATCATTCATTGATCTCACTCGGGATTTACATGCGTTCCAGTAAGCTTCACTTTACCTCCTGGAACAAGCTGATGAGATAGACGATCAGTGCCAGCGGCAACCAGGAATGTATTCAGGATTCTTGATCAACCGACCTCGGGTTTCGACTCGAATCTTCTCGTGAGCCTACACTTTCCTTTTTGAATTTTAGCTCATGAGAAGCTGGTGCACATCGTCCCAAACATTGCACTCTGTTTGATTCACGAACCGTTCGTCGATTGGAAAGTCCATACTGGTGCACCGTTACACAATGTCCAGAAATCGTTCGAGGCGATTGTGGGAATGTTGCACCTCATTCCTTCAAATCTCGATGTATCACTGGTCATGACTCCTCTTCTTGCTTTGTCAGTCCTTTCTCCCTTTCCTCCTCTTGTTTTCTCCGAGCGTATCTTGAAGGGCCACTGACGATAGCTCTATGTATACCACCGGAAGGATCGTGGCGAATTTCATGCAGAAAGCCTTGGATACTCAGAGTTATGCTCTTGCTATGCGATATCGAGCGGATCTGAATACCATTCAGAGCTGTACGTCAATCCCTTTTCGTGATGGCAAAACTGATGAGCAGTACTCGCTCGACATGGTCTCAAGTGTGTCACCCTCAACTCAAAGCATATTTGGCATATGCTGACAAACAGACATACACTAGGTGCAGCAATGTCGGAATACTTGAATACCTGCCTCAACCAAGGCTCCGGATCATCCGACACTAAAGAACCCCTCAAGTCCATAGAAAATGGACAGTGTCTCGATCCTTCCCAAGCAAACTCGTTCCCAGTCCTCCCTCGATCATATGACGGTCTACCACCCGTCTCGATAGCTGGATCAAGCTCCAACACCTTTTTAGCCAATACAGCCCAATTCCAAGAAAAGGTACATATGGATTTTTCGTCAAATGGAATGGATCAAGGGGTGGACATGTCCACATACCTCACGCAGATGAGTATGGGAACTATGAATAGCAACACCATTTTCGATAATACCAATTCTAACCAATACCTCCCTAGTGGAAAAGGGAACGAAGCCCATATCTCGCCTTTATCATATAACAACACCCTATCCAATAATTCCGGATCATCCTCTTATGCGTCCAGTAGGAATTTCTCCGGATCATCAAAGACAACTCCAGAATCAAGTGGGTTGGTAGATCCTCAACCTAATTATTTCGATAATAACAACGGGAATGGAAATGGGAAGGGAAGTGGCGATAGTATGGGATATATGATTTTTGGACAGGAAGAACAGGGTCAAGGGCAAGGGCAAAATCAGACTAGGTTTGGGCAGATGGAGAGATATTTCGATACGATCCCCAATCAGGATTCGAAAATGTATTAGGGAGTTTACTGGGTCAATAATAGATGGCCGATTTGTGAGGTGATAGAGATTTAGGTTGTATCGTATCATGTAGTAGTATCTTGATCACCATTCATACATCTTTAATAGTATGTATAAATCATCTCAAATCAGAATACATCAGATTCCAGATCCATCTCGTCACACAGCAGTATCCTATCGACATGTATATATATCTACCGTAGTATGTGTAGGTCATATCTAGTCAAGATGTTAGATAGCAGATCCATCGTCATTAAAGTTCTGGAGAAAAGCAGAAAAATCAAGATCATCTACCGCACCTCCATTGATCAACTCCCAGAGCGATTTATCCCCACTCCCACCGACTTCGGTGGTCTCCTGCCATACCGGAGCGGAATCGTTCCATGTAGATCCTCCGGCTGGTGACGGGTGGTAAGAAGTGGGATCGGAGATAGGATTCTGACCGAGGTAATTGAAACCCGGGACTGTATTCGTCAGGAGCTCGTCGATATCTTTATGATGCCCTCCAGGACTTGGTATACTTGTCGAAGAGGTCGCGACTGACGCGTTGCCCATGTATACAGAAGGGGTAGCAGAGGCGGATGTGGTAGTTGACTGGTAAGATTGTGCATCGTTCGACTTCTTCCCCTTCAGACGTAATTGTCGATTTCTCTCCATATCTATATTTGCGACTTCCAGAACATATTCGAGGCCACTCGGTTTTGTATTGGCGATAATTGCGGGAATCGATCTATCATCAGCTCTTCCTTCCCGTATGAGAGGGATCATGGAGTGGGACATACTTCGGAGGCCAGAATCGTAGAGCAGCCTGTAACCCATCATGTTCAATCTTCATCTCCCGACTTCTCTGTAATTGGATTCTGACGTCTATTGATCCTTTACTTTCATGATACGTCTTGAGTAGGTCAGGAGGAGGCGTCATTCTTTCCATCGAGAGATCAATTGCGTTCAGGACTTCAGTCACGTCTGACCATGCTACTTGTCAGTACTCCCTCGCACGCATTCGACATAGGGGATAGCTTACCCCATCCCTTAATGTCAGCTTGGTACATATCACTCGGGGGAACTCACAATCTGATATAAAGCATCTGTACAGATTGAGATACATTTCTGTTTCTCTTCCCAAGTCCAATCGTATCCACCGAGCTGGAATCAGTTTACCGCTGAGGCCGTGGTGACTTACCGTGGAAGAGGGGTAACCTTGTTCGTTGGTTGGTACTTCTGCCATAAATTGCCCAGAGGCAATCAAGACACGAATCATGATTGATGCAGCTATTATCAGCGCCTCAACAGTTTCTGGGTGAGGGGTATACATTGTATAATCCCGGTGGGTAATAGGTCCTACTCATCAGCGCCTTTCACTTTATGGTAGAACTAACCTTGATCATATTCATCTGTGAACGACAATTGTACAAGAGTACATCGACAGATTGAAGGTGTATCGTGTTCAGCATGCCCAGATCTTCATCGCGTTGATTCGCCGCTGCATCTTCCGATTCTGGGTCAGTGACATATGAGGAATAGAAGGATTGTCGGAATGCGAGATGATTTCGGACTGCTTCGTGTAGGACTAGGAGGAAGAATGGGCAAGATAACCTCATATTTGCTGTATGTTAGCTTTGTTCCGTGAGAGGCTGAATGAGCTGACTGATGTACTGAACGCGTTAGCTTTCAATACTGGGATGTCTGGGAGCACTCACATTCAAAGGTGAGAATCCGAGTATACCAGGCTCACAAGCTCCCAACAACCCCAACGCCGATTCATTCAATTCAGTAACGATCGACCTCTATATCATCAGCTCCATCTCCTTCTAACTGCTGCAGTAACGTACAATCTCACCCCAGCACTGTTGGATTGAAGTACAGAATGTGTTGACAGGGATATTCCCTTTCTTGTCATTATACTTTGTTACTTCCAACGCGATCTTCCGGCCGACCATTGCTAGTCTATGCCAAACCCTGTTCGTCAGCTCTCATCGACATGAATTTGCGTACTTCATAAAGAACTGTAACGTCAGCTTTGCAATCTCGACTGGTGGAAAGCTTACGGCTAGCATTTTCATTGTTGAATTTGGTAGACTGTCCATTACTTCATCTACCCATGCTCTTCCTGCTGAGAGCTCTTCTTCTGGCCTGATCATCAGTTTACTCATGACTTATCGCGGTAGAAACGCACATCTTGGGAGTCAGTCCAGTAGCTGAAGCCCAACATGCATCAGCGACTGCCGTTGTCCAAAACAATCGCCTAAAGTCAGCGGTACCGACAATGAGGAGGCTTACCGCTGTTTCATCCTTAATTGCAGTGTATCTTGATTCGATTCTTCAGAAGTCAAGATCGGGTCCCCTGTCGTCCAGAACATTTGGAGCAGTTTCATCTGTTCAATGATTGTCGAATGGACTATCATATCTGCCCATTAGCTTTCTTCCAAATTAGAAGAGAGAGGAGCTTGCTTTGTATCCACTGATCTTTGACCCTACTTCCCTGATCACTCATATGCATCAATTGATTATACAGACTCAACGCCTGTAGTCCCGTCACACTAGGTCGCCTGAGCAAGGAGGCAGCATCAATCACCCGCCCAGCCCGGTCGAGGAGGGCATTACAGACTGGTAACCTCGCTTTTCCCCAATGTGCTCTCCCTTTTGATCCTGGCGTGAATTGTCCTTCTAAAGTGATGACTTTCGGACCAGTGTGGGCTTGTTGGTATGGTAATCCCAGGATCGCTGGATTATCGGAGTACCTCGATGCCCAAGCTTCTAGGACTGCGCAAAGGGCTTCTTGGGCTGGACTCATACGGTCCGCTCGACGTCCGCAGGATTCCCATTCATTGTAGAATGATTCGGGCGATAGGACCTGCTGTCAGAATTTCCGTGTATCGGTGTGTTTGACGTACCGGCAAGGAGAAATGAACTGCCTGGAAATAGACCGTGATAAGGTGCCGACTGAGCTCTATACCTAAAGCCTTATCCGCTAAAGATTCTTGAACCTGCTCCTTCCGACTCCAAGCGACAGTGTGCGATCCATTCTCATCCTTAGCTTGCCAGATATGCCACGGATCCCTCTCCCACGGTGAGAGCTTTTCCAAGACTGACGAGCTAGGGCTTGACCCAGTCGAATCGTATCTCCTCTGTCTCTTCCCGTTCTGACTGACTGATGAATGACCAGCTCCATCCGATCCATGTCTCACCACCTCTACACGTCCTTCGTGCGTCCCATATGCCTCCCCTGGTTTCGCACCAGACGCCGCTCTGGGTTGATGCGAATCAAGAGGAACGATAGGTAGGAATGTGTTGGTTTCAATATCAAGTCGACCAAGGGCAGGTACGAGAGTATCAGGGTGCGGGGTGTGAGCGTCCAGGTCGACCGATTCCTCGCGGGAGGTTGAAGTTGATGGCCGGAGCGAACGATTCGCGATTGTTTGAGGGGTATTGGTCGAGAGTCGCTCCCATACTTCCAAGGCTTGACGTTGGGTTTCTGGCGTTGCCAGTGTTGAAGGTGTGGGATAGACTGATGAATGGCCGTTTAGAGGTATTTCGGTGGAGGAGGGGAAGCTGTCTATGTTTTCGAGAAGGGAGCGGAAGAGGGTGTCGGATGGGTCATGTGCGAAGCTTCCACTAGTTGATTCTTGGTTTGTCATAAAGCCTGTATCCAGCGGCATCATTGTAGAAGGTCCAATCACCTCATTTCGAGACTGCGGGATCCCAAGCTGATCAAGCAGTCCATCGTACGCTGCCCCGCTCATCCAATCCATCTCCTCATTGCTGCCTCGCATCTGAGGTGTAGCCTCGTTTAACCCCAGAGGCACGTCCTCTTCCATCCTTACATAACTAGGGGTGGGATTATCGACGGCGATGTTCCCGCCAAACCTCTGCCTAGCCTCATCAATCCTCTTTCCGCTCTTGTTCGGTTTCAGCGGATTAAGAATCCCCTCGGTGGAACACTGTAGCCCCTTGTTCCTACATTGAGTACATATTTGCCCAGGATATCGACGGACAAGCAGATGGGCAGGCTCGTCCTCGTTTGGAGCTGATAGACCGTCGAGAGAGGCGAGGAGGTTCAACAGATCACATTTGATTCGACGGAGTTTACAGGGGTCACAAGCTACATTTTGACCTTTGATCTCAGCTTATGCCATACCTTCGATAAGGGAGCGAGAGCTGACTCACGTCTCTTTTTCTTTAGAGGCTGGTCTGCTTGAGTACTCATACTATATACTTATCCATTGTGGACATGGAAAGATAAGCCTATAACAAGTGACCGGAGTCAATGCAGCGAGAGAGAAGGCGGCGATCTCCGCTTTATGACGATCTTGTAATCTTGGCATGAAATCATATCCCGCAGCTCACGCTACACTGCACTTCTACTCTCATATATACGTTTCATCAACAGTAAGTCAGCAAGGAGCAGCGAAGACACGGAGCTGATAGAACAGTGTGTATCCCAATCATCTGTAAGTCTCTCATCCCGCTGTAGCTCCGAGACTGACAGGCGGCAAAGGTGGTCTACCTACCAAAGTAAGCTTGCGTATGCCTGGAGCAAGGCTGAGCTGACTTGCAGGTCAAACAAGATGGAGACGCCGGAAGAATGTGTCCTATGTGCAATAATCGTGAGCTCGCTGGCGCATTCCCCGGTCAAGCTGACCAGGACAGCTAGTGTCATGAAGGCTCAAAGCAGGACATGGGTAAGCTCCCCGAATCCCCGAACCAGTGAGAAATGAAAGGGTCCGTGCTGACGATCAGTTTGAATTATTCTGGATCCCACTTGTACCATTCAAGAGCAAGCATATCTGGATATGTGGTATCTGTCGTGAGTAACTTTCCGGAAGAAAGGGTCACAGCTGAAAGACTAGACTGGGAGATGAAAGTTGGAGATGGAAATGATCCTCAGCCACCTCAGGGATGGAACCAGCGACCACAGGGAGCTCCTATGCATGCTG
>Ga0308160_10007195_pt1 | contig 11138 bp, 11 predicted proteins | sample PhyFR1_FD_201036 | JGI IMG/M metagenome (GOLD analysis project Ga0308160, IMG submission 201036) | Phyllosphere microbial communities from UC Gill Tract Community Farm, Albany, California, United States - DLSLF.R1 | ecosystem: Host-associated > Plants > Phyllosphere > Unclassified | place: USA... | reverse complement strand
CTCGCTAGAATAGGGGCATGAACGCACAGCCCTACGATACCGAACGCCTGCGCACGCTGGCCCAGCTGCTGATCGGCAACATCCGCGAACTGTCGGCGGCCGGCTGGACCCCGGCCACCAGCAGCAATTTCTCGCACCGGCTCGACGCCGCGCATGCCGCGATCACCGTGTCCGGCCGCGACAAGGGCCGGCTGGTCGAGGCCGATATCATGGTGGTGGACTTCGACGGCAAGGCGGTCGGCAGCGATCACCGGCCCTCGGCCGAGACCCTGCTGCACACCCAGCTGTACCGCCGCTTCCCGGAGATCGGCTGCGTGCTGCACACGCACTCGCCGGTGCAGACCATCGCCTCGCGGCTGTATGCCGGCGCCGGCCACGTGCGCCTGGAAGGCTACGAATTGCTGAAGGCGCTGCACGGCAACCAGACCCACGAGACCGCGGTGGAGCTGCCGGTGTTCGCCAACACCCAGGACATGACCGTGCTGGCCGCGCAGGTGGACGCACTGCTGGACCGCGCCCCGCTGTGGGGCTACCTGATCGACGGCCACGGCCTGTACGCCTGGGGCCGCGACATGGCCGAGGCGCGCCGCCACCTGGAAGCCATCGAATTCCTGCTGCATTGCGAGCTGGAACTGCGCAAGCTGCGCGCCACTGGCTGAGCCGCAGCGCACAGCGCCGGCGCGACAGCGTTCCAGCGCCGCAACGGCGGCTTACCCGCCAGCTGCTACCCTTTTCTCCCCCCAACGCCCTCGCCCGCCGCCATGAGCCGACTCCGCATCTTCGCCGAAACCACTCCCGACGTGCCGCTGTTCGACAGCCGCGATGGCGACGCGATCGCCGCCGAGCTGCATAAGATCGGCGTCACCTTCGAGCGTTGGCAAGCCGACCAGCCGATCGAGGCCGGCGCCACCCCGGAAGCAGTGATGGCCGCCTACAAGAGCGACATCGACCGGCTGGTGACCGCGCACGGCTTCAAGACCGTGGACGTGGTCAGCATCGCCCCGGACCATCCGCAGCGCGAGGAGATGCGCAAGAAGTTTCTGGAAGAGCATTTCCACAAGGAAGACGAAGTGCGCTTCTTCGTCGCCGGCTCGGGCCTGTTCACCCTGCACGTGGACGGCAAGGTCTACGAGATCGAATGCGTGCAGAACGATCTGATCGCGGTGCCGGACGGCACCCACCACTGGTTCGACATGGGCCCGGAGCCGCGCTTCATCGCGATCCGCTTCTTCACCGAGCCGGACGGCTGGGTCGGCCATTTCACCGGCACCGACATCGCCCAGCGCTTCCCGCGCTACGAAGCGGCGCTGCGCGGCGAGGCGAACTGAGCGATGGGCAGCCCGCGCGTGATCCTGACCGACATCGAAGGCACCACCAGCAGCATCTCCTTCGTCAAGGATGTGCTGTTCCCCTACGCGCGCCGCGCCCTGCCCGACTTCGTGCGCGAGCACGGCCAGCAACCGCAGGTGCGGCAGTGGCTGGACGCGGTGGCGACCGAATCCGGCGGCATCTGCACCGATGCGGTGATCGTGGAGACGCTGCAGGGCTGGATTGACCAGGACCGCAAGCACACCGCGCTGAAGGCGCTGCAGGGCATGATCTGGGAGGCCGGCTACCGCGACGCCGACTTCGCCGCGCACATCTATCCCGACGCCGCGCCGGCGCTGCGCCGCTGGCATGCCGACGGCCACCCGCTGTACGTGTACTCGTCCGGCTCGGTGCCGGCGCAGAAACTGTTCTTCGGCCACAGCGACGCCGGCGACCTGAGCGGGCTGTTCTCCGGCTGGTTCGACACCGAAGTCGGCGCCAAGCGCGAGGCGGCCAGTTACGCGCGCATCGCCGAGGCGACCGGCGTGCCGGCCGCGCAGATCGTGTTCCTGTCCGACGTCGTCGCCGAACTCGATGCCGCGCGCGACGCCGGGCTGGACACGGTGCTGGTCGATCGCCGCGAGGACTATCCCGAACCGCGCCTGGGCGATGCCTGCAACGGCCACCGGCGCGTGGAGAGCTTCGCCGAGCTGGCCCTCTGAGCGTCGCGGCAGCCGCCGCGCGCTAACGACGCCTTTCTCCGCCGCAGCCGCCGCCCATGCCTTCGTTCCTGCGCAGCCTCCGCGTACAGCACCGCCACCTGGCCCTGGCCCTGCTGCTGTCGCTGCTGCTGCCCGCCTGCCATCCGGATGCCGGCGCGGCGCAGGCGCAGGCCGATGCGGCGGCGCCGGTCGATCCGATCGACCAGGCGCAACTGCGCAAGGCGCTGGACGCGCTGCAGCCGCAGCGGCCGGGCACGACCGACCTGTACGTGGTCGGCTTCGCCGGCGACGCCAGCGAGGACGTGTTCCGCAACGAGACCCAGTACCTGCGCCAGCTGTTCGCGCAGCGCTTCGACGCGGCGGGACGCATCGTCACCCTGATCAACCACGCCGACAATCTCGGCGCCCAGGCCTACGCGCCGCAGGCCTCGTACGACAACCTGGCCGACACGCTGCAGCGGATCGGCAAGCTGATGGACAAGCGCGAGGACGCGCTGCTGCTGTTCCTGACCAGCCACGGCACCGAGCAGCACGAACTGTACGTGCAATTCGGCCCCGGCGAGGACGCCGACTACGACACTATCACCCCCAAGGAATTGCGCGGGTTGCTCGACGACGCCGGCATCCGCAACCGGGTGATCGTGCTGTCGGCCTGCTATTCGGGCGGCTTCGTGCCGGCGCTGAAGAGTCCGGACACGCTGATCATCACCGCCGCGCGCCGCGACCGGCCCTCGTTCGGCTGCGGCAACACCGCCAGCGCGACCTATTTCGGCCGCGCCTGGCTGATCGACGCGCTGGCGCGCACCACCGATTTCGTCGAGAGCTATCGCCTGGCCACGGCCGAGATCACCGCCCGCGAACAGGCCGAAGGCGAAGCGCCGTCGTATCCGCAGCTGTACGTCGGCGCGCGCATCGCGCCATTGCTGCAGCGCTGGCGTGCGCAGCTGCGGCCGGTGGCGGCGCCGGCGTATCCCTATCCGGAACCTGAGGCGGAGACGGAGACAGCAACAGCGCCCGAAACAGCGGCCGACGGCAAGGCCGGGCAATAAACCATGCAGCGCAAGGCTTCGGATCCGAATGCCGACGACGAGGCCGAGACGGCAGGTTCGGTGCAGGCGCGACAGCATTCGAAGCGATGGCGAGGTGGCTTCGCCCCGACCCTCCCCCCTTTCTGCTACGGGGATTTCCTTCGGTCGCCTGGGGGAGGTACTTCAGTGTAACGATGGGCGTCGCCCTCCACGGTCGTGCCCCCCCTCCTGGCCATCGCGCGACGACAGCCGCGCAAGACGATCCGACAAGTACGTAGTGCGGCATCGAGCGCATGTCTTGCGTGCGCCGCCTTGCGAGTAGATGAGAGTGAGTCGCGTTTGATCGCCGAATCGTGGCACTCGCTAGACTTGGCCTCGCAGCAAGCCCGCCAGCCTCACGCCAGCCAGCTGCGCCCGATCCTTCCGCCCGCTCGCCTTCGCTCGCCAGCCAGGATCACCCGCTTTCGACAGCCTCCCGCGCGGAGGCGTCTTTGTTTTTGGGATTCGGAAAATGCGCTTGCTGGTCTTGCGTCTTGTGGCCAGCGATGACAAATCCTTGGGCTCGGAAGGGTTGACTGCTCACGCTCGTCGCGACTAGGCCGCTCTCACAAGAACTCGCGGCAAGCCAGCCGGGTGCACTGTAGGAGGGGCTTCAGCCCCGACAGTTCGCTTGCAGGACCGACCAGTTTGCCGACGCACTCGTCGCGGCTGAAGCCGCTCCTACAAAGGCGCGCAGCAGCGGCCTGGACACAATGTGGCAGGGACTTCAGTCCCGACAACTGACGAAGCCACCCATCTCGCTGCCGCATTTGTCGTTATCGGGACATCTCATAAAGAAAGCGCAGAAAGCCAGCCTGAGTGCACTGTAGGAGGGGCTTCAGCCCCGACAGGTCGCTTGCGGGGGCCGACCAGTTTGCCGGCGCATTTGTCGCGGCTGAAGCCGCTCCTACAAAGGCGCGCAGCAGCGGCCTGGACGCAATGCGGGAGGGACTTCAGTCCCGACGCAGGAAGCCTGACCGTTCGCCGTACGCCGCTTCTTGCATCGGCCAGGAACCCGTTGCGTCAATGCGCCGAACGCGGCGCGCGCTCAGGGCGTCGCGTCCTGCAGGCGATAGCCGGTGCTCGCGCGCTGCTCGCCGCGCCAGCGGTCGAAGGCACGGACTTCGATGCGGTGTGCGCCGGCGCTCAGATCGGTCGGCAAGGCGCCGCGCCACAGATGCTGCGACGGGGTCGCTTCCGGCGAACGGTCGTAGCCGCGCAGCGTCTCGGCGGCATCGTCGCGCGCGTTCTCGGCGAGCAGGCCCGGATCCGGCTGCTGCACGCGCAGCATCGGCTTCCATGCGCCGTCGTCGATGCGGTATTCCACGCGGCTGTCGTCCTCGCCCATGAACACGTTCGCGTACACCGCCCAGGCCGGATAGGCGCCGCGGCGCAGCACCTTCGGCGCGTGCACGGTCATCGACGCATCGTCGGCCGCGCGCGCGGCGTGGTAAGCCAGCGCGTAGCGGCCATCGCGCTGCAGCGTCAGCAGCGCATAGCCGTTCGGCGTGCCGTCGGCCATCGTCGCAGCGGGAATGCCGTCGGCATCCTTGGCCCCGGACCAGAACGCGCCGCAGGCCGCGCCCACGTTGTACTCGTGCAAGGGCTGCGCGCCGTGCCAGCCGTCGTCGGCGCCGTGGTAATAGTGGCGCTGCGTGTGGCTATGACCGCTGAGCACCAGCACATGCGCGAATGGCTGCAGCAGTGCGAACAGGCGCGCGCGGTCGGCATGGCGGAAGGTCTCCTTGCCCGGCGCCGCGTCGAACAGCGGGATATGCATGCCCAGCACCAACAACCGCTCTTTTGGCAGCGTGGCCAGGTAGGCCTGCAGGAACGCGAACTGGTCCTCGCGCAGGCCGCCGACGTACTTGGGCTGCTGCTGCGGCTGGTAGACCACGTCGTCGAGGAACACGAAGCTGGCGCCGCCCTCTTCCACCGCGTAAGTATCCGGGCCATAGACCGCGCGCCAGCTGGACAGCGAGCCGGCATCGTCGGCCGCATCGAAATTCAGATCGTGGTTGCCGGGCACATGGAACCACGGCACGCCGAGCTTGGCGGTTTCGGCATTCAGCGTCGGATACAGCGACAGGTCGTCGCTGACCACGTCGCCCAGGGTGGTGCCAAGCCGCGCGCGGGTCTTGCCCAGCAGCGGCGCGACGATGTCGCGCGCGTAGTACCCGACGTCGGTCGCCGAGGCGGTCTGGGTGTCGGCGAACACCAGCACCTCGGTGCTTGCCGCCGGCGCTTGCGCGCGCAGCGCGAAATCCCAGCCGCTGGTGGCGCCGCCGGTCGGGGCGATGCCCGGATACTTGAGCTTGGGCGATCCCGCCGGCGCGTAATGCCGCCAGTAGGCCGGCAAACCGTTGCCGGCGCTGGCGAAGGCGTAGCCGTCGGGCTTGATCACGAACACCGTGCGCCCCGGCTCCACCGCCAGGCTGTAGCGGCCCTGCGCATCGGTGCGCACAATGTGCACGCCGTCGGACACCTGCACGCCGGCGATGCCGCGCTCGCCGGTGCTGCGGCCCGCATGGCCATCGCACTCCTGGTAGACGCTGCCGCTGATCGTCGCCGGCTGCGCCAGCGCAGGCGCCGCGGCGGTCAACAGGCAGGTAAGCACTACGGCGCGCAGCAGCATGCGGGACATCCGGCAATCGACAGAAGCCGCGATTGTAGCCACCCGCCGCGGCACGACGGTGACCGCCGTCGCGCCGGCCTAGTTGTGCCGCGCTTCCAGCACCGCGACCGCGTCGGCTAGCGCCAGGCCGCGCGCGCGCAGCAGCACGGTCAGGTGGTACAGCAGGTCGGCCGATTCGCCGAGCAGCGCTGCATCGTCCTGCGCCACACCGGCCAATGCGGTCTCCACGCCTTCCTCGCCGACCTTCTGCGCGATGCGCCGGGTGCCCTTCTCGAACAATTGCGTGGTGTAGCTGCCCGGCGGACGCTCGCGTTCGCGTTGCTCCACCAGGCGGTCGAGCGTGCCCAGGAACTGGCCCGGCGCCTGCGGGAAGCAGCTGCTGCGGCCGAGGTGGCAGGTCGGGCCGTGCGGGTGCGCCAACACCAGCAGCGTGTCGCGGTCGCAATCGGTCTCGATCGACACCAGGTCCAATGTGTTGCCGGAGCTTTCGCCCTTGGTCCACAGGCGCTGCTTGCTGCGGCTGTAGAAGGTGACCTTGCCGCTGGCGCGGGTCGCGGCCAGGGCATCGGCATTCATGTAACCGAGCATCAGCACGCGCAGCGTGGCCGCGTCCTGCACCACCACCGGCAGCAGGCCGTCGCCCTTGCTCCAGTCCAGCGTGCTCCAATCAAATGTGTCCCAATCAAACGCCGCATCCGCGGACGCGGCGGCGGTTTCGTGCTCATGCGCCATCGCGCACCTCGATCTGTCGTTGGCGCAGGAAGCGCTTGAGGTCGGGAATCGGGATCGCGCCGCTGTGGAACACGCTGGCGGCCAGCGCGCCGTCCACGTCGGCCTGTTCGAACACGTCGGCGAAGTGCTGCATCTCGCCGGCACCGCCGGAGGCGACCAGCGGTACCTTGCACAGCGAACGCACCTCGAACAGCTGGGCGATGTCGTAGCCGCGGCGCACGCCGTCGTTGTCCATGCAGTTGAGCACGATCTCGCCGGCGCCGAGCTGCTGTGCCTCCACCACCCAGTCCACGGTGCGCACGCGCAGCGCCTGGGTCTTGTCCGGATCGCCGGTGAAGCGGCGCACGCGCCACTGGCCGTCGTCCTCGCGGATCGAATCGATGCCGACCACCACGCATTGCACGCCGAACGCTTCGGCCAGTTCGGCGATCAGCGCCGGCCGTTCCAGCGCCGGCGAGTTGATCGAGATCTTGTCGGCGCCGGCATGCAGCACCGCACGCGCGGTGGCCACATCGCGAATGCCGCCGGCTACGCAGAACGGGATGTCGATCAGCCGCGCCACGCGTTCGACCCAGGCGTAGTCGACCGAGCGCCCTTCCGGGCTGGCGCCGATGTCGTAGAACACCAGTTCGTCGGCGCCCTGGTCGCGGTAGCGCAGGGCCAGTTCTACGATGTCGCCCATGTCGATGTGGTCGCGGAACTTGACGCCCTTGACCACGCGGCCGTCGCGCACGTCCAGGCACGGGATGATGCGCCGGCTCAGCATGCCAGCGCCTCGTCCAGCGTCAGCCGGCCTTCCAGCAGCGACTTGCCGAGCACCGCGCCGGCGCAGCCGACCTCGCGCGCGGCGCGCACGTCGGCGGCGTCGCGGATGCCGCCGGAGGCCTGCACGTCCACGCCCGGCGCGATCTGGCGAAGATAGGCGTACAGCTCCAGGTTCGGCCCGGACAGCATGCCGTCGCGGGCGATGTCGGTGCACAGCAGATGTTTGAGCCCGGCCGCGGCGTACTCGACCGCCAGCGCCTCCAGGGTCAGCGAGGAGGTCTCGGTCCAGCCCAGCACCGGCAGCCGCCACACGCCTTGCGCGTCCTGGCGCGTGTCCAGCGCCACGGTGATGCGGTCGGCACCGAACTCGGCCAGCCATTCCAGCACCGACTCGCGGTCGCGCACCGCCAGCGAGCCGATCACCACGCGCGCAGCGCCAGCGTCGAGCATGCGCTGCACGTCGGCGCGCGAGCGCACGCCGCCGCCGGTCTGCACCTGCAATCCGGTCTGGGCGCGGATCTGGCTCAGCAGCGGCGCCAGGGTGTAGCCGCCGGCGCGCGCCGCGTCCAGGTCCACCAGGTGCATCCAGCCTGCGCCGGCGTCGGCGAAGGCCTGCGCGCGCGGCAACGGATCGTCGCCGTAGTGGGTTTCGCGGGCGTAGTCGCCCTGCGCCAGCCGCACCACGCGGCCGTCGCGGATGTCCAGCGCGGGATAGACGATGAAGCTCATGGGAAATCGGTCTCGAGGAAGTTGCGCAGGATGCGCGCGCCGGTGCTGGCCGAACGCTCGGGATGGAACTGCGCGCCGCAGCGGCGGCCGTGCTGCACCACCGCGGTGAACAGGCCGCCGTGGTCGCAGGCGGCCACGGTGTCGGCGGTTACCGGCGCGGCGTAGCCATGCACGAAGTAGGCAGTGGCGGTCTCCGGCAGACCGTCCAGCAGCGGCGACGGACGCATCGGCAGCAGCCGGTTCCAGCCCATGTGCGGGATGCGGATGCCGAGCGCCGGCGGCATGTGCCGGACCACGCCGGTCAGCAGGCCCAGGCAATCGACATCGCCCTCCTCGGAATGCTCGAACAGCAGCTGCATGCCCAGGCAGATGCCGATCAACGGCACCTCGAGCGCACGCAGCGGCTCGATCAGGCCTTGCTCGCGCAGTCGCGCCATCGCGTGCGGCGCGGCGCCGACGCCGGGCAGGATCACCCGGTCCGCGCCTTGCAGCCCAGCCGCGTCGCGCACCAGCCTGGCTTCCACGCCGAGGCGTTCCAGCGCGTAACGCACCGAGCCGAGGTTGGCGCCGCCGGCATCGATCAGGGCGACATCGCTCATCGCACGCTCCCCGCAAAGCCCGCGCGCATCACAGCACGCCCTTGGTCGAAGGCAACGCGGCGCCCTCGCGGCGCAGCGCCTGGCGCAAGGCGCGCGCCAATGCCTTGAAGCAGGCCTCGACCTTGTGGTGGTCGTTGTCGCCGTGCACGCGCAGGTGCAGATTCAACCCCGCGGCATCGCACAGCGAACGAAAGAAATGCGGCACCAGTTCGGTCGGCAGGTCGCCGACGCGCTCGCGCTTGAATTCGCCTTCGAACACGAAGTACGGGCGGCCGCTGAAATCCAGCGCGGCGCTGGCCAGGGTCTCGTCCATCGGCAAGGTGAAGCCGGCGCGGCCGGCGGCGTCGGCGGCCGGCCACGGGCTGTCCGGCGGATCGAAGCCGTAGCGGCCGATGCCGCGCTTGTCGCCCAGCGCCTGGCGCAAGGCCTGGCCCAGCGCCAGGCCGGTGTCCTCGATGGTGTGGTGCTCGTCGATATGCAGGTCGCCCTCGGCGCGCACGTCCAGGGCGAAGCCGCCGTGCTTGCCAATCTGCTCGAGCATGTGGTCGAAGAACGGCAGGCCGGTGGCGCAATGCGGATCGCGCGCCAGGTCCAGGTCGATCTCGACGCGGATCCGGGTTTCCTTGGTATCGCGCTGCACGGTGGCGCGGCGCGGCGCGTCGGCCAGTTCGTGGGCGATGCCGGCCCAGTCCCAGTCGCCGCCGAACTGTTCGGTCTGCAGCTGGAAGCCGCGGATGCGCAGGTTCTCGGCGAACTGGATGTCGGTGAGACGGTCGCCGACCATCGCCGAACGCGCCCAGTCGATGCTGCGGTCCTGCAGGTATGGCAGCATCAGGCCGATGCCGGGCTTGCGCGTGGGCGCGTTGTCGGCCGGCCAGCTGCGGTCGATCAGCACTTCGCGGAAGGCGATGCCCTGGCTGGCAAAGATCTGCAGCATCAGATCGTTGGGGCCATCGAACGCGGCCTGCGGATAGGCTTCGCTGCCCAGGCCGTCCTGGTTGGTGACGATGACGAACTGGTAGCCGGCATCGCGCAATTTCAGCATCGCCGGGATCACGCCCTGCACGAAGCGCAGCTTCTCGTAGGCGTCGATCTGGAAATCGGCCGGCTCCTCGATCAGGGTGCCGTCGCGGTCGACGAACAGGATCGGGCTCATGCCGCCGCCCTCCCCGCCTGCAGCGCGCCCAACACGCGCTGGTTCTGCTCCGTGGTACCAATGGTGATGCGCAGTGCATCGCCCAGGGTCGGCGCGGCGCGCTGGTCGCGCACCACCACGCCGGCGCCGAGCAAGGCGCGGAACGCGGCCTCGGCATCGTCGAAGCGCAGCAGCAGGAAGTTGCCCTGCGACGGATACACCCGGCGCACGCCGGGCAGCGCAGCCAGCGCGGCGGACATGCGCTCGCGCTCGCGGCGGATCTCGGCCACGCGCGCCGCGGTCTGGCGCAACGGCTCGGCCTGCAGCGCGGCCAGCGCCAGCTGCGTGCACGGTGCCGGAATCGGGTACGGCGCCTGGCAGCGGCGCAGCACCGCGATCAGCGCTGGATCTGCGATCACGCAGCCGATCCGCGCCGCGGCCAGCGCATGCGCCTTGGACAGCGTGCGCAACACCGCCAGGTTGGCATGGCGCGCCAGCAACGTGGTCGCCGACGGCACGTCGGAGAATTCGCCGTAGGCCTCGTCGACCACCAGCAAGGCGCGCCCATGCAGACGCTCGGCCGCACGTTCGATGTCGGCCAGCGGGATCGCCGCCCCGCTGGGATTGCCCGGCGAACACAGGAACACAAGCTTGGCCATCTGGCTCAGCGCCGCATCGACCACCGCATCGACGTCGGCAACCAGTCCGGCCGCATCCTCGCGCAACGGCACTTCGACGATGCGCGCGTTCTGCAGCCGCGCGCACACCGCATACATGCCGAACACCGGCGGGGTGATCACGATCGCGTCGCGGCCCGGCTCGCACAGTGCGCGCAGCAGCAGGTCGATGGCCTCGTCGCTGCCGCGGCCGAGCAGCAACTGCTCCGGCGCGCAGGCATACAGCGATGCCAGCGCCGCACGCAACGCCGGCGGCTGCGGATCGGGATAGCGGCGGTTGCCGCCGTCGCGGTCGGCGGGGTTGGCCCAGGCCGATTCGTTGGCGTTGAGCCAGACATCGCCGTGCAGCGCGCTGCTGCGCGCCGAGGAGTAGCCGGCGAAGTCGCGCAGGTCGTGGCGCACCAGCGCCAGCATCGATCCCGGCATCTGCGTGTCGTTCGGCGTGCTCATGCCGCCTTCTCCATCCGCAGCGCCACCGCATTGGCGTGCGCGTCCAGGCCCTCGGCGCGGGCCATGGTCACCGCGCAGGCGCCGATCGCAGCGATGCCGGCGCGGCTGGCGCTCTGCACGCTGACGAAGTTCTGGAAGCTGGCGACGCTGACCCCGCTGTAAGCGCGCGCCGCGCCGTTGGTTGGCAGCACATGGTTGGTGCCGCTGCAATAGTCGCCCAGCGCTTCCGGGGTGTAGTCGCCGAGGAACACCGAGCCGGCCGCCTCGACCCGCTCCAGCCAGCCGCGCGGCTCGCGCAGCGCCAGGATCAGGTGCTCGG
>Ga0308160_10007194_pt1 | contig 11139 bp, 14 predicted proteins | sample PhyFR1_FD_201036 | JGI IMG/M metagenome (GOLD analysis project Ga0308160, IMG submission 201036) | Phyllosphere microbial communities from UC Gill Tract Community Farm, Albany, California, United States - DLSLF.R1 | ecosystem: Host-associated > Plants > Phyllosphere > Unclassified | place: USA... | reverse complement strand
TCTTGGGGTATCGAGGACGAACTCAAGAAGGATGGCGGAGCGATCGACCATGGAGTAAGTTCGAATTTTACAGATTTTTGGGTGACCTCCTTTGACGCCTGTCATTCGATACAGTTCCAGATCTTCCGAACGGATGGTCATCTCCAGATGAAAAGTAAGCGAGCTGGATGTCGCGAGTCTGGGAAGGACTATGCGCTGATCCTTACTGACCTCCCAGTTCCTTTCAAGACGAGCGACTTTGACGGGGATCGTCTTTGCTTCCATCGGTAAATACATATTCTTTCCAAAGGACAACAATCATCACCTTCTGATATGCCTACTCCGCCCTTTCAGAGTCGACCTCCACGAATCTCTCAAACGCCTAGCCATCGATCCCTCTAGACCCGGAAATCCCGCCACCATCCGGGTAGCTAGCAAAGTCTTGTCTTGCGATTGCGAAGACGGCGTAGTCACCCTCGAGAACGGAGAGACCATCCAGGGGGATCTAATCATCGGGGCCGATGGAATGTCAGTGTCGTCAGAGCGATGATCCCGGATGGGTCGTGATCACTAACGACTTTCAAGGAATACATAGTCATAGCAAGATCCGAGCTAGTGTATTGGGCAAGGAGATGACCGCCACTCCGACTGGCTTGTCCGCATACCGGCTCATTGTAAGCCAATCCGACCCACGCACTTGTTTCGAGCAAGACCGCCTGATCTCGACTTTCATTCCGCAGATCCCCAAAGAGAAACTTTTGACCATCCCTCATGTCTCGGCCATGATGACCGACAAAGACCCATGGACCACAATGCTTCTTGGTCGAGACTGTCGAGTCGTCATGGGACCTTGTCGACAACAAAGCCTCTTATCCATCGTCGCCCTTGTGCCCGACAGTCAGTCCCTTCAGCTCGCTGCGCGACTTGGCCCTGTACACTGACTCAATTTTATTCCATAGAATTGATGAACGAACAGGCATCAACGTCCTGGACTGCTCAAGGCTCCCTCGAAGACCTCTTGAAGTCGTTCGAAGATTTCCCACCTTGGATCAAGGACACTTTCAAGTATGACCTCTCTGAGGCGGAGTCACTAGAATGAGATACTCATCGAAAATCCATCTTCATTCTAGAGCTTGTCCTGATATCAGCTTGTGGCAATTGAGAGATATGGTCAGTTGTCGAACGTTGGCGCATGTAGAAAAGCAGGATCCTGACCCAAAGCATCCCAACGTTCTATAGGAGGCTCTCCCCACCTGGTACAAAGGCCGAACCATTCTCATTGGCGATGCAGCCCACAGCATGTTACCTCTCCAAGGTCAAGGTGCTAGTCAGAGTATCGAAGATGCCGAAGCTCTCGGCCACTTTTTCCGTGATGCCCGCGGATCTCTCGAGGTTGAGGAAATCACGCGTCGATTGGAAGATGTCTTCGAGACTAGGTATGAGAGAGCTTCTCTGATCCAGCAGTACAGTCGACAGGCTGCGAAACCTGCTACGGAGACGGATTCGAACGTGATCACCATGTAAGCCGTGCTTCGATCTACCTAATCCTCGATGACTAGGTTTATTGACCGGACTTTTGATCTTGATGACATGCTTTCGTAGGAACCCAAAAGAATTCATGGATTACAACTGTAAATATCCTGGTGCTGAGGCATGGTCGGCACAAGCCAAGGCAGCAAAGTTGAGCGCATGATCAGGTTGTACGAGCGAGGTTGTTTTAGAAGGATTTCCAAGGATGTTCAGGTCGCTAGCTTTTGTGTAATATCGAGTTTGAAAGCGACCAGCTGTGCTTCTATTGCACGAGAAAAGTATGAAATTTCATTGCACATACTGCTGTAGTATTTGGATCTGGAGATGACCCCGGCTGTATGGAGTCAGGTTGCACATATGCAGCGCTTGTGATTTGCTCAATGGGTTCAACTCGCGCAAGTCAATCACCGATTTGTGGGGATCTGCATCCGGCGGGAAGGCCTTACGTAAACTGACGGGGAAGCAAAAGCGTCCGACCCGAACCACCGCTGGTGCTCGGATTTGATCTCTTGATCTGTCCACATTCGATCTTTTGGTCACTCACCATGTCATGTCGATGTATGTGTGGTCGTCATATGATCCATATCTGACAGGTCGGACACTAATCTACCCTGAACACGATATACTTGTCATGGGAGACGCCGAAAGTACAGAGAATCGCACGGCGGGACCTCCGCAATCGGAACACGAACCACCCGCCAAGAGACGTCGAACTCGGCTGGAAGCGAGTTGTGAGAGGTAAGTATCGTACGAGATGTGCTGATTTGTTGTTACGGAAGCTTACGACGATATTGATACTTCGCAGATGCCGAATACGAAAGGTCAGTATCGAACGATGTTCAACCAGCCGCTGCACTCGTTCGTCTCGACTGATGCCGACTCGCGTTCTAGATCCGGTGTGATAAGAATGAACCAAAATGCGAGGCAAGTCAGCAGCCGAGTCTACGATTAGGGGAGAATATACGGCTGACAGTCCTGGTTTTCATTCTGTGTACAGGCTTGCGAGCGAGCTGAGGCTGTCTGCGATAGGCGAGTTTTCAAGATTTGTTTCCGAACGGGAATTGCCTCGATCCAACCGTTGCTGATTGTGCCATTCCTTTGGATTCCTCAACACAGGACGAAACCTGCTAATCGGGCAAAGAAAGCACGATCATCTTCGCAAGAATCCGAATCCGCGAATCGCAAAAGCAAAAGTCCCTCATCTCATCCCAAGCTCTATCCGATCGGGGATGGCACCTATGCTCCACTCGATTATATTCTATCCCTGCGAACGGGCTACAACGGCCATCCTCCTGACAACAACCCCCCAGTCGACCGCTCAAGCTTGGGATCTGCTCACGGCAACAACGCATACACTGATCATCAGCATTACGACCAAACCGCCTTCTTCAACCACGATCGAACTGATCATGTGGCCACGATCCTCAACAACCATAACAACCATAACGCCGAAAACGACCTTCCCACCTCGACCGCTCGATTACCATCCATAGGACGAGGTATAGGTATGCAGACAAACTACGGATCCATGTCGTCTCAGCTCGACTCAATGCTTCTACCTCCCATCGGCTCTTTCGATCTCGGTTCCGACCTTGTCCCGGACACACACAACGAACAGCACTCGAGCAATGGAGGTCTTCAGATGTCCGCTCTCATCCAAGGCAACTCGCAGTTACCACCATTACGCAGTGGTACGGATGGCAGCGTAGTCAACGAGCACGCTCCCTATTCACAGGACATGGATGATGTCGTACAATCGGGAACTCTACCGAAACAACAGCCCTCAGAGCAATCTCTCAGTCGGTACTCCTCTTACAACCCTTTCCACTCGGCGAGCCAAGAGGGTAATCGAGCATCCGACTCGGAACTAGCATTTACGCCTGACGATACCGCCATTGGGGATGACGTCCAGTCCAGCCACCAACTGGACCCAACCCATACCCGCGATAGACGAGAGGACGACTACCTGATTCACTCGCAAGATCATCGTAAGAAGTTTCTCGGAGCGTCATCCTCGCAAGTCTTTGTGAAATGGCTCGATGACGAGAGCGGAGGAATCAAACCTACGTCTCATCTCAAGCATGGCATGTCAGGAGCGGAGGAGATGATCCTTCCCGGTCAACTCGAATTGTGCCACCATCCTCTACCGCCGCCCGCTGAACTGGAAGTTTATGTCTCAACGTATTTCCGCACATTCCACATCATCTACCCAGTCTTGGACGAAAGTTGGCTGAGGGCTCAGCTGACGAGACCCAAAGGTCCCCAAACAGCAGCGGAAGACTTTGTTACTCCTGTTGTCTATCTCGTTGTCAGCCTCGGAGCTAGTATGACGGCGAGCAGTCATCAATCCTCGGCGGTCAGCAAGACCTATCTCGATCAGGCCTGGAAGGCATTATCTGTGATCCTAGGAAGACCCTTTCGGTCATCTGTGCAAGCGTTGATCTTGATGGCAGTTGCGTTCAGGCTGGTGAGTCCGAGAATCATGAAGAGCGAATGAGCGAGATGAACTGAGCGTTGGTCGATCGCGTTGCAGAGATCGAAAGACGGAGTTGCGTGGAGTATGATAGGGTCGGCCAGTGAGTAATGTTTCGCTTTGAGAGAGCGTTGTCGTATGTGTCTAAGCATGAGTTCTCTGCACCGCAGTGCGTATCGGTCAAACTCTCGGTCTGCATCGCAAAACTGTTGGATTGGAAGCTAGTCTCGACGCTCGGATCTGGTACGCGGCAATGTCCCTCGACGCAATCGGCTCGATCGAGTCGGGTCGACCCATGACTATCCGTCGAAGCGATTACTCAGCATCGTTGACATCTTTCAAGGATGTCACCTTCACTCTTGGGCCTGGAATCGATCCCATCAACGTATTAGGAGCGCTCAGTGAACTCTGCCAGGAAATCGCGTATACCGTACAGGTCTTGTTTCCGACTAATCCTGCCACTTCCTCAATTTACGAAATCGAGGTCCTCGAACATATTGGCGTCATCCACATGCGCCTGGAGACTTGGGCCAAGACCCTGCCTTTACCGATTCGCCCAGGTGGAGACCGACCGGTGCCGGGACCTTTCTTTCCGTTCGCAGCAATGTTGCACATGCAGTATCATCAAATGTAAGTTCATGACGGACCCTCCTATTCGTGACCCCCATACTAACCGGATGTCGTGGATCGAACAGCATCATTACGCTACATAGGCTATCTCTCATCGACCACCCTCGACTAGTGCTACAGAATCTAAGTCATCCGCTTCTACGAGGCCGCCCATTTCTCCACTGCCTCGAATCGAGCGAGAGCATCTGCACCCAATCTGCGCGAGCAATACTCACAACACTAGACGCATCGATTCGAATTCCAACCAAACATCACTACTGGACATTTCATTCTGTCGGTACCGCCATCTTTGCCTTGAGCCTCTTCACGTGCAAACACCCGACAACGTGGCAAGCTAGATCGGACGTCGAGGTGAGTCAGAGCTCCATCCCTGCCATTATAGTGACGAGCGCTGACATCAAAGTCACCGGCTCAGATGCTCACTCACGCGACTCGCTATATAACCAAAGGCTTCTTGGACCAAGGACTCTCTCCTCAATTCGTTGAATTGTACGAAGCTGTCAATCAGATGATCCGAAAAAAGGTCAGGGACAGCTTCGAACCCGAGTCCCTGATAGTCGAAATCGAGCGACCTCTCCAGCCGACGGATGATGACCGAGCTTTGGATCAATCCGCGGCCAGTATCGACGAGCTATGGGCCACACTGTTCGGCCTCAGCAGTACGACGGAAAACGACATCCCGCAAAGCCGGAACGAGACGCAATACCGGTATTAAATCCGGTGCCTGCCTGCTCGGCGGCCGGGTTGACGGAATCCCGGGCTCTGACGCCACAAATTATATTCTCGTTTGACTTCGTTCGACACATGTTAAATTGTAAAGAGATAGGAAAGCGGCATCTCTTCAATTGTGTTTCCTTCATGAGCTGCTACGGTTGTATACTGTATCGAACAACATGTCTGCAACCTCTCCTATTCCAGTTGCTACCTTACCGGCGGGACACATTGAGCATCATCTGGACCAGGAGGACAGTGAGAAGAAAACCCTCGATGACAAGCATAATGAGCCCGATGCAGCGCTTCCTGTCCTCGACCGCGTCCAAGAGACAGAAGCGGACGCGCCCACTCTCTTCTTCCCTGTTATCTCGACGTACAAAGCCATCGTTCTCGTCGGGCTAGTGATGGTGTCCGCAATGATGCAGGTGGCATCCGGTATAGGCATTTCGATCACGATCGCCGACATTGGACACGATCTCAAAATCCCTTCAGGTCAACTACAATGGGTCGCATCGGCAGGCTCGTTAGCCACAGCTTGCACCTTACTGGTCTCTGGCAAGCTGGCGGACATGTACGGTCACAAATCGGTGTTCGTCATCGGTTGCACGCTGGGCGGCGCGTTTTTCATGGGGATGGGTTTGGCACGCGACAAGTATCAGCTGTTCGTGTTTCGGGCTCTCGGGGGAATAGCTTTTTCAGGGTTCGTTGCGAATCGCGCTCAGTTGGTAAAATTCTTGCAAAGGGCCAAACTAAGATTGCCCATGTTACGACAGTGTGACTCCCGCCGCTATCGGACTCATCGGAACTACCTTCCCTGACGGTCCTGCGAAGTCAAGAGCATTCGCAGGTCTGGGAGCAGGTGCTCCGGTGGGAACAGCCATTGGACTTGTACTGGCTGGTCTGACTACTCAGTACACTGCAGCAGGATGGAGGACATTCTTTTACATCTGCGCTGGGTTGTCGTGCGCCCTCGCGATCGGAGCTGCGATCGTTGCTCCCGGCAGCCTCATCCCTCGCGCAAGAAGCGAACACACGCTCAAAGGCCTCGACTGGATTGGCGTTGTCCTATCCGCGATCTCCATTTTCTGCATCGTCTTTCCTCTGGGCGAAGGAGGAAATGCGCCGCAGGGTTGGAAAACTCCCTTCGTCTGGATCATTCTCGGCGGGGGAGTGGTCGTGTCTGTCCTTTTCGTCCTCTGGGAGAGACGGCTTGAAAAGCGCGGGATCAAGCAGCCTCTGATGAAGATGTCTACGTGGAATCGCAAAATGTTTGCTAGCTTGATGCTAGCGGATCTTTGCCTGTCCGGGGCTTTCGGAAGGTGAGTTTATATCCTTTTGTGGTACAGAAATCCCTCCCGCTTATGCCGTTGCTCCACATAGTATTATTCTCTGGATGACTCTCTACTGGCGAAGTTACGAAGGCAGAAGCGTCATTCAAATCACGCTTCGTTTCCTACCTTCTTGTGTCTGCGGCGTCATCGCCAACGTCGTAGGGTCTTTCGCCGTTGGTCGTCTGGTCAGCCACCGATACTCCTAAAGAAGCCGAGAATGAGCATTCTGACCTTCCCTTTCGCTTACAGACGGGCCACGTTCTTCTGATGATCGCTGCCGGCTGTACAGCACTCGCCGCTCTTTTCTTTGCGGTAACCCCTCCGGGGTTGACCTGTGAGACCGAACTCCATTCTCTTTGAGGCGACCATGAATGCTCATCGCGCGTGCTATAGACTGGGCGCTACAATTTCCTGCCTGTTGCATACTTGTCTGGGGCGCAGACTTCATGTTCCTCACAAGGTGAGCTTCGTTCCAGCTAGATCCAAGCGATCCTTTGGACTAACGACGATGGGCCCTATGTGTCTTATAGTATGCTGTTCATTTCTCGGACGAGCTCGCAGGCGGAACAAGGTCAAGCAGGAAGTATCTTCTCTGCCGTAGTCGCTATCGGAGGAGCTCTCATGCTGGCGATCAGCACCATCGCGTCCGATCGAGTCGCCCAACAGAAGGCCAAGTCACTGGGCATCATCATCGAAGCAAGCAAGACCCAAACATCGGAGATTCCCAAAGCCGCTCTTCTGCAAGGTTATAGAGCAGCCTTCTGGACTTGTTTTGGGCTGAGCATGTTGGCTGCCTTGGTCGTCGCGGTCTTACTGCGCAAGATGGGGACTGTGGGAGGCAAGAAAAAGGTCGCAACGGTTCCAGAAGAAGAAAAAGATGAAGCGGTCCCTATCGCGGCTGTCTGATCTCGCTGGCACGAGAGAGAACATGCGACCGGTTTATACTCGTGTCTCTATAATCGCGTGGAATTGCTGTATTATTTGCTTGATTGGTACAGAGTCTGACAAGCTGTATGTCGAATGTCATGCGCGATGCTCCGACCGAAATGAGACTACACGTTCACTTGATGCGAGGTTTGGATCTGCGACTGTTACAGTAGGGTACATTGAATGGGAAGTTTCGAAAATCAACAGGGCACTCTGGCCACCTCTGCGTGCCTGTGATAGAGATCTGGCGCACGAGAGTAGCCTCTGGTAATTTCTCTCGCCTCGATCGTCCGTTGATGCGTCGCTCGATATCGTCTTCTGAAGCACAGTATCGAGTGGCAGATCAGAGATGTCTTCCCGCCATGATGTCCGCTCGGATCAACACCGAGGGTTCACAGAAGTCGATGGAGATTATTGGTGGATGATGCAGATAATCCTTGATCTGTCGATGATCCTGAAAAGCCCGCGCGGGCGGAAGCAATCAGGAGATTTATCGCTGGTCCCAAAATTCCGCGAAAACAATAGATCAGCTGCTATTCGTGCACCGGAAGATGTAAACCGTCCAGAGCGTTAGTTCCTCCCGACTCCTCCTAACTCCTCCGCCAGGCGACATGTCATCCCCTTCAACGGTCCTTAATCCCGCCGAACTGGAGGACCCGTGGGGGTGATGATGGCGTACCCGGGGATGCCGGGGTCCCCGTTGATCTCGGAAACGTTGCCGTCAACGGCAACGGACTTCCCCGAGACCTGCCAGCAAATCGCTAGCGCAATAGACCGGGAAACGCCGACTCGAGCATCCGATGTTGAACAATGTAAATACTGCTTGGACAGGAAAGTACAGTCAACTATCCCTACCTGTACTTGCTAACTGGATCGTGCATATTCCTCTGGACCAATCCACTTCCCCTCTTCCTGGTCTCATCGTCAACACACTCGTCCATCGTACTCTTCTCACCATGCCAGCTCCTGTAGAGATCACTTTCCGCCCGATCAGCAAGCCTACCATCGGCAACAACAACTACCGTATTTATCTTGTCTCTCAGTTCTGGAGCAAGATCACTGCTTACCTGGACTGTCTTCTCTCCCTTGCAGAGGGTTTCAAACCCGGCGAGTCCCAGGTCTACAAAGCCGGTCACACCGGCAAAGGATGGGACGACCTCCCATGTAAAACCCTGACCTCGGATATCTTGGTCGAACACGATGTCGAGCTGGTCGTCCGGGATGGAGCTCGCCTTTACGCCGACATATACCGCCCCGCGGGCAGCGACGAAAAGATTCCTATCATTATCAGTTGGAGCCCGTACGGAAAGAAGTATAACGGAATCTCCATGTTGCCCGTTTGTACTTGGAAGTGCGGTGTCGTACCAGGGGATATCTCGGGTTTGGAGAAGTTCGAAGGTTTAGGTGAGCGATGGGGCGCCCCTAGTCAAGCTGAGTTGAGTAGTAGGCTGATATCCTGTCGTAACGTAGATCCTGCGGTTTGGTGCCCTTGGGGCTACGCCATAGCCAGCGTTGATGCGCGAGGGTCCGGGCACTCTGACGGTGAGTCTGTTTGAGCAATTGCAACATCAGGTTCCTAGCGATACTGAAACTCGTTCCTTTCGCCTTTCAGGGAACGTCGAGTTGCTCGGAGCTCAAGACGCGGAGGATGGTCACGATGTCGTCGAGCTTCTCGCCAAACTTCCCTTCTGCAATGGTAACGTCGGTTTCGCCGGAAACTCGGCCCTTGCTATTAGTCAATACTTCATAGCGGCTCAGCAACCCCCTTCGCTCAAGGCGATCGCCCCTTGGGAAGGTCTTGGTGACATGTACCGAGAACAGTTCAATCGAGGTGGAATGTGAGTCGATCTTTCCTACATGATGCCCGACGCGATCTCCAGCTGATGCGAGACCTCATCAGTTACAACATTTCGAACTTCAATTTGATCGCCAAGCTCATCATTCAGGGACAGGGAGGAGTCGAGGACTTTGAAATCATGAGTGAGCATCGACGTCGAGGCACCCTCAATTCGAGGGTAAAGCTAAAGTTCGTCTTCCGTCTCAGCTGAGAAATACCCCTTGACTGGCCCGTACTGGGATCAGAAGCGAGTCGACATGACCAAGATCAAAATCCCTACCTACCTCAGCGGCTCAGACGTCTCTTCGTTGCACACTATGGGAACACTTCGGGCTTGGCTCGAGATTGATACCCCCCACAAGTGGATGCGATGGTCGGGGTACCAAGAATGGTTCGACCTTTGGGCCATGCCCGAGACCCAACACGATCTCAAGGGTTTCTTCGACCGATTCCTCAAAGAGAAGAAGAACGATTGGGCAGAGACGACGCCCCGAGTGAGGATGACGGCTCTTCAATTCGGTGACAAGGACCCTATCGAGGATATCGTTGTCGAGAACTGGCCCCTACCGTCAACCAAGTACGTGGAGGTCCATCTCGCCGACGGCGGGAAGGTTTCCCTCGAGTCGCCGGTCCAAGAATCGACTCAAGTGACATACGACACCGAGGAAGACGACACTGGTGCCATCTTCAAACACACCTTCAACGAAAAGACTAGGATCATGGGGCTGCCCAAAGCGCACTTGTTCATGTCGTGTCCAGACCACGACGACATGGCGATTTTCGTCAGCTTACAAAAGCTCGATGGAAACGGCGACTTGCTGAAACACGTACAGGTGCCAATCGAGCGAAGGTGGATCAAGAAGTTCAAGGATATGCCTCAGAGTGATCACACTGGTGTCTTGGTTCACCCAGGATCTCTGGGCATGCTCAAGGCATCTCATCGAGCCATTGATCGTTCGCGATCGATACATGAGCAGTTCCCCTTCCATCCCCATGACAAGGTGGAAAAGATTCCAGCTGGAGAAATTGTCGAACTCGAAATCGGCATTTGGCACATGGGCGTCGACTTTGAGGCTGGCGAGTCACTGCAGATTCTCGTCAGCGGCAATAACCCGAACTACCCCGAATTGAAGAACTATGATGGAAAGAAGTCGGAGAACATCAACAACCGAGGAAAGCATATCTTACACTTGGGAGGAAAGACCCCCAGTCGCGTGATTCTTCCATTTGTGCCCCTGTAGATTTAATGATACCATCTGTCACACTATACAATTACGATCGAAACGGATTTGCCTAGATTGGTCAATTTTGCAAACCCTAAAGGGTATGTTTTACAAGCGCGTTGCGAGGGTCGGTCGCCTTACCAGCAACTATAGGTCCTCGTCTCGATCTAGGCACTTGTCTCGATCCGGCGAGGCCACCCAATTCAGGTTTCGCGACGAGGGCAATACCTTCGCTCGCCTCGACATCCTCGCCTGCCGACGTGATTGCGACCCACTCAGCCATATCCAGTCGATGTAGGCATAGTTGATACCGTCTGCCCGTGATATAACGACGGTGGTAGTTTTTATCTGTGATGGGTGATGATTGTGCACTAATGAAGAGGACGAAAAACAAATTCCGCGAAAACAAAACCTCCTGTATCACTCCAAATCAAAGGCTACTGTGTGACGAAAATAATGTACGAGGAGACAGCTGCGCCTCAACCGGCAATCGAA
>Ga0308160_10007192_pt1 | contig 11143 bp, 18 predicted proteins | sample PhyFR1_FD_201036 | JGI IMG/M metagenome (GOLD analysis project Ga0308160, IMG submission 201036) | Phyllosphere microbial communities from UC Gill Tract Community Farm, Albany, California, United States - DLSLF.R1 | ecosystem: Host-associated > Plants > Phyllosphere > Unclassified | place: USA... | reverse complement strand
AGCCCATGGGCGGCGGCATGATGGGCGGAGGGCGCATGGGCGGCGGCATGATGGGCGGCGGCGGGAGGATGGGCGGCGGCGGCATGAACCCTGTGCGTTCCGCTCTCCCTCTCCCTCCCTCTCGGCGCTCGCCCGCACGAGCTCTCTCCCTGACCGAGCTTTCCCCTCTCTCGCTCGCAGGCCCTCATGCTCGGTGGAGGTCTCCTCGGTGGTGCTCTCATCGGCGGCGCGCTCGCCGACGGCCAGAACGACGCCTACCAGGATGTGCGTCCCCCTCTCGCTCTCGCGCGCGCTCGTTCTTTCGTCCCTGACCTGACCCCTGTCTCTCTCTCGACGCGCAGGGTTACCAAGACGGTCAGGACGGCGGCGACTTTGGCGGTGGAGACGACATGGGCGGCGGCGATTTCTAGGCGGCGTCGCTGGCGCACGGACCCCTTCGCGCCCGAGCGACGCAGCGCACGCCGCTTCCACTCTTTCTCTTTCTTAGCTCTCTATACCTCGCGCATGTCGCTCCCTCATCTGTAGCTCTCGTAGCTCTCGCACTCGACCTGTCCACTCGCAACACCCTCTCGAAGAGATCCTGCTGCGCGAGTCCGAGCTGGTGGCACAACGAGAGAGCGGGTGCTTTGCGAGTGAGAGGGAGAGAGAAACGCTGCTGCTGTGGGAGAGAGGGAGAATTCTACAGTGGGACCCGATGATACGCTTTTCCTCGTGATCGTGTTGACGCTGCTCGGCCGCCTCCTCTTCAGCCCTCGCGCCTCCTCGGTGCGCTCCGCAGAACTGCGAGCGTGCGACAACGACGGCCCGTCAGCGCTCGCTCGCTCGACACGACGACGAGAAGGAGAGAGAGAGAGAGGGAGAGAGAGAGGGAGAGAGAGAAGGAGAGAGACGCACTGTCGTCGACACGGAGGATCATCTCGGCGGCCTCGCTCGCCGAGAGGACGACCTGGCGCTTGAGCTTGTAGCTCTCGGTGACGCCGCACTCCTTCATGCTGCCGACGACGCCCTTGAACATGTCTGCGTGCAGGAGAGTGCGAGAGTCAGCTCGAGCTGAGAGGCTGGGGAGAGAGGCGGCGGAAGAAGGCGAGGAAGAGGGGGGAGCAGGGGGAGGAGGGCGAGAGCGAGAGACAGCGACGACGCACCAAGCCCAGCGTCTGTCCGGCCCTCGTAATGTGCCGCACGGAGCTTGGCGACGAGGTCGCTCGAGTCGTACCCGGCGTTGTCGGCCAGGATGGTCGGGATCTGCGAGGGGCGTGCGGAGCGGCGTCAAGACTACGACCCTCAACAGGAACGAGTGCACTCGACGACGACGGCAAGAGCTTCGTCGAACGACTCGACGAGGCAGGGGGGAAGAGCCCGGACGCACCTGCCTCAGCGCCCTCGCAAACGCCTCGACGGCGAGCGCCTTCTTGCCCTCGGTGCGCTTGGCCTCCTCGTCGACGGCGACGGCCATGATCATCTCTGCGCACCCGCCGCCGAGCGTGACGCGCGTCTCCTTGACCGTTTGGCTCAGGACCGACAGGGCGTCGTGCAGCGAGCGGTCGGCCTCGTCGATCATCTGGCCCGTCGCACCGCGCAGGACGACCGTGCACGCCTCGCCGGCGGCGACGCCCGAGAACTTGATGAGCTGCGAGTGCACAGTGCGAGAGTCGAGTTAGGGAACCGCTCGAGCGGAGGAGAGCGAGGGAGGAGAGAGCGGGACGCACCTTGTCCTCGCCAATCATGATCTCCTCGATCGTGTCGCACCTGCCGAGCTTAACCTTGTCCGGCTCGTCGAACGTGCTCGCGATCTCGCCGCCCGTGACGAGCGCGAGGCGCTCGACGCCCTCAAAGTCGGCGTGCTCGATCGAGAGGATGCCGGCCTCGGCAAAGAGCGACTCGGGGTAGTTGTAGATGAGCTGGCGGTTGACGAAGCACGTCACGCCCGACGCCTTGATCTTGGCCACCTTTGCCTTCATCTTCTCCTGCGGGCGCGAGCGAGAGGGCTGGGGTCAGTCGAGGGGGCGAGGAAAGGGCGAGAGAGGGAGGGAGGGAGGAAAAGGGGACGGACCCGCTCTGCCCGCTCGAGCTCTGCGAGCTTGCCCGTCGAGTCGACCTTGACGCGCGCACCAAAGATCTTGATCTTGTCCGTGTCCATGGGCGTGTTGGCGATGAGGATCTTGGCGCCCTTCATCGAGTGCGGGCAGTTGACGCCGATCTTCTTGTCGAGGATGAAGCCCTCGTCGAGGTACGAGTCGGTGAGCTTGCCGCCCTGCTTCTTGATGATCTGGATGTGGTCGAGGTCGGTCGAGCCCTTGAGGCGCAAGACGGCGCTCACGGCGAGCTCGGCAAAGTAGTTCTTGTCGGCCGCGAGCACCTTGGACGACAGGGTCGTGCGCGCGATCGCGAGCAGGTCCTCGCGGAAGGCCGCCTCGTCCTTGCTGCATGACGTGAGGGTGAGAGAAGGAGTCAGGAGACTGCTCGGCGATGCGAGGCGAGGGAGAGGAGGAAGAGCGAAGACGCACCCGTGGTCCTCGGCCGCACCCTCGAGAGCGGTCAGCGCCGCCTTGGACGCGATGCGGAAGCCCTCGATGACGCTGCAAGTGCGAGCGAAAGTCAGCATGGGCGCATACGGGACCTCTCGAGGCGCAGGCTGTGGCTGAGAAAGAGAAGGAGAGAGAGAGAGCGAGGACGTACACCTGCGGGTGGACGCGCTGGATCGTGACGAGCTTCTCGGCCTCGCGCAGGATCTCGGAGGCGAGGACGGTGACGGACGTCGTGCCGTCGCCGACCTCGTCGTCCTGGACCTTGGAGATGTTGACGAGGATCTTGGCGGCCGGGTTGTCGAGGGCGATGCTCTTGAGGATGGTGGCGCCGTCGTTGGTGACGGTGATCTCGCCGGTCGAGGTCGAGTGGAGGATCTTGTTCATGCCCTTGGGGCCGAGGGTCGACTTGACGAGGTCGCCGAGGGCGAGGGCGCCGACAAAGGACGAGAGGCGGGCCTGCGAGGAGAGGATCGGGTCGACGTCAGCTAGGGGGCGCCTTGGAAGCTCAGGCCGGATGCTGTGTGTCTGCTGCTCGTACTCGTCTCGAGCTCAGCCCGGCCCTTGGAGGGACAAGGCTTCATCGCCTTGTGCTCGTCGTGCTCGCGCCCGACCCCTCGAGGGGCCCTCACCCAAGCTCCTGCGCCTGTCCCGACACCGTCCTTCGGGCCAAGGACCATACTCGGCACGGCTGAGCCGCTCGAAGCGCCGACTCGAGGAGCGTAAAGGCGAGGCGGGAAAGTGGACGAGGGTCGCGGCGCGTGCTGGCGATGGAGCTCGAGAGCGCGTGCGGGAGGATGGCGGGTGGCTGACTGGTGCTGATGAGAGGTGGAGAGAGGGGACTGACATTCTCTGCGCGCTCCTGGGTAGCCTGTGGACGAGAGACGCCGAGTGCGAGGGTCAGCGGGAGGGTGCGATGAGCTGGGAGACGGCGACGACGACACGGGGCCGCTCCGGGGGAGGGGGAGAGGGTGCGCACCTCGTGGCCAAAGATGTTGGTCGCCATGGTGCACAAGCTGGACCGAGTCGAGGGGAGCGAGGAGGAGAGCGAGCTGCTCGTCGTCCTCTCTCTCTCCGAGTCGTCTCGACCTCTCGCTCTCGGCCAGCCTCTGCTCTGCCTCGCTCTGCTCTCTCGACACCCGCCAAGCCTCACCAATGGCCATGATGGACGACCCGCGCTGGCTCCCGCTCGAGAGGTGCGTCCCCGCCTCGTCCTCGTCCCCCTCTTCCCCCCCGCTCGTCCAACTCGCTCACCCTCGTCTCGCCACACAGCAACCCAGACAGCTTCAACCGATGGAGCGCATCCCTCGGCCTCGACACGTCCAGCCCCAACGGCTACCGCTTCACCGACGTCTGGGGCCTCGACCCCGAGCTCCTCGCCTTCGTCAAGCAGCCCGTAAAGGCCGTCCTCATGCTCTTCCCCGTCACCAAGGAGTACGAGGACATGCGCAAGACGCAGGACGACCACATCCTCAAGGACGGCGTCGAGGGCGTCGAGGACGTCATCTACTTCAAGCAGACGAGTCGCGTCGCCCTTTCGCCCCTCCCTGCGCACATCGTGGGTGCAGCGACTGACCAGCCTTTCCTCGCCCGCAGTCGCCAACGCCTGCGGCACCTTTGCGCTCCTGCACACGCTCGCCAACACGGACGTGCCCATCAGTGCGTCGAGCCTGTCCTCGCACCGTCTGCCTCTCTCGCTCTCGGCCGCTCGAGGGCGAGAGGCTTGGCCTTCTCGAGAACGGCACTTACGCAGCTCTGCGTCCCTTGCAGAGGAGGGTCCCCTGACTGAGCTGTTCGAGCGCTGCATCGACAAGGTGTGTCCGCTCGTCCCCCCTGCTCGGCCTTTTCCTCGGAGAGCTCGTCCTGACGCCTCTCGCCCGCAGTCGCCGCTCGAGCGCGCCCAGCTTCTCGTCCAGAACAACGACCTCGAGCGCGTGCACACCGAGACGGCGCACACGGGGCAGACTGCCGTGCGTCGCGCTCGTTCCTCTCTTCCTCGCCCTCCTCGAGCGCGCACTGACCCGCCTCTCCCTCCTCTCGCTGCCCGCCCGCAGGCCCCGGCCCTCGAGGACAACACCGACCTGCACTTTGTCACCTTTGTCGCACACAACGGCTTCCTGATCGAGCTCGACGGCCGGCGCAACTCGCCCGTCAACCACGGCAAGCTCACCGACAAGGGCCTGCTCGAGGACGCCGTCGCCGTCGTGAGGCGCATCATGGACTTGACCAACAGCATTCAGTTCAACCTGGTTGCGCTGAGCCCGGCGGGCGGGGACGACGAGTGAGCGAGGAGGCGCAGCGAGGAGGGAAGGACGAGATCGGTCGAGCAACGGGCTCGACGACGAGGAGGTGGCGGTGAGGAGTCGGGCGCGGCCGTAGCGGCGACTTTCTCGATGTACAAAGGAGCATATCGCAGCATCAGCATCTGGGCGTGCCCCAAGAGCGGCCTCGAGAGCGTAGCTGGCACGAGGGACCGTGCACGCTCGGTCAGAGAACGGCTTTCGCTGGTCTCCAAGCTCGTCATGGCCTTGCGGCTGCGCTTTACCGGCTCGCTTCTTCTCGACGCTACTCGGCTCGAGGAAAGTCGAGTCTCTGCAGCGCCCACACGAGGTCGGGCAGCGAGCGGCGAGCGAACCTTCACAAAGGCCCGACTGCTCTCCTCTCGGTGCGATTGCGCCTCGGACAAGTTGGGGAAAAACGACGAAGTGCGACTTGCTGCAAAGAGTTTATCTACACGTGCGAGGAGGAGTCTAGACGGAGAAGGGCGGGCGCTCGTCCTCGGCAGCGAAAGCTCTAGCGCTTGCTGTACCGCAGCCACTTTGACGCAGCGACCGTCACGGCGCAGTTGAACTGGATCGCACTCGTCGTCAGTACAGCTGCACGAGCATTCGAGAGGGCATATGAAGGAAAGAGGGACGCACGAGGACGAAGATTACGAAGATGGCGAGGTCACGTCCACGGTTCGAGAAGCTCCAGCCGTACGTTGACGCAAACTCGTCGCCGTTGGCGTACTGGCAGTCTGCGAGGAGCGTCATCATCATCAGCAGAGCTCGTCTGAGAGGAGGTGGGAGGGCCAGGACGCACACTCGCAGGCGGCGGTCGCGTCCGGGTTGGTCAAGTACCCGGTCGACGCCTGGACGAAGGCGCCGGCCCACTCGGCGCAGGTCCGGCCGCTCGGCGGCTCAAACACGCGCAGCTCGCGAGGAGTACACTGCGAGCAGGAGAAGGGTGGCGAGCGTCAGCTCGGGCGGCTCGAGGAGCAGAGAGCGGCGCTCGGACCGTGGGAAGAGGGAGGGGACGCACCTCGATGATGAGGTCGTGCATCTCGTTCGTCATGGTGCCCTCGACGACGTACGTGAACGGATTGACGCGGTAGAGGAAGCGCCAGAAGCCGAGGAGCTCGTCGTACCGAACGGTGACGCCTGCAGGTTCGTCGGCCCAGTCAGTGACGGGTTCTTCTGCGAGCAGCGAGAGAGGGAGAGAGGGAGAGAGACGCACCGCAGAAGGTGACGAAGATGAGGAGCGCGCCGGGCACCATCTGCTCGGCGATGTACTCGGTCGGCGAGAGCGCCGCAAAGGCCTGGCCGAGCGTGACCGAGTAGATCTCGAGGAGGAGGACGAAGGCAAAGTGGTACCCGGCCCGAGACGAGTCCGAGCTGAGGCCGATCGGGTAGTCTGCGAGCGGGAGGGCGTGAGAGAAAGAGTCAGCCAAGGGTCCGTGCGAGGGGCGAGGGAGGGAGAGGAAAGAGAGGGTGCGAGCGACGCACAGAAGAGGAGGAAGAACGTGACGGCGCACAGCACCGAGTACGGCATCTCGCCGATGAGCTGCGTGAGGCCGAAGACGACCGGCGAGTACATCTTAGAGCTCGACTCGCGGACGAAGGTCGTGCGGTTGTGGATGAAGAGCGGCTCGACCTGGGCGATGAGGATGGCGGGCAGCGTGACGAGGTAGAAGAGCGCAAAGAGGCGGTACTGCATGTCCTCCTGCGAGTTGCCGAGCTGGAGGTACTGCGGGCGGCAGCCGAGGAAAGGGTCAGTTTGGGAAGGTCGAGTCGGCGCGAGAGCGAGGGGCAGGGACGCACCGTGAGGCCGATCGTGAGCGCCAGCGCGCAGTGATTAAACCAGCGAGTCCACGAATAGTCGACCGATCGGTAGAAGGCGAGGAGGGTGCGCTGCGAGACGATCTTGAGCTGGTAGGCAAAGCTCGTTGCGTCTGCGAGGAGTCAAGGGGTCAGCTTGAGCGCATCGGCGACCCAGAGCGAGAAAGGTGGACGCACACTCGAGGTGAAGAGAAGGGTCAAGATCCTCGGGCGTCGCGAGGCCGTCCTCCTTGATGCGGTTGATCTCCTGCTTGACCGCGGCGAACTCAGGCGACTCGAGCCAGACGTCGGCCCAGTCCTTCGAGCCGATCTGCTTGCTCGAGCCGGCACCGATGGCGTCGAGCATGACTACGAGCGAAGGAAGGAGTCAGTGGGAGGAAGAGGGGAGAGAAGGAGGACGAGGAGGAAGACCACGCACACTCGGCGGGGTTGGCGTCCTCGGGGCAGCGCGCGCCGTTCTTGGCGAGGTACTCGCGCAGGACGTGCGAGTCCTTGCCGATGTCGCCGAAGTAGGCCGTCGCGCCGCCGCGCTTGAGGAGGAGCAGCCGGTCGAAGTTCTCGAAGAGAAGCGCGTTGGGCTGGTGGATCGTGCACAAAAGCGGGACGCCCGCAGCGGCGAGCTTGCGCAGGAAGCGGATGATGTTGTACGCCGACTGACCGTCGAGACCTGCAGGGGAAGAACCTCAGCTCGTGCCTGCAGGGTCGGAAGCGAAGAGCGGGAGGAGGACGCACCCGAGGTCGGCTCGTCGAGGAAGAGCAGAAGCTGCGGCTTGGCGGCGAGCTCGACGCCAATCGTGACCCTCTTGCGCGCCTCGACGTCGAGGCCGTGCCCGACCTCGCCGATCATGGCGTCGGCCTTGTCCTCGAGCTCGAGAAGCTGGATGACCTCCTCGACGTAGGCGTCCTTGTCGGCCTTGCTGACGTCGGCCGGCTGCCGCAGGTAGGCCGAGAAGCGGAACGCCTCGCGCACGGTCGCAGTATGCTCGTGCACGTCCTGCTGCTCGACGTAGGCCGTCCCGCGCTGGAACTCGCGCCCGCACGGTCGGCCGGCGACGAGCCGAGAGCCGCCGATGACGCCGGTCGTCTTGCGGTCGGCGAGCACGTCGAGGAGCGTCGTCTTGCCGGCTCCAGAGGCGCCCATGAGCGCCGTGATTTCGCCTGCAGGGCAAGCGGGCCCAGCGTCAGCTTGAGAAGGGCGGTCTCAAGGAAGGGGTCAAAGCGGCGCACCTGGCTTGACGTAGCCGTAGACGTGGTTGAGGAGCTGACGGTTGCCGCCTGCGACAGGAACGTCGTAGCTGCGAGCGAGAGAGAGGGAAGAGCGTCAGGACCTGGGCCTGAGAAGGTGAGAAAGAGGAAGTGACGCACGTCAAGTCCTCCCAGGTGAACGCCTTGCTCGACTTGATCAAGCCCGACAAGTCCTGCTCGACCTCGCCCTTGCGGTACCGCTCCTTGTTGGCCTGCAGGCGCTCGTTGAGCTCCTTGCGCTCCTTGTCCTCGTGCGCGAAGACGTCGATGCGCGGCGCCGAGTTGCCGTCGGGGACGATCTCGGCGATGGCAGCCTGGATGATCGAGATGCCGATGAAGAAGGCGACGAGGATGCCCCAGTTGCGCCACTGCGAGGGGGCGAGGGAGGAGATGGATCGAGTTAGGAAGGTCCGCCGCCAAGAGGCTCGAGCGCGCGAGAGAGAGGCGGGCGCACCTGCTCGCTGACCTGGTAGCCGTACGCCGCCGACAAGTAGACCGAACCGGCGATGACGTCTGAGCCGGGCGTCGCGCCGGGGAGGGTGCAGACCTGGTTGGGCCCGAGCGCTGCCGGGTACTGCGGCAAGAGGCCGTCGAGCGAGTTGGGCGTAACGTACGAGCCGTCGCACACGAGGCTCAAGCGCTTGAACTACGAGCGAAGGAGGTAAAGTCACCGACCGAGACGTAGAGTGAGAAAGATGTCGACGGACGAACCTCGTTAGCGAGAGCGGCGGCGTAGCCCCACTGGAACGGCGACAGGTACGAGAGCCAGAAGAGCCAGCGCTTCTGCGCAAAGATCTGCAGGACGTCCCTCCGTCAGCGAAAAGTGCGCAGGGAAAGAGAGAGAGAGCACGAGTAGGAAGAGAGAGAGAGAGCGAGAGCGCACCGGGATGAGGTAGCCCGAGTAGAGCTCGAAGACGGTGACGATGGCCGATACGTAACGGTTGGCCTGATCGTAGTTGCGGCACAGCGTGCCGAAGAGGCGGAACCAGGCGCTCGTCGCGAGGAAGGTCGTGAGGACGATGAGGTAGTACTGCGCGCGCGCTCGAGAGCAGCGTCAGCGAGGCTCGTCTCGACGTGCTCGAGGGAAGGAGGGACGCACCGAGAAGAAGGCGCCGGCAGTCGCTGCGAGGCCGATCATGAAGTAGAGCACGACCGAGAAGAAGAAGATGGCGAGGCAGTTGATCGGCAGGTCGGCGAGCGTCGCGGCGAGTGTCGTCGCCGCCGGCCGGTACAGCGCCCACGACTTGTGCTTCCAGACGATGGGCCGGCCCTGCATCTGCGACGGCAGCTCGGTGAAGGCTTGAAAGCTGTGTGGAGCGGTTCAAGAGGAGGAAGGCGAAGAGGAGGTGAAGAGCGGGATGACAAGGTCCGAGTCAGCGAGCGAACGTGCGAGAGGTCGGCGAACGGATGGACGGAACGCACCCGTTGAAGATGACGCCGAGGAAGATGGCTCCTCCTCGTCGGAAAGCGCCCGCAGCCGTCGGCGGGAGCTGGTAGAAGGTCGAGCCGATGATGAGAGCGACTGCGCGAGCGAGGAGTGACAGGGTCAAGATCGACTCGCCGAGCGAGGATGTACGCTGAGAGAGAGACGCACTGATGATGCTCGAGAGGTTGAGGAAGATGAGGTCGGCGCGGTTCTGCAGTCGGAGCTGGAACCTGCGGTGACGAGCGGCGAAGGTCTAAGTCAGCTGCCGCGACGGCGACAGGTCGGTCAGCGAGGACGAGTAGACGAAGTTCGACGCACTGCCTGATCGAGAGCGCCCAGACTTGCGCTGCGAACGACGCCGTGTACACGCTCTTGTGCCGCACGCCCCTGCGCTTGTCGCCCTTGACCGCCTCCTCGAACTCGTGCCGCGCCTTCTCGTCGCGCTCGCACTCGGCAAGGTAGGCGTCGCGCTCGGCGAGCCCGCGGCGGTGGATGTCGGAGCGCTGGAAAGCGGCGTCGAGCGCCTCGGACGTCGAGGGGACGTCGGCCTCGGAGCGGCCGTCGGCGAGCTTGCGCTCGTTCGGGTCGGTGCAGCCCGTGAGGTAGTCGGCCGACGTCTGCCGAGGAAGGTCGGCGTAGCCGAGCGACATCTGCGACGGCGAGGAGGAGGAGAGTCAGCGCTTCGAGCTCGAGAACAGGATCCGCCGAGGGGGTCAAAGCGCGACGCACCATGTACTGCCTCGCCTCGCTCGCCTTTCCAAAGAAGACTTGGCGTCCCTCATCGATGACGAGGACCTTGTCGAACTGGTCGTAGATGCCCTCGCCGGCCTGGTAGAGCGAGACGAACGTCGCCATCTGGTGGACGTCGGTGAGGACGCGCAGCGCCTTGGCGTAGTCGAGCGCCGTCGACGCGTCGAGGCCGCGCGTCGAGTTGTCCCACGAGCACACGCACGCCCTCGTCGCCATCATCTCGGCGATCGAGACGCGCTTGCGCTCGCCGCCCGACACGCCGCGCTCGTACGCCGAGCCGACCTTGGTGTCGCGCGTGTGCGAGATGCCGAGCATGCGCAGGACGACGCCGAGGACCTCGTGCTCGAGCTCGCGCTTGGTCTTGCCCGGCGGGAGCGTGCCGGGCGTCTTGAGCTTGAGCGCGAACGCGAGCGTCTGGGCGACCGTGAGCGTCGCGGCGTGCACGTCGTCCTCGGCGTTGTAGACGACCTCGCCGCGGTACCGCTTGGCCATGTGCGACGAGGAGATGCCGCCGTACGAGACGTTGCCGTTGACGGCGAGGTAGCCCGAGCGCTGGTTGGCGATCGTCTTGAGGAAGGTCGAGCAGCTGCATGGGCGGCTCTTTCCGTCAGCGACAGCTCGAGAGGGTCGAGCGTTTCGGACGGTGCGAGAGAGAGAGGAGGAGGCGACGCACCCAGAGCCAGGTCGACCGAGGACGAGGCACATCTCGCCGGGCTTGAGGCAGCCGTCGAAGCTCTCGAGCAGGTGCTTCGGGACCGCCTTGTCGCGCCCGCACAGCTTGCCGACTTGGTGAACCGGCCACGTGACCCAGTCGCGGCAGGCGTCGAGGAAGGTCGGGATGTAGAGCTGCGCGCACGAGGGAAGGGTTAGCTCAAAGCGTCTGAGCGGGCGAGCGCGAGCTGAACGGCAAGGACGCACCTTCGCTCCACCGTTGCCGACGACTTGAAGGCCGGTCCATGCGACGCCGAGCGCCTTGCGCTTGAGGCCCGCGGCGTCGGCCTCGTTCGCCTCGGCGCGCAGGTACGACAGGAGGTCGAACGACGACGACGACGGGTCCTGCTTCTCCGGGTCGACGGCGTGTAACGAGTAGGGTCGGGATA
>Ga0308160_10007190_pt1 | contig 11144 bp, 11 predicted proteins | sample PhyFR1_FD_201036 | JGI IMG/M metagenome (GOLD analysis project Ga0308160, IMG submission 201036) | Phyllosphere microbial communities from UC Gill Tract Community Farm, Albany, California, United States - DLSLF.R1 | ecosystem: Host-associated > Plants > Phyllosphere > Unclassified | place: USA... | reverse complement strand
GGCAGGCTTTCAGATGCCTTGCCAGTTGAAACAAAGAATAGAGCAGGACGAACCATTCCAGATCAGTCTTCCCGCAACCTTCGCTTAATGTGGTGACGGCCTCTTCAACTTCCTTCTCCAAGATAAAGACGGTTCCCGCCATGACCCTGACAATACGCTCTTGTTCTCTCGTGTCTTCATTGATTTCCTCAGCATCGAATTCCAAGGCGAGATCCCTGAGTTCCTCAACCTTTTCGGACTTGTCGTCTGCAGCAAGATAGTCCGCAAACGATTTGATCGCCCTGACCGCAGGAGAGACCTCGTTCGCTGATAAGCTTGGAGCAATGATCGACAAGGCCTGATCGATATCGGGCGGCGTTGCTGCTAAGTAGGATCTTGCAGCATAGATCGCTCGCGAGAGGGATTCCGAATCCGTTTGGTCCTCCAGGTCGACCGACGTTGCTTCATTGATACATGCTGTAGAACAATCCGGACCGAGAGCTAAGCCGCCAGCAATCACGCAAGAGGAGCTTGAAGACTAGTTATCTACCTTGGTACGATCCTGTGAATGCAGTGCGTATCAGTCAATTGCTTTGTGATGAAGGTAGATACCGATACAGCATGACAGCATGAGCTCACCTTGCCAGAATAATTGCTTCACCAGGAAGAGAGCGTCGCTATCCATGATCGATTCTCAATTGAATGTGGGAGAGTCTAGAGTGATGAATCTCGTTGTGGTTCTCTTGTTGACCTGACTCGTCGCTAAGTACTTCTCAAGATTACAACGGTTCGACTTGGAGACATCGCGGAAGATGATCAGATGCAAGAGCGGGGAACGAGCTCGGCTTGCACGGCCACGCGTCAAGACCTCGAATGCCCATCACGTATCACGCGTGAGTGATCCGTTGCCATGCAATCATCTCATATTGGCCGATAGCTCTTGATTAATCTACAGTATGTCAGTAACAAGGAGTACATGTAAGGGATACAAAGGGGTGCGATGAAGAAAAGTCGGCTTTGTACAATGCTGTGTCCATCAACGGACTCAAGTGTAGCTGGGAACGGGAAACGGGAAACCTCCTAAATTGTTTGGCGTGGGGGTGAACTCGGGAACCGCCATAGTTCCCGGAAAGGCTGCTTGCAGGAACGAACTCTCCGAGTCGACAAAGTCACCACTCATTGAGGCGAGCGGGATGTTGCCAGGGTAGACCGTGCCGCCCACCCAAGTTGGCACGGAATACCTCCTGGAGCCATTGATGACAGGGGTGTAAGGAGATATTTGCATCATGTTGGCTAACGGACTCGGCTCAGGCGCGATGGGTAGCTTCTTTTGGTAATCTGGTCCTAGAGTCTGACTAGGAAGTCGCTTGTTGCCCGGCCGAGCTGCAAGTGAGCTCAATTTGACGGATGAGGTAATTGGCTGACTAGAAATGGCCGTCCCACTTGTCGCGCCTGGGACTTTGAACTTGTTCCGTTCGGTATCGAGAAATGATGCATTCAAGAAGCTTGGTGGACGTTCTGGCGCAAGGGTTTGAGATCCGCCTTTTTGCAGAATGTGATGCGCCACCTTGGAAGTATCGGTGGTCGGTTGAAAGACTGCTATCGAAGGACGCGCTATCGATTGTTGTCTGGGCCGAACCCGATTGCTCAAGTCTTGCGAATCGCGCATGTTCAAAGGACCGTGCGCTGAGCCATCCTGCGCCAGCGGTAAGATGCCGTCCACAACACTGACACTGCTGTGTCCGCTGCTACCGCGAGCAATTTGTGAGGTCTGCGGCTGCTCGCCTTGTGAAGATGTCTCGATTATGCTTGCAGGAGAGGCGGATTGCGCGGTGGAGCTGAGCGTCCCGGTCATCGGGGAGGCTGTGAGCTGAGTTGATATACCGTATGAAAAACCGTCCACTTCGGCTTTCGGCGTGGCGTTGGCGAAAAGATCAGTTGACATGTCCAAGAAGTGTTTCGGGAAGATGTCCGGCACCGAATTCGATCGATTCCGGTGTATGAAATTCGGCCGCATGGTTTGAGGTGGGACGAGGCCCCCTATAGATACTGGCTGTTGTCCAGATGCGAACTGTCTCCATACATCCTTGACATCAGACAGACTAGGTGCTCGAGTTGTCACCTCTCCTTCGACCTGGAAGACCGGGAATGCAGGTCTTCCTGGCGGCACCGCTCCGGACATGTCGACGGTATGCAAATTTCCTGGATGCCAAGATCCATTTTGAGCTGAAGCTATACCCATATTGTTGAATCGAACCAGATCAGAATCCATCTGTTCTTCTGTACTGATGATAGAGTCGGCGATGCTTTCCCTCCTCGATTGTTCCTCCGCGAGACTGGTAGTATACCCCGATGTGGTCGAGAATTCGTCCTCGTCGGTGGATGGGTCGCGAAACTGTGCTTTTCGCGAGCTAAGATTGTGCGCGCCCATACCAGAGGAGAAGGATTTTCGCATTCTGTGGTCAACAGCAATCTGGTCGACGATATTCGGCACGGCGGAACTAGCGGATCCGAATTGGATGGTAGCTCGCCGATCCATAGCATCTCCATAATTCTGTAATGCATCCTGAGCGGGTCCCGGAGGCATGTACATCCAAGGTTGAGGTTCGCTCGTGATCCCTCCCTCTGTGACTGGCGGGTGTCCAGAGCCGCTCTTCCGGCCCAGCTTTTTGCCAACGGGATAAGTACACCGGATTCCACGCATTGTGCATTTTTCTATGAAGGAGTAGAGTTCAGTACAGCGATAGTCAGCCAGGCACCTGGGCAGGGTACTTACGGCAAGGCAGTTGGGAATCGCACCGAACCTTGCTCGTATTGCATTGTTCGCATGCGCGTTTCTTGAATGGACGATTGATAAACACGGGTATGTTGCTGATTCTGGTATCTTCGGTAACGGTAGGCATGCTGGAAGAGTATCCTGCTCCGAAGGGAGAGGTGCTTTGCTTCGCGGGGTCCAAGGCTGGCGAGGTCGATGCGGCTCCTTCGCCATGCCCGAGGCTGTTAACGTTGATAGAAGCTGGCGAGTTGGATTGTCTCGCTCCACTGGAACGGTCGTCCCATGTCGTCGGTGACTGTCCGTTCATCGCCGGAGACGATCCTGTAGCAACGGGACTGGAGTGCAGATGAGAGACCGCTTGCGGACCCGTCGCCCAGTCATTTGTGGCATGAATTGGAGGAGCGGCCATAAGGCCAGGCGAGAACGGTTGGTAGAACGACCCAAAAGACATGTTTCGCTGAGAAGAGGCGTACATATCCGACAAGTCCGACGGTACCATACCAGTCGTCATATTGGCTGCCGCTGGAATAGCATCCGTATGATAAACATGTTGCTGCTGGTAATATGACGCCAGCATCCCATTTTGCGGTTGCATTTGAGGCGCGTAAGCTTGAGTCATCAATAAGGCCATCTCGGCTGAAGGTGCTTGATGCAATCGCATGCTACCCATCTGCTGAATGGTGGGGTTGAGGTGGTAGCCTGTGCTCGCTTGGTAAACCTCGGCAGATCTACGATGCAAAGTCAGGGTGTCAGCGGATTTGACTTGATGACGAATACAAGCAGGTACGAACCCGTTCGCCGGAGCCCACACATCCTCATCTTCGCTCTCCTCTCCATCCAGATCGCCAGTACCCGCAGCCAGCTTTTCGAGTACATCTCCCTCCGCAAGAGGAACTGGCCACCCCTTTGACATGGGTTGAGGCTGGTACGATTGGAACTGTTGAGAGCTCGGCAACGTATGATACAGATTTGGCACCGAAGTCTGCGATATTGAAGCCGGGACCGGGTATTGGGACGGCGAAACCGAGCTCGAGGTTTCCTTGTTGCGGCGTACAGCTTCGCTGCTCTCCATCGCTGGGCGAACTCCCGCACCGTTGATATGGTTGTTCCGCGAAATGAGCGGACCACCATCGTTTGCTACCCCATTCGCAGGAGCATTATCCTTTGACTTTTTCTTCCTCTGGACAGGCCCGGGGCCATTAGGGTCAGGCGGAGAATGCGTCTTGTTGACATGTCGGGAGAGCAGATCACTGTGTAGAGCGGGATCGGGGATGCAAAGGAATCGAGAGTAAGCGGGCGCGAAATAAATGTTCGAAACGGTATCCTACGACTCGCCTTCTTGCAAACCTATCTGGACAATGCGGACAGGCGTAGGGTTTATCTCCCGTATCTGTTCATGCGCTCAGGATGAGCTTCACACGGATCACATGTCGTGATGCTCTCTGGACTTACGCGACCGCATGTGTCGGCCTACATGTTGAGGTCTGGTGAATGTCGCTCCACACACCTAGACAAGGGACCAAAGGTGACAACGCAAGGAGTTCAGCAGACATGCAGATGTTCGGAGACGGCAATGGGGTCAAGCGTGGTCGAGGGGTGCACATGGATGTGAAAAGGATATAGGATTGCTTGATCGAATACGTACTTCGCATCGGTGATCGCCTGCCATCGAACCTTGTTCGAATGCTACTCTCTCTTCGTCGCTTGCTTTGTTCTATTGATTGGTAGGAGGGCCCGGAGAATAGTAATCGCCTGGACCAATAAAGTCAGAGTCGGTTACCGGGTAGTTTAACCGACGACAGTCGATTGAGAGAGTAGCCGAAGTATCGATAAATCTATCCTGTTCGAGCGTCCTATTTGATATCACCAGTGATATCCTCTGCGTAAGATCCCAACGACTCCTGTTCCTATCCAATTGTATCCCAAATTTCACTTCTACAGCGCACTTTTCTCCGGTCCGTTTTGTCAAAAGTAACGCTTCTTTGGTTCTTGCGAAAATGCTTGCAATCGATGAGCCGAGCCGGATGCCTTGTATGATCCGGTGTTGGTCGCCAAACGCTTTGACACTGCTTTCTTTCAGATAGCCGTTTCGCACTCGTACCGGCTGACTGAAAAAGTGGGTTGCTGAGATAGCTTCCTCCTGGCTGACACGAAGCCTGAACGAACGCAGACCGAGGACAAGTGATTATGAGGCTATGATTAGGACCAGGAGAGTTTCGCGGTAGTCTTTGGCAACTCCTCGTAAGGAAGAGTCCAAGGAGATGGCGTTTCGCATGCAATGGTGTTAATGTTGAAGGATGTATCGCTACGAAGACTGATCGGCCAGTGATGTCGAGCAGCCAGTCGTTAAGCTCGTCAAGCCAAATCGAGCGGACGGACGCGAATGTCTCTGACCGTTTTCTGAATAAGTGTGTGTCTCTGTGTGTGTATCTCTCGGTCTCACTCTCTCTATGCCTGTCTCTGTCCTCTCCTCTTCGTCGACCCTCGTGACAATCCGTTCAATCCTCGAGAGCAACAAGGACGCAAAAGGTTCTCGGGCCCGTTTGCTACACTGCTGCCAGTCAGTTACACGGCGCAGACCGAACAGGGGAAGGGAAGGGAAAGGGCAACCGAGGACTCTCGAGCAAAGAGAAATATGCTTCCGTGTGTCTCGTACGTCTTGCTACGGCGAAATGCGTCAGTGGCACAGCAACGGGAGGGGGGAAGGTAGAGGGAGGAGAAGGAGGCTGGCGAGAGGATATGACGCGCATGTGTTGATCGCGTGGCTGTGAAGAACGAGAGTTGTTCACCATCATTCCCTGTGTCCCCCGGCTCGTCAAAAGCGGTTGTAGATTCGGAACGTTCACGCCTCCTACGTCATCATGGCTTGAGCATAAAACGACCATATTTTCATGCGGGCGGAGTTTGCATTCTCCAATTGATACCTTGAAGCGTCGCGAACGGGGGTGACTCACTCAACGTCGACTTCCTTCAAACCCTTGCGCAACGTGTAGAACTCCAGGTCCAATACCGTCCCAATGGATGTCCATTCATTGGTTTGTTTGGGGGTGGAGACCGGCTCCTTGATGAACTTGTACTTGGGGCAAGTACAGGTACAACCTCCTTGATTGGGAACTCATTTGCGTCGCTGTTTTAAAACCGGATCAGCATAGTGTTGCATACGGAGAGGTTCCGAATACCGAGGAGCGACACTCACATCGAGTGCGTGTCAAGGCCATGCGACGAGCGATGTAAGACGTCGCGTTGTAGCTTTTATCGATCCTAGCAGCTCGGTTCAGCAGGAAGGAGATGTTTGAATCGAGGCCATTGCTCGGCAGCATGGTAACAGCTCGAGTAGCGATGGCACGCCTTCGTCTTGTACGCCTGTAGGATGCACGCGATCAAACTCGGTGACCATTAATACGATCTCCAGCTCCCAATCAAGGGGCCATGATCGTATCCAAGACATGCATTCTCATTCCGCGTAGTGATCACAACAAGATACATTATCATACAACTCGCCTGCCGAGCGCATTCGAGCACGCCATCTACTGAACCGAGACCGAGATCTTGATTCCCATCGCAGCCATCTCCGCGCACAAGTACCTGAAGACATAGGGAACGGCTATGACGTCCATATTCTTGCCCTTTGCGTTGTGCGATCCGGGACTGATCTTGACGCTTCCCGGAACATTGACGGTCACTCCGTCTCCCTTGTGATGTTCCTCTTCGTTGCGACAGATTCGGCAATATTCGCCACCCGTCGAATCCCCAGTGATGTCGCCAACAGTCTCTTCGTAACCGAGCGAGATGAGAGATCCACACTTTCGGCATACCCAAGCGGTCGAGTAATCGGAACAGTTCATCAGCCGATCCTGAAGCAAGAAAGAGGTACCGTGCGCGATCAAAGCGTCTCGTTCCATCTCTCCAAATCGGATACCTCCGGCTCGTTTTCTTCCCTGAAGATAGGGAAAGAGGGGCATGCACCAATCAGCTTATGGTCTCGAATCTCAAAGAGCGGAATCGAAAGTTGCTCACCTTGATGGGCTGTCTCGTGAGCGGGTCAACGGGCCCCGTCGTTCGGACTTGGAACTTGTCGTTGACCATGTGTCGAAGACGCTGGTAGTAAACGCATCCAAGATAGATGTCTGCCTGGAACTCTTCTCCGGTAATACCAGAATACATCGGTTCGTTCCCGTAGAAGTTGTATCCAGCCGCTCGCAATTGTTCTCCAAAGTAGTCGACGGGGGTGTCCGAATCCGAGAATCTGACGGAACAAGATTGTCAATCGTCAGGACAAAATCACACTCGTCTTGAAACACCCTCGACTCACTGCCATGGAGTTGCGTCCTGCGCAATACCGTGCATGGCTCCAGCCTTTCCTGCGATACTCTCGACAAACATTCCAATCGTCATTCGCGAGGGGAAAGCGTGCGGATTGATGATAACGTCCGGTTGCATTCCGCTCTCGCTGAAAGGCATGTCGATCATGGGGAACTTTTGCGAACACACTCCTTTTTGACCGTGTCGAGACGAGAACTTGTCTCCAATAACAGGCGATCGAGGAATTCGCAGCTTGATGTGTATCTTTTGTGCTTCAGTGTCGCCGGCGTCTCCACCTGACAACGAGAGGACCGTTACGGCCGTCAGCGATGTGCCGCAAGAGCATTGTTTGGATCGATTGTCAACTTACCTAGCACTCTAACCTCATCGACGTAGGCAACTTCGTCTCCCTTGTACTTGTGTACCTTGGTCCGGCCGGTCAGATCATCCCGATAGGCAGCCAAGGCATCGCCAGGAGCAACTCGAGCGCCGACGCGAGGCAAACCATCTTCCTCGACCGACTTCCTCCATGGCGAGTCTTCCTTGACATCCCGGCCCATGCCAAAGTGCAGACTGGGGTTTGTAAGTGATTTAACGGCACCACGTTCGCCTTGCAGGTCGAAGATGTCCGATTTGTAGACGGTACCGTATCCGAAACCTCGCTCGTGGGCGGACTTGTTCAAGATCATTGCATCCTCCATATCGTATCCGGTATAGGAAATGACTGCTACGACAGCGTTGGTTCCGTTAGGGAAGTTGTCGAACCCGTACGTGTTGTGCAGGCCAGGTCGGACGATAGGTGTCTGACCGGATTGCAGTCGGTACTATGAAAGAGCGGAGGCTGTCAGTTTTAGGAAATCCAACTTGACATGCCCCGAGAGATGGCTTACCATCTTGTTGTCCGTTCGTCGACTGATCGCCGTTGATGGCGTTCCCATCGATTGCTTTCCCATCTGACACTGTAAAATGGATCCCATGTTAGCAACAGAGTCGAGCTTTCGAGGAATGCTGCACACCCTACCTGGTACATGTTTCGCGGAGACTGGTTGAAATCAGAGAAAGGCGTCAAATTGGCAATGACTGAGAGGACATTGGTAGGCGAGAACTCGACATGTGTCGAGGTCCCCTTCTCAATCTCCTCCGGTGTGCAAGCGACTTCCATGTAGACCTGCTCGAACGTTCCGAGGTGGTCTTCTTTCCCGTTGGCCAGATATTTGACCGGTCGCATCATCCTTGATCGACTGGAGAACAGGTAAAGTCCTGGATATTGACCTCCTTTGCTGACCGGGACGTATCCGACTTCGAGATCGAGAGGAACCTTGGGGTTCTTTTCAGTCTTCCAATTTCGTAGCGCTTTAGCAAGGTTCTTGGCCTCCGCTGGGCTGGCCCATCCAATGACTCGACCGTCCAGCTGAACGCAAATGCTTTTGCGACCATCGATACTTGACGCGAAGACCTGCGTCATTCCCAAGTCGGAAAGCATGTGGGGTAGCCTCTCGACGTCCAACGTCTCCGTGATGATCTTGCAAGAATGCGACAAGTGGTTCAGCAAACCGCAAGGCGAGCCATCAGGGGTATGTACAGGACATAAGAAACCTGGAAAGTCCGATCTTCCATCAGCTCTCTTGTTGACGGCTAGAGCAAGGGAATACCTGCTACTCACCCCAAGCCTCAGGTAACAGCTTTCGGACCGTGGTGGTCTTGAGTTCCGCAAAGAAAGCTCCTCGATGGATACATCGGAAATGACTCAAGTAACGGTAGTAGTTGAGCTTTTCAGCGACGATAGTAAAACCAGTAGTTTGTTGAAGGTCAAGACCGGTGGGAGAGACCAGATTTCCGGTCGCCAAAAAGTAGGACAGCTTTTGCCCAACCTCCCAGTTTGATTTTGTCAATGCAGTCATGAAGTATTTGGCTGGTGGCAATCGATATCATTCGTCAGTTCCACCATTCGTCCTTTCTTGCGGCATCGCGTCTAGTCTCACGATCAAAGAAGTCGCCCGCACGCCCTCTCCTCACGTCCTGGTTGATGAATGCTCGAACACCGTTCAACGCCTCCTCGAAGCGCTCCTTGATGATCATCGAATAGAGGAATCCAGGCAACAGAACTTCCTGATGTTGAGGAGAATCAGGGTTGTCGGCGCAGCATGCTCCCGAGACAAGCGAATATAGCTTTCGGAGCATGAAACTGGGGAAGGTCGAGATACGGAGTTAGATGTCAGTCGGGGTGACCATACGGTTTGCAAGGTTGATAGCAATGACTCACATCAACATCCTGTACTTGTCACGAGGACTCTCCAGATGCACCATAACGACCTTCTCCACTAGGTAGTTTCCCACCGCAAGATTGCTCCAGTCCTCGGGACATCCCATCACGACTCGGAACTTTTCTCCGAGGTACTCCAAGGCAGCCCTGCCGGTGTGCAAACCCCAAACCTTGGCAGATCGGAGCAAGAGCTCGACTCGATCCGTCAAGAAAGTGTTGTCGTTTTCGCCTTGGATAAGATCCTGGAAGATCTCCCGGTCACTCGCGTCTGTCAAGGCTTTGAGGACCAGTACAAGTGGAATCATGTCTGTAAAGGGATATCTCATGTCAACTTCTGCCGCCCGCGTAGATATCTCCTGTCAACCGCTTCGCACGCACATTCATTCTTTCGCCAAGCGAATCGCAGCGTCGCTCCTCCCGAAGTCAAGTAGTGCAAGGTGTTGGTACAAGCCGTCTCATCTCGCCTAACCGCTCGAAGTTGAACACCGTATTTGGAATATGTTGGGCCTCGCTGCGAGAGAAATAGCATTCGGTAATCAATACATGCTTCCTCGCTGGACGGCGTTCATTGTACGTACCTTTTCAAATGACGGTCGGATGAGCGATACGGCGTGATTTCGCCTCGGCAAGATCACTGTGTATCACAGATAGAGGCTTGAGAACGGCGTATGCGCAGCACGAGGAAAGCTTTGGACCCACAGTATCGGATCAACTTTTCGTTTCCGTTTACAATAAAGTATCCTCCCCACGAATTAGACTCTTCGCCTTTGGCGACCAACGCGGCTGCGGGCAGGCCCCTCAGATTGCATCGATTGGACTATTTGAGACCAATCCCGTGAGCTTGCTAACGATATCGAACGAGATTTTGATCGACTTACCTTGACCATGATAGGTAGCAAGCCACAGTCTTTGGTCTCCTCATATGTCGCCTCCTCGCCATCATCGCCAGAGACAACCCATTTGATCCTGACCGCCAACTTGGCTCGGTAAGAAGTAAGACGCTCTCGGGCTTCCGAAGGAAAGACTCGTCGCTCGGAAGCTTGTCGATCCTTGTCTGGCACCATGGGCTTCCCTAAGGTGACATGAGTGATAGAAACTAAGATCGAGAAGGACGAGGAACTCAACGATTAGTTCCTGATTTCTGACAAAGCGGAAGTATTGACGACTAACAGGTAATCTTGTTCCCAAACGAAGCGGAAGAACCAGGGGCAGCACCTTCCCGTTTCTTGCCGTCGAATATCACCTTTGGCAGGATATTCTGGATTCCCAGCTGCAAGAGTCCGGTCCCATCGCCGCTCATGTCGGTAAGAGCATCGAAACTGGCAATGTGAGGTTTGACAATCTCCTCCAAAGCGGGATGATCCATTCCAGTCTCGCTTGGGTGACGGTTCATTCGTTCACGTTCGAGCGTCTTGAATGTATGTTTCGAGCTCGATGGCCCTGACGGGTGGAGGGGGTCGAGAGAGATCGCCATATTGATCCAAGCCTATCTTTTGTATATGATCCCTCTCCCCGGAATGCTTTGCCGTACAGTCTCTCTTTTCTCGCCAACTTTTGCAAGGCCGGGTAGCTTGTTTCTAACTTTTGAATATGCCCGAAGCGAAGACCCATCGTGTGTACGCGGACATCGGTTAAAAGACAAATTATTGGTGAAATGTCCGCTCCCGTCTCGTAATTTGGTTCCGCTGAATTGTGATCGACGCAAGACCGATCACCGACCCTGGCTCGAATTCAACGGCATGTTAGTACGACTTGATGTAACGCTGATCTGGAGATGCTCCCTTTGTGATAACTGTCTGCGCTGTATTCACAGGTCAGAAGGAA
>Ga0308160_10007188_pt1 | contig 11147 bp, 11 predicted proteins | sample PhyFR1_FD_201036 | JGI IMG/M metagenome (GOLD analysis project Ga0308160, IMG submission 201036) | Phyllosphere microbial communities from UC Gill Tract Community Farm, Albany, California, United States - DLSLF.R1 | ecosystem: Host-associated > Plants > Phyllosphere > Unclassified | place: USA... | reverse complement strand
GGACGATCCGGGCTGCCCGATACCGCTGAACGTGGGGGTCGGCGTGTCCACCGTGGCGCCGATCGCCGGGGTCCGCAGTTCGAACGGCTCGATCGGGGCCAGCTGCGACTCCACGACGACATCGGTGAGCGCGTCCATCGTGAGCTCGACGAAGGTGTCGTTGTCCGTCCCGCCCAAGGAGTACGGACTCGACACCGGGTACAGCGCGTAGCCGGCCACCCACTTGTTCGAGACGTACCGCCACTCGAAGTCCTGCGACGGGGACCCCGTGCACGTCCGGGCTGCGACGAGCGCGCGGGAGCCGTCGCCGGCGGGCGTCAGGCAGAGCGTCGAGGACGTTCCCGTGCCGGTGATCGGCCCGGCCGCACCGACGGCAGGGAGGGAATACGTTCCCGCGAGCGACGCTGCTCCGCCCACCGAGGACGAGTACAGCCGCTGGACGTTGCGACCCGACTCCGGCGAGGAGAGCCCGACGTACGCCGAGGATCCGCTGGAACGGTTCTGCAGGACGAGCTTGCCGATCACGCGAGACGAGCCGGCCGCGGGGGCCACGGCGTCCGACGCACCGGGGGCATCCCCGGTGCCGAACGCGTCACCGGGTGCGTCGTCGTGCTCCTGCGGGTCCGCGATGGACCCGACGGGCGGAGCAGCGGATGCCGGACCCGGGAGTCCCACCGCGGTGAGCAGGATGGTCGCAGCGGCCAGGGCCGAGAGCGTGGATCGCAGGAGCAGGGAGCGCGGAGCACGGATCAGAGCAGTCACGAGGACCGAGGCTACTCATCTGGAATATCGCCGTGGGGGCTGCCGCCGAATCTGTGGAGAACTCGCCCTCAGTCGGTCGGCACGTGCCGCTCGTCGGGCCCGACGTACTCGGACAGCGGACGGATGAGCGCGTTCGACGCGAGCTGCTCGGCGATGTGCGCCGTCCACCCGACGATCCGGGCGGCGACGAACAGCGGCGTGAACGTGGCCGTGTCGAACCCGATCAGGTTGTACGCCGGGCCCGAGGGGTAGTCCAGGTTCGGCTTGATGTTCTTCCGCGCGACCATGTCCGCTTCGAGCGTCGTGTACAGCTCGAGGATCTCGGGCTTGCCGTAGTGCTCGGCGAGCCGCTCGAGCGCCTTGAGCATCGTCGGCACGCGCGAGTCGCCGTTCTTGTAGACCCGGTGTCCGAAGCCCATGATCTTGCGCTTCTCGGCGAGCGCCGCGTCGAGCCAGGCGCTGGCCTGGTCAGCCGTCCCGATCTCGTCGAAGACGTGCATGACGGCCTCGTTCGCCCCACCGTGCAGGGCGCCCTTGAGCGCGCCGATCGCACCGGTGACCGCCGAGTACAGGTCGCTGAGGGTCGAGGTGATGACCCGGGCGGTGAACGTCGACGCGTTGAAGGAGTGCTCCGCGTAGAGGATCATCGAGACGTCGAACGCCTCGACGACGACCGGATCGGCCTCTTCGCCGAAGGTCATGAAGAGGAAGTTCGCGCTGTAGCCGAGGTCGTCGCGCGGCGGGACGAGCTCGAGGCCGTGGCGGCGGCGCTGGTCGTAGGCGACGATCGCGGGCAGCTTCGCGTACAGGCTCGCGGCCTTCACCGCGTTGGCCTCGGGGGTGTTGGTCTCGGCGGTCGGGTCGTTCGCGCCGATCACACTGACGGCCGTGCGGAGGGCGTCCATCGGGTGGCTCTCGGTCGGGAGGAGGTCGATGGCCGCCTTGACGTTGTCGTCGAGCGCGCGCTGGCCCCGCTCCAACGCAGTGAACTCCGCGAGTTCGGCGTCCGTGGGCAGTTCACCGTTCCAGAGCAGGTACGCGACCTGCTCGAAGCTGCAGTGCTCGGCGAGCTCCTGGACCGGATACCCGCGGTAGAGCAGGGAGTTCGTCTCCGGGTTCACCTTCGAGACGCTCGTCACGTCGACGACGACGCCGGCGAGACCCTTCTTGATGTCGCTGGTCGCTTCGGTCATGCGTTGCTCCTTTGCGTACTGCCTGCGCGCGTCCTGCGCGCGTCGGTCGAGCTTGGCACCCGGCTCGCCCCTCGACAAGCTCGGGGAGCGGAGACCCAGGTGGTGTTCACCGGTGCGGGGACGCCTACCGGTCGATGGTGAAGTTGAAGACCGAGGTGTCGAAGCGGTTGTAGCCCTCGTAGTCGATCAGTTCGTAGAGGTCGGCACGGTGCTGCATCTCACCGAGCTTGCTCGTGAGCGAGCCCTCGTCGTTCAGCGTGTCGAGCGCGCGACCGGCGGCGCCCATCGCGATGCGGAGGAGCGACACCGGCCAGATGACGAGGTTCACGCCCACATCGGCGAGCTGCTGAGTCGTGAACAGCTCGCTCTTGCCGAACTCCGTCATGTTGGCGAGGATCGGCACGTCGACCGCGTCGCGGACGGCGGCGAACTCCTCGAGGGACCGCATCGCCTCGGGGAAGATCGCGTCGGCTCCGGCGTCGACGAGCTGCTTGGCCCGGTCGATCGCGGCGTCGAGCCCGTCGACGGCGGCGATGTCGGTGCGCGCCATGATGAGCAGGTTCGGGTCTCGCCGGGCGTCCACGGCGGCACGGATCCGGCCGAGCGCAGTGGAGGTGTCGACGACCTGCTTGCCGTCGAGGTGGCCGCAGCGCTTCGGGTTGACCTGGTCCTCGATGTGGAGCCCGGCGAGCCCGGCGTCCTCGATCTCCTGGACGGTGCGTGCGACGTTCATCGGCTCCCCGAAGCCGGTGTCGGCGTCGACGATCGCGGGCAGCTCGGTCATCCGGGCGATCTGCTTGGCGCGACCGGCGACCTCGGTGAGGGTCGTCAGTCCGATGTCGGGCAGCCCGAGGTCGGCGGAGAGCACCGCGCCGGAGATGTAGACGCCGTCGAAGCCCTTCTGTTCGATGAGCCTCGCCGAGAGCGGGTTGAACGCGCCCGGGAAGCGCAGCAGCTCACCGGTGGCGAGTCGCTCGCGGAACAGCCGGCGCTTCTCGGCCGGCGTGGTCTCGCTGTACAGCATCAGCGCAGTCCCTTCTGGAGGTCGGCCGGCATCAGAACAGGCCGTTCGGGTGGGGTGCCGAGGCGAGGACCCCGGAGGCGGCCTGGATGCTCAGCTGCTTGACCTCGTCGGCGTCGAGTTCCGGGAGACGTTCGGCGAGCGCGAGGAAACGCTCGATCTCCTCCGGGTCGAGGACGTCGGCGGCGAGCGTGCGGAACTTGTGGACGTAGTCGGCGCGCGCGAACGGCCGGGCGCCGAGCGGGTGGGCGTCGGCGACGGCGATCTCGTCGACGATGGTCGACCCGTCCGTGAGCGTGATCTCGATGCGCCCGCCGAACGCCTGTTCCGCCGGGTCCAGCGAGTGGTAGCGGCGCGTCCACTCAGCGTCCTCCGCCGTCGAGATCCGGTGCCACAGCTCGACGGTGTCGGCGCGGGTGGCGCGCTCGGGACGGTAGGAGTCGACGTGGTGCCACGCGCCGTCCTGCAGCGCCACCGCGACGATGTAGGGGATGGAGTGGTCGAGCGTCTCGCGCGACGCCGTCGGGTCGTACTTCTGCGGGTCGTTCGCGCCGGAGCCGATGACGTAGTGCGTGTGGTGCGAGGTGTGGAGGACGATGCGGTCCACGGCTCCGGGGGCGAGGACTTCCGGGTGCTCGTGGTGCAGCTTGCGGGCGAGGTCGATCCACGCCTGCGCCTGGTACTCCGCCGAGTGCTCCTTCGTGAAGGAGTCGAGGATTGCGAGCTTCGGCTCACCGGCGCCGGGCAACGGGACGTCGTACGAGGCGTCGGGGCCGTCGAGCAGCCAGGCGACCACGCCGTCCTCGCCCTCGTAGATCGGCGACGGGCTGGTCTCGCCGCGCATCGCCCGGTCGACGGCCTCGACCGCCATCTTGCCGGCGAACGCGGGAGCGTGCGCCTTCCAGGTGGAGATCTCGCCCTTGCGCGACTGGCGGGTGGCCGTCGTGGTGTGGAGTGCCTGGCCGATCGCCTGGTGGATGGTGGCCTGATCGAGGCCGAGCATCGTGCCGATGCCGGCCGCGGCGCTCGGGCCGAGGTGTGCGACGTGGTCGATCTTGTGTCGGTGCAGGCTGATCGCCTTCGCGAGGTCGATCTGGATCTCGTAGCCGGTCGCGATCCCGCGGACGAGGTCGGCGCCCGTGCAGCCGACGTGCTGGGCCACCGCGACGATGGGCGGGATGTTGTCGCCCGGGTGCGAGTACTCGGCGGCGAGGAAGGTGTCGTGGAAGTCGAGCTCGCGCACGGCGACGCCGTTGGCCCAGGCCGCCCATTCCGGGGAGACGCGGCGGGCGAGGTCGGGCCCGAACACCGTGGCACCGTCGCCGCCGGTGCTGACGGGGTGGCTGAGCGCCTGGGCGCGAGCCGAGGAGACGGGCCGGCGCGTGAGCGAGGCGGCTGCGACGGCGGCGTTGTCGATCACCCGGTTGATGATCATGTCGACGACCTCGGGCGTCACCTCCACCGGATCGGTCGCGACGCGGGCGAGCTGCCAGGCGAGCTGTCCTTCGCGGGCGAGGTTCTCGTCACTGCGGTGGACGCGCAAGTGGTGCTGGATCACGGGTGTTCCTTTCGGGTGCGGCCCGTCCGAGTGTGCTGCGGGGCGTCGCGTCCTCCAGCCTACGCCCGCGGGTCCGTGGCGCCGCAGCAGGAGAACCGCCCGGGAACAGGACATTTCACGTGGAATGGTCCTGCTGTCGCGCTGTTCTCCTGGCACCGTGGAATACCAGCCTCGTTCTCCGCATCCACCCAGCCCGCGCACACCGCGCATACGGCGGCCGCGGCCAGAGTGACACGCATACCGACCGCTGACGAACCGAAGGAGACGACCGTGCCGATGCACACCCCTGGGGCACCACAGACCTTGCACCTGTTCGGCGACGTGGTCCGAGCCGAGGCGCTCCACTACACCGAACTGTTCGCGGAGAAGCCGTTCGTGCCGGCCCTGCTGCTCTACTGCTCGAACGGTGCGTACCGCATCCTGTCGCCGGGCGAGGACCACCCCGGCAGTTACGTCGCCGAAGGGCCGCTGTCCGCGGAGCGGGTGCGCGTGAACTTCATCTCGTGGCCGTCCGAGGACTGGAACCGGAACGTCGCCTTCCACGTGCTCGACTTCGACCGGACGACCGGAGGGTTCACCCAGCGACTGCGGCTCCCGGGCGATCCCGAGCCGAAGCACCAGGCCGGCCGCCACACCGAGGTCACCGACCTCGGTGCCTGGGACGCGGACACGACGTGGGAGACGGCCGAGCCGCTCCTTCACGAGACCTTCGAGGCACTCGCCCGCGGCTGACGGAGCGAGCGGCGGGCCGAGCGAGCGGCTGGCCGTCAGCGAACGGGACGAACCAGCGTGTCCGGACGATCGCCGACGGTCGGGGTCAGGCGGCGAGCAGCTGCGGGTCGGCCGCAGGGCGCAGCGGGGTGATCGTCGCGTCGGCGAGCGCGTCCTCGGCGAGGGGCAGCTCGACGACGACCGGAGCCGCCGCGGTCTCGAAGCGGTCCGCGATGTCGAACATGAGCGCGTCGAGGCGGGTGCGGAGCGCGTCGGCGATGGTCACGACCACCTCGGAGGAGGCGTCCTTGCGTCCGCGCTCGATCTCCGACAGGTAGGGCGTCGACACGGCTGCGGCGGTCGCCACGTCCTGCAGGGTGCGCCCCTGTGCCAGCCGACGCGTGCGCAGGGCCGCGCCGAGGGCTTCGCGGTACAACATGGCGACTCCTTCCGGCTGCGGGCGCGGGCTCCGTGACCGCGTGCTCTCACTGTAGGCGCGGCTCGGCCAGGCTCGGGGAGCCCGCGTTCTGCCGTCAGCGGACAGGGCGAGCCGTCCGCTACAGGAAGATGTCGGGGTAGAGCTCAGACTCGTCGACGCCCGGTGAGTACTTCGCGAGGTCGGTGACCCCGGCCTCCGCGAGGACGTCCTCCACGATGAGCGACCGACCCGTGAGCTCACGCGCCGACGCCGTCAGGACCTCGTAGGCCGCGTCGGCGTAGATCTCCGGGGTGCGACTCTTCGCCAGGAGGGCCTCGCCGCCGAGGATGTTGCCGACCGCCGCCGTCTTGATCGTCGTCTTCGGCCAGAGCGTGTTCGCGGCGATGCCGTCGCGTCCGAACTCGGCAGCGAGACCGAGCGTCACCATCGACATGCCGTACTTCGCGAGCGTGTAGCCGGTGTGCGCGCCGAGCCACTTCGGGTCGAGGTTGAGCGGCGGCGACAGCGACAGGATGTGCGGGTTCTCCGCGTCCTTCAGCATGGGGATGGCCGCCCGCGACAGCATGAACGTGCCACGCACGTTCACGTCCTGCATGAGGTCGTACCGCTTCGCATCGAGGTCGAGGGTCCGCGCGAGGCTGATGACGCTCGCGTTGTTGACGACGATGTCGATGCCGCCGAACTCACCGGCCGTCTCGAACACGGCCCGGGTGATGTCGTCGTCGTTCCGGACGTCGCCGAGGATCGGGAGCGCCTGCCCACCGGCCTCGCGGATCGCGTCCGCTGCGGTGTGGATCGTCCCCTCGAGGCGGGGATCGGGGGTGTCGGTCTTGGCGAGGATCGCGACGTTCGCGCCGTCGCGGGCCGCACGCAGGGCGATCGCGAGGCCGATGCCGCGGCTGCCGCCCGACATGAGGATGGTCTTGCCGGCGAGGGTGGTCATGCGGTGGGCTCCTTCGGGGTGGTGGTGGCGGCGCGCTTCGCCGACGCGGCAGCGAACGCCGCGACGCGCGCGACCGACTCGGGCGTCTCGATCGCCGCGCCGATCGTGCGGGCTTCGTCGTCGAGGGCGTCCTGGTAGCCGCGGCCGACGCTCTCGCGCAGCAGCCGCCGCGCCTGACCGAACGCGGCCGTGGCTCCGGCCAACCAGAACGCGGCCACCTCGCGTGCGCGGGCGTCGAGCTGCTCGGCGGGGACCACCTCGGTCACGAGCCCCCAGTCGAGCGCCTCCTCGGCGCTCAGCATCCGCGGGCCGAGGGTGAGCTCGAGCGCCCGACGCATCCCGACCGCCTCGGGCAGCAGGGTGCTCACGCCGCAGTCCGGAGTGAGGCCGATGTCGGCGTACTTGCTGACGAACTTCGCCCGGTCGGACGCGATGATCACGTCGGCGACGAGCATGAACCCCAGCCCACCGCCCGCGACAGCCCCCTGGACGGCGGCGACGATCGGCTTCGCGACCGACTGCAGCGTCCGGTGGCCCTCGTGGATGATGTCGGCGAGCTCGGTGACGAAGGCGCCCGTCGATCCCTCGCTGCCGTCACCCATCCGCGACATCGCGAGGACGTCGCCACCCGCGCAGAACGCCGGACCGTTGGCGTCGAACAGGACCGCCCGGACGTCGTCGCGCTCCGCGATCTCGAGGGCGAGGTCGCGCCACCGTCTGGCCGCACGGTCGTCGATCGCGTTGAGGCTCGCGGGCCGGTTGAGCGTGAGGTGCGCGAGGCCGTCGCTCACCTCGAAGAGGATGGTGTCGTCGCTGGTCACGGAGTGGCTCCCTGGTCGGTGGATGGGTTCGTCGGCATCGGAGAGCCGGTCATTTCGGCGCCATCCGGATCGCGCCGTCGAGGCGGATCGTCTCACCGTTGAGGTAGCCGTTCTCGACGATGTGCAGCGCGAGCGCGGCGTACTCGTCGGGACGGCCGAGGCGGGCCGGGTACGGCACCTGGTGCCCGAGCGACTCCTGCGCCGCCTCGGGCAGTCCGGCGAGCATGGGCGTCTCCATGATGCCGGGTGCGATCGTCACGACCCGGATCCCGAAACGCGCCAGCTCGCGGGCGATCGGCAGCGTCATCGAGTGCACCGCACCCTTGGACGCGGCGTAGGCGGGCTGGCCGACCTGTCCGTCGAAGGCGGCGACGGACGCGGTGTTGATGATGACGCCGCGGTCTCCTGCGCCGTCGACGGGATCACCGTCCGGATCGTTGTGCTGCATCGCGTCGGCGGTCAGCCGGATGACGTTGAAGGTGCCGAGGACGTTGACGCGCAGGACGCGTTCGAAGGCACCGAGGTCCGCCGGGCCGTCGCGGCCGAGCACCTTCGCCGGTGGTGCGATGCCGGCGCAGTTCACGACGACCCGCAGCGGTCCACGCGACACCGCCGCTTCGACCGCCGCCTGCACCTGCTCACCGTCGGTGACGTCGGCGGGCACGAAGGTCGCGAACCCGCCGAGCTCCTCGGCCCGCTCCGCCCCGGGTGAACCGGGGAGGTCGACGAGCACGACGCGCGCGCCGGCACCGGCCAGCCGCGTCGCGGTCGCGAATCCGAGTCCCGAGGCGCCGCCGGTGACGATCGCCGAACTGCCGGTCACATCCATGTGCTGGTTCCCTTCACGTGGTGGGCGCGCCCATCAGAGGCGCTCGATGATCGTCGCGTTGGCCATACCGCCGCCCTCGCACATCGTCTGCAGCCCGTAGCGGCCGCCGGTCGCCTCGAGCTGGCCGAGGAGGGTGGCGAGGAGCTTCGTCCCGGAGGCGCCGAGCGGGTGCCCGAGGGCGATCGCCCCACCCCGCGGATTGAGCCGGTCGTCGTCCACCCCGAACTCGCGTTGCCACGCGAGCGGGACGGACGCGAACGCCTCGTTGACCTCGAACGCGTCGATGTCGTCGATACCGAGCCCGCTGCGCTCCAGGATGCGGCGGGTGGCGGGGAGGATGCCGGTGAGCATCTCGATCGGGTCGCTCCCGACCGCGGCGAAGGAGACGAAGCGCGCACGCGGCGTCAGCCCCAGCTCGAGCGCCCGGACCTCGCTCATGATGAGCGCGGCGGAGGCGCCGTCGGTGAGCGGTGAGGCGTTCCCCGGGGTGATCCGCCAGGCGATCTCGGGGAAGCGCGCCGCGAGCCGCTCGTCGCGGAAGACGGCGGGGAGTCCGGCGAGCGCCTCGGGGGTCGTCCCGGCACGGACCGTCTCGTCGGTCGTGACGACGGAACCGTCGGGGAGGGTGACGGCGACGACCTCGCCGTCGAACCCGCCGGACGCCCAGGTCGCGGCGGCGCGCTCGTGGGAGCGGGCGGCGAAGGCGTCGAGCTCCTCGCGGCTGAGGTTCCAGCGGGCGGCGATGAGTTCGGCGGAGACACCCTGGCCGACGAGGCCATCGGGGAAGCGGGCTCGGAGGGCGGAGCCGAAGGGGTCTGCCCCCTGCACGTTGGAGCCCATCGGCGCCCGACTCATCGATTCGACACCGCAGGCGATGACGACGTCGTTGCCGGCCGACATGACGCTCTGCGCGGCGAAGGTGGTGGCCTGCTGGCTGGAGCCGCACTGCCGGTCGATGGTGGTGCCGGGCGTCTCCTGCGGGAGGCCTGCGGCGAGCGCCGCGTTCCGCGCGATGTTCTGCCCCTGCTCGCCGGACTGGGTGACGCAGCCGGCGTAGACGTCCTCGACGACCGCGGGATCGATGCCGGTCCGCTCCACGAGCGCACGGATCGTGCCGGCGAGGAGGTCCGTCGGGTGCACGGCGTTCAGCGCACCGCCCGGTTTGCCCCGGCCGGACGGCGTCCGGATCGCGTCGACGATCACTGCAGTGCGCATAGCCATCTCCTTCGAGGTCTGCGTCCACCCTAGGCCTGGCGCCTGCGCCGACGGCGGCGGTTGTGGCCCTTCGACAAGCGAGGGGCCGGAACGTCCGTGTCCGCTGGACCGGCCCGACGATCCGCGGTCGGCGCCACGTACGATTGAGCGGTGGCTGACCCGAAGATCCTCCTGTACTACGCGTTCGCTCCCCTGGCGGACCCGGAGGCGATCCGGCTGTGGCAGCGCGACCTCTGCGAGTCACTCGGTCTCCGTGGTCGCATCCTCATCTCGAAGGACGGCATCAACGGCACCGTCGGCGGCGAGCTCGACGCCTGCAAGCTCTACGTCCGGAAGACGAAGGAGCACCCCGCGTTCCGCGACCTCGACGTGAAGTGGAGCGACGGCTCCGGCTTCGACGAGGACGACCCCGTGCGCACGGCCAGGCACCGACCCGCGCCCTGGCGTCGGAGTAGCGACTTCCCGAAGCTCAGCGTGAAGGTGCGCGAGGAGATCGTGTCCTTCGGCGCCCCCGGTGAGCTCGTGGTGGACGAGCACGGCGTCACCGGCGGCGGGGTGCACCTGCAGCCGACGGAACTGCACGAGCTCGTCGCGGAGCGCGGCGACGACGTCGTGTTCTTCGACGGCCGGAACGCCTTCGAGGCCGAGATCGGGCGGTTCGCCGGTGCGGTCGTGCCCGACGTCGCGACCACCCGGGACTTCGTCGCCGAACTCGACAGCGGCAAGTACGACCACCTGAAGGACAAGCCGGTCGTCACCTACTGCACGGGCGGCATCCGCTGCGAGGTGCTCTCGGGACTCATGCGCTCTCGCGGCTTCGGCGAGGTGTACCAGCTCGACGGCGGCATCGTCCGGTACGGCGAGCAGTTCGGCGACGACGGCCTGTGGGAGGGATCCCTGTACGTGTTCGACAAGCGGGGCTCGCTCGAGTTCAGTGATCATGCGGCCGTCATCGGGCACTGCGTCGTCTGCGACGCGTCGACGAAGCACCTGCAGAACTGCGCGGACCCCTCCTGTAAGACGCAGTTGGTCGTGTGCGAGGCGCACGCGGACGGGCCGGACGGCGGCCCGCGATGCGCCGTGCACACCGGCGCCGACGTCTCCACCGATGCTCGCACCGGCCGGCCCGCCTGAGCCGCCACCGTCATGACCGCCCACTTCCGCCTCCGCACCGAGCTCGCCGGGACGATGCAGCAGGCCTTCGACCTCTCGCGGTCGATCGACGCCCACCTCGGCTCGATGGCGGACACCGGTGAACGGGCGGTCGGCGGCGTGACCTCCGGGCTGATCGGCCTCGGTGAGACCGTCACCTGGCGGGCGAAGCACTTCGGCGTGCCGTGGACGATGACGAGTCGGATCACCGCGTTCCAGGAACCCCACCGGTTCACCGATGAACAGGTGTCCGGTCCGTTCCGGACGTTCCGCCACGTCCACCTCTTCGAACCGCTCGAGCGCCCGATGGGGACGGCGCGGACCATCATGCTCGACGACGTCACGTTCTCGGCGCCGTTCGGTCCGCTCGGGGTGGTGGCCGAACACGTCGCGCTCACCCGGCACCTGCGACGGCTCATCGAGTCGCGGAACCGGTGGTTGGCGGAGGCACTTCGACAAGCTCAGTGACCGATAGGTGCGGCTCAGTGACCGGAGGGTGCGGC
>Ga0308160_10007187_pt1 | contig 11147 bp, 7 predicted proteins | sample PhyFR1_FD_201036 | JGI IMG/M metagenome (GOLD analysis project Ga0308160, IMG submission 201036) | Phyllosphere microbial communities from UC Gill Tract Community Farm, Albany, California, United States - DLSLF.R1 | ecosystem: Host-associated > Plants > Phyllosphere > Unclassified | place: USA... | reverse complement strand
AAAACTATGGGATTAAAGAACCCGATTGGCACAAAGGTCAAATACCATGGCAATGACGCAAATATTGTAGGTGTTTTCAAAGACTTCATCTGGGGCTCACCATTTTATGGAGAGAAACCGATGGTTGTTGCCTTTAGTAAAGATTGGGATGGCAATATCACCCTTCGCTTAAATCCAAACAGGAATCTTTCCGAAAACATTGATGTAATAACCAACATTACAAAGCGTATCAATCCAGCCTATCCGGTAAAAATAAAGTTTCTAAACGAATTGTATACACAGAAACTTCAAGCGGAAAGGGTGCTTGGTATACTCGCTAACCTGTTTGGCGGGCTGGCAATCTTTGTATCCTGCCTTGGATTGTTTGGCTTAGCTGCGTATAGTGCAGAACAGCGGAGTAAAGAATTCGGCGTGCGTAAAGTATTAGGCGCATCTACTTCCAGCATCATGCAATTACTTTCACTGTCTTTCTTGAAAATGATTCTGATTGCCGCAATGATCGGTGTGCCGATAGCCTGCTATATGATGAATAACTGGCTTAGTCATTTCGACTTTCGTACAAACATCTCCTGGTGGATTATAGCAGCAGCAATTTCTGGGACTTTTTTGATTGCCTTAGTCACCATAAGTTACCAAGCATATAAAACCGCTACAAGCAATCTGGTCGATGCCTTAAAATACGAATAGTCTGCATGGATAGCAGGCTAAAATTTTAATCACAAGCTCCCTGTCTGAAGGCAAAGAATGATAACCGCTCCAAGCAGGTATTAATTGAAATAACATGTTTAAACTTAACCTCAAAATCGCCTTGCGAAACCTGAAACGGAACTTTATGATCTCCTTCATAAATATCGGTGGACTGGCAATTGCACTGGCAGCTTTTATCCTGATTGTTTTGTATGTGAATTACGAGACCAGCTATGATAAAAGGAATCCGAACTATAAAAACATTTACGTTGTTGGGCGTGATCTAACCGACTTCAAAACCAACTTCACACCTTCAGGTTTAGCGGATCTGATCAAGCAGTATTGTCCTGAAGTGGTCCTGGTGGGCAAAACCACGCCTTCTAACTTAGATTTTGCGTTGATTAGCAAGCATGCCAGGGTTTATGTGAAAAACACCTTAGTGGTGGATTATAATGCAGCAAAGATGTTTAACCTGCAGCCTGAAGGTGGTTTGAAAAGCCCTTACGGTGATGTAGAGCGGCTTTTCTATATGGATCAGGCAAGTATCCATACGCTTTTCCCCAATAAGAAGGACAATTTGCCCGAATTGGTTACCGTTGGAAGCAAAACTTCTGGCATTAGCTCCACCATCAATGGCTCAATTGCTGCTGAACCAAATTCCAACCTGCGTTTTGAAGCGCTGTCTATAGCAAACCAGTTAGGCACTGAAGGTGATTTTGGATCACCAAACTACTATACCTATATTCAGGTAAAGCCTGGCACCAACATTGAAAATCTGCGAACAAAAATTGATCAACTGTTAAAAAGCGGTATGATTAAATCGGGTGTAGAGGAAAAATCATTCGATAGAAGCAAGCCTATCATCTTTCTTGATCCGCTTGCCAACCTTCATCTGAAGCCTATGGCTGGCAATAACACCAATTATAAGGTCGTAATGGCTTTGTTTTTCTTAAGCATGCTCATCGTGGTCATTGCCTGTATCAACTTTACCAACCTCAGCATTGCACAAGCTAATAAAAGAGCTAAAGAGGTCGGCGTTAAAAAGGTATTAGGCGCTTATCGTAAGGCGCTCACCTTGCAATTCATCTTAGAGATTCTGGTTCAATGTTTAATCTCCCTGATCCTGGCTTTAATTATCGCTGAACTTTGCTTGCCAGCTTTTAATAACCTGTTTGAAGTACCGCTGATCCTATTTACCAGTGCTGGAAATCTTTATTGGCTGCTTCCGCTGGTGCTGCTTCTGATCACCATTATTGCAGGCGTATATCCGGCCATGATCCTTTCTGGATTTAAGCCTGCCCAGGTATTAAAAGGTAACTTTCAAACCGGGCAGGAAAGTCTGTGGATCAGAAAAGGCTTACTGGTTGCTCAGTTTACCATCGCTGTAATCTTTATAGCGGGAATTCTGATCATCAACAGACAAGTTGCCTACATCCATACCGAGGATACCGGACTGAATACCAGCCAGGTGGTGCGAATCAAAAACATGATGATTTTTAATAAACCGGAGATTTTTGCACCTGTACGGGAGAAGATGTTAAAAATCAATGGTATAAAGTCAGCAACGGTGGCCAGCGTTGTTCCTGGTGGGGAAGAGGCAGGCAGCAATGCTTACGCCGTTAATGGTAAAGAAGCCCTGCTTGACATGGTGGATGTAGATTTTGAATACTTCGAAACCCTTGGCATCAAGCTTAAAGCGGGAAGGTTCTTTTCAAGCAGCTTTAAGAGTGATACTTTAAATACTGCGATCATCAATGAAACTGCGGCTGCCAAATTTGGATTGCAGGATGCCATCGGCAAAACCATTCGTGGCTGTGGCATAGATTATAAAATTGTAGGGGTAATCAAAGATTTTAAGTCGATGGGATTTGAAGCGGCGGTGCAGCCAACCATCTATTCCATGAAAAACCCATGCGGAAATTTGCGTACCAGCATTTTGGTTAAAATAGATGGGGACCAGATGGCAGCTGCCCTTGCTACGCTTAAAAGCCAATGGTCTGGCATAAACAAACTTGACGGAGAAGATCTACGGTACGAGTTTCTGGATGAACTGTATGGCCGCTTATTCAAAAAGCAGGAGCAACTGAAATCGGTATTCTTTACCGCTTCCATGCTAACAGTTTTCATCGCCATCCTTGGGCTTTTTGCTTTTGCAAAAATCATAACCTCCAACCGCAGTAAGGAGATTGCAGTCCGCAAGGTGCTGGGTGCTACCAATCTGCAGATTCTGAAATTATTAAACTCCTCCTTTCTCTGGATGTTGCTGATCGCCAATATAATCGCCTGGCCCTTGGTTTATATCCTTGCCAAGAGCTGGCTGGAGACCTTTGCTTACCGGATTGAAATATCAATTACCCCATTTGCTATAGCCGGAATGATTTCCGTTGTACTTGCAGTTATCACGGTGAGCTTACAGGCTGCAAAGGCCGTTAATGCGAACCCGGCAAACATCTTAAAACATGAGTAATTAATTGATATGTTTAAGCTTAACCTGAAAATCGCCATGCGTAACTTATGGAAACATAAGGTCTATACATTTATAAATATCTCCGGCCTATCCATAGGTATGGCAAGCTGCATTTTGATCTTCATTTTTATCAGGTACCAGCGAAGTTTTGATGATGATTTTGTAAATAAAGATCGCATCTACCGGGTGGTGAGTAATTGGAATTACAGCAACAGTACGGATGCATCCAACGGGGTGCCCATTCCATTAGCTGCGGCCATACGAAATGACATTCCGCAGTTTCAAAAAGTTGCCGCCATTCAGCGTTCCAACGGTGTTCTCGCTTCCATGGATCAGGATGGAAAAATCAAATACAAAGAATATGGTCCAGCATATTTTGCACAGGCAGAATTCTTCGAGATCTTTAACTTCAGCTGGCTCTTTGGTAACCCCAGGCAAGCGCTGACTGCACCAAATACCGTTGCGCTGTCAGAAACTGCTGCCATTAAATATTTCGGCAGCAGCAGGGCTGCCATGGGCAGGACCATGCGTTTCAAAAAAGGTCAGGATTGCCGGGTTACTGCAATCTTCAAGGACCGCCCTGCAAATACAAGTTTTCCCTTAAATGTTGTTTTTAGCTATGCCACTTTTCCCATGAAAGACAATAAGAACTTTGGCATGGTGAGTTCCAGTTCGGAGTGTTATGTCCTGCTGAAGGATCATGTCCAGATTGCTGATGTTGAAGGCGCATTGAAAAAATTCAATGAAGAGAAATACAAGGATAATGATGAATCCGGAAGGCAATATCATACTTTTCAGGCCCTGCAAGACATACATCACAACAGTCGTTATGGGAATTTCGCAGGTAAAACCATCGAGCAGTCGGAGCTTTATGGTCTGGCTATTATTGGCTTATTTTTAATATTAACCGCTTGCATAAATTTCATTAACCTGGCCACTGCACAGGCCGTTGGCAGGTCTAAAGAAGTTGGTATCCGTAAAGTAATGGGCAGTGAGCGCCGTCAACTTATGGTACAGTTTCTTGGAGAAACGCTTGCCGTTAGTGTGATCTGTATACTGATTGCCTGTGTGCTTACCGAAGTGACTTTGCCTTATATGCAGCAACTTTTTGATGAAAAGATTTCCTTTAGCCTGCTGCAGCATCCAATTATATTTGTTTTTCTTTTAGGACTTGTGATTGTGGTGAGCCTGCTGGCTGGATTTTACCCTGCATTGATTATCTCTGGTTTTAATCCGGCACTGGCCATTAAAAATAAAGTTAGTGCTAACAATACCGGTGGATTGGGATTACGTAAAGTCTTGCTGGTACTGCAATTCACCATTACCACGGTGCTGATTATATCAACCCTGGTAGTTCTAAAACAGATGAGTTACATGCGCGAAAAGCCACTGGGCTTCAGTCCGGAGGCAGTAGCTGTAATTGGTCTGCCATCAGATAGTTTAAGTCAGTTGAAGCATGAAAATCTCAAAGCACGGTTACTGTCGATTCCAGGTATACAACAGGTAAGTTTATGTGATGTTACGCCATCGTCCAGAAATGTATCTGAAACTGATTTTTCATTAAATGGTACGCCGAACAAAGATTTTCAAATTCGGATCATGCATGTCGATCAGCATTATCTGGATGCTTTCGGCATTAATATTATCGCAGGTAAAGGGCTTCCCAAAAGCGATACAGCAAATGCCTTTGTGGTGAATGAAACATTTCTTAAACGAATCAACATCAAACAACCTGATAAAGCCATCGGCAAATTATTAACCATTAACAACATCACAGCGCCTATTGTAGGGGTAAGCAAAGATTTCAATGATAAATCCCTGCACGAGCAGATTTCTCCAATCGCTTTATCATGTAATAAATGGGATTATTACAACATTGTACTTAAAATGGACAGCAGGCAAATGCTGGATGCCATGAAGGCGGTTGAAAGGTTATGGAATGAGCATTTCCCGAATGATGTTTACGATAGGCATTTCATCAACGATGATCTGGACGAATATTACGATACCGAACGCATTATGGGCGTACTATTCCGCGTTTTTTCTTTTGTAATCATCTTCATTTCTTTTGTTGGGCTTTTCGGGCTGATTTCTTTCGTTACCACACAACGTACACGGGAAGTTGCCATACGGAAAGTCTTAGGGGCTTCAACCTATCAGGTTGTACGCATGCTGAACGGATCATTTTTGTTGATGGTTTTCCTTTCAAACCTGTTCGCATGGCCATTGGCTTACATACTGATCAACCAATGGCTTAATCAGTACGCTTACCGGATCAGTCTGAGTGTATGGCCGTTTATTATTGCGATGTTTATATCTATGTTAATAACGTTGATTACCGTGAGCCTGCGATCTTATAAAGTGGCCGGTACCAACCCGATAGATGCGCTTAAATACGAATAAAATAAACATAAATACCAAAAGACCAGCCTATTGTATCACCATAAAATTCTTCCACAGATGATCACATTAAAAAATATCGAAAAATATTACACCAATAAGGGTGTTAAGAACTTTGTGCTTCGGCACGTAAGCACCACCATCAATCCCGGCGAATTTGTTAGCATTATGGGGCCATCAGGTGCCGGTAAATCTACCTTGCTGAACATTCTGGGTATGCTGGAGGCACCAACCTACGGGGCCTATGAATTTATGGGGGAGGATGTTTCTGTGTTAAAAGAAAGCAAACGGATTGAGCTTTATCGTAATCACATCGGTTTTGTTTTCCAGGCTTATCACCTCATTGATGAGATGACGGTTGCCGAAAACATAGAAGCACCATTGCTGTATAAGAAGGTGGGGAGCTCGGAACGGAAGAGCCGGGTTGCGGATGTTCTGGACCGCTTTAATATGGTGGCCAAGAAGGACCTGTTCCCAAACCAGCTTTCCGGCGGCCAACAACAGCTTGTGGGTATCGCGCGTGCACTGGTTGCACAACCTTCCATAATCCTCGCCGATGAACCTACAGGAAACCTGCAGTCTGCACAAGCGCTTCAAATTATGGAGCTCTTCAAAAAGCTGAACCAGGAGGAGGGGATCACGATTGTGCAGGTAACGCACTCGGAACTGAATGCCACATACGGCTCCAGAATTGTGCATTTGCTGGACGGCGTGATTAAAGAAGACGCTGTAGTGTTGTCTTAATTTGGCCATTTAATTAGGGATTAAGCTTGCATTAAAAGTATACAATTAGACCTTTTTAGCTTTGCATAGCAGAACCGCATCATTGTAAAAAATGATGCGGTTTTTTAATGTATGAATCACAGATCAAACCCAGATCAGACCCAGATCAAACCCAAATCAAACGCACACGACGCCTGTGTTTCATCTGCATTTGATCTGTTCCTGATGAGCACTTGATTTGTTTAATCTATAGCCCTGATAATACCAGAAATCAAGGCATAAAAAAAGCGGCTGCATCTTGTGATACAGCCGCTGATATTTTGAAGTGTTTTCTTTATTACCTTCTGTTACCGAATATTCTCAGCAGATAAAGGAAAATGTTAAGGAAATCCAGGTAAAGACTTAAAGCACCCATGATGGCAAGTTTCTTTGCATCTGTTGCCGCCACCTGATCACCATTTTCTTCGATACCCTGACCAATGAGTTTCAGTTTCTGAACGTCATATGCGGTTAAAGCGGTAAATATGGCTACACCAAAGAAGCTCAATACATAATCAAACTGAGAACTTTGAAGGAACATATTGACAACACTGGCAATTACCAGACCGATAACGCCAACCATCAGGATAGATCCAAATTTGGTTAAGTCAGTATTGGTGGTATAACCTAAAAAGGCCATAATTCCGAATATACCGGCCGCTGCAGCAAAACAGCTTACAATAGAAGCCGAAGTATAAACTAATAATATAAAGCTTAAACTAACGCCTGTTAATATTGAATACAAGACAAACACACCCAGTAAAGTGGTATAAGAAAGGCGGCTTAAACCAGCACTCATCAACATTACCAATCCAAGTGGGGCAAACATGACCACATAGCCCAATGTCGTTGTACCAACACGTGCTCCGGTTTCATCAAATCTAACCAGGTATTCCATATAGCCTGGTGTATTGGCCATAAAATAAGCAGAAAGTGTTGATAGCCCCAGGGCAATAAACATCCAAAGAAATACATTGGCAAAGAATTTCTTTGCAACTGCACCTTTCTCTTCCTGTACAAAAACAGGTCTTTGTGCCCATTCGTAATTATTGTTGTTATCCATTTGTGTCAAAATTTATTTAAAGATAATCATTACCTGATTGATACAAAAGCTATGCCCCTAACCTTTTTGTCAGGGTTTCCTCAACTTTCTTGAAAATCTGGATCGGTTTCATGGTCCGCCATGCCAATTCGTCAAGCTGTCCGCCGAAATTGATGTAGTAATCAATATTGCTGCTGCGGAACTCTTCGATCACATGTTCATTAAAGTTGATGCCGGCAATCCAGCCGTCTTCCACATCCTGGAACCACTCTTCGTAATAGCTGTCTTCCGAGGCGTGGAAATTCAGGACGTTTTCACCGATCAAAATGAATTTGTTGACACCTTCATCAATCATCAATTCGAGAATTTCCCGTTTCATGAGCATGATGTCATTGTTAATCGCATCATTCCATTCACCGATGTATTCGATGATCGCAAAACCCCGGTCATAGTCTACATACAGGATTTTCAGATACAGGGTGTTGGAGCCGAAGTCATCCCATTGGGGATGTAAAAGGAAATTATAAAGCTGTTTATCGAAATGAAATTCCGAGTATTCGGTATTATAAAATGGCGAACGGTCATCTTCAGCGGCGATATAGTCATCGCGCCACTGATAATATGGTTCAATCTCGTGCATGGTGGTTGTTTGGTTTATTTGTGAGCAGCCTCAACAGCTTTACGGACACTTCCATAACGGATCAGCAGGTCTTCTGCGCTTTCCTGATCGATGTTTAACTCTTCCATGATCATGTGTGTTCCTCTGTTTACCAGCTTATGATTGGTTAACTGCATATCAACCATTTTATTGCCTTTAACACGACCAAGTTTAATCATTACGGTTGTGCTTAACATGTTCAGCACCAGCTTCTGCGCCGTACCTGATTTCATGCGGGTAGAGCCGGTTAAAAACTCGGGACCTACAACCACTTCAACCGGATAATCGCTGGCTGCGGCAACCGGTCCGCCTGCATTGCAAACAACACAGCCGGTAAGTATGCCATGTTTACGGGCTTCATTTAAACCACCGATTACATAAGGGGTGGTACCTGAGGCGGCCAGGCCAATCAGGCAGTCTTTTTCATTGATCTGGTATTCCTGTAAATCAATCCAGGCCTGGTTAATGTCGTCTTCTGCATTTTCCACTGCTCTGCGGATGGCGCGGTCGCCACCAGCAATAATGCCAACCACATAATCGAAGGGTACGCCAAAAGTAGGTGGGCACTCTGAAGCGTCTACCACACCGAGCCTGCCGCTGGTACCCGCACCGATATAAAATAAACGGCCACCAAGCTGCATGCGCGAAGTAACTGCAAGCGCAAGTTTCTCAATTTGTGGGATCACTTTTTCTACAGCCAAAGGCACGGTTTGATCTTCTTTGTTGATGCCCTGGAGAATCTCCAGAACGGACATCTGATCAATATTGTTGTACCTGGATTCCTGCTCGGTTACGCGTACCATAAAAGTGTTTTTTTTGATAAAAATCGTTAATTTCTTCCTAAACCGGAAATTCTAATCCAATTCCGTACCAGTAATCGTTCTGCATCAGCAATAAAGTCTTTTTTTGACCTTAATGCTCCATGGAATTTGCAGCCTGAAAAATCTTACAAAACTTTCTTAATTGCACCGGGTTAAGTAGGTAATTGACTGGGTAATTGTATAACTTTGTACGACTTCTTCTTCATGAACAAAAACACCCGCCAAAACCTCTATATAGCGCTTACCTATTCGCTGACTTTAATAGGTGGAATGTTCCTGGGTTACAAGTTTCTTAGGGACCAGGGCTTTACTGTCGAAAAAAATATCGTTTACGCAGATAATACGCCCGAAAAAGCAGATGAGATTTTAACGCTTATCAACAAGAAGTATGTAGATGAGGTGAATACGGAGAAGTTACACAAACTACCGATTGACAGCATGCTGCATCAGCTGGACCCCCATAGTGTGTATCTGCCGCCTGCAAAAGCTTTTGAACAGGCTGAAACGCTGGAAGGTCAGTTTGAGGGTATCGGCATTGAATATTATATCTTAAAAGATTCCCTTTTAGTAACCAATGTTATTAAAGACGGGCCTGCATTTAATGCGGGAATTAAGATTGGCGACCGGATACTGAAGGTAGATGATTTTACCGTTTCCGGTATGGGTTTGCCGAGGGCAAAAATGATTGGTAAAATCAAAGGAAAAAGAGGTACGCCGGTAAGGCTGACCATTCTTCACAGCAATGCCGCATCACCGAATGTGCTGACTGTAAAACGCGGAAAAGTACAGGTAAGCAGTATTGATGCCGCTTATATGTTGAACGATGAAACGGCCTATGTGCGCATCAGTAAGTTTGGTGCCAATACAGATCAGGATTTTGTAGAATCTGTAAGGGCCTTAAAGCAAAAAGGGATGAATAAACTTATTCTGGATTTGCGTGATAACGGTGGTGGCTACCTTACCGCTGCTACAGGACTGGCAAGTCAGTTGCTGCCTGAAAATGAGTTAATCGTTTACACCGAGGGAAAACACGAACCTCGGACAGATTATGTAGCTACAGGTGGTGGAGAATTTGAACAGGGTAAACTTGCCGTGTTGATTAATGAGCATACCGCATCGGCCAGTGAGATTCTTGCCGGCGCAGTTCAGGATCTGGACAGGGGCATAATCATTGGACGCCGGTCTTTTGGTAAAGGACTGGTACAGGAGCAGTTTCCTTTTGGGGATGGCTCTGCCTTAAACCTGACCATTGCAAGGTATTATACCCCGCTTGGCAGAAGCATCCAGAAATCATACAAAAAAGGTTATAGTGCTTATCAGCATGAGCTGGAAGAAAGATTCCGTAAAGGCGAGCTTGCTGAAAAGGCAAGGAGCAATGATTCTTTAAAAGATCATGTGGCTTATGTGACGGCTTCCGGAAAGCGTGTTTTTGGTGGAGGCGGTATTCAACCCGATCTGTATGTTAAAATGGATACAACAGGTGTTACAAAGCTTTACAACACCCTTATTGATCAGCATTTGTTGTTTGATTTTGTATTTGATCGTTTGGCTAAGCGCTATAACCCGGTGCAGCTGGAGCTGAATATCAATAATTTTAGCGTGACTGAAGCAGATCTTAAAGATCTGGTAAAGTATATCCATGCTAAAGGCATTCCGGTGGACCAGAAAGAGTTCGCTGTGTCTAAAAATAACATCAGCAATGACCTGAGGTTGTTATTGTATAAATACCATCTGGGTGAAGCAGGCTATTATAAAGCACTGAATATAAATGACAAAATGGTTAAGCAAGCCTTGAGCAGCCTGCAATAACCATCCTGAATTATTGTATTTTCTTACCTTTTATCCGACTATTTCTGTCTGAAATAAATCTGCATTGGTACGCCTTTGAAGTCAAAGTTTTCGCGGATCTTGTTCTCAATGAAACGCTTATACGGTTCTTTGATGTACTGCGGTAAGTTACAGAAGAAGGCAAACATTGGAGAGCTTGCGTTGATCTGGGTAATGTATTTGATTTTGATGTATTTACCTTTCGATGATGGTGGTGGATATCTTTCGATGATCGGCAGCATCACGTCGTTCAGCTTAGAAGTAGGGATTTTCTTACCTCTGTTTTTGAACACTTCAAGGGCAGTTTCAACAGCCTGGAAGATACGTTGCTTGTTTACTACGGAAGTAAAGATGATAGGAACATCGGTGAAAGGTTGTAATTTCTGGCGGATCTGATCTTCAAATTCCTTAACGGTTTGATTGTTCTTCTCGATCAAATCCCATTTGTTTACCAGGATAACGATACCTTTTTTGTTTTTCTCT
>Ga0308160_10007186_pt1 | contig 11147 bp, 15 predicted proteins | sample PhyFR1_FD_201036 | JGI IMG/M metagenome (GOLD analysis project Ga0308160, IMG submission 201036) | Phyllosphere microbial communities from UC Gill Tract Community Farm, Albany, California, United States - DLSLF.R1 | ecosystem: Host-associated > Plants > Phyllosphere > Unclassified | place: USA... | reverse complement strand
GGCGCCGCCCGCACACCCCCCCCCCGCCATGTCTCTAGTCGGCAACTTCACCGCCAATGACGACAAGCAGGCGGCCCTGACGAGCTCACCTTACCGCCACCAGCGCGACCACGACTCGGCCCAGCGGCGACTGGCCCAGGACGGCGCGTCCGACGATGCGACGCTCGACGGTACGGCCGGCGCCGACGACGAAGACAGCGAAGCCCGCCGCGGGCAGGACATCCACAATCTCGCCCGGACCATGTCTCGCCGGTCGTCGGTCCACGCCGGTGCCGGCGCCGACAATGACCCGCTCAACCCGATCGAGGGCTCGATTTTCGACCCTTGGTCCGACAAGTTCGACTCGAAGGCCTGGTCGAAGGCCGTCGTCCAGCTCGCGAGCCAGGACGGCGACGCGCCGCCGCGCCGCCAAGCCGGCATCGCCTTTGATAACCTCAACGTCCACGGCTTCGGCTCCGACACCGAGTACCAGACGACCGTCGGCAACGGCCCGCTCAAGGCCTGGGGAGCGCTCAAGGGCCTCATCAGCAGCAAAAGCAAGCGCAAGGTCCAGATCCTCCAGGGCGTCGACGGCGTCTTGCACCCGGGCGAGATGCTCGTGGTCCTCGGTCCTCCCGGAAGGTGCGCTCTCGCACTCAAGCCTCTCTCCTAATCGCCAACTGCTGACGCTTGCTTTACTCTTCGCTCTCGCAGTGGCTGCTCGACCTTCCTCAAGACGCTCGCGGGCGAGACAGACGGCTTCTTTGTTTCGGAGGACAGCACTCTCAACGTTAGTCTACAGTTTTCCGCCCTCGGCCTCCGCTTCGTCTTCTGACCTGGCTCGCCGCTTTTTGCAGTACCGCGGAGTGACGCCCGAGCAGATGCACAAGAATTTTGCCGGCGAGGCCGTCTAGTACGTCGACTGTAGCTGTCTCTATCCCGTCGATCTATGGCGCAATAACGTCCGCCCGCTCTCTATCTCTCTTTCCTAGCTCGGCCGAGACCGAGCAGCACTTCCCGCTGCTAACCGTTAGCCAGACGCTCGAGTTTGCAGCCCAGGCCCGGGCGGTGCGTTTCTGACAGCTATGGGATAAATTTCCCCGATCGAGCTGACTGGTCCTCGACCATCGTCACCCTTTGCAGATGCGCAACCCGCCCGGCGGTCTCAGCCAGCGCGAGTGGTCGAAGCAGATCGTCGGCGTCGTCATGGCGGTTCTTGGCATTTCTGGCACCAAGGATGTCCGCGTGCGTGCTCTCCCTTAGCCGTCAAAGGCCCTCGTCGGCCTGTCGCACTTGATGGCCCTTGCTGATGCGACTCATCTCGTCCTTACATCGGCTCGCAGGTCGGCAACGACTACATCCGCGGCGTCTCGGGTGGACAGTACGTGATGAGCCTTCTTGATCTGACACTGCTGGCAGCCGCTGACACCGCTGACACCTTTGCTGCTGCTCACCCTCAGGCGCAAGCGTGTCTCCATCGCCGAGGTCATCCTCTCGCAGGCTCCCCTGGCCCTTTGGGACAACTCAACGCGCGGCCTCGACTCAGCGACGGCCATCTCGTTCTGCCAGTCGATCAAGCACGGCCTGCACATGACCAACGGCGTCGCCGCCGTCGCCATCTACCAGGCCCCGCAGCCGGCTTACGACTGCTTTGATAAGGTGCGGCCGTCGGCTTGCCCCCCATCGCGCTCTAGTAGAGGCGTCTGTTGACGCAGCGTCTTAATGCTATAGGTTATCGTCCTCTACGAGGGCCGTTCGATTTTCTATGGCCGGGCAGACGCGTCAGTTTGCGAGCGCGGCACTTCACGATGTCGCAAACCCTTTCTAACGCCCCTCCGACGCCCCTTCCCGCTGCAGCGCCAAGGACTTCTTCGTCTCGATGGGATTCCACTGCCCTGACCAGCAGACGACGCCCGACTTCCTCACCGGCCTGACCTCGGCGCTTGAGCGCCGGCCGCGCGAGGGCTTCGAGAAGAAGGTCCCCCACACGCCCGAGGAGTTTGAGGCCCGTTGGAAGTCGAGCCCCGAGTACAAGGCGCTCAAGCAGGAGCTCGCCGAGTACGAGCACAAGTACCCCGTCAACGGCCCGCTCCTCGAGGACTTCAAGGCCAACCGCCGCCACGTCCAGTCCAAGCACATGTGCGTGCCGCTCTTGGTTCTCCTGCACGGCAGCTACAGTTGCTGACACACTACCTCCCTCTCCCTCGCTTTTCCTCAGCCGGCCCGGGAGCCCCTACACGCTCAGCTACGGCGGTCAGATCAAGCTCTGTCTCCGCCGCGGCTTCCAAAGACTCAAGGCCGACCCCTCGCTCACGTGAGCCCCCCTCCGACTCCATGTCCCGGACGCCTAGCAAGCTGACGACCGTCTCAACCCGGCCTGCTCGTCCAGGTTCTTCCAGCTCTTCGGCAACTCGGCCATGGCCCTCATCGTCTCGTCGGTCGTAAGTGCCCTCCCATTCTGTGGTAGCGTTTGTCTTCGGCTCGGCATTCACTGACGCTTCGCCCATCCCCTCCTCCAGTTCTACAACCTCCAGCCGACGACGGCGTCCTTCTACTCGCGTGGCTCCCTCCTCTTCTTTGCCATCCTGCTCAACGCCTTTGGCTCGGCCCTGGAGGTGCGTCTTCTTACGATGCGAGCTTCCGCCATGTGATGCAAAAGATTGACAATCCTCTGCCCGGCCAGATCCTCACCCTGTACGCCCAACGTCCAATCGTCGACAAGCACGCGCGCTACGCCTTCCACCGGCCGAGCGCCGAGGCTTTCGCTTCGATGGCGACCGACATGCCCTACAAGGTGAGCTCTGACATGTGTCCGCCGCTGAGCCCACGATGGCGCATCGCAGCTGACCCCGTCCTTCCGCTTCTCCTAGATCCTCAACGCCATCTGCTTCAATCTGATGTGAGTCTTCAGTCGTCTGTCTTGGCCCTAAATCGGTCCTGACCATGTCCCCGCGCACCTCGCAGCATCTACTTCATGACGAACCTCCGTCGCGAGCCGGGCGCTTTCTTCTTCTTCATGCTCATCAGGTGAGGCCGATTGCCTTCGCGCCCTGCTCAGATCAAATTGCTAACACGCGGCTCTTCGCACCGGCAGCTTTTTCCTGACGCTCACGATGAGCATGTTTTTCCGATCGCTCGCTTCGCTCTCGCGGTCGCTGTCCCAGGCGCTCGTCCCTGGTGCGTTCGTAGTCTGCCCGGCCTTATCCCGCATGGCCGCCCGTTGACCGACTGTGGCTCTTTTCCAGCCGCCCTCCTAATCTTGGCCATGGTCCTCTACACCGGTGTAGGTCCTTCGCGGGTTTTCATCGAGTCGGCTCAGGACTAACAACGATGCTTTGATGCAGTTCGCTCTTCCGATCCCCTACATGCTCGGTTGGATCGGCTGGGTTCGGTGCGTCCTTTCTCGGCGCCTCCAGCGGTCTCAACTGTCCACTTGCTGACCGCTCCTTTCTTGCCCTCGCATCAGGTACCTCAACCCGATCCAGTGCGTGCCGCCTGCCTCTTGACGCTTCTCGGTCCGCGTACTGATGTGAGACGTGTTTGCTCTGCAGGTTTGGCTTCGAGTCTCTGATGATCAACGAGTTCCACGGACGCGACTTTGCTTGCGCCTCCACCGTTCCGTACGTCTGCTTGGGCCCGAGTGCTGCTTGTCTGTCGAGTGCTGACACAGGAGTCCGTTCACTCCCTCCTTGCAGGACTGGTCCCGGCTACCCTGGTGCCGGCACGCTCAACACGATCTGCAGTGTCACGGGCGCCGTTGCTGGCCGTGCGTCCCCGCGCCGTTCAGCGCCGTGATATGGCTGGCCTGCTGACGCAATCCACTCGCTTCTCGTCGCTGTGCAGAGGACTTCGTCAACGGTGACCGCTACCTCGAGGTCACCTACCAGTACATGCACTCTCGTTCGTCCCACTTCTGCACCTCACTCGCGTCGCCCGTGTTGTCGAAGCTGACCTGCCTCCCGCGAGGCGCACAGACAAGTGGCGCAACTTTGGCATCCTTATCGGTTCGTCTGCCCCCTCGCCACCTGCGCTGGCATCACATAGCTGCTGACGTGGGCTTGCGGCCTGACCCCTCCCCCTCAGCCTTCATGGTCGGCCTTATGGCGCTCTACCTCGGCGCCTCCGAGCTCATCGCTGGCTCCAAGAGCAAGGGCGAGGTCAAGGTCTACCCGCGGACGCGTATCCCCAAGGCACTGAAGAAGGACGACAAGCACGGCGACGACGTCGAGGGCGGCCAGGTCGCCCGGCGGCCGAGCGATGAGTCAAACTCTGACCGCGAGGTCAACATCCAGAAGCAGACCGCCGTCTTCCACTTCGAGGACCTGTGCTACGAGGTTCCCGTGCGTGCTCTGTACCTTCTAACCCATTGAGGTCATCGAGCTGATCGTTGCTGCCCCTCCTCAGGTCAAGGGCGGCACACGACGTCTCCTCGACCACGTCGACGGGTGGGTCAAGCCTGGCACCTTGACCGCGCTGATGGGCGTCTCCGGCGCCGGCAAGACGACTCTCCTCGACGTCCTCGCCTCGCGTGTCACGATGGGCGTGATCACTGGCGACTGTCTTGTGGACGGCCTTCCCCGGGACGACAGCTTCCAGGTCGGTTGCCTCTCCTCATCGCTCTCGCCCGATCTGCCGAAAGCTGACGGCCGACCCTTGCTTCGTCTGGCAGCGCAAAACGGGCTACGTCCAGCAGCAGGACCTCCACCTCGAAACGGCCACTGTTCGCGAGTCACTCCAGTTCTCAGCCCTGCTGCGTCAGCCGAAGCACGTCCCTCGGGAGGAGAAGCTCGCCTACGCCGAGGAGATCCTCGTGCTGCTCGGCATGGACAAGTATGCGGACGCCGTCGTCGGTGTGGCCGGTGAGGGCCTCAACGTTGAGGAGCGCAAGCGGCTCTCGATCGGTCAGTCAGACAATATTTGGCGCCTTGCTGCTCAGTCCGACGCTGACGCGGCTCTGCAATACAGGAGTCGAGATGGTCGCCAAGCCTGAGCTCCTGCTGTTCCTCGACGAGCCCTCGAGGTCAGTTGATCCTGATCGCAGAGAGACGCGCTTGCTCATCTGACTCCCTCGCGACATCAGTGGCCTCGACTCGCAGACCTCTTGGGCGATCCTCGACCTGCTCGACACGCTCAAGAACCACGGCCAGGCCAGTGAGTTGCTTCGTGCTTGATATCCTCGCTCGCTGCCGCGGTTGCTAACTCAAGGGCCCTCTCCCACGCGCACTCCTAGTCCTTTGCACGAGTGCGTCCAGCAAGCGGCCTTCCGCAGGAAAAGTCTCTCAATCTGACCCTTTCGCTGCGCTTCGTCTCCAGTTCACCAGCCATCCGCGATGCTCTTTTCCCGATTTGGTACGCTCTCCCGGCCATATCCGCGCCACCCAATCCCAGCCTGACCGCGCGTGCTTGTCCCAACTCTTGCAGACCGACTGCTCTTCCTCGCTGCTGGCGGCAAGACGATCTACTTCGGCGAGGTTGGCGAGGAATCCAAGCACCTCCGCGCTTACTTTGAGAGGAACGGGTCGCCCGTACGTCCCGGTCCTTACCTCCTTCTTGCCGTGTGCCGCATGTCTGAATTACTGCCTTCTTCGCGCCGGCAGAAATTTCCGCACGGTGTCAACCCCGCCGAGTACATGCTTGAGGTGATCGGCGCCGCTCCAGGCTCGCACACCGACATCGACTGGCACGAGACGTGGAAGGCCTCGCCCGAGCGCGAGGCTGTCAAGGAGGAGCTCGCCCGCCTGAGGCAGAACCCGAAGAGCAGCGGCTCCGCCGGCGAGGACGACAAGTGGGCTTACAAGCAGTTTGCTGCCCCGCTCTGGGTCCAGTTTGTCGAGGTTCAGAAACGGTACGTCTGCTGCGCTAAGTCATGACGTCTGTCGAACGCCGGCTGACCCTCCGACGCCCCGGCTCGTTCATGCTGCTCATGCAGTGTCTTCCAGCAGTACTGGCGCAGCCCGACCTACATCTACTCCAAGATCGTACTCTGCACGCTCGTCCCGCTTTTCATCGGCTTCAGCTTCTACAACGCCGACACGTCGCAGCAGGGCCTCCAGAACCAGCTCTTCTCGGTGTTCATGCTCTTCACCGTCTTCGGCCAGCTGTGCGTCCGCGGTCGTCATCGTCGTCGTTCACAAAGTCCTCTCAAGTTTTGTCCACTGATGCTGACGCCGCCGACAACTCTCGTCTCCTTGCTCCCACCCAGCGTCCAGCAGATCATGCCCAACTTCATTAAGCAGCGCGAGGCCTACGAGGTCCGGGAGCGGCCCTCGCGGACCTACTCCTGGATCATCTTCATGCTCTCAAACATCATCGTCGAGATTCCGTGGAACGCCCTGATGGCCGTCATCATCTACTTCTGCATGTACTACGTACGTCCTTGCTCTGCCGTGTTCCGCAAACCCTTAATATCGACTCGCTGACTCTCGATGCCAACCTTCGCAATCTCTCTTCACCTAGCCGATCGGCTTGCAGCGCAACGCCGTGCCTACCGATTCGGTCAACGAGCGCGGCGCTCTCTTCTTTCTGCTCGTCCTCGCCTTCATGGGTAAGTCCTTCTCCGCTTCCCTCGCTCCGACTACTCCAAATCCTGACCATCGCAACCTCCAACAGAGTTTACCGGGTCCTTCGCGGTCATGGTCATAGCGTTCTGCGATAGTGCCGAGAATGGAGGTGCGATTGACCTGTTTTCCAGGCTCCGAATTCGCTCCAAGGTCAGACTCTGACCTCCTCCTCGACTTGCAGGCAACATCGCCAACCTCATGTTCAGCTTGTGCTTGATTTTCTGCGGTGTCCTTGCGTCGCCCGGTGTCTTCCCCCACTTCTGGATGTGCGTCTGCTGCTTCTTTCCGATTCCGCCTCTCTTATGGCAGCTGACCTACCCTTGTGCGACCCTCCAGCTTCCTCTACCGCGTGTCTCCCTTCGTAAGTCTTCCCATCACCGACATCTCCCTCGCCCTATTAGGCTCCCATCTGACTCGATCCTAACCTCCTCTTCATCAAGACCTATCTCGCCGAGGGCTTGCTTGTAACGGCCGTCGGACGGACGTCGGTCGTCTGCTCGACTCAAGAGTTCCTGCAGTTCCAGCCGACGAACGGCCAGACCTGCCAGGCCTACATGGAGTCCTACATCGGCGCCGCCGGCGGCTACCTGCTCGACCCGCAGGCGACCGACAGCTGCAACTTCTGTCAGATCGCCGACACCGACGTCTTCCTGAGCTCGTTCAACATGTCGTACGGCAACCGCTGGCGCGATCTTGGTCTCATGGTCGTCTACATCGCCTTCAACATCGCTGCCGCCGTTGGTCTTTACTGGCTCGCGCGAGTGCCGAAGAAGTCCAAGGCCGACAGGAAGGCCAAGAAGGACGCCGCCAAGGACAAGGCCGCCGCCTCGCACGAGCGCGACGAGAAGGCCGCTGCCGAGAAGCGTGTCTAGGCTACCGACCTCTCTACCTTCGTCTCCACTCTCAACCCCCTCCCCCTCTCTAAAGCAAGGACACTCCTTACATCTCTCCTCGACTGCTCGTACACTGTATCTCTGCGCCCGCCACGGGCCTTTTAATTGACCCCACCCCGCCCAATCGATCTTTGACTTCCCGCATGTCCCTCTGCTTCGCTCCGCTTCAGCACCGATTCGATCGTCTTCCTTGCGGATGTTTCCTAACTGAACCAATCAGCTCATGAACGCAGCTGTCTACGTGGAAAGCAGCGCACCCGCCAGCACGGTGAGCGTTATCAGGGGGTACAGTCGCCCGCCGAGCCTCGTGTCTGCGCCAGAGAACCTAGTCGAGCTGGTAGCCAGATGATGAGGACAGTCAGCCGAGTTTGGGAAGCGACGAGTGAAGAGGCAGTGCCTACCTTGGAGTCGTGAGGGAGTCGCCCGCCCCGCCAGCCGTTGCCGACCCTTGCTGGCTGACCTTGACCGTGATGACGGCAGTCAGGCCGTCGATGGCTGGCTTTCCGTCGCTCTCGACCGTCCCAGCATGGTTGATGCCGTCTGCGGAAGAACGGCAGGAGGAGGGGTAGGAGATCAGTTGGCTTCGTCGAGACGCAATTCTGACGAAGGGCACGCGCACCGGAGGAGTTGGAGAGCAGGCCGGCGACGTAGACGATCGAATTGGCGTAAACCCAGCTAGCGAAGGAAGCAGGAGCGTCAGTATCGAGCGGCGGACGAGGAGGATTGCCGCTGAGCCGCACCCGTTAAAAGTGCTCGAGCCCGAGAAAGCCGAGCCGTTCGCAAGGCTTGTCGAGTCAATCGTGCGGTTCGAGGCGGCAAGGCCAACGAGCTGCGTTGAGTGAGCAACGCTGCGGTCAGCATATTTCAAATCGTAAGTTTATGTGCGTTATGTGCGAGGGCCGCACCCTATCGCGGCCGAGGTTGTAGCCGTTGACGACGATGTCGTGCTGCTCTGCAGAGCGGTACGAGCGAAGGCGTCAGCCGACCACGTCAGCCGGCCGGTACGCCCGACAAACGCACTCTTCAGGTCCATCTCGACTGACGCCTCGAGAAAGTAGGCGTTCGTTGAGCCCTGTCTATAGTAACGAAAGTGGTTGCCTCCGTTGAGCGTCTCGAGGCAGGTCCTGTGTAGCGCGCAGAGTGAGTTTCGTCAGCGCCGGCTAAGGGCTAAGAGTGCAGGACGCAGCTGAAACGAAGGGCAAGAGCCGACCCGAAGCTGAGGTCTCCAAAGTTCTCGCGAAGGGTGGCGATTTCGCCCTCTGCCCGGATGAGGAGACAGCTCGGTGATCAGTCACGGCAGGGATGAGGGTGCAGTGTGGATGCCCAACGCACGCAGGCCGCGACCATCGCCGAGGTTGGCCTGGTGACCGATGCTCGAGCTGTTGTCGATTGAAACCGAGCCGCACTCGGAGCCGAACTGCAGGCTTCTATTGAACAAGCAGCAAGCGCGATGAGGGTCAGTGCTGGAGTGCGGTGCGGCCAGGGTGCAGGTCGAGTAGCCGGACAGCGCCCAGTTTTGGAAGCCTCCGTCGGTACGCGTGTCGGCCAGGACGGCCGCGTCCGATGCGCCAGAAACGATGACGTTGAGAGGCTCGCCCAGACCTGCAGGATACGTGCCGGCGATGACCTGAAGGGGATCGGGGGGATCAGGTCGATAAAGAGTTAGGCCGTGCAGTGAAGGTTGGCCTGCTCCGACGTGCACAAGCCGTTGCGACCGCGCCCGAGTTACACGTCGCCAGCCGAGCAGCCGCTCGCAGGTCATGTACCCCACAGCCGAGGCGGTGACTCAGATGGCTGACCCCCAGCTCAAGCTTTGTCCAGCCTGGTAGCCCACAGGACCCCCCGACGACTCCGCCTCGGCCACCGAGCGAGCTGACGAGCAGGTGAGGACGGTGAGCGGAAGCCCACTCAAGATCGCCGATCGAAACTGCTTCTGCCAAGCTGGACAAGGTAGCTCGCAGCTTGCCACCCCTCTGGAGCTGGGCCTTCAATGAGCAACCTGCGAGTGATCTTCAGAGCGACGTACAGTGAGCGAGCTACCGCCTCCGGCCGATGGACTCGTATAGCCACCTTGCTGCGCGCGGGCAAGCTCGGTCGAAGCGGCGGCCGCTGCGAGCCAGAGGCCAAGTCGGGCCGAGAGCGAGAGCGAGGTGCGCATGTCGAGGTTGTGAGTATGCGGGTGGGGGGTGTAAAGGTTCGTAGGCCACTGCAAGAGGGAGGGGAGGTAGCGGTTTGGAGGCCGAGCTCGCCAGCTCTAGCGAGCTGCTCGATCCCTCGGCGGTCACCGCGTCGAAGGCGCAGCAGCAGCAGCAGGCGCGTCGAGCTGTTCCTGCCTGCTTCCGCTCATTTGGGCGGTGCAGCGCGTCGAATGATGCAAGGCGTGCGGAACTGAAAGAGGTCACGGCAGGGCGCTGCTGGCCTCCTATCACCTGCGGAGCCGCGCAGAGTCTAGGCGGGGTGGGTGTCGTCGCAGGGCGTCTGGCCGCCGACGGCACGCGTGAGACCTCGCCCGCGGTGCTGAGCGTTCTTGCTGCTGCACCCGTCCGATACGGCGAGGACGAGCATCGTCGCAGTCGAGAGGACGCAGGTGTATCTGCCGCACGCGAGAGCCCTTGTCGTCGCCTGCCAGGCTGGGCAGCTGTCTCCCACTCTCGTCGACTCTGGCTCACCCTCCGGTCGACGCTTCTGGCACCCTTTTGTTTTTCTCGGCCGAGGCCTCCGCTCATATCGGGCCCGGCGCTTCACTTCTCGCGCTGTCAGCCCGCCGCCCTTCCTCGCCTTACCTCTTCCCACCACCCAACGACCCTTCTCTCTCCTCCAACTCTCACTTCTCACCCGTACCGTCGCGTTCGACCCGCAAAGCCGTTGCCAAAGCTGTCTTCGTTCCGCCTCGCCCTCTCGCGGTCTGCCCCTCCCACCTTCCTCCGCCCCTCCGCCGCCGCTCCGTTCGTCGCCGCCCGCCGCCTCGTCTCGACCTCATCGGCCTCGTCCTCGCACGCGAACCCCTCGCCTCTCCCCAAGCACTACTCGACCTTCTCGTCCGACTCCACCAACGGCAAGATGGCACCCGTCACGATCCCCCAGCCCAACGGCAAGTCGCCCGAGGAGCACCAGCTGACGATCGCGCCCAAGGGCGAGAAGAGCTCGCGCAAGCACTCGAAGGTCGTCATCATCGGCTCGGGCCCTGCCGGCCACACGGCCGCCATCTACCTCGCCCGGGCTCAGCTCGACCCCGTCATGTTTGAGGTGCGTCGATGCGCGCGTCTTGCTGCTCAGCCGCACTGACTTTGCTCGTAGAGGTCCTGACCTGATCGTCCCCTGCTCGTGTGCGCCCCCTCACAGGGCATGATGGCCAACGGCTTCGCCGCCGGCGGCCAGCTCACGACGACGACCGACGTCGAGAATTTCCCGGGTTTCCCGGACGGCATTCTCGGCGCCGAGATGATGGACAAGTTCCGCGAGCAGTCGTACGTCAAGCGTTCCTGTGCGCGCGCGCGGTTCGCAGCTTCACACCGATTGACCTGCTGCCCCTCTCCTGCCTTCTATCAGTGAGCGCTTCGGCACCGAGATCATCACCGAGACCATTTCCAAGGTCGACCTGTCGCAGCGGCCGTTCAAGTACTGGCGCGAGGGCGAGGAGGACGACGCCTCGGCATTCGAGACGGCTGACACGTGAGTCTGTCGACGTTCCTGCATCGAGCGCGCGAGAGCGAAG
>Ga0308160_10007185_pt1 | contig 11148 bp, 13 predicted proteins | sample PhyFR1_FD_201036 | JGI IMG/M metagenome (GOLD analysis project Ga0308160, IMG submission 201036) | Phyllosphere microbial communities from UC Gill Tract Community Farm, Albany, California, United States - DLSLF.R1 | ecosystem: Host-associated > Plants > Phyllosphere > Unclassified | place: USA... | reverse complement strand
TGGGGTGGAGGTCCGAGAGCGACGACGAGGGAAGCTGAAGCGCGAGCTCGAAGTGCACCTTGACGGCCGCATCGAGCCCTGACGTCGAGAGGCGAGAGAGAGAAGCGAGAAGGCGACGAACCGAGCGACGAGGCGGACCGAGCGCTCTCGACGGCGCGCGCATCGCACCTCTGTGCGCGCTCCTCTCCGGACCCCGCCCCAGCATCCTCCAACCCAGATCGCCATTTCCACGACGCGACGAGGACTCCAACGAGCGCCCCTCGGCCCGACCCAAAGCCCAAACCCAACCTTCTCGACTCGGGCGCCGACGCACAAAGGGAACGCTGCATTGCCAGCCGGCGATGCGCATCTCGAGAGGCACGCAGCCGTCGATCGACGAACAGGAGAGACACTTGATGCGGAGGAGAGACGAGGGAGGGCGGGAGAGGGAGGGGAGGGTCGGCGGGGCGGAAAGTCGAGGTCGACCGGCGCGGCTTCAACGGCGAGGAGAGGTGGAGGATGTCGGGGAGAGGCGGGGACACATCGAGAGACGACCAAGGAACGGTTTAACGGTTCTGTGAGGGCAAGAGAGCATGAGAGGGACCGTGCGCGGGGACGAGAGGGACGAGAGGCGGACGCACCTTGGTGAAGCCGATGGCGTCCGAGCGCTCACGGAAGCACTGACGGCAGATGTTGAGGCCGTACTTGCGGATCAGACCAGCCTGGTGCTGGCAGATGCGGCTGCAGGGGCGCGAGGTGGGCGGGAGAGAGTCAGTTTCGAGGTCCCGGTCGCGTCGCGTCCTGCTGCACGCTCCTGCGCCCGATCCAGCCGCACGACGCGCGCCTCGCTCGGTCACGAGCAGCGCGCACTCCTTCTGCGCTCGCCGACAGGTGCCGGGGCGCCGACCGGCGCACGCCGAGCGAAGCCGGAGCCCTTCCGGGCCTGCCGCCGTCTCGACCCGCCGCGACGGCCCGACCGCCTTCTCGACCTCCCACGTCCTCGCCGCCGCGTCCGCAGGTCGCCCGAGGGTTGATGAAGTCGACGTACCAGCCGCGCGAGCCCTTGCCGTACTTGCGCGGGCTGCAGGGGGAAAGGAGAGCGAGTCAGCGCGTTCGTCCTCCGCCCCGGCCGTTTTTAAACGAAAACAAGGCGCACTGGGAATTCCACACGTTTGCGTGAGTCATGGCGAATGAGGGATTGAAGAGGCGAGAGCTGGAGCGGAGGTAGAAGAGGTAGAGGAGGTAGAGGAGGTCGAGGAGGTCGAGGAGGACGAGGGAGGTCGGAAGGGCGCAGAGACGGCGGTTTGGCGGCGCGGTCGGCGGAAAGAGCGTGTCGACGGCCAGTAGGTCGTGCAGGAGGTCGGACAGGTGCAGCGAGAGCGAGGCGAGGTTGTGGGAAAACGTTGTCGACGATGGAGGGCGAGGGAGAGGTGAGGAGAGGGTGGGGACGGCTGGGGTCAGCGAGGACGAGGCGCAGGGTTGCGAGAGTGGGCGCACAGGTCTGCCTAGTGGGACTGGACGTGAGGACGGTCAAGCACGAGGAGCAGAGCGAGCTGGCGGCCGTCGCTCGAGGCGACTTGGCGCGGGAGGAGCGCGCGCCTCGCCTCGCCTCGAGCTCGCCCGCCGCCGGCTCCGCTCGCCTCTTGCTCTTCGTCTCGTTCGCTCCCCTCGAATCAGGCCGCTCGACTTCAAGCATGGGTATCTCCAGGTCGTCCAGGGACAAGCGCCGCTCCACCGTGCGTCCTCGCTCGCCGTCTGTCCCCCCTCCCCTTCCCATCACCCGCAAAACTGGCCTCGACGCTCGCCTCGCCTCGCCAACGCACCGCTCGGGTCCTACGACCCGCCAGGTCGTCGACTGGTGCCTCAAGAGCGCTCTCGAGCCGCCCAGGCCCGCCAGACCCCGCAGCAGGCTCGGAGAAACGCTCGCGACCTCGTCCTGACCCCCTCTTCCTCCACAGGGTGCCGCGCCGTCGCCTTACCGTAAGAAGCGGCAGCACGAGGCTGGTCGTCAACCCGCGGCTACCAAGCTCGGCGCTAAGCGTATCCACCCCGTCCGCACGCGTGGTGGCAACCTCAAGCACCGCGCCCTCCGCCTCGAGTCGGGCAACTTCGCCTGGGGCAGCGAGCACGCTACCCGCAAGACGCGCATCATCGGCGTCGTCTACAACGCCACCAACAACGAGCTCGTCCGCACCAACACGCTCGTCAAGGGCTGCGTCGTCCAGATCGACGCTGCGCCGTTCCGCCAGTGGTACGAGGCGCACTACGGTCAGGCTGTCGTCAAGAAGGGCCGCGTGCGTCCAATTTCCCTCGAACCGTCGTCGAGAACGAGCCCGGACTGACTCTGGCCCTCCCCACCCTCTCCCCACCTCCCTCCTCCCGACTGTTTCGCGCGCCCACTACCCTCGATAATGCTACACGTCTCGACCTACCTCGCCGACCCCTCCCGCCTGCGCGACGCGCGACCCTCGTCGAGCAGTCCAAGGAAGCCCTCGCCGCCGTCGCCGACGAGGCCGACAAGAAGTCGAACCACGTCAAGCGCACCATCGCCGAGCGCCAGAAGGAGGCCAAGCTCGACCCGCTCCTCGAGTCGCAGTTCTCGGCCGGCCGCCTGTACGCCGTCCTCGCGTCGCGCCCCGGCCAGTCCGGCCGCGCCGACGGCTACATCCTCGAGGGCAAGGAGCTCGAGTTCTACGTCCGCCGCCTCCGTGCGGGCAAGGCGGCGAAGCACTGATCGGGCAAGGACTGCGGTCTTTACTCGGCGGTCGCGGCGTTGTTGTGTAGGTGGAACGAGCCTTTCCCAGACTTCCCCTGCCTCGCGAGGTCGAGGCTGCTGAGAGAGACCGAGAGCGTCGAGCTAGCAGCTTCTCTCGAGCTGCTGCAGCTGTTCTTGACGTGCAGAGCCTCTTTGCACGACGAGCGACGCTGCTGCGAGGCCGCTCGGGCCCCGTCCATCCTCATCAGCTCGCTCCTCTTTCCGCCTCTCTCCCTCTGTGGCCTCGCCGCGCCGCGCCTCGCTCACACGCTCGCAGGCTCGTGCGCCCCGTGCCGGTGCCCCTCCCCCTCCAAGCCAGCGCTCGCGCCGTCCTCCCCGCTCGAAGCAGCGCGCACGCACCTCGCCGGCTCCGGCTACGAGGCTTCGTCCTTCGTCCGGCCGCAGCGCCCGGGCGCGGGCCTGTCCGCCCCGCGCGCGGGCCTCACGCCGCTCGAGACGGCGCTAGCCAGGCAAGGCAAGGCGAGCAGCTGCTCGTCCCTGTCCGTCGAGAGGCCGTCCGCTCGTCCAACTTCTCGTCCTCGTCGCGGCGCTCTCTCTTGCTCTTGCGCTCGCTCGCTCGCCCTCACGCTCGTTGCTCCGACCGCCATGTCGCTTGTTCGCCTCCTCACGCTCGTTCTCTGCGTCGGTGCGTCCCCTTTCTCGTCGTCGGCGAGCCCGGCTCACAGCTGACCTAGTCCTCCTCCTTCCCCGCCGACAGCCGCTTTTGCGCCCTCGCTCGGGCGCAGCGAGCTCGCAGCCCGCCAGTCGGACGACACGGACGCTCTCGACACCGCGTGGACCGTCATCAAGGACCTGGGCATGTCTGCGATCGAGTGCCCGCTGGACTGCAGCTCTTTCCTCCTCTCGATGGCTCGTGTGCGTCTGTCCCTCTCCCTCCCTTCTCTCTGAAGCTTCTCTCGAGCAAGCCAGAGCCTCGTGCTGACGAGAAGCCAGCGACACGCAGTGCTCGGGCCGGATCGCAACCCAGATCAGCATCAGTGCCGGCCTCGAGTGCATCTGCGAGGACGTTCCTACCGGGCTCGACAAGTGCGTCCTGGGTCGCTCTCTTCGTCTCAGAAGGCTCTCGAGACGCTGACGAGCTTGCGGAACGCGTACTGCAGGTGCTCGGCGTGCACGAGCTCGCGCGACTCGACAGAGGCGACCTCGGGCGGCACGGCGCTCGCCTCGGACTGTGCGTCGTCCCGCCTGCCTTTCCTCTCGCGCTCTCCTCCCTGACGCCGAGCACCTTCAGGGATCGACTCGGCGTGCGGCATCATTGGCATGGAGCGCAGCTCGTCGCTCGACGACTCGTCGACCTCGACCGCCACGACTGCCGCGCCGCAGACCTTTACCGGCGTCGACTCGACCAACGAGGTGCGTTCCTCCTTTCTCTCTCGCTGTCTTTCTCTCACCCACGAGCCCCTAGACTGACTCGGTCGCTCTCACAGGCCAGGACAACGAGCTTCGTCACCAACGGCGTCCCCGTCGACAACGTCATCCCGCTCGAGAGCCGCATCTCGTACCTCTCGGTCGCGTCCGCCTCGTCGGCGAGCTTCGTCTCGATCGTCTCGGCCGCGAGTGCGAGCGCCGCTGCTGCTGCACTGGCGAGCGCGGCGGCCGCGCCGTCGTCGACGACGAGCGCTCCCGCTCAGGCCTCTACGGTGACGGTCCCGGCGCCGAGCTCGTCGGTCGACTCGGTGTCGGCGGCGCTCGCGAGCGCGAGTGCTGTGCTCGCGAGTGCGTCCTCGGTGGCGGCAGCGGCGGCCGAGTCGGCCAAGGAGGGCGGCTCGTCCGGCGCGACGAGCGGGAGGGCGCAGTTGGGCTCGCTCGTCGGGGCGGGCGTCGTCGTCGCTGGTGCTCTCGCAGCTTGGTAGCTGCTCTCGAGCGAAGGAGGACTGGATAGAGATGAAGTGCAACTGGGCTGGCCCGTTCTATTCCTCTCGAGCGCTACAGCCTCCTCGAGAGCTCCTTCTCCCCCTCGCCCGACCCTACCGCCCAAGCGAGCTCGTGAACCGCAGCACGCCCTCCCACACCTGCTCTACCTGCCTCTTGCTCCACACCATGGCGAGCAGCATCAAGTCGTGCGGCGTGTCGTCCGTCACGACCGTCTCGACGCGCACGCCGTCCCTCGTCAAGTGCCGCACGAGCCGCTCGCCCTCCTCCTCGCACCGGTCGCTCGTCCCGTAGTGCACGAACGTCGGCGGGAAGCCGGCGAGCGCGCCGAGAGGGAGGGAGCGCGCGCCGGGCGAGAGGTACGGCGAGAGGACGAAGGACGAGGGGCGAGAGCCGAGGAGCGAGGTGACGAGGTGGAGGCGGAACTGGGGCGACTCGAAGATGTAGTCGGACGAGTTCTTGCGCGGGACGTAGGTCGAGGCGGTGTGGCCGAGGTACGAGTGGGCTGCGAGCGCAGGAGTGAGAGAGGGTCAGGACGAGGCTCGAGCGCTGAGACGAGGTCGAGCGAAGAGGAGCGAGGGGCGCACAAGGATCGGTCCAGGGCTGCAGGGGACGGAGAACATCAATTCGAGAGCAGGTCGAGACGCTCGAGGACCGAGAGAGGGAGAGCACGCACCGAGAACAAGACGAGCCCGGCCGGCTCCTCCAACCTCCACCCTTCCTCCTCGTCTCGCTCAGCTCCTCGCTCCTCCCTCGTCTCCTTGACCCACCTCGTGAGGGCGAGCGCCAAGTGCCCGCCGCTCGAGTCGCCCATGACGACGACCTGCGACCCTCGGACCCCTCGGCGCAGGAGCGAGAAGTACGCCGCGGCGGTGTCTTGCAGCGCGGCGGGGAAGGGCGAGTCGGGAAGGAGGCGGTACTCGACGGCTGTGGCAGGGGAAGAGCGGGTCAGGGAGAGCGCACCGGGTCCGAGAGCCTGGACTAGGTGGACGAAGGAGGGAGTGGGAGGAAAGGGAGAGAACGGACCGTGGATCGACGAGAAGCGCGGTTCCTGCGCGCCGCATCAACAGCGTGTAGTACGTCAGGTTGCCGCATGGTCGACGAGGTCCCGTACTGAAGCTGCAGCCGACGCACCCGCTTGAATATGGTCGAAGGGATGGCCGAGCTGGACGCGCCCGGGTGCGCCGAGTTGTGCGTGTACGCTGCGGGCGAACATATCCAGTCAGCGTCGCCGTCGAATCACGCTGAATCGACGCTTGGTCGCAGAGAGAGCAAGGAAAGAGGACGCACCGCCGCCGTGAAGCCAAAGCCCGACGAGCCCCTCTCGCTCGCCGACGCCCTTCCTCGTCCAGCTGTACACGCCGACCTTCTCGCGCACCCTGACCTCCTCATCGGCGAGCACTCCCCCGACCCACTCCCCCTCGAGCCCGTCAACCCACTCGAACCGCACGCCGTGCCGCACCCGGATCCACCACCTCCCAACCGCGCCCGGCGCTGCGTCGGTCCGCCTCGCGCCGATCTTGTACCCGCACGTGTCCATCGTGCTCATGATGCGCTTGACGGCGGGCATGAGGGCCGCCTCGGTGAGGGTCCACGAGGAGCGCCAGCGCTTGCGCGGGGCGAGGGCGAAGAGGACAAAGTGGTACGGGAGGAGGACGAGGACGAGGGAGAACTGGGCGACGGCGTGGAGGAGGTTGTGCGGGAAGGTGAGGGCGGGCGAGGCGCGGTACAGGGCTTGGGTGTCGATGGAGAGGTCGCCGTCGAGTGCCGAGGCTGATGAGGAGGGGGGCGGGGACGAGGGCGCCTTGAGCCCGCTTGGGGGCGGTGCCACGACGGTGGGAGAGCTGTCTGTCGAGTAGCGGCCAGCCATGGCTCGCGTCCAGCTCGAGCGGGTGAGCAGGACGAGGAGAAAGGGAGAGGCGAGTCGGCCGATTGACCTTGGGCTCGATCGCCGCGCTCGCCGAGTCGACGTTGACCTTGACGTCGACCGTCTCTCGAGCCGACAGCTTGCAGAAGGGCTCTCGAGGGCCGACCAGCGTAATGAGACAAGATCCTTGGTAATGCGGTTGTGCGAGAGGGAGAGGAGAGGAGGGGAAGAGAGAGGCTGAGGCAAGAGGGAGGGGAGGGTGAAGGGGTATCTACGTTTTAGGCGAAGGAAGCAACAAGGGGAGGAAGGCGACGGGCCGAGGAAAGTGTGCGGTGGAGGAGGAGGACGGAGCGGAGAGGCGGGAACAGGAACAGGGTCGAGCGACGACGGCGGCGGCGGCTGCGAGGGAGAGGCTGCGGACGACGTGACAGGGCATCAGCCTCGCACGCAGTGAGCGAGGAGAGCAAGGAGAAGAGGGACGCACGCAGCTGCCGCGCACCGACGACGACCGACCGAGGCGCTGGCCCGACCTGACTCCTCGGCCACGCTCGACGACGACGACGATCCCCCTCGCCCTCTCCTCGTCGCCCTCGTCTCGCCCAGCCGGTCCGCCCCCTCCAGGTCTCGACACACGCCCCGCCTCGTCGCGCGCCACCGGCGCCGGCGCCAGACCCAGAAAGGGGCGACGGGCCGTTCAGATGAACTCCTCGTCCGAGTCGAAGAACTCGTCGTCGTCGCCCTGCTCGAGCGCGTCGGCGATCTCGGCAAAGTCGACCTTGTACCGCAGGAGGCCGCCGATGCCGCCGAAGCCCTTGACGAACTCTGCGGGCGCGCGAGCGGAGGATGCGAGAGGAGGGTGGGTGGAAGGGAGAGGCATCAGCGGGCCCAGCACTTTGCGCAAGGACAGAAGAGAAGAGAGAAGGGGACGCACGAGAGCCCTCCTGCGAGCGGTTCGTGACAAACTCGAGCTCTGCGCCAAACTCCTTGTACTTCTCCGAGAACCACTCGAGCAGGTTGGTCGGCTCCTGCGCCTGCTCCATCTCGAGCCCGGTCGCCTTGTCGATAAACTTCTCGCGGTCCATCTCGCTCAGGGCCGCGATCCCGCTCGTCGCGCCGCCGCCGTCGGCCGCCTTGGCGTTGTTCGACGCCGAGGGCGGCGGCGCGCGCACGTAGACGATGTGCTCGGCGCCCTGCGAGTCACGCAGGACGTGGCGCGTCACGTCGAGGTTCTCCCACACGATGAGCGTCTCGACGGCGCCCATCTCGAGGCCGCGCAGCGTGTCGTCGACGCCGAAGCAGTACTTGCCCGAGTCGTGCGAGATCTCGTCAAAGTAGCGCTGGATGAGCCTGTTTCGTGCAAAGGTGCGGCGTCAGCACTCGATCGGGTGCGTGCTGTAGCAGGAGAGGGGAGGAGAGAGAGAGAGAGGAGGACGCACTTCTTCTCCTGGACGAACTTGACGTTGCTGAGCGACTCGGCGGCGAGCTCGATGGCCTGGTTGAAGCCGTTCTCGCCGCCGTAGCTGACGTCGACGATCTTGATGACCTTTGCGACGAGGCGCTGGTCGAACAGGTCGCTCTGGTTGAGCTCGGTCTTGAAGTCGGCGCTACCGGCGAGGACGAGGCCCTGGACGTTGACCTTGTCGTCCGTGATGAAGTGCTGCACGGCGAGCTCGGCCACCTTGCGCACGTAGTTGTGGCGCTTCTCCATGCGCAGACGCGCGAAACGCAGCGCCGACTGACCACCGCGGCCGTGCTTCTTGGGCAGGTCGACCGAGAACTTGTGGATGACCTCGCGCGCGTTGCCGGCGAGGTTGCCGAACAGGGCGCCGTTGCCGTCCATGACGATGAAGCCGAACTTGGCGTCCGACTCGAGCAGCTCGGAGAGCGCCTCGGTGTGGAACTTGTTGTCGCACAGGTACAGCGACGTGTTGATCGGCTGCGGGCGAGGCGAGGGGAGCAGGGTCAGTCGCCGTTGGGGCGGTCGTGTAAAGTAGAGAGTCGGTTGCGTACCTTGAACGGCTCAAAGTCGATGTTGACCTGTAGCACGTCGAGAAGAAGGGGCAGGGTCAGCGAGCCGGTCGGCAGAAGCAGGACGGCAAGCGCTCGACGAGGAGGAAGACGACGCACCTTCTTCTCCTTGCCCTCGTCGGTGAGGATGGTGCCGCAGTAGATGATGAGGCCGTTGGGCGGCGTCTTGGAGTAGAGCTTGAGGCGCTGCTGGGTGGACGTGATGGCGGCGAGGACCGAGAGACGGTTGACGCGCGACTTGATGTTGGACGCCGTGCCGTACTCCTGCGTGAGCATCGACTGGAGCTGCGAGATCTGGGACCTGTTGCGCGGGCGAGGCGTCAGTGGGTGTTGTGAGCGAGGCTGTCGGCGCGAGAGAGACTGCGACAAGGGGAACGGACCGAGGCGGGGCGATGAGCGAGATCATGCTCGTTCCTGCGGGTCGCAGAGGTCAGCTCTGCGGTGCGAGTGCGCTGTAGAAGGCGGACAGGGACGGACCTGCACCACGGGCGGCCTGCAAGCTCTGGACTGTGGGCGAGCGAGACACGAGGGGTGATGAAGATGGTCAGCTGTGCGGCTCTCGCTCTTCGCGCCTACCTGCCGGGGCGGAAAAGATGCGCTCGAGCTTACCGAGCTTCTTCATCCTGTCGGCGGCAACATCCAGCGAGGGGAGAGGGTGGAGAGGACGGGGTCAGCTCGGGTGTCGAGTCGGCGGGCGCAGGAGGAGCGACGACGGGGAGGAGCGAGGGACGCACTTCCAGACGGCGATGTTGGCATCCTGCTGAGGGTCGGTCGACATGGCGGGCAGGCAGGCGAGCGAGCGGGAGGTGGCGAGGCGAGCCCAAGGTCGGCGCCTCTGCCGCGGAGACGAGCGCGGGCGGTCGAACTGGTGGCGCCCTCGCCCTCGCCTCGCTGGGCCTAGCTGGTGCTCTGAGCGTGCTCACAGACTATACTTTCCCGGTTTATCCGCAGCGAAAAGTCCAGCCGAGCGAGTCGTGGTGTGGCCGTCGAGCGCCGCCTCGTGAAGGTGACGCTCGCGAACCTCTCTCGCTCGACCGCACGCACCCACCGGCTCGAGCGGCAGATGCCATGATGCAGCCGTGCGTCTGCTCTTCCTCTCGACCACCGCGCAGTTCCGCCCAGCTGACCCAGCCCCTGCCCGCCCTGCAGCAACGACCACCTGCTCCGCCCCCACCCTTGGTCCGTCCGGGCAACGACGACCGCCTCGCACCCGCAGCTGCGCGACCTCCTCGCCTACACCCCCGAGGCTGGCAACGCAGTCTCGCTCGTGTGCTACGACAGCATCTGCAGCGTCTCGCTCTTCGCCGAGGTCCGTCCCCTCCTCCTCGCCTCCCGACGACGAACCTCCACCGCTGACGCCGCCCCTCCTACTGCGCGCAGCGACCGCCCGAGTACACGCCGCTCAAGTTCTCGCCCTCGACCATCTCGACCGGGTGCGGCCTCGTGTGCGTCGGCGGCCAGTCGAGCGAGCTCGCCCTCAGGAGCGCCACGCCCGGCTCGGACTGGTGCCACCAGTTCCTCCCCGCCACCTCGCAGCCCTCGAGCACGGGCGTGCGCACCCTTCACTCGGGCTCGATCAACAACAGCATCTCGATCGCGCCCTCGCCCCACTCGCCGTCGACTCCGCGCATCCTCGTCTCGAGCAACGACGAGGCGATCCGCGTCTTCGAGGTCGCAGGGCGCCCGCCCGACTTTCGCGCCGCCAAGCGCAGGCGCGAGCGCGACCGCAGGACCCGCGGCAGCGTCGTCGACCAGTCGTGGGCCGCCGCCGCCGCCTCGGCGTCGTCGTCGAGCGGGTCCCGGCGCACGCGCAGCGACGACGAGTCGGCCGACGATGCCGACAGCGAGGACGACGACGACCAGCAGCAGCAGCAGCGTCGCAGCAGTCCCGTCGAGGAGCACCCCTCGTTCGACGCCGGCGGCGAGTGCTTCCTCGCGCCCATCCCCTCGGCCGACATCCGCCTCCGCACCGCCGTCAACCACTGCTCCGTGTCGCCCGACAGCAAGTGGCTCGTCGCCGTCGGCGACACGAACGAGGTCTTCCTGTACGACACGCGCGCGGCCGGGTACGAGCTCGCGCACACGTTCACGGCGAGCGACGACGCGAGCTTCTCGACCGACTGGAGCGAGGACAACGTCACGTTCGCCGTCGCGTCTCAAGGTACGTCCCACTCTCTCGCTCTCCTCCATATCGTTCTTGTGCACGAGCGACCGGCTGAAACGACTTCTCGTGCGCCCGCAGACGGCTTCGTCCACGTGTACGACCTGCGCGCGCTCCCCTCGTCGTCGCGCCCGGCGTCGCCGACGCTCCGCGGCGCCAACTCGTCGCCGCGCAAGGTCGCCGAGCTACGCACGACGCAGCCGGGACCGGCGGGTGCGGCGCGCAAGGTGCGCTTCTCGCCCGGCGGGAGGAGGATCGATGCGGGACTGATGGCGTTCACCGAGGTGCGTCTTCTCGCTCTCGTCCTCTCTACCTCATGAAGAGTCGGCCTCGCTGACTCTTTTCTCGAGGACAGCACCGCAACCGGGTCCACGTCGTCGACGCGCGCACGTTCGAGACGTTCCAGATCATCGACGTCCCCGCGGCCTCCACCTCTTCGTCCTCCTCCTCCTCCTCCTCGCCGCC
>Ga0308160_10007183_pt1 | contig 11149 bp, 13 predicted proteins | sample PhyFR1_FD_201036 | JGI IMG/M metagenome (GOLD analysis project Ga0308160, IMG submission 201036) | Phyllosphere microbial communities from UC Gill Tract Community Farm, Albany, California, United States - DLSLF.R1 | ecosystem: Host-associated > Plants > Phyllosphere > Unclassified | place: USA... | reverse complement strand
CAAGGGCCGGAAGAAGGTCAGGAATGGTCAGGGCGTGGAAAGCCGCCTAAGTGGATGCAGCCGCTGCTGGATGCCGGGGCCAAAAAAGAGGATTTCCTTGTGAAGTCCGATGACGCAATGAATACTAAGGAATAATTATGACCAGTATAACTAATATAATTTCGAAGCCGGCGCGTCAAATACTGGATGCGCATAACCTCGGTGCTGCAACCCTCCTTGATGAAGCAGGCGAGCTGCGGATCTTCCTCCACACCGAACCAGGGTCGGTCATGCCAGTGCACCTGGCCACGAGTGAACTGGAAGCTGCTACCGCCCGTGTTGTCCAGATCGCATCCAGGGAAAGCCTGAACCCAGCGCAGCAGGCCCAGCTCGACCGCGTCGGTACGGTCATCTAATCCTTCATCGAAAAGCACCAGGCGTGGCAGCGAGTTTGCATCCTGGTGCTTTTTCATTGGTCAGCCAGAAAAGCTCGCAGTCTCTGCCGCACCTGTTTCATCGACGTCCAGCGGCTCGGCCCGGCCGCTGACGCGCCCAGTTAGGCGATCCATGTGCAGCATTCGATAGAAGAGCTCCACGTCGAAGCCTTCCGGCAGATCCTCCTCCCAGTGCTTTTGCATGGCCTGCGCCACCTGGGGCTCGGCGTTGATCGCCTTCCAGTTGATACGATCTGGCGCCGGCATCTCGATCGGGCAGCCCTGATCCATCCACCACAGCATTTGGCTGAGAGGATGCAGTAACGGTGGTCTGTCCAAATCCATTTGGATCGACTGCTTCGCGAGCTGCAACCATACCTTGGCCCCCACCGGGTAGATGACGGTATCGCGCACGCGCGGCACCGATCGCGACGGCCGCCATGGTACCGCCACGTGCAAGGTATCGCTATCGCACCAGCCTACGCGCTTGAATGCAGACGCACCCACCATCACGATATTTGTGCCGACGCACTTCTTCAGGCTTTCGAGGATCAAACGATCCTTGTCGCTCTCGGCCAGCACGCTCATGTAGATCCCTGGAGCAGTCCGGAGGACGGTACCTTCGTTGGCCCATCGTTGGAGCAGGTTCGCGGCCGAGCGTTCCGTGATGCCGAGCATCTGCGCGACGTTCTTGTCGTTCAGGATGTCTTTCGACAGGAGCAGCTGGGTCTTGTTTCGCAAAGGGGAGGGCTTGGCCATGGTTCAGCAGGGTGTATTCCCGCGCAGCATTATTATGATGTGAAATTTATCGGAAAAGCGTATATTGCGCCATCTAAACCACTATACCGATGTATTTTCTTGCGTTTTATAGCCGGCGGTGGGTTATACCGAAATATACTGTATATAACCACAGTAGTTTATCCGGCCTACGTGCGGAGGTCACTTTGACCCGCTCGGCCATGATAGTGCCGCGGCCGGGCGTGGTTGCACTCCTGGGGCGTACCTGACTGCTAGGCGTGGTTGCACTGACCCGCAGAAGAGCTTGTGCCAAGATGGCACCATCAGTTCAATCCCACACCGATGACAGCAAAATGGCAAAGAAGGTATTCCAACTCACGGGCGGCGCGTTCCCAATGTTCGCTTGGCGCCTGCCGCAGGAGATCGCGGCCTACAAGCAGCCCAAGCAGCAGGCCCAGCAATGGATCCATGTGATCAACGGGTTCTCCCAGAAGGGCATCAAACAGTCCGAGATCGTCGACTCCACCGTCATCGAGTGGTTGCAAGACCAGGGCAAGCGCCAGGTCACCCGCGAGGAGTTGGCTGAGGTCGCCTCTTTCGCGCTGCCATCGATCAAGGAAGCCCGCCTGACCGGTAGCAATACCCACTATCGCGACTATTCTTTCGCCGAAGCCGGCGAGGACTATAACGAGAGTCTGTTTTACTTCCCTACTGTGGACGAAGACCTTGCCGACCGAATCGCCGACCTGGACGACAGGATCGCGGCACTGAATTTTGACTTTGAAGAGCTGGGGCGAGATCCGGACGCTGTGTTTCGCCTGGATGCCCGCCGCTCGGCTCTCATGGAAAAGCAGGATGGCGTCGCCGCCGGCGTCACCCTGGGTACCCACTTCTCCTCCTCTCTGCAGGCCATGTGCCCAGACGCCCGTGCCGATTTTGCCCACATGCGCTGGTCGGTGAAGGTCGTGAACGGCGTCAGCACTCTCTTCGTGCACGAGCTGCAGAGCGACTGGGCACAAAAGGGCCGGGCGAATGACTGGACGGGAGCATACAAGCGTGCACCGCTTGTGACCGAGACCGAGCACTGGACGACCTTCCTGCTGCGCCGTGCGATGCTGCTGGCCGTGGAGCAGGGGTGCGCCCAGCTGACCTGGATCAGCGGATCTTCCATGGCCAATGGCGGTCGTTTCGGCGCCGCCGGCCTCGACGAGTTCTACATGAAGATCGTCCCAAGCCTGGCGAAGAAGCTGGCTAAGCCGTTCCAGTCGGAGCTCCATCTGGCCGATTTCGAGCTCAAGGGCCAGACTCGTCGCCTGGCGGTAATGCCGGTAACCGACCTCATGCGCGAGAAGTTCACCATGGGTGCACCGGTTTATTCGCACGCCCGTGTCATTGAACAGGCCAGCTTCGATCCGATTCGCGCGGCGCAGCTTGAAAAGGCTTTGCAGCTGCGCGCCGACACCAGCCTGGGCGAGGACGTGCGCATGCGCGTGTCGATCGTCCGGGAGATCATGTCGGCCCACGAGGAGCAGCGACCCGCCGCCGAACTGGTCGGGCGCACCGCGCGCATCGCATTCAACGCGGCAGATCCTGCTGCTGCGCTTGATCACGAAGGCTTCCACCTGGTGCTGGATCACCACTTCAGCGCGCGTGAGCGCGAGGACGTCCAGCGCCAGTTCGCGTATGGCGCGCCGCTGTTGGTTCGCACTGTCCGGCTGCTGTTGTCGCACGGTGAGCACGATGCAGCAAAGCAGGCGATGGCGAGCTGGGAAGAGGCTGCAGCGCACGCGTACGCGCTGTGGCGCAAGGGACAGATGCCGCTGTCACGTATCGAGAGCCTGGCCATGAGCGTCGAAGCGAAAGCCGGCGCCAGCCGCATTCTGTCGAAGGTCTTCCCCAAGGCGCAGGAGTTGGTGAAGTCGGTGTGCAGCTGGATTCGCGGTAGTGCCGTGTCGCCAACGGACTTCCTGGCCAAGATCGTGCGCGCGCACAAGGAAGGCCTGGCCGAAAGCGATCACATGGCGCCCACGCATACTTCAGGCGGCGATCAGGCGCGCCGCCAGCACCGCGATGATGGGGCTGATGCAGCGGCCCACGCAGACCCTCAAGAACTTGTATTTAACTGATGAAGGAAACGACGATGCGTATCGAACTGAACCGGTTTGACAGCCAGGGTGTGGTGAGCACCTCTTTCGTAGAGCTCACCCAGGAGCAGATCCAGGAAATCGTACAGCGCTCGGAAGAAGTAACCCGCCTGCGCCGCGCCGGGCAGCCGCTGGACGCTGCCCTGGATGGACTTGATTCCGCCATGGTCTCCGCCCAAGTAATGGAGCCGGCCGGCGAAGCATCGCCGGCGGCAGTGGTCCCGGCGTCGACGTCGCTCGTGCAGGCCTTTGCCGCGCTGCGCGCCTCGGCGCAGCCAACGGACGACGGCAATGTCGTGGTCAGCCAGAAGGCGATCGACGCTGTTGGCCTGGCGCTTCAGGCCGCCGTCGACGGCGGGGGCGTGTCGTCTTGGAAGTGGACGAAGGTGCCGGCGCTCGGTCAGTCAGTACAGGAAGTGCATTCGCAAGACCTGCAGGCGGTGATGGAGAAGATGTCGAGGGCGGCAGCCTTGGGCGGCGCCCCGAGCGCGAAGGAAGCGATGGCGAAATATCCGCTCCTGTTCTGCCAGGCATTTGCCGACCTGGTCAAAGAGGAGCAGACAATGCGCGAGCACAGCGCCCACGCGACGACTATCGTGCACCTCGACAATGGCAGCCCGGAAGGGATGGTCTCCTTGAGCGCCCCGGCCGGCATGAGCGAGCAGGAGGTAAGGGCGGCCGTGCAGCTGGCGGTCACGCGCTCCGGGAAATACGACGAGATCCCGAGGAAGCTTGCTGGTGCCGGTTTCGAGCAGATCGAGCACATCACGGTGAGCATCCCAGCGCCGCCAGGTGACGACCACGACATGGACTTCGATCAGAACGACGCGCCGCGGTAATGTCCGCAGCAGCAGTTCCGTTTCCCCGGCCAGTCCGGGGTTTTTTTCGTTCTAGCCTTGGATGATTGAAAAGGCGTCTCGCAGCCACGCCTTGGCGGCCTTCTTCGTGGCCATAATGGACTCGGCCGGCGCTGCGCCAGGAGTGGTGAGTACCCCGCGGTATTGCCCCTCGTCGTCTTTGTAGATCACGAGCTTGCCGCCGGCGCCTTGCGCCACACACGCGCGGTCGACCTGCAGCGCGCGATCGCCCGCTGAGACGCTGCTGATCGGCAGCACGTCCTTGATCACGCCGGCGGCGATTCCAGGTAGCCCCTCGATCGCTACCGCCGCACTCTTCTCGGCGCGCGTGGTTGGTCGAAACCTGATCCTGACGTCTTCCGTGGCGCTGCGGCTCTTTACGACCTTGAGTGTGCCTTGGCCGAACAGGAACACGGTCTCGCCAGCAGCAAGCGCCTCGCCCATTCGCTGCCCGATCTCGTCAAAGAACAAGGCGCCTTCCTCCTGCGTGACGCCGAAGCGGGCGGCCACGAGCTTGCTGAACTCACGCTTGTTGAAGCCAGCCGCGCGTGCGGCCGCAGTGGTGGAGGATGTCTCTGCCTTTTGCATGGGAGATAGGGGGCTCATGTTATTGCGGGAGGGCGATGGTTGGGAAAGGTGAGGTTCTACAGGGGGATGTCGGATAGTCCGACCGGCTCTGCATCAAAGGGCGTATAGGCCGGAAACCCTTGTGGGATTGACGGTAGATGCGCGGCTTCAGCCTGGAGTCCGCCGCTGGCCGGCTTCTGGCACACACCGAACAGCCCAGCGCCAGCGGGCGACGTCACTGGCGCGCGTGTCTGCTGCGCAGTACCTGGTGCGGCGCGCGCGATGCGCGATACTGCCTCGGGGGATGCGATCGCCACGTTCTGTAGAGTGTCCACGTCGAACTCTAGCCGACCGCTCACGCTCACCATATCGCCAGTAGCAAAACCACTGTTCGCGTTCGAGACCATCTTCACCAGCGCAGCATCCCTTAGCTCGACGGCAACCAGTCCCTTCACCGGGCCAGGCCCACCGATAACCAATTTTAGGCCGCGGGGCGTGGTGATCAGGCGTTCGATTCGTCCTACAGCAACAAAGCGATTCTCATTCATAATTTTTTTTCCGTTGTTACGTGGTATGAGTATGGCACAAAAATGCTGCTATGCGCGCAGAAACGCAAAAACTGCATCTTTCGAGAGTGTTAGGTGGCTCCCGACACCTAACACCGTGCAATTGACCGGGGTTACGCTTTGTGAAATCATCTTGCTTGAAGACAAGTATTCGTCGAAATTTTCGGAGATTGGTAGTGCCAGAAAACGATCAAAGTGGTGCTGAGCAAGCGTCAGATAGCGATTACGAGACCTATTTGAAGCAGCGGTCGCTCAACGGCGCTTTGGTAGGGGCGGCGGTTGTCTCCGGAATATGGCTCGCCCTTGGCGCAGTCGTTCTGGGACTTGGCGCAATGGCTCGTCCAGATGCTGATGTGGTCGGAATGGACCCTGCTGGCCGTGAACATCCAATCGTAGTGATGCCGATTCAGGCAGTAGGAGCAAAACAGTAATGGCAGAAGAAACTCAAGCCCCTGATCTTTTCGGGATCGACCTGCACGCAGAGGTCACCCGTCTGCGTGGCCTGAATACCAAACTGGTAGCTGCTATTGTCCCAGCAGTGGTCGCCGGTACGATCGGTATCGTAGGCGGCTTGATCATGATGAACAGCAAGCCTGAGCGCGAGCGCGTTTCGCTCGACGCCAACGGCCGGGCTTATCCGCTTCTCCCGCTGACGAAGGGTGATCCACCAGATGCGCGGATCACGCGCATGGCGGGCGATTGCCTCAACGGGCTGTTCAATCATGCGTTCCACAATTACCAGACCACGGTCGAGCGAGCCATCGGCGACTGCTTTACCGGCGGCGGTAGCGAATCGGTGCGCAAGGTGATGGAGCCGTTCCTGGAGCGGATGAAGAAGGACGACATCAACATGGCCGCTACCTACGTGATCCAGCCGTTCATCAACCAACGCTCGGTGATGGGTAACGGCACCGGCGCCCGTAACGTCTTCAGGATCCAGGGCGTGATCGAGATCGGCTACCGTGGTGGTAAGGCCAATACCACCACGCGCCCTGTTGCGTACGCATTCCAGACCGACGTCGTACGTGTATCCTACGATTCGCATATCGAAGGTATGCGCCTCCAAAACGTCGTTCTGGTACCGTGGCAGCAATAACATCAGCCTGCCCCACAGCTGAAGATAAGGAAGCATCACCAATGAACATTGAGACCAAGACGTTGAGCGAGGACGAGCTGAAAATGCTGCTCTCCGGCGACGAAACGAAAGTGATCGAACTGTGTCAGCTGGAGCATGAGCGCGTACTGCTCGGGCACCCGGAGTTCGCGGAGTGGCTCGAAGACATCGACCCATACATCTGCCCACGCCTGGAACTCGTCGATGCCATGCGCCGTGCGCCAAACGGCTTCGTCCGTCAATACCTGTTCTCCATCTTCGCATTCCGCCAGAGCATCAATCTCGTGGCCGGCCGCAGCTTTTTCTGAAAGTTCCTCCCATGAAGTTAAAAGCATCAGTCGTGGCTTTTTTTGCCTACTCGTGTTCTGTTGTATGTGCACAAAACGTGCAGCCAGCGGGTGCGGCCGGTCAAGCGGCGCAGCCGCACAGCAAGGGCGCTGTTGTCGAAAATTTTCCTTCGCGCCAGGAAGCCCAGCAGAACTGGGATAAGGCGAATCCGCCGAACAAAAATACGTCTGCAAATGGCCCGTCGAACGACATCGGCCCGGCCGGCCGCGCAAGTGGCCCTGCAACCGGCGCAGCGAGCGGCCCGGCGGCCGGGCGCCGCGTGGTAGGCGGCGAGCTGCCTGATCCGAATCTCAAAGCAGCGAAGATCGACTATCCGGCCGAGGCAATCGACCGCGTCTCGCCAATGGATCCTGTCGAGATCCGAAAGTTCGAGGAGCTGATGTATCAGCGCGCGCGTGCGATGGCCGAGACCCCTGGTGGCCCGTACACGGTCAAGGGGAGCCGGATCATGCCGATCACCTTCGAGCCGAACTCGCGTCCAGGCGCGGTCGACATCGCGTTCAACCATGGTGCTCTGGTGACGTTTGTGGACCGGTCTGGTTCGCCCCTGATCGTCGATGGCGCCAAGAGCTTTTCCTATGCGTTTGATGTGGGCGTCCTGCAGACGGATGAAGTAAAGGAGCGTGGCTCGTCAACCGTCGAGGTGACGGCCAAGGCTATCAGCGGCAACGGCAACATGATGATCCGCCTGGTCGGCGTGCCCAACCCGATCCTGTTGCAAGTACGTGTCGGCAACGACAGTAAGACCGTCGACAGCATGATCCAGGTCGTGGTGCCCGTGCTGACCCCGGCGAAAAGCGTTCTGCCTGGCGACCGCCTCGAAGCCGATGGCGGCACCCAGGTTGGCGAAATGCAGGGCTTCCTGATGGGCATTCCGCCGGAGGGGGCCGTGGACGTCAAGGTCACCCAGGTCGCTACCACGTCGGCGTGGATGTGGCGCGGCCATCTGTACGTGCGCACGCCGCACACGATCTTTAGCCCTGGCTGGTTCAACCGTCAGGCAGCTGTAGATGGCACCGCCGTTTACAAGCTCCCTTATACATCCCTCATTCGCATGGGGGTCGATGGTCGCGAGGTCAACGCAGTGCTCGACCTGCCGTATATCCCGCCAGTCGCCACCGCGGCTCGCCTGAAATAAGAAAAAGGAAATCAGATGCAAGCAAACGACACCCCGATCCCAGGCGCAGCGCCTGCATCGAGCGCCTCGATCGGCGGCGGCGGCCCTAATCCGGCACAAGCGAAGCCACGATGGGATCCGAAAGGCAAGCGCAACATGCTGATCATTGGCGGGGTCGTGCTGACCGCGCTGATCCTGTTGGTGCTTCTGTCGCTCGGCGGCCGTAATCGGGAAGAGAAAAAAGCCTCAGTAATCGTCGAGGCGAAGTCCGATCAGCCAGTCGCCAACGGTATGTTGAGCGAGTCCGACCGTGCCGCGATGAAAACGCAGGAAAACGCGCGCATTGCAGCTGCCCTCGCAGGCGGTCAGAGCGCTGTGGGCAGCCAGGTCGGTGCCGGCGCCGTTCAGCCAAACATGCAGACCAGTGCTCCGCAGCAGCCGGCGACCCAGCAGGGCGAGGTTCGGGTTGATCAGCACGCGCAGCAGCAAGCTGCAACGCAGGCGCCTGCGCAGGCCGCTCCGGCTGGCCCAGACCAGGCAAAACTGAAAGGCCTGGAAGACCAGATGAATTCCTTGATGACCGCCTGGGGTATGGGGCAGGGCGAGGGCCAGCGGACTCTCTCGACGTATGTGCGTGACACGCGCAAGAGCAGCGGAGGCTCTGCACAAGCAAGTCAGGAGGGCTCTGGCCAACTCTCGACGCAGCGGCCGGCCAACGACCTGATGGTAGTGAAAGCGTATGACATGCCGTATGCAGCGGAAATGATCAGTGGGACCGATTCGGACACTCCAGGCACGCTGCGCGCGCGTATCAACAGTGGCCCGCTGGCCGGCGCAGTGGTGATGGGCGCAACGCGCCGGATCGGTGACCAAGGCTTCCAGGCCGATTTCACTTCTGCTTCGTTCAACGGCCGCCGTTTCAAGATTGCTGCCTATGGAATGGATGGAGAGGCTGGCGGTGACATCGTCCGCGGTGAGTACGACGGCCGCTATATGCAGCGTTACGTCTTCCCAGTGGTGGCAGAGGGCGTGAAGGCGTACGCCGGCGCGCGGGCGCAAGTCGGTACCCAGGTCATCGCGATTCCTATCCCAGGCGCCGGCGGCGCAGGCGTCGTCACCGGCGGGCAACAGACCCCGGCACCGTCGGCCGAACAGGCGCGCAATGCAATGTACTCGTCCGGCGCCAACCAAGTTTCACGCGCACTGGCCACTGGCCCACAAGAAGGCCACGTCACGCTCGCGCCTGGCACCCAATTCGGCATCGTGTTCGAGGAATCGATCTATCAATCTGATCTCGCTGGCCAGGCGCGCCAGGGCAACAAGTGAACAAGGAAAACGACATGTCTGATAATTTTTACGGCGGCGCGGCCGCAACCGAGCCAGGCCTGAGCGCCCAGATGGATCCGCTCGGTACTGCCAACCAGAACGCTTTTGGCCAGGCGGCGCCAAGCGCCGAGCCTGCAGTGGGCTTTGGCGCTGCTCCAGGCAATCCATCGATCGGTGCAGCACCGGCGGCCTCTGTGAAGATCGGCAAGACCACGACCAAGACCAAGAAGCCGCTTTCAACGGGCAAGAAGGTTTTGTACGGCGCTTGCGCCATCCTCTTTACCTTCTTCGGCCTGATCATCGTTCTCGATCCGGGGCCACAAACGATTAACCCCTCGCCAACGCCCCCTGTGGCCGCGCCGGTTGCAGCAGAGCAGATGGGCGCCCCAGGCGCATCGGGTGGTGCGGCAACCGTGATGGGCGGAGCGCCCGCTGCGGCGGACGGCGCCCAAGGAGCGCAGGCTGCATTCGTTGAAACGCCAGCGACGCCAGCGCCAGCAACGGCCCAAGCAGCACCTGATGCGGCGCCGGCGCCGGCACAGCCAGCACAGGCACCAGCAGCAGCGGCGGCAGCAACAGCAGCACCTGCGGCGGCAGTAGCAGCGCAGCCGGCACCGGTGGCCGTCGCTGCCGCTCCAGCACCGGCCAGCCCTGCAACCCCGCCGACGGCCGCTAAGCCTACTTCGGCGCTAGCTGAGAAACCGGCGGAAAAGCTGGTGATGGTTAATGAAAAGGCGCCAGCAGCCGCGGCGTCGCCTGACGAGCTGGCATCTCGTGTGGCCACGCTGGAAAAGCGCTTGGCTCGCTACGAGCGTGAGGAGGCTCGACAGCGCGCCCAAGCTGCGAAAGCAGCAGCCCAGATCCGCACCGTTACCCGAGCGCCAGCACCGGCGCCGGCGCCAGCGCCAGCTCCGGTTGCCACTGCGACGTATCGACCGGTTGCGGCCGCCCCAGTGGCCGAGATGCGCAAGCCCGCAATGCTGTCGAATGACAGCGTCCGTGTAATCGGCGTGTCGACCCGCCATGGCGTCACGACCGCCCTCGTGGACTTCGGTGGCGTCAAGCAGCGCGTCGCCGCGGGCGAAACCATCCCCGGCCTCGGTACGGTCGGATCGGTCGCAGTGGACGCTGCGGGCAATCCTGTCGTTGAGGTCAACGGCGTCCGTTACCAGTAAGAAGGCGAGGGCACGACATGGATCTCCCAGCACTTCTCGCCTCGTTCAACGAAGGCGCCGTCGTCGTCAAGGAATTTGCGATCGGGGTGTGCTCGTTATGCCTGGGCTGGTACCTGGTGGGCAGCGCTGCGCAGCGAATGGCGAAGTGGAGCGATGCCCGCCGCACCTACGGATGGGGCTCGGTATCCGCCAGGTTCATCGTCGGCACCTTCTTCATCAACGCATACGCCTACATCAACATGCAGGTGCTGACCGTGACCGGCCAGGCAATGCCTGTAGCGAACTCGATGTCGGTCATGCCTTCAGGCGGTGACAGCGTCCCGAAAATGATTTTCCAGTGCGTTCTCGCCTGGATGGCAACTCTCGGCGTCCTGGCCATCATCAAGGGCACGCGCCTCATCGTGAAGATGGGTGACGGCGGGCAGTCGCAGACCGAAGATCCGGGCTGGACCGCTGCAGTTTTTATCGTCGCCGGCGCCTTTGGCGTCAATTTATGGCGCTTCGTTGCTCCACTCATTTGAGCTTGCAACCACGCAAAAAGAATTCGGTTATACACCGGATATGTAGTTAGAAATCATCTCAATTTATAGGGAAGTCCCAATGAAAAGCCTCAAAAAAATCTGGTCGGTTTCGGTTCCAATGATCGTGGTCGGCATGCTCGTGTCCACGCCAGCGCGCGCCGAGAACATCTTCGACCGCATTCGCTCCATCACCTCGAACCTGCCAGTGATTAAGGAAGCGATGATCTACCTGTTCTTCCTGATCGGCCTCGGCGCAATCGGTT
>Ga0308160_10007182_pt1 | contig 11149 bp, 10 predicted proteins | sample PhyFR1_FD_201036 | JGI IMG/M metagenome (GOLD analysis project Ga0308160, IMG submission 201036) | Phyllosphere microbial communities from UC Gill Tract Community Farm, Albany, California, United States - DLSLF.R1 | ecosystem: Host-associated > Plants > Phyllosphere > Unclassified | place: USA... | reverse complement strand
ATCGATGAACCGCATCACAGGTCTCGTTATGTTTTTCAAAGAACCAGCTAACGATTTCTCGCTCGCAGATTCGACACAAGATCCCATCATTCGACATGATTCGTTCAACGGGGAATGAAGCGTCCGGAGCGGCGGTCGATTCGATATCTCTTCGAGTGGCTGCAACAGGCTTGAGGACCCACATGGTATGACTCGGTTCATTGTGCTCACGCATCAACATCCCAACACCTTCGACTTCGACGTAAACCGGTCCAGGCTGATGTTCGCCTTTGGTATCGTTGTCGAGCTCTTCTACCTCGATTCGAACTCGCATCTGAACAGTATTGTTGTCGTCCTCGAGTAGTCTCTGAGTAGCTTCGGCGAAAGCATTGGCATCGGCGGGAGCGAGAAGTTCGTTGATGGGTTGTCCAATTACTCTGTCCGGATCCTGCCCAGTGACCTCCATGATAGCGTCATTGACATATTGGATTTCTTCCCCCTGCAATCCCAATTCCATGACGATATTGACCATCTTGGCATGCTCGGCCAAAAACCTGAGATCCTCAACATCGGTAGCTTTAGGCGTATCACCTCCAACTTCAGGATGAACCGTTCGAGCCGAAGTAGGCATATCGCTATCTTCAGGCGAGGGTGCTTCGAGAGTGACGGCAGTCATATTTGGATCACTCTTTGGCGAGTCGGACCGATCATTGTGCGCTTTGAACTCTTGATCGAATTTCGATTCCTCTTTTGGCTTCAATACAAAGAGTAATGGCTCATTTTCGTCATCATCCTCAAAGGCCCAGAATCCTCTTTCAGTCTCCCACCAATCGAGAATCCGTCGAAGACCAGCAATAGCCATCAAGATCTCGACGTACCAATTCCTTCCTGGCCAGTCGTCGTGCTCATCCCAATTCTTACCGACCCGTTGCAGTTTCTGGATAATCTCGGTACAAGCTGATGGTTTCGACAGCAACGAGTTGACTGAAGACTCGAGTACGTCGGTAGCAATGACGATCAATTCCTGAAGTGATGCGAGGAATTGTCGATCCGCTTCCACATCGTCCTCTGTGTCGACTGTCGAAGGTAGAGTTCGAGTAAACATGGGCATGGGAGAGTGGGATCGACTAGTTGATCGGGAACTGGTGCCAGAGCGTGTACGATCGAGGGCAAGACCTGAAGCGCGATTGATCCGATCCCGACCGACGTAATTTCGAGGCAAAGCGCTCGGTCGACGGCGCGTGGCTCGATTGGGACTACTGGGAAGCATGCTTGTGCGTCGGGTAGGGCTTGAAGCGACAGAGGGACGAGATACAGAAGCTCTTCGACTAGGACCACGAGACGAGGACACTACATTGTCAGCTATACTCTCAAGAGGGAACATACCATTCCTTGAACGGGGTCCATCCGGTCCATCGAAATCGCTCTCGTCATCCAGTATTGGTGAATCACTGATGTTCTCAAAGTAATCCCTCTGCTCATCCAGCCGTCGTCTCTCCTCCAGAATAGCGTCATCCTGCGCTCGAGTGTCATCCGCAAATCGAGTAATGAGAGCAATGACCTTGTGTAAGGTATTATCACAAGTCTCCTTCGCCCCATTCAAGCGATGTTTAACATGACGCCTGACGGATGCGACGGTAGGTTCATTACCGGTATTTGGGTCTTCTTTATCCTCCGACTGACCTGTCCCCAATGCAAAGATGGGCGAAGGAGTCTGTTCCCAAGGTTGTACCCCAGGCGTCAAGCCAGGTCCGCTGTTGTACGATGAAGACCTCGAATCGCCTGGTCGATGGCCGGAAGCCGATGAAGCGACAGTCGAAAGATGTGCAGGGAGGGCAGATACCGATCCATTACTCGAGTGACCTTTGGAGCGAGCAGAAGGCTGAGTCATCACATGCGGTTCGAGCTCCAATCGTAAATTGGGTTGACGCCTTCTTGCTTCCAAACCCGACTTGGGGACGGGTAGACTATCCTGCCTATTCTGGCGAAGTGACGAGCGACTCGATGTCGAAAAGGCAGACATACCAGACGGTACGGTCAACATGGACCCCGAACGGGCGATACTGACAATTCCGCCAGATACTGAAGCGGTGATATTGGCCGGATCGGCCAGCTGCGGTGGACCGTTGGCGGTCGTTGGTGATCGAAGCTCGGCGACGGACGTAGCGTTCCGAAGCGAGTGGGAGGTATCTCGACGCATCATAGCAGGAGGAGGTGTCTTTGGCTGCTCTCCATGTTCCCCATGTCCAGACTTTCCACTCGATCGTCGACTGGCAGGTGCAGATGGTATACGCCTTTCAGCGTATACACCGAGATTACTAGGTCGTCGGACTTGATGGGGGGCATTCGTCTCGGGAGTGAAGTTGGACTTGACAGCGCTCCACCATCCTTCCATCTTATTGACTAGGTTCTTCTTCTTCTTTGCTCCAGAAGAGGACGATATGAGATCCGATTTCGATGACCCATTGGAAGTCTGTCGAGGTTTCTCGAATATACTGAGCTTTCTCGTGGAAGGTGATCGAGTCGGATCTAGGGATGAAAGTTGAGATCGAATCGACATGCTTCGTTTACGTATATGTCCCATCGGCTCGTCGCGGGATATAGAAGGAGTGAGATCAACAGCGCTCGAGTCTTGATAGTTGGAAGGTCCAGCAAGCTCTTTCGGACTATGACCTGGAGAATCTCGAGCGATAGGCGACGATCGAGCACTTGAAAAGTCCTTGACCTGGGCGGCGCCAGCTCCTGGAACTGGGGGAGGAGGCATCTCGGCCTGTGCCTTGAGTTTCGCAGCTTCGGCATCTGAACGAATCTTGGCAGCCTTGTAGCGCTTGTATTCGTCCATCCAATCGACCCATTCAACTCCTCCGACTTGTCCACCCGCACTACCTGTCCTACCCATTGCATACCCTCCAGCAACAAAGGCAGATGGTGACATGTTTGATGGGTCGTTATATGATTTAGCATGTTCTCCCTCAACAAGGTACTCGGTTCCCTCATCTTCCCGATAAGCCGAAGCGAAAGGCATGGTCATCGGTACAGGCGGTAAATCTTCCCCAGGGGACGAGGCAGCGGTATGCAGACCGGATTTAGGTGGAAGACCCCATTGCGCCTGTCGAATATCCCTGGGTGCAGAGAGCATGGCAGGTGAGCCGGCAGTGGTCGATCGATTGAAGGCTGGAGGTTGAGGCCGTTCATCCTGCTCAGTCTATATTGTCAGTATACGTCGAATGTGGCATTGGATCACTCACTGTCGTCCCGCTGGAGGTAGGTCGCCATCGCTGAAGCTTTGCCTGTCGACTCTGCATAATCATGCTAGCATGACTAGCCGCGTCACCCATTGATCCGATCCCAGATAGGTCCATAGCATAATCCTGTCCAGTAACACTCCTCATCCTAGGCGCTCCAGGCTCTTGCGATGGTACAGCGGGATCAACAGATTCGTCATTAGTCAGCCGTATAGCAGTCTGTGGCATATCGAGGCCAAGCCCAAGACCAGGCGGGGGAATGGCAGTACTGGGTGTAGTCTGAGATTGAGCAGGCGGCCAGTTCGTAGAGGCAGCCCTCGCGAAACCCGATTGAAAAGACGCTTCGTGCATTGATGTCCGGTACCTATGCGTTTTGGCCGGTGCAGCAGCCGATGTCGATGCGGGACTCGAATCAGTCTGTGGCGGGGCCGAGGGACGGGCTTTTGGCATTTGGCCAGCTGGGGCTTTGAAGGATGTCGGAGGAGCAAGAGAGCCAGAGGAGGGTATACGACGAGGTGGACCAGGCTCGACAGTGCTAGCTGGGGCTTTGTCTGCGAACGAATGATTCCTGGTGCTTGAAGGTGTAGCGGGAACAGACAGTGTAGGTCGGCCTTTGCCGATATTGAAAGGAGGTTTGCTATGCGGTAGAGCGGGTGGTGGCATTGAACTGGTCGCTCCCAGATCCCTATTCGGTCGACTTCCTTCTGAAGATTGACTGCCTTCTGCAGGGGTGCCACTTGGGGTACCTGGCCCAGTGCCGGACGACGACGAAGGGGTGTTATGATGAAGTCCAACAGTCTGGATTTGTGGTGAAGTACCGGCGCTCGGTTGCTTGATCAATTCCGCTGCTAACCGTACGCTCGTAGGCACACGATTGAGACGAATCGCACCACCTGACGATGCCGTCGTGGCTGATGTATCGCTGACCACACTTGCTGGGCTGAAGGCGGATGATGCGTCCGAGGAGCCAGAAGCCCATGGAGACGGAAGCGGGTTCAGTGGCGAGATCATGGATGCCGAGGAAGATAAAGTCGAGACGGCACCAGCGTTTCGGCCGCCTAAAACTGGCATTTTACGTATATCCAAAGAAGATGGATTAAGGAATTCAGAAGGCCGCCGCTGCCGGGGTGGGCTGTATGTCAGCTTCGACATAATTACGAAAGAACGATTCCTTTGATTTAACAAATGAATTAGAATTACTTACCTCGAGATCGGCATTGCCCCTATCGATAACCTATCCCTTTCTCTTCGTAGACTAGGGGCTTCCTTTGATTTCCCTTTTACGCTTCCACTCCGTGATGAACTCGAAGCATTGGATGTTGCTTCCCAATTTGTCCCTAGACCCAGTCCGAGGATGTTTGGGCTATCCCTCGACGTTTCCTGTGGTGACGAGGTACTTGCTCTTGAGGATCGATGCTGTGCTTCGTCGTCTGCTGGGTACAATTCGGGACTGCCAAATGCGAGTGGGGATGATCCAGTCTGACTACCCGTGGGAACTCCCAGACTTGAGGTGTGGGATCCTGACCGGCGCCGGCCCTGATTTCCCACTGCAGGCGGTATTTCGCGAGCATATTGATTTGCAACATCGGTGAGACGGCGACTGTGAGTGGGCGAGCTTCTTTTACTAGTTGGCGATGTATGTGGCGATGTACCAGGTGAGGTAGGAGCGATAGGCGGCAGTGTATGAGCAGCATCAGGTCTCCAAGTTTTGGTCAAGAGTGATCCTGGGGCGACTACCTTGAGGAGCGAGGGGCTTGTAGATCTTGAACCCGTCTTTTCAGTAGACGTCGGGCTAAGCGAGCCGTCTTTGTTCTTTGGACTAGCAGTACGTGGCCGCAGAACTTGAGGTTCAAATCCCCTTCTCGTGGTTCCTTTTCCTTTTGATTCAGAAGAAGTCCGTTTATCCCCGACCTTGTTCTCTTCCTCCCCTCCACTACCAGATGACTGCGATCCCGAGGACGATGTATCCGAGTGCGGTGGGACGGTGATGGCTTGAGCGAGAGGCGAAGGGAATGATGGAGTCGCAGCGAACGATCCAGCATGTTTACGGTGTTGAGGTACTGATGGGCCAAAAGGTTGAGGTAGTGGGCTGAGCAGGTTGGGATTGGTCGCGACGCGAAGATGAGGAGATGACGCTTGACCTGTGGAGGGGGGTGTAGACGAAGATGCCGAAGCTGACTGCGTGATGGACTGTGAAGATCCTGTTCCCTGCTCTTTACGCTGTGCCTCCTCGAGATCCTCATCCAGATCAAAGATATCGCTCGACATCGCGTCTGTAGTCTGTACATCAGCAGAGTGAAATGCGATGGTCTCGTATGATGACTTACGAGACCCCCGGTAGCGGTGTAGGCTTGATCTGCGATCAATCTAGAACTCGGAGAAGCCCAATTGAGACTTCAGATCCAAGAACCCTCCAAAAGCACGCGCAAGCCACGTCCCTCTTGATGGTGCGCCGGATCAAAGGAAGGTTCTAAATTCGATGTCGGCGAAAGCTTGAAGTATATCTTCAATGCGGAACGCGTTCAAATTCGAAGAAGAGCGGATGCGCGGACTGTTCATGGTCAGCAACATTCTAAACGAAGCATGACGTCTATTCTGGTCAAGTAGTGGAGACTTACTGTGTATCCTTCGTTCGAGCTATGCAAGTCAACGCATGCCTTTCTTTGATATTTTGGTGTCAATGGCGAGTACTCGTATGTATCGATGAATGCCGTGTAGTCAGGGAGCGCTGTCGCTAGTGAGAGGATGTACACCCGGACGGGTGTGAAGGTCCGGGCAGTTGCAGTTGCAGTTGGAAACGGGTCGACAAGTTTGATGATACGCGTGAAACGTCGTGTCGATGACTATCAAAGGAGAGGCAATCGTCTAGATATTGTCCTATATGATGGATAACCGGATGCTGTTCACTGTCGTTGGACCGGGGCTAAGAGAGACTGACTATATGGAGTACGAGTATGATGAATTCCCACTAATTACAGCTGACGTTCAGCAATCCTCTCTCTCTACCCTATACTCAGATTCAAGGCACGGCAACAACCCTCACTCGGCGGCAATTAGAACCAACTTTATCAAAATTATTACTCACTTTCCTAACATCGTCATGTCTTGCGGTAATGTTGCCGATGAAGTAGTGGGCGAGGTGGTGGAGGAGAAGATCATGCCTCGTGAGTTGTGTAGTCTCAACTTGGTTCAAATTTGCTGACAGGCAGGGAGGAAGGAGATCAGACGCGCCGATAGAGGGACATGCCAACGATGTCAAAAGGCAAAGACATTATACATCATTCGTACAGTGGCATGTTGCGCGTAAGTCCAGACCGAGCTATGCGCTATGGTTGCTAAATCGTCAGGCCATGCTTTCGCCATAATGTTCTGGCTCGAGTATATCGCCAAATGTACCCACCATTACGAATCGGTAAAATGTCACGAGCCGTCGCCATGTCCCATACCCGCCCAGGGAAAACAAGTGGAAACGCATTAATAGCACTTTCAGGCGGAGCAGGATCAACGGCCCTTTTCGATCTCCTCTCAGACGAGGATGCAAATTACGTAGGCAAGAGAGATGCTGGTTTAGTGGAAAAGAAGCGAGGAGCAAAAGAACCGATTTGGGAGAGGGGGACTGTTGTTTATGTGGAGTTTTGTGGGATTGTTGATGGTGCTCACGATCGTACGGAGGAAATGAGAATAATGGCAGAGGGGAGAGGGATGGATTTCGTGGGATTAAGGGCGGAAGATGTATTTGATCCGGAGCTGGGATCCAAGTTGGGCAGAGCTGTTCAAGAGGGTCAAGTTTTCGCCGATCTATCTCATCCTGGTAAGTCTCTCGCATCTATGTGCATGCGGAGCTGACTTCTAGACCTGCCTATCGCATCATCATCCACTTCGCAATCACCACTGGAATCACTCCGTAATCTCCTCTCCACACTTCCACCGCCGTCCCGTCCATCCCTCCTTTCTCGGATCCTCGATCACCTGCTCGCCCTCACTGCCAACTCACTACCCAACATATCCCACCTCCTACTCGGCGAGACCTCATCACGACAAGCCGAGCGAATCATTTCCGGAACAGCTCTAGGCAGAGGGTGGGCACTACCACTCGAACTAGCTGCTTCCTACAAATTACCCCAGGCCGAGATGAATCAAGTCACCCAGCTCAAGCCATTCAAGGATATCACAATCAAGGAAGCTGCCATATGGTGCTACAATAGTGGTATACCCACCATGAACTCGAGAGGATGGGGAAGTGTCCAGGGCAAAGATGATGGAAAGAGGGATGCGAGGGGTAAAGGCGGTGTTGCCAGTTTGGAGATGTTGACCGAGCGTAAGCTAACCTCCACCGCGCACCGGACGAGCTGACGATGCAGAATTCATTGCTGGACTGAGTGTCACCCACCCTTCAACAGTCTCCACAATCAACAGGACTGGTGAAAAGCTCGTCTTCCCAGGTGATGCCGATAAGACTTTATGTCCAGTCTGCGAGCAGTAAGTCTACTTACCCAAGACGGAGCTGACAATCAGTCCAGTCGACCCATCTGCACTAGACTGGAAGAACCGTACTGCACTCATGTCCCTTCCTACAAAGGATATCGAGCCAACAACCACCATGTCTGAAAGCACCGATTCCAGACTCGCTCCATTACTCTGCTATTCATGCTTGACAACGTTCACGCCCACACGGATAGGGAAACCGGGAGATCCGACCGAGCCGGTGTTGCTCCCCCTTTGGGTAGGACAACGGGTCTCGGCCCAGGACATGAAAAAGGAGATTGGCAGTTTCCTTCTGGATCAGGACGAGGAAGATGCCTAGTAGTACGACAGCAAGCATGCATCACGCCTGTAGCCTATACGTTATAATCGCTCATGACAATCTACGTTCATCCATGGCGTCCGGTGTTCGAGGCGTTAGAGTGGGGACGGAGATGACCGGTCGGAATCTTGTAGAAGATCTTCCCCCTTATTTGCACCCTGAAAGGATAGTCTGGTCCGGCCTTTATAGCCCGTTGATCCCTTTAAACCAGGTCCCTTTTAAACCCTAACCGCCCCTTGGAACCCGGGAACCCGATTACATTACCCTGAATAATACAACGCTTCGTCGTCGTTGACTCGAGTGGCGGTGAGAGGTGTGCGTCACGATTCAATTCAGCTTCGTTAGTCAGCGTATATTCATCAAGTTACCTATATAACACTCCATCATCGACCTCTCTTCACTGTCTCTTGTCACTTCGACATAGATTAATAGATTACATAGAACTACTTCAGACTATAGATTGCATAAGCATTCCCGATCCCTTTACCACAACAACACTATCACAGGAAGCCTTATCTTCCTTATCGCCCCGAGACCTTCCCAGTTCGTATCGAAGCGTACAGTCCGCGATCGACTACTACAAAGTATTTGTCAATCCGATCCCGAATCGATACTAGAGACATTCAAGCTATATAGAGCTTAGAGACATTGGAATTTAGAAGGAAAGGAATATTAATATTAACCGCCACCGCCAATATGTGAGTACAAGATCTGTCTCACCTACCTGCCTTTCCACAGGACGCCCCATCGCCTGTACCGGTTCAGATCTTTCATTCCCCACATCGAAACTCCCCGTTCCACTATGCTTCTCGCCTAGTGTTGTTTACGGGCGAGCCAATCTACTACAAATCCACCATTCAAAACCCTTCATAATCCCACACTCCTTTCACTATGTATCAATCTCCCCTCTACCCATCGCAAACTACATTGCATACACTCGTCCCATCGCATCTCTACTATCAACAACAGCTAACATGCCAAGGCCAGCAAAGAAACGATGTCAATACAAAGTTGTTTACAACATCCCCACTCTACCCAAGGAAGGTGATAAACCTACCGATGGATCCTCTCCCCCAAAGCCAGAGATGACTGCGAACCCCACGCAATGTCCTTCTGCCGCTATGAGAATAGCAGGAGATTGTCCACACTGTCAGAAAGTATTCTGTTCAGGCCATCGAACTCCTGAATCACATCATTGGTATGTCCCCTCAACTACATCTCAGATTATATACTAATTTCAGTGTCGGTATCCAAGCATGTCGAGATGCTGCATTCCAAGCGAACAAGGAGCGGTTGGAGAAGGAGAAGACTGTCAACAACAAGATCGCACAGGCATGATGATGGATGTTGGGATGAACGGTGCGCAGCACAAGGAGTGTAGCTGCAATAGGTGTGTCGGAGTGCCCGTACACCTGGGTCGAGCATAGTAATGTAGCATGATAGGATACGTAGTTAATTCACGGACATGTTTCATGTTTAGTTGTAAAGCAATGTCAGTCATCTGACACAAAGGTGACAGGTTTAGCACCTTCAGGCGTAACAGTACAGAGGCGAAGACGAAGACTGGAGATCATTGACATAACTCATCCAGAGTGTCAAGATGAAGATAAAGTGAGTACATGATGCATTGAGGGAACGAGATGCATTTCGCTATGAGACACTATCGCAAACGAACTCCCTACTACTTGGGAAGGAGATTACTAGACTCCGGAGCAGTCAAATACCCACCTTCTACAATATCCTCCAACAATCCACATTCAACCGGTTCCCACCCAGTCCATTCCTTCGTCTTTTCATTACTGACCCTAATCTCCATCCCCCAGACCATCCCCAATACCGGTCCTGCCCTCTTAATACACTCTTCGGGGGTGATTGATTCAGACTCGATCCCTAGCCCTTTAGCGATAACTTCCGAGATCTCCTTGGTCGTAATCCCTTCATCTCCAATTGCGTGTAAACTTTTGCCGGATGGCAAGGAGCCATTTGCGAGTCTCTCGAGGGCGATAATGAACAATTTGGCGGCGTCTTCTCGGTGGACTGATGCCCATTTATTCTGACCTTCTCCGATATATCCAACTTTACCCGATCTACGAGCCGAGGTGATGAGATTAGGGATCATACCCGTATCTCCAGGTGAATGGACGGTAGTAGGTAATCGAACGATCGCGACTTTCGCCCCTTGTTTAGCAAGTTTCCAAATTTCCAAATCCGTTTTAATTCTCGGGAAAACAGCTTCACTAGCATCCCTACCTTCTTCCAATTCTTCCCTCTTGATCCCTTCTTCGTCACCAGGCCAAGAATATCCAGCAGCTACCACCATTGGTCTCCCTTCCAATGCGTTACCCAAGACTCGAACCGCTTCGGCATCTTCATCGATTGAATGGAGGAATTTGGTGAAATCGGGATCATTGGCGATATGATGATTGAATGCTAGGGTTATTACGGCGTCGCACTGTTGAACAGCTTCGATAAGGGGGAGTGGGTCGGAGATGGTTCCGATGAAGGACTCGGCGCCGAGGGCTTGTAGTTTGAGGGCAGCTTCCGGATGGTGAGCTAGACCGAGGACTTGGTGGCCTGAGGCGAGGAGTTGCTTGGTTACGGAGGAACCGATGTAGCCGTGAGCCCCTGTGATGAACACTCTCATAATGGCGGAGGGCGCGTAGGGAATGTAGTAGCGATAAAAGATGAGCGAGTGAGCTGTGAAAGCGTGATGGAGGGATGTTGTTCTGACGTCGTCTTGTGGTCTGGAAGTCAGTAGAAGTAGTAGTAGCCTTGGTCTTCATATACTATATACGTATCAAAGCGTCGGCCTCGGGCAGTCAGTATCCACATGATGATGATCATAGTATCATCAGTAGCGCTACGAACTCATGGCCGAGTCTGTATGACCGTCGGTCAGTAGTATAAAACAGAGTTAAAGGATGATTACAATCCTGGAAATAGATTCAAATCAACTTTATCGGAACCAACTTTATCTTAATCTCTACCATCTACACATTCAACATGTCATTATGCCGATCATGCCTTCTCAAATCCACATCGCCCTTAGCCCGTCGGTCATTCCCAATTCGGGCATTCTCAAATACACCAGTGGGAAGGAACGATGAATTGGAAAAAGCAA